>Ga0067045_1002473_pt1 | contig 106499 bp, 90 predicted proteins | sample TerdegcTABiofilm_FD_59184 | JGI IMG/M metagenome (GOLD analysis project Ga0067045, IMG submission 59184) | Combined Assembly of (Gp0054472, Gp0054536) Wastewater bioreactor microbial communities from Singapore -Terephthalate degrading...
ACGAGCGGACTGCCGTCCAGAGAATGGCCGCAACACCCGCACAGGACCCCAGAGTCGCACAGTGCAGGGCTTCAAACCAGGCACAGCATAACGCCGTCGTCCAGCTCTTCAACCAGGCTCGCTCACGCGGAAACATCACCCCGGCCGAGATGCAGCAGTTCCAGGCGATGGAGCGTAGGCTCAGCGCCATCCAGGCCAACTTGAATCGCGGCGGACTAACCCTCGCCGAGTGCCAGGCCATCTCCCGCGAGATCGCCAACGAGCGGACTGCCGTCCAGAGAATGGCCGCAACACCCGCACAGGACCCCAGAGTCGCACAGTGCAGGGCTTCAAACCAGGCACAGCATAACGCCGTCGTCCAGCTCTTCAACCAGGCTCGCTCACGCGGGATGATAACCCCGGCAGAGGCTCAGCAATTCGCCAACATCGAGCGCAATCTTAACGCCATGCAGCATTCCCTGGAACAGGGAGGATTGACACTTTCCGAATGCCAGGCCATCTCCCGTAAAATCACAGAAGAGAGGGTGACCGTCCAGAGAATGGCCGCAGGACGCTGATTCGGATAATCTGCATATTGTGAAAACCGAGTAAGAAGCAAATAATAAGAAAAGGCCGTCCCTGCAACAAGGGGGCGGCCTTTTGTGCACGATCTTAAAATCTCTTCCCGATCAATTCATAAACCGATAATTGAAGCTGCCGCAAGTATGGCAAGCAGGGACATCCTAACGAGGCCGTTCAATCTTCCCGCGGCTATCGGCCCTTCCTCCCTCTCCATTCTCATAACCCCGTATAACGCCCCTACCAGGATCACTCCCGCTATTAAGCCGAAAAGCATCTCCAGACCCGCCACCAGACCAACAAAGATGGGAACAGAGATGAACGCAAGACCGAAAGTATTTTCAGGGCTCATGAAAGGGAAATGAAATCCGATGCCGGGGTACGCTACCATTAATTTCCTCTGAATAAATAACATCATGACATAAGCCATCCCCGCTCCCGTCAGCAGCCCCGCAACAACAGATGCCCATGCAAGACCGTCTACCCCAAAGCCCAAATCGGCGGAATCTCCTATTTGCATTAAGCAAGAGGCGGCAACGGCGAGGGTCGAGAAGATTGACACCCCTGTACTGATACCGAATGCCTTCCCGGCATCGCTGCCTGCGGCAGGAATCATCAGATGACCTGACAGGACGCACACCGCCATAAAGAATCCTGTCCCCGCCAGGGCAATTCCATAGAAATCAGCCAGCACAAAAGATATCCAGAGGCAAACGGCCATGAAATAAAGGGAAAAACCGAGGGTGAAATTATCTATTGTCATCCCTGATGCCACTCCGGAATTGCGGGTAAGAATGACAAGAATCGTCCCCGTGAAGGCTCCCGCCATCCAGGCCCAGAAGGGTCCCATCCGGTCGAAGAATCCCTGATACGCAATTGCATCAGATGAAATTTTCCCGGTTCCATCACCTGTGATGATATAGAGGAAAACGATGATAAAAGAAACTGCAATAAACCTGATTGAAATTTCAATCCAGAGAAGATGGCGATTCATCGCCCGCATAAGCGGGGCAATCATGAACAGGGCCGTAAGTCCGACCATGCCGAAGAGAACAGGCAACCCGATCCACACGCGCCGATGTTCAGTAATCAAGGCTCCCATCGTAATGGCGGCCGCCAGAATGCAGAGGAAAGACAGATAAAAATCGGCCGATGATATAACAATGCCGGATTCTTTTTCGCTTTCTCTCCCAGAAAAGCCACCGATGGAAATGAATAACTGAACTGCAGCCGCCCCGAAAACAAATATGTTCACAACGAAAATGTTTTCCCAGGCGAATACCGCCGTGTAAACGCCGATGGAGGCAAGTGCAAGCCCCCCTGCAGCAAGACAGAAGCTCCATCCCATAATGGGCTCTATCTGATGAGACGAAGATCCGTCAGCGGCTCTGCGCACAGCAAATGAATAGACGAGAAAAAGAATCGTTGAAAAAACGCCGGCCGGGAAAGCGATTGCCGCATATCCCGGTTCAAGTAAAAAGAGAATCGTCAGGAAAAGGAAGGAGACAGGCAGTAATGATTCGCTACGGAACCTGCTGAGCAGAACCGGTATGCCCGAACCGAGCAACCGGTATATTTCCGGCGCAATGATCAGGGATAACGCGAGAGCAAGTAATCCAGGGAAAGCGGCGTATCCTGCCAGCTCTATGTTGAGCAAGGATCTTCCTCTTTTCTTTCCTCTCTGACCTTTCGGACGTTGAAACGGCACATGGCCGCCTGAGGACCCGAAACAATAATTTCAACCACCGCGTCGACCGCCTTCCGCAGAATTCCGGGGAGAACATCCATCTCTGCCCGGCTGAAAATCTGGAGGACATAATCCTCGACCATGGACTTAGGAACAGGTTTTCCGATTCCGAGTCTTACCCTGATGAATTCGCGGTCTCCAAGATGTTGAATAAGAGAGATCAGTCCCTTGTGACCCCCGTGCCCTCCCCCTTCCTTGACCCGGATGCTGCCAAAGGCAAGATCAAGATCATCGTGAACGACGATGATGTCCGTCAAATCGATCCTGAAAAAACCGGCCAGCCTTGCCACGGCCGTGCCGCTTAGGTTCATGTAAGTCCTCGGCCTGGCAAGCAGAACCGGAGAGCCAGCTACAACTCCCTCCCCGAAGTCGGCGTCGAATTTCCTGCGTTTGAGGGAAATGCCATACTCTTCGGCCAGTTCTTCCACAACGAGGTAGCCCATGTTGTGTCTTGTAAACCGGTAACGATCACCCGGATTTCCCAGTCCGGCGATAAATTTCATAAATCACTCAACTGAATTCTGAATGTCCTCTTTTTGTCGTTACTGAGAAAATTTTCTTGAATCTTTTATTAAAAAACCCCGTTCTCGTCGAGAGAAGCGGGGCTTTTTTAAAAGTGTTTGCTTTTCATCAAAGCTTTTTTCCGTGTATGAAGGTAATTCAGCTATTATTTATTCTCTTCTTCCTCCGCCTTCTTTCCGATCACTTCCGGTTCGGCTGCTTGTTCTTCTACAGCCTCGGCAGCCGCTTCAGCCGCTCTCGTAGCGGCGACTGCGGCCACGGCAATGTCATCGGCATCGAGGGCTTCTATTCCCTTCGCCAATTTGATGTCGCCTACCTTGACGGAATCGCCTATCCTGAGACCGCTCACATCCACCTCCACATATTCGGGAAGTGCCGACGGAAGGCCGGATATCTTGAGTTCCCGCTTTAGATGATGGAGTTCCCCACCGTCGATCAAGCCAACCGGCTTACCCACAAGATGAATCGGAACTTCCACAGTAAGGCGGTGATCCATCCGGATTTCATAAAAATCCACATGAAGAATTCCATCGCCCGTCGGACTAACCTGTATTTCCTTGATCATGGAAAGACGTTCCTCTTCCCTGCCGCCTTCCTCAATCTTCAGCTTGACGAAAAGGCTTTCTTCCCTCTCCCTGAGCAATTTCAGCAGATCCCGGGCATTCACGGTCAGGGTAAGACCTTCCGACCCGGAACCGTAGAAAACCGCGGGAACCATTCCCGACGACCGCAGCCTCCTGGCGGGTCCTTTCCCCGACTCCTGTCGGACCCGGGCTTTTAATTCCATTGTTTCCATTACTGCCTCCTAGACAAATAGTGAACTAACTGAATCATTATAGTAAATCCTTCTCACCGCCTCGCTGAGAAGTCCGGCGACAGAGAGGACTTTTATGCGCTCGCATCGCATCGCCTGATCGTGCAGGGGGATTGTGTCCGTGACGATAAGTTCCTTGATGTTTGATTTCTCGATTCTCTCGATAGCCGGCCCGGAAAGAACGGCATGGGTGCAGCAAACCGATACTTCCATGGCTCCTTCCTTCTCCAGCCCCGCCGCCGCATTGACCACCGTTCCTGCCGTGTCGATCATGTCATCCAGAATGATGACCCGCTTTCCTTTTACGGATCCGATGATATTCATGACTTCCGACTCGTTCGGACCTTCGCGTCTCTTGTCTATTATAGCCAGATTCGCGTCGAGCCTTTTTCCAAAGGCCCTCGCTCTTTCAACGCCTCCCGTGTCGGGAGACACTATCACCGTGTTCTCCGTAAATTTCGTCCGCATGTATTCCAGGAGAACCGGGGTGGCGAAAAGGTTATCCACGGGTATATTGAAGAATCCCTGGATCTGACCGGCGTGAAGATCGATTGAAAGGACGCGGTTTGCCCCGGCGGAGGTGATCAGGTCGGCAATAAGCTTCGCTGTTATTGGCGCCCTCGGAGCAACTTTTCGGTCCTGTCTCGCATATCCGTAATACGGAATGACCGCCGTTATCCTGTCCGCCGATGCCCGCTTCATGGCATCGATCATTATCAGCAGCTCCATGCAGTTGTTATTTACGGGCGGACAGGTCGACTGAATGATGAAAACATCCATGCCCCTCACATTTTCGTTTATCTCGACCCGCGTTTCCCCGTCACTGAAAGTCGCCACGTTGGCATTTCCGAGCGGCACTCCGAGGTTCCTGCATATCTTCTGCGCTAGACTCCGGTTTGAATTCCCCGAAAAGATTCTTATTCTCTCAAGCATCTTCCGTTCCTCAAACGTCATTGCTGCATGGCATCATTAAATCTGACATGAAATCTTTTTTTACTCTAAAAAATGGCTGGGGCGGGAGGATTCGAACCTCCGGATGCAAGAACCAAAATCTTGTGTCTTACCACTTGACGACGCCCCATTAATTCCGGTGTCGATCTGGTCGGTCTCTCCCGATGATGGAAGCCCGGGGCGGTCTAAATTGAATGCGCCGTAAATACTGACCACTTCCCGGCCTTCTTCAGCGCCTCCCCGGCGCTCAGGGCATCTTTTTCATCCGAAAAAATTCCGAATACCGTTGAACCGCTGCCAGACATCAGAGAACCTAGCGCACCATTATCCAGAAGAACACTTTTAAGGTCAATAAGTTCGGGATGAAGACGGAACGCCGGCTCTTCGAGGTCATTGTGAAGCCCCTTTGCTATTTCCCCTGCCGTTAGAAAGGTATGCATGCTAAACCTAATTGCCTCTTTTGTCAAACCCAAATTGAGGTTTTCATAGACCCTCCGGGTGGAAATCCCGAAACCGGGATTCAGGAGAACAAGCCAGAGATCCGGAACTTCGTCCGCAGCCTGCAGGCGGTCGCCTATGCCGAAGGCCCATGCGGTCTTCCCGAAAATGAAAAAGGGAACATCCGCCCCTATCCCCGCACCGATTTTCATCAATTCTTCTTCACTCAAAGGACCATCGAGGAGTTCATTGAGGACGACCAGGGTCACCGCCGCATTGGAACTGCCGCCTCCGAGCCCCGCCCCTGCTGGAATTCTTTTCCGGATGATTATGTCCACTCCCCTGTCGCAGCGAACTTTTGTCATGAAGGCCCGGGCCGCTCTCCACGCGATGTTTTCCTCGTTTTCCGGAAGAGAACTTCCCGGGCATCTTACCCGTATACCACCGTGCGTGAGGACAATTTCCACCTCATCAAAGAGGCTTATCCTCTGCATGAGAGTTGCGATGTCGTGATAGCCGTCTTCCCTTTTTCGAAGCACCTTGAGGAACAGATTGACCTTGGCAGGGGAAAGGCGGATCATCCTTTATCCTTCTCTTTGACATAGCGCATCCGTAGTTCGAAAAGAACGGTGTCGATCAGGGTTTTTTCATCGGCACTTAGGTTACCCTCCGTCTTTTCTTTCAGCATGGCTATTATATCGATTGTCTGTCTGGCCGCCGCGAGGTTCCGCTCGGCTTTCTTCGTGACGGGATCAGGGAAATCCCCGAAATGATACATGGCTGAAGTGCTGAGCGAAAAGATGAAATTCGCAAAGTTCATCTCCGGCATGGCGGCCTGCTGTTCGGAAGTTTCCTTCTCTTTTCTTTGCTCTCTTTCCTCGGCCGCCGTCGAAGGCTTTGCTGGTTCCGACACATCCTTCTTCCCGGCTGTCTCCTCGCGCGGTTCACCGGTCTCCGTAAACTTGCGACGGTCTTTCACGACAAAGCTCTTTTCCTTTTTCTCTTCATCATGCATCCGCACACCTCCCTGAAAAAAACATGCCCTTCTTCGAGATCGTCCGGGTACACGGTTACACCCCCGGACAGCCTTCCGAATTTTCATCCTCCGTTTTTGATTTGATATGGGTTTCGCGATTAATCCAGAGCAGTACCAGTCACTCAGTAGGATGTCCGAACCGCCCGGCCCGGCTCCCTTTCGTATTGCCTTAGGTAACGCAGTACCCTCTGGATGTATGTGCGGGTCTCCTGATAGGGAGGGACCCGGTTGTTGTACTTCGCCACAGCTCCTTCACCGGCATTGTAAGCCGCAAGGGTCAGGGTCAGATCGCCGTTGAAAAGATCCAGCAGGTGACGCAGATAGCGGACGCCTCCCTCAATGTTGCTCCAGGGATCAAAGGAACTTCTCACCTGAAAACGATCGGCTGTCTTTGGCATGAGCTGCATGAGCCCCTTAGCCCCTTTTCTTGAAACGGCCCTGTGGTTGAAATCCGATTCTGCCTTGATTACGGCCTTGATGAGATTTGATTCCACATTATGTTTTCTTGCCGCATCCAGGATCATGGCTTCGTACGGCGGCGATTTGAGGAGCGTCCGGCGCTGCGAGGGCGTAGCCTCTTTCCACCAGAGCCTGTACCTTGCGTCCGTCGGTACATTTGTTATGTGGGTGACTCCCTCTTCATCGACAAATTTGTATATGTCGGCGGATGAAAAAAGAGGAAAGAAAAGTCCGATGACCATCAGCCCGATGGTCACGAAATGAACCTTCTCCTTCCCCGGACAAAACAGGCGGTCCCGCGTCACGTGCACCCCTTTTGATGTATGATTGAGCTATCCGATGAATTCCCTATCTCGCGGTCAGAGCCATGTTCTTAAGCCTGGCCACCCTTTCCTCGATTGGAGGGTGAGTGCTGAAAAGATTGGCAAAAGACCGACCGGTCAGGGGATTCACGATAAACATGTGCGCCGTCGACGGATTTGCATCCATTGGTATTGCCTGTGACGCCCGCGAAAGTTTCTCCAGGGCGTTCGCAAGGCCCATCGGTTTGCCCGACAACCGCGCGCCTTCGCTGTCCGCCAGGTATTCCCGGGAACGCGAGATGGCCATCTGAATGATGGTAGCGGCGATGGGAGCCAGAATGGCCATTAGAATGAGTCCCAGAATGCCTCCGCCTCCTTCCTCGTCATCCCTTCCGCCTACACCGAATATGGCGGCCCACTGGGCCATGTTCGCCAGCATGACCACGGCACCCGCCAGCGTCGCGGCAATGGAGCTGATGAGAATATCTTTGTCCTTGATATGAGAGAGTTCATGGGCGATCACGCCTTCGAGCTCCTCGCGGTTGAGTATCCTGAGAAGACCATCCGTCACGGCCACGACTGCATGGTGTTCGTTGCGGCCGGTCGCAAAGGCGTTCGGCGTGTTATCCGGGATTATGTAGACCCGCGGCATGGGAAGACCGCCCCTCAGCGCAAGGTTTCTCACAAGGGTGAACAGTTCGGGAGCCTCCCTCTCGGTTACCTCTGTTGCATTGTACATGCGAAGAACAATCTTGTCCGAGAACCAGTAGCTTCCGAGGTTCATTATTGACGCGAAGATAAACGCCAGGACAACTCCCTGCTTCCCGCCGAAATACCCGCCTATCAGCATCAGGAGCCCGGTCAGGACCCCCAGAAGTATCGTTGTTTTTAAGGTGTTCATCTGTTTCAACCTCCGCCGTGATTATATATTTTGAAATTACCCATTGCAACGTGTTTGTTGTTTGCGCGGATTACGTCGTTTCGTTCCGCTCGCTGCTGAAAACGACATTACCCTCCGGTGTCACATCCACGACGATATGATCGCCTTCCTTGAAAGCACCTTCAAGCAGCTTGAGCGCGAGTGCATCCTGAATGATTTTCTGAAGCGCCCTCTTAAGAGGTCTGGCTCCATAGACCGGACTGTAACCGACCTTCGTCATATACTTCTTCGCATTTTCTGTCAATTCCAGAGACAGCTTCCTGTCTTCGAGCCTTTTCTGAAGAAGGCCGAGCTGGATCTCAATAATGCGTTCGATGTCGCTGATCGTCAACGATCTGAAAAAGACGATGTCATCGATGCGGTTCAGGAATTCCGGCCTGAAGGTCGATCGAAGAACATCCAGGGTCCTCAGTCGACGTTCCTCCTCGCTCATCGAGAAATTATGCACGAACTCGCCCCCGATGTTGGAGGTCATGATCACGATTGTGTTCTTGAAATTAACCGTCCGACCGTGACCGTCAGTGAGCCTCCCGTCATCCAGAATCTGCAGAAGAACGTTGAACACATCCGGATGCGCCTTCTCGATCTCGTCGAAAAGCAATACCGTGTATGGTTTCCTCCTCACGGCCTCCGTAAGATACCCTCCTTCGTCATATCCCACGTATCCCGGAGGCGCCCCGATCAGACGGGAAACGGAATGCTTTTCCATGAACTCCGACATGTCTATCCGGACCATGGCCTGTTCATCGTCGAACATGAATTCCGCCAACGCCCTCGCAAGCTCGGTCTTCCCCACCCCGGTCGAGCCCATGAAGATGAATGAACCAAGAGGCCGATTCGGGTCCTGAATGCCGGAACGGGCCCGCCTCAGGGCGCTTGACACGGCCCGAACGGCCTCGTCCTGACCGATTACCCTCTGCTTGAGGCGTTCTTCCATATGAATGAGCTTTGCGATGTCGCTCTCCATCATTCTTGCCACCGGGATTCCCGTCCACTTGGCAACTACCTCGGCGACATCTTCCTCGTCCACCTCTTCCTTCAGCATCTTCCTCTCTTTCTGGATTTCGTTGAGCAGAGCGTTTTCCTTTTCCAGCTCGCGGTTAAGCTCGACGAGCTTTCCGTACCTGATCGTCGCCGCCTTCTCCAGATCGCCCTGCCTCTGGGCGTTCATCTCTTCGTTTCTGTTTTCCTCGATGCTGCTCTTGATGGCCTGAATCCTCTTGATCACCTCTTTTTCTCTGGACCAGTGCTGCATCATCTTCTCTTTCTCTTCCTTCAGACCGGCGAGCTCCTTTTCAATCTTCTCGGAGCGGCCTTTCGCAGTCGCACTGGTTTCGTTCTTCAGAGACTGACGCTCGATCTCGAGCTGTATTATCCTGCGTTCCACGGCATCGATCTCAGCCGGCAGGCTGTCAAGCTCTATCCTCAGCCTTGACGCTGCCTCGTCTATAAGATCCACCGCCTTGTCCGGCAGAAACCTGTCGCTTATGTATCGATTGGACAGGGTGGCCGCCGCTATGATGGCAGAATCCGAAATCCTGACACCATGGTGGATCTCATATCGCTCCTTGAGCCCCCGCAGAATGGCGATGGTATCCTCCACCGTGGGCTCCTTCACCAGGATCGGCTGGAATCTCCTTTCCAGCGCGGCGTCTTTCTCTATGTATTTGCGGTACTCATTGACGGTGGTGGCACCTATGCATCGGAGCTCCCCGCGTGCAAGGGCAGGTTTGAGCATATTGGAGGCATCGATTGCCCCCTCAGCCGCACCCGCCCCCACTACGGTGTGAATCTCATCGATGAAAAGAATTATCTCTCCCTGGGCCTCTGTGACTTCCTTGAGCACAGCCTTGAGCCGGTCCTCGAATTCGCCCCTGTATTTTGCACCCGCCACAAGGGCACCGATGTCAAGCCCGATGACCCTCTTGTTCTTCAAGCTCTCGGGGACATCTCCGTTCACGATGCGCTGGGCGAGACCCTCCACGATGGCCGTTTTGCCGACCCCGGGCTCTCCGATGAGCACCGGATTGTTCTTCGTTCTTCGGGACAGGACCTGCATGATCCTCCGGATCTCCTCATCCCTTCCTATTACGGGATCGAAAGAACTCTTTCTCGCGAGATCGTTGAAATCCCTTGCATACCTCTTCAGGGCCTCATATTTTTCTTCGGGGTTCTGGTCCGTGATTCTCTGGGTTCCCCGTATATCCACCAGCACTCTGAGAATATTTTCCCTGGTCACTCCGGCCCTCTGAAGAATGCGTCCCGCCGGATCCTCCTTGTCCTCAGACACGGCGACCAGGATGTGCTCAACGCTCACGTACTCGTCGCTCATCCTTTCTGCTTCCTGCAGAGCCTTTTCCATTACACCGTTGAGACGGGGAGTGACATAGGTCTGTCCCGTCGCCACGCCGGTGACTCGCGGCATTCTCTCAAGGAGTTTCTCTACCTCGCCGGCGATCCGGCCCGGATCTGACCCCATCTTCTTCAAAATGTTACCGACCGTCCCCTCGGGCTGGCGGATGAGCGAAAGCAGAACATGCTCGACATCTATCGCCTGATGCCCGTATTTTTCCGCTGTTCTCTGCGCATCCTGAAAGGCCTCCTGAGCCTTCAGGGTAAATTTGTCAAATCTCATTTTTTCCTCCGGAAATTATTCGATCGGCTTTTCGATGCCGACGAAGACCTTGCCTTTCTTGAAAACCCGCACAGTACCCGTGGATTCCGAAAGGACCACGGCGATCGCATCGGTCACTCCCGTTATGCCCGCGGCGGCTATGTGCCTGCCTCCAAGTCCCCTCGGAAAATCCTTTCCCTCGACGGCGGCGTTCAGGTGGGTACCCGCAGCTACCATGACACCGTTGTCCTTGATAATGAAGGCGCCGTCCAGGGCGGAAAACTCCTTAATCGTGTCCTTGAGGGCGGGATCCAGCACGTTTCTCTCTTCCTCCGCGTAACCCATGAAGGGATTGATAATCATCTGCCGTGAAAAACGCAGAACGTTCTCATGATCGCCGACGACAAAGATCGTCCCCACGGACCGCCCCTCGCGGCCATGAGCGGCCAGCTCCAGGGCAATGTTCAGAACCGCCTCGAATACTTCGGGGTGAACACCCGCAAAGATATCCGAAATCTGCTCCGCCGCCAGAATCTCATATTCCCTTCCCACATCAATGATAGTAACGCTGTCCAGATATCCGAAGCGCGCAATACCGGTGAGGCAGACCGCTTTGTCTCCCTTTTTCAGCATCCCGCATGCGATCCCCTTGGTGACTGCGATCTTCATCTGCCCGGCCCGGGTCAGGTTGAGGTCGGGAATAGTGATGACCTTCCCGCTCTTCCTGAAGGGATCCGGCAAAGCACTCTCGTTTTTCGTCACCAGAATCATCTCTATTCCCTCACGGGGTGCTATCATGCTCTCTATGTCCGCACAGGCCTCCGCATAAACGAGGATGACCCGTGCGCCGGCCTCTCTCGCCAGATCGCAGGCACAATCCATGATGCGATGACTGAATGAATTCATCCCCGTTCTTTCCATTTGACAACCATGTTCGAAAGGATTTCAAACTGTTGGATACTTTATTGATTTCGCTCATAAATTAAACACGGGGCCGCGCGATGTCAAGCTCTCTGATTAACCTCGGAAGAAATGAAATCTCTTGACTGCCAGGAAAAAACCGATATAATTCAAAATCTTATTAAATTTCGAGGAGAATTAAGTGAACCTTCCAGCGGTATCCAACGCCCTTGACATATACATATCACAGATAAATCGTTTTCCGCTTCTTACGGCAGAAGAGGAATTTGACCTTGCCGTGCGTTTCAAGAAGCACAAGGACCTGAAAGCGGCTGAAAAGCTGGTCACTTCCAATCTGCGCTTTGTCGTGAAAATTGCCCATGAATACCGCAATTACGGTGTGAAACTTATCGATCTCATCCAGGAAGGCAATATAGGACTCATGCACGCCGTGAAAAAGTTTAATCCTTATAAGGGATACCGGCTCATTTCCTATGCAGTATGGTGGATCCGTGCCTATATTCAGAATTACATCATCAAATCCTGGAGTCTCGTCAAGATAGGAACTACCCAGGCGCAGCGGAAACTCTTTTTCAAGCTGAATCAGGAAAAAAAGAGGCTTCAGTCCCTCTCAGCCAAGAATCCTGAATTCTCGGAAATCGCGGAGTCTCTCCGGGTGAGAGAGGAGGACATCGAAGAGATGGATCTCCGTCTCAGCAACCGCGATCTGTCTCTGGATGCGGCTCTCGCGGAGGATGGCGAATCCACTTTCGTCGATCAGCTTAGATACGAAGGGGAAGATCAGGAAACGGCCCTGATCCGCAAGGAGGAGGCCGCCCTCGCCAAACTGAGCATAGCGGGGGCACTGTCGCGGCTGAATGAAAGGGAGCGCTATATCATCGAGCACCGGATAATGGCGGACAATCCTATGACCCTCCAGGACATCGGCGACCGGTTCAATATCACGCGGGAACGTGCCCGCCAGATAGAGGCACAGGCGCTCAAAAAGATACGGGCCGCGATCGGTTATGACAGGGAAAGGGAGCCCGTGGCGCTCCTCGAGGCTTAAACTCAGTAATGGTCGTAATCGCCTCTAGGCGGGTTTTCGAAGCGGGTAAACTTTTCAAGGAAGGATAATTTAACGGTTCCCACGGGGCCGTTTCTCTGCTTGCCGATGATTATCTCCGCTATCCCCTTCTCCGGATTGTCTTCGGAGCGGTTGTACACTTCGTCCCGGTAAAGAAAGATAATCACGTCCGCGTCCTGCTCGATAGCCCCGGATTCTCTCAGGTCGGCCATCTGCGGGCGTCTGTTCGTTCTCTGCTCCACCTGGCGGTTCAGCTGTGAGAGCGCCACGACGGGAATGTTTAATTCCTTTGCGAGCGCTTTTAGAGATCGGCTTATCTCCGAAATTTCCTGCTCACGCGAGTCCCTAGATCCTACCGAGCGCATGAGCTGCAGGTAGTCAACTATCACAAGACCGAGACCCGTCTCGGCCTTCAGCCGCCGGGCCTTAGCCTTCATTTCCAGAACGGTTATCGCCGCCGTGTCATCGATGAAGATAGGTGCCTCTGCCAGTCTTCCCGCGGCCGTCGTCAGTTTCGGCCAGTCAGTCTCACCCGGAAATCCCCTCCGGAGCCTCTGCGAATCCACGCGCGCCTCCGAGGAGAGCATCCTGAAAGCAAGCTGCTCTTTCGACATTTCAAGGGAAAATATGGCTACGGGAATATTTGCCTCGATGGCGGCGTACTGCGCTATGTTCAGCGCCAGGGCCGTCTTGCCCATGCTCGGGCGGCCGGCCACCACCACCAGGTCCGATTTCTGAAGACCGGACGTCTTTTCATCGAGCATTTCAAAACCGGTGGGAACGCCTGTGATTAGCTCCTTCTTCTCGTAGAGCCGCTCAATCGTCCTGAAACTGTCTTTAATCAATTCCTTGAGAGGCGAGAAGCTGGGCTTGATCTTGTTCTCAGAGATCTCGAAAATGGCGTGCTCAGCCTCGTCAAGCAGAGTGTCCACATCCGAACCAGCGGCGTAACTCTTACTGAGGATGTCTGTCGCCGTTCCTATGAGACTTCTCAGTATCGCCTTTTCCTTGACGATCTTGGAATAGTAGGAAATGTTCGCGGCCGACGGCACGTTGTCCACGAGGGATGCGAGATAGGACACGCCTCCCACCGCGTCCAACTGCTTCCTGTCTTTCAGCACATCGCTGAGCGTTATCAGATCGCTCGGCCGCCCTTTCTCCGAAAGGTCAAGGATGGCCGCGAATATCTTGCGGTGGGCGTCGCTGTAAAAATCATCGGCCTGGAGGATCTCCAGAACGCTGTTAAGGGCCTGGTTATCGATCAGGATCCCTCCAAGGACCGACTGCTCGGCCTCCAGGTTCTGAGGCGGAATCTTGTGCAAAGAGGAATCGATATCCTTCATTTCGACTTCTATTCTTCCGCTCTGCTCACAACAACGGTGATCTCAGCGACAATTCCCGGATAAAGGCGGATCTTGACTGGAAATTCACCGAGGCTTTTCAGGGGCTCTTCCAGGATGATGGCTTTTCGATCCACTTCGATGCCCTGCTCGCGAAGAGCATTTTCGATATCCCTTGCCGTCACTGCTCCGAAAAGCTTGTCCTGCTTGCCTACTCTTCTGGACACGGTGCAGGTTATATTCGTGAATTTTTCGAGGAGCGCCTCGGCCTTCTTCCGTTCCTTTTCCGCCCTCTGCCGGACTCCTTTTTTTTCATGTTCAAGAACACGAACATTCTTGACGCTGGCTTCAATGGCCAGCCCTTTGGGAATGAGGAAGTTCCTCGCATAACCGTCAGCTACCCTGACAATATCTCCCATTTTACCCAGCGTGTCAACGTCTTCTCTTAAAATCACTTTCATGAAAAGTTCTCCTTCATGTCATGGAATTACTGCTGCTCCACGGAATCCGCCGCGGGCCGATTTATCTTTCTGAAATCGATCCATATATCGGCAAAACCGATAAGCATCACGATCAGAAAAAAGAAATTCTGGGCGAATATGAAAAAATAAACAATGCCCCGCAAAAAAAGCGGTACATTTTTCTTTCGGAAAAAATAGTGGATAATCGCAAAACCCTGAAACAGATATATAAAGAGAAATACAATCAGGAGATTCAGCGCTACGACCCGCACATCCCCCCGGGGAACCAGTAGAAGACCCCCGGCCAGAATGACGAACCAGACCATTTGATCGGGAATCTTCCAGAAGCCAAGATCGCCGAAATCCGGTATCGCCGTCCCCAGCTTCTGAAACACCGCCCTTCCCGCCAGAATATTGATCAGCACGAAGGAAAGTGTTCCAACGATTACCAGCGCCGGCAGGAGACTGACCGTCGTTCTGACAATGAGGGGGGCGTTTTTCTTGATCTCTCCGAGCTGCTCCGCCGATATCCCGAGCTGCGCGTATACGCCGATGCTCTCATGCACGGCCTCCGAAACATAGCCTTCGACAAGGCGCATCGGTTCCTGCCCTGTCGTCGCAACATGATAGACCAGCAGTGAAGAACCAAGGATCAAAACGGACAGAACGGAATACAGAACCGTTTTCTCAATGGACCATCCCTTCCTGAAAATCTCGGAGAGGATAAGCCCGAAGGAACCCGCAAGGACAAGAAGCGTCAGATTCAGATCCAGCGCCGAAAAAAAAACAGCGGTCGAAACGACAGCCAGAGAAATTATCAGAACCGCCGCGCCCCTTATCCGTCCCAGTCTGTAACCATAGACGAAAACGGGCAGCGGCAGGAAAAGACCGATGAATGGACCCACGAGCGGAGTCAGCGCGGCTGCCAGAAAGACAAGCGAGGAGGTCACGATCGCCGAGAAAAATTCTCTGTTCAGAAGTCGGATATCCAATGCCTGCCTTTGAATGTGACAGCTTATAATATCAGTATTCCGAAACCACGAAGGGAAGAAGGGCTATGGCCCTCGCCCGCTTGATGGCCAGCGTCAGTTCCCTCTGATGATTGGCACAGTTTCCGGTTATTCTTCTCGGAATTATCTTGCCCTTTTCCGAAATGAAATGCCTGAGAGAAGCCGGGTCTTTATAGTCGATTTTCAAATTGGAATCGGTGCAGAACCGGCAGACCTTTCTTCTGTGAAAAACCCGCCTTTCCGATCTGCGTTCCGTCGAGCGCTCCCCTGGACGATTGTATGCCATGTTCCTATTCCTCCACCCTTGTATCAGAAGCTGCCGCTTCGACTGAACCCGTGCCTTCCTGAACGGGGGCCGGCTGTGTCTGTTCCTTGTCAGCCGCCTGTGCGGCCGCGGCGGTCTTCACCTCCGGCGCCTTCTCCTCTTTCTTCGCCCCCGCGATTTCTTTCTCGATCTCCTCGAGGGACACGTCCTCAGCCTTCTTGATGGTCTGGAATCTGAGCACCCTGTCGTCGAATTTGAGATTTCGTTCCAGCTCATTGACTGCGGCGCTGTCCCCCGCGAAATCAATCAGCAAATAGGTTCCCCGCGGCTGCTTCCTGATTCGGTAGGCAAGCTTTCTCGTTCCCCATTTCTCGACCTTGACGACAAGGCCTTTCATGTTCGTGATAATCGCGCCCGAACGTTCGATCAGGCTGTCCACTTCGTCCTTGGACAGATCGGACTGGGCCACCATGACGATTTCGTATCTGTTCATCGAATGTTCTCCTCTCGGCTCTAAAGCCCGAACACGCGGTTCGAGCAAGGAGACCAGAAATGAAATTTGGAACGGCCTTATTATAATATCTTCCGGTTTAAATCAAGAATAAATTGCACGTTCAAAAAGACCGCTAAAAGAGACTACATACGAAGGGATTCCGCCGCGGCTTCAAGCGATAAAGGGTCGCCCACATAAAGAAGCCGGCTATTCCTGTCGATATTCTTGATCAGCCCGGAAAGGACCTTTTTCGGGCCGATCTCGACAATTCCGTTGAGACCCATGGTCCCCATCTTCTCAACGGTTTCCTGCCACCGGACCGGAGATATGATCTGTCTTTTCAGGAGACCGGGGGCGGTATCCGGCGTATAGAAGACTCCGGGATCGCAGTTTGGTATAACCGGAACTTTAAATTCACCGAAAGACACCTTCTTGAGGCTTTCCTCAAAAAGATCCGAGGCCGGACCAAGCAGCCGGCAATGGCAGGGAACGCTGATGGGCAGCGGGATCGTTTTTTTCGCGCCGGCCTTCTCCGCCGCCCGGGCAAGTCGTTCCACCGCCCGGACATGTCCCGAAACAACAACCTGAATCGGAGCGTTCAGGTTGGCCACATCCACCGTCTCATCATCACTGCTCGCCTCAATGCAAAGTTCAGCAACATTTGTTCCATCGAGACCGAGTATGGCCAGCATGGCGCCCGTTCCTGCCGGAACAGCATCCTCATGGAGCTGCGCCCTGACACGTACGAGACCGAGGACCGTTTCCAGGTCCAGCGCCCCTGACGCATAAATCGCGCTGTACTCTCCGAGGCTGTGTCCCGCCGCAACCCGGGGTTTGAAGGGAATCTCATTTTTAAAGGCCTCCCAGGCGGCGAGTTCGAAAACCAGGACTGCCAGCTGCGTGTAAAGTGTCTGATCAAGGGTCTCGCGGGGTCCCCTGGTCCAGAGGCCGAGCATGTCCATTCCCAGGACATCCTGGGCCCGGTGGAGAATGTCCCGGAAGATCTCGTTTCCCCTGTAAAGAGTCTCTCCCATGCCCACGAACTGGGAGCCCTGCCCGGGGAAAACGATCCCTATGTTCAGCTCGTCCATAACACCCTCAACGCTCCAGCACGTAAGTCCCCGGGGCTTTTTCAAGGGGCGGATATTTCCGGGATCCCATGGACGGAGGCCGCCTCTCGTCTCCTCTTCTTTCGGAAAGCCATATGATCCAGTCCTCCCACCAGGAACCGATCTTTTCCTCCCGGCGCCTCAGCCAGTCTTCCGGGTCCCGCTCCCCTTCTGCATCACCAGCCCAGTAACGACGTCGCGATGTTTCCGAAGGGGGATTCACGATTCCAGTAATGTGGCCTTCGCTCGAAAGCACATACCGCACCGGACCCCCGACGAGACCGCAAGTCTTGAAGGTGCTTTTCCAGGGACATATGTGATCGAGCTGCGTTCCCACGGCATAGAGGGGCTGCTCTATGAGGCCCAGATCGATCGGCCGTCCGCCCAAAACCAGACCGTCCTTCTCGGCCAGCCGGTTGCTCAGATAAAGTTCCCGAAGATAGAAAGCGCACATGGCCTCGGGCAGCCTGGTACTGTCACTGTTCCAGAAAAGGATATCCGATTTTGGAGGGTCCATGCCGAACAGGCATGTCTGCACGAAATTACGCCAGATGAGGCTGTCGGACCCGAGCATGCGGAAGGCCATCTCGATGTATTTTTCGCTGAGATACCCCTTGTCTTTCATGGCCGCTTCTATGGCCTCAACGGATCTCTCTGTTATGAAGAATCCCAGGTCCCCCGGTTCAGAGAAATCCACGAGCGTCGAAAAGAGGGTCCAATCAACCACCGGCGTGACCTTTCTTTTCGACCGATCACGGTTGAGCCAGGCCATGAGAGCCGCCAGAACCGTGCCCCCGATGCAGTATCCGGCCGCATGCACCGTTCCGGAACGGCAGATCGCCCGGGCCGCTTCGACGGCCTTGAGTGCGCCGCGCAGCATGTAATCCTCGAAAGTGACACCGCGCATGGTAGTCGTGGGATTCTTCCAGCTTATAATAAAAACCGTGAACCCGCGGTCCCTGAGATAGCTCACAAAGCTCATCGGGGGATTCAGATCGAAGATATAAAATTTATTGATCCAGGGCTGGATGAAGACGATGGGCACTGCATGTGTCCTCTCTGTAGAGGGCTCGTACTGGATGAGCTCCATTAGGTCATTCCTGAAGACTACATATCCGGGCGTTGCGGCGATGTTCTCACCGATCTTCCAGACCGTGTCATCCGCAAGCCTGAGGAGAAAATTTCCCAGCTGGAGATCCTCGTGCAGACGCTGAAAGCCTCGGACGAGACTCTCGCCGGAGCTGTCCACAAACCGTTGCAGAGCGCCGGGATTGGTCCAGAAAAAATTCGCCGGCGAACATGCGCTTATAGCCTGCCTCACCCAGAAGAGAGCGCGCTGTCTTTCCCTCTCATTTATCCCCCTCGCCTCTTCGATGAGCTCCCTGATCCACTTCTGATAGATTGCGTGATACTTCCGGGCGAGCTGAGCACCCGTCCTGATCATGTCCAGAAAGGAAACTTCGTCTTCCTTCTTTTCCCCCGATGAATCCCCTGCAGGAACGTATCGGGCTAGTTCTTCCATCGCCGCCTCCTCGAGGCGGACGATCAGATCCATACGCATCCGCTCGAACTCACCGGGACGCTCCATCCATGAACGATACACCTCATTGAGCGCCGGGATAATTCCGAAAATATCGGCTTCTTTTCCGGTCTGAGCGACGGCTTTATTTTTTTCGGACATATTTGCCAATGTGAATCACCAGCTCCCCGATTGTGGTTTCCTCGTTGAGCATATCGAGAGGAATCTTCAGTGGAAAGTTCGCCTCCAGGAAAGTCTGGAGATTGACGGCGGCCATGGAATCAAAATCCGGTATCTCCCCCAGGCGCGTGTCTGCCGTAATCGGAAGACTTCCTATGTCGGGAAAGAGTTCCTGAATGCCGCTCTTGATCTTCGCCAGAATATCATCCATCATTATTCCCCCTGTCGCTGAAATGTGAGTTTAAATCCGGATCAGATTAGCGCCCCAGGAAAAACCCCCGCCGAAGGTCACCAGCATCACGAGATCACCTGGAGTGGCGATCCCCTCCGTAATAACCTCATCGAGGGCGATCAGCACCGACGCGCTGGCGGTGTTGCCGTACCGGTCAAGGTTCACGTGAAACCTCTCCCGGGGCAGATGCAGGATGTCTGCAATCCGGTGAAGAATATTGATATTTGCCTGATGACAGATGAAACGCTTTATCTCCATGATGTCCACCCCGGCCTCCTCGGCGGCGCGCCGGATTATTTTCGGCCCCTTGTCGATGGAAAAGGCGAAGACCTCCTCTCCCTTCATCCGGAAATAGGCCATTCGGGGGTTCGTTATCCTGTCATAAGGCATCATCGTGCCCCCGCCGGGCACACAGATGACATTATTCCCCGCGCCATCTGTTTCCAGACAAGAGTGCAGAACGCCTCTCCTGCCGGAAGACTCTGCCTGGAATAGAACGGCCCCGGCGCCGTCGCCGAAAAAGGGAAAGGTGGAAAAATCCCGTGGATTGAGGATTCTCGAGTACATCTCGGCGGCGATGAGAAGAATCGTTTCATACTTTCCCGAACGGATGAAGGCATCGCATACCTCGATGCCGAAAGAACCGCCCGAACAGACAGAGTTGATGTCAAAGGCAAAGGCCTTTTTAGCTCCGATCTCGTGCTGAACACGGGTCGCCGTGGCAGGCTGCATCCGGTCGGGCGATGAAGTAGAAAGAACGACGCCGTCGATATCCTCCGCAGGCACACACGCCTTTTCAAGACAGGACCGGGCGGCTTTTAATGCCAGATCCGATGTGCACTCGTCCTCCGACGCACGTCTCCTGGAAAGCACACCGGTTTTTTCCCCTATTAGATTTCTCGCCTCGGGGGAAAACTGATCCAGCGCCTCGTTTGAAATGACGGCCTCCGGCAAATAGCTCCCTGTTGAACGGATGGCTGCACTCTTCATGAAGACGTTCTCCAGACATTGCAGGCATTCTAAAAAAACAACAATCCCTTCAACCTTCTGCCAGCAGGATCATTGTCTCGGGCGCATGTAAATTCTGAGTCGAGTGAAGGATTAATATCTTTTAAAACAGAGGGATAACTTTTCTTTTACAGTTTGTAGATTATTATCTGCCCGATATTAAAGTCAAGAATATTTGTCAAATGTGATTGTCATGTGCCGCGAACAGCACAGTGCCGGGTATAAGCATTACCATTTTGATTACCGCATCTCCGGACGCTTTCAATGTCTTTCGCCGATGCCATCGCGACAATTCAACGAATATCCAGACCGAACTAAAACCACAATTTTGTCCAATAAAAAGTTCGAATCCAACAATTGTGCAAACATCATATCTCTCATGTCCCCGCAACCCATTGAAATATAAAGAGATGAATAATGGCAAGAGATTTGCTCTTTCTCATGAGAGAAGCGCATCTAGAGACTCTCACTCAGGAGGTCATGCCATGCTGAAAAAAATCGAAGCTATTGTACGCCAGGACAAGGTAAACGAAGTCAAGGAGGCGCTGGTAAAAATCGGCATCATGGGATTCAACATGTTCGAGATCCGGGGTCATGGCCGTCAGGGCGGCATTCAGCTTCTTGGACAGGCCGGCGCATTCAAGGTGGATATGCTTCCGAAGGTGCAGATAAACATTATTCTCAGCGATAGAAATCTTGACGAAACTATCGAGGCAATACTTGATGCCGCATTCACCGGGGATGCAGGAGACGGACTTCTATTTGTGTATCCAGTCGAAGAGGTAGTCCGCATCCGGACGCGCGAACGGGGCCAGGACGCAATGATGTATCCGGGGGATATAGACGAGCGAAAAAGCGCCGCTTACAAAGACCGATCGCGGATTAAAGCCCTCCATGCAAGCGGACATGAACATCCGGTCATGGAAAATTACAGGTCCAAATAACCAAGCTCATACATCAACATTAGAAAGAATTGCGAAATAATTTTGAGGGGCATGAAAAAGGTAACTCATTGAATTTTAATGAATAAGTTGGAGGGCGATGAGGGATTTGAACCCTCGACACCAGGCTCCGGAGGCCTGTGCTCTATCCACTGAGCTAATCGCCCTCGATTTTGGCCAACGACAGAAAGATATCACGAGGCATGTCCTGCGGAATGCGGCGTTTCATACTACGGGGCTGTCTAATATTCAACCCTTTTCTGCCCCTTCCTCCTTACCTCGGCAGTTTAAGTTCCTTTACTATGCTGATGACATGCCCGCTCCGGTTCATGCTGTAGATATGAATACCCTGAACCTCATTGCGGATGAGATCCTCTGCCTGACAAATGGCATATTCAATTCCGTATTTTTCCGTTTCCTCCGGCTTGTCCTGAAGCCGTATCATCCGGCTTTCGAGTTTTTCTGGAACGCTCGCATTTGACAGCTCGATGCATTTCTTCATCTGCTTGTAGTTCATTATGGGAAAAACGCCGGGCAGAAGAGGGACACGAATGCCCGTCTTTATTGCACGGTCTCTGAACCGGTAAAAAACCTCATTGTTGAAAAAAAGCTGACTCACCACAAAGTGCGCCCCGGCGTCCACTTTCTTCTTCAGATTGCGGATATCCTCCTCCAGACTCGGCGCTTCGATATGCCCTTCGGGATATCCCGCCACGCCGATGCAGAAATCATTGCGCGTTCGGATAAACTCGACGAGTTCATTGGCATGCCCGAAGCCTCCCTCAACTTTCACGAAACGTTTCTCCCCCTGAGGAGGATCTCCTCGGAGGGCGAGAATGTTTTCTATTTCCTGATGTTTCATATCATCGAGGATCCCCGCGATATCTTCTCTTGTCGAGCCGACGCAGGTAAGATGCGCGAGGACCTCCTGGCCGAAGGTTTTCCTGACAGTGGAGGCAATTTCGATGGTCATGTCCCGGGTTCCCCCGCCTGCACCGTAAGTCACGGATATGAAATCGGGTCCGAGCTCTTTCAGTTCTCCTATCGTCCTGTACAGGCTCTCGAGGTTTCCCTCCCTAACAGGAGGGAAAACCTCGAAGGAAAGTGTCCATTTTTTCTGCAAAAAATAATCACTGATTTTCATCAACCACCCCTGAAACTCACAATACCACCATCATCGGTCGGTCCTGTTTTAGACCGAGAAAATGTCACTAAGCCATTCTGTTGTCAACCAATTTTCTTCATGGCGGTTGTATTGAGTCTCTGAATCTGTTATGGTCCCGGTCATTATGAAGGGATATTCCACCATTATTATACTTCGACGTACCGCCCTTATCCTCGTGCTTCTGTTTTCTTTCACTCCCCTTCCCCGGGCCCTTGCCATAACGGAAATTCTCAGCATACGTCACTGGGTGGCCCCGGAGAATACCCGAATCGTCATCGACACAAGTGATGAAGCCGATACCACCGTCCATAAAACTGATCAGAAGATAGCCATCGATTTCCGGAACGCCCGGGCACTCGCCGCGGTTCCAGCGCAGGAAGTTCTGAACAAACCGGGTATCCTCAAAATCACTGTGTCGCCGCTCCCCGACCGGCAAACGCGAATCGAACTGTGGCTGGCCGATTATGTGGAAACCAGAGTCTTCAAACTGAAGGCCTTTGCAGACAAGCCGTTCCGTGTTGTCATCGACATAGGGCTTCCCGAAATAGAGAAGAAGGAAGTAGAAGAACGTCAGGAAGTCAGGAAGGTCAAGAAAGCCAAGGTCATCGTCATCGATCCTGGACACGGCGGAGACGACCCGGGCGCCGTGGGCAGGAAAAAAACGAAAGAGAAGGATGTCGTCCTGAAAATCTCGAAGAGGCTGGAGAAAATCCTCAACAGCAGGAAGGGATATCGGGCCTTTCTCACCCGCAGGGGAGACTACTATCCGTCATTCAACAAAAGACTCCGAATCGCCAGGGAATACGGAGCAGATCTCTTTCTGAGCATTCATGCCGACGCCTGGAGGGGGAGGAGCGCACGGGGAAGTTCCGTGTATTGTCTTTCCACGACATCGGCGAGCAGCGTTGCGGCGAGACTTCTAGCAAGCGAACAGAACCTTGCCGATATCATCGGGGGCGCCGAGAACGATCAGGGAACGGAGGAGGCCGATCCCATCACTCTGCACATGGTCCAGACCGAGACTATGAACATCTCACGGGACCTTGGCGCCACTATTCTGAAACGGATCCGGAATGTGAACACCCTGAAGTTCAGTCGCGTTCAGTACGCACCTTTCAGGGTTCTCAAGCTGCCGGAAATCCCTTCAGTGCTCGTCGAGACGGCCTTCATATCAAACCCGAAGGAGGAAGCCTTACTGCGCAGCCCCGCGTTCCAGCAGAGAATCGCCGAGGCCATTGCTCTCTCAATCGATGATTTTTTCTCGAAGGCTGAAGGAAAACGCCCAGCCGTCATGGTCAAGAAAGAGGATATTCCCGCTAAGAAGCCCTCGGCAAAGACAAGGCCTCTTCCTAAACCGCAGGTTGAAACGTCATTCTATATTGTAAAAAAGGGAGATACCCTGGGCAAGATCGCCCGTCGGCAAGGCACCACGATCGCCGTTCTTCTCAAAATGAACAGAATGAAACTGAATGATCCTCTCCATGTCGGAAGGAAACTGAAAGTACCTACGAAAGATGTCGCGAATGAACTAAGGAAATCGGCCCCGGAAAAATCAAAGCCTCTGCTATATCGCGTCCGACGAGGGGATACGCTCGAAAAGATCGCTAAGAAGCACGACACGACCATAGCGGCCCTGCTCAAGGTCAACCGGATGAAACTCAAGGATCCGCTTTATGTGGGACGAAAAATAAAGATTCCCTAAAGCTTTTTCATCGCGGCGAGATCGGAAATGATATTCGCGGCCCACGTGTACACATTGTTCCTGGTAATAATGTCCCGCATGTTCATCATCCGCCTTCGCTTCTCCTCGGCCGGCATTTCAATGGCCAGGCGGATGCTTTCGGCGAATTCCTCAATGGCATAGGGGTTCACCTGAATCGCGTCCACGAGTTCCCGGGACGCTCCGGTAAAACGGCTCAGGATGAGAATGCCCGACGCATCGGTCTTCGTCGCAACAAACTCCTTGGCCACGAGATTCATCCCGTCGTGCAGGGAACTGACCATGCAGACGTCCGCGAGCCTGTAATAGGGCCGGATCTCCTCCGGAGAAAACTGGCGGTTGAAATAGATGATCGGCTTCCAGTCTCCCTGAGAATGCTTCCAGTTCTTCCCATCCACCAGTTCATCCACCTCCCCCACAAAATCATGGTAGCGCTTGATGTGCGTCCGGCTCGGGGCGGCAATCTGAATGAAAACGAACCGGTTGATGTATTGAGGGTATTTTTCAAGGAACCGATCGATAGCATAAATCCTTTCGATCATGCCTTTTGTGTAATCCATGCGCTCGACGCTCACGGCGACTATCTTGCCCTCCAGATTCAATTCTCGCCGGATCCTCTCCACCTGTGAATCCGGCCTGTCGTCGGTCCCGCCAAAGACGTTAACATCCACGCTGATCGGAAACGCCCGAACCAGGGTTTCTTTTCCGGCCCTCACGACACTGAAGCGCTCCGTGTCCACCCTGGATTCCAGCGCCCGATTCACCGTATCGAGAAAATTATTGCAGTGAAACTGCACGTGGAAACCGAGGAGATCACATCCCAGCAATCCTTCGAGAATGTCCTCCTGATAGGGACAGATCGAAAAGACCTCGGGATTCGGCCATGGAATGTGCCAGAACAGGGCAACCGTGGCATCAGGCCGTTTCTCCTTGATCATCTTCGGAAGAAGCGTGAAGTGGTAATCCTGGATGAAAACGAAGGGGTGATGATGAGGCAGCTCCGCCAGGACGCTGTCGGCAAATTTCCGGTTGACCGCCCGGTACATCTGCCAGTCCGATTCTTTGAAAATCGGCCGCGTGTGGGTGATATGACACAGGGGCCAGAGGCCTTCGTTGGAAAAGCCGTAATAGTACCCTTCCTCTTCCTCCTTCGTCATCCACACCCGCTTGAGGATATAGCGTTCCGCTCCGGGCGGCACCGCGATCTTGTCGCTTGAATTGACGACCTTTCGATCGGCATTGCCGCTCCCGTGTGCGATCCAGGTCCCGCCGCAGGCACGCAGGATGGGGTCGATCGCGGTTACGACTCCGCTGGCCGGCCATATACAGCGAGGCTCGATGTTCTTTTCGTCCATGATGTGAATATAAGGCTCCCGATTAGAAACGACTAAAACGGAATGCTCCCCCAGTTTGGCCCGGACCAGATCCTTGAGCTTTGATTCCGTCCATATCTCTTCGTACTTGATCCGTTCCTGTGCTTCCTCAATCATGGATTGTCTCGCCACCCTCAAGCTGAGGGCGGCCCGCTCCACTTCCGTGGCAAGTCTTCCCAGATCTCCTGTTTCCCCGATGGGCGGCTTCTCATCCGTGTCCCCTTTCTGAAAATGCTCGAACCACTCTGTGAGGCGCTGAACAGGCACCTCGATAAACTGCCTGTGAGCGAAGAGGGATATCAAAAGCACAGAGGCCAACAGAAAAACCAGCGTCACGCTGATGCTTTTCCAGAGGTCGGTCAACCGCGTGAAAATATAGGACGTGTCGTAAATGACTTCCAGGAGCCCCAGGATCCGATCCTCATCGTCCAGGATGGGTAAAACATAGCAGTAGACGGAATGGTCCTTGAATTTTTCGAATTTCCCCTGCGGTTTCTTGCTCTTCAGCACGCTCTCCACAAAGGGCTTCTCTTTCTCCTTCAAGTCCTCGAATCTTTTGGAGATGGCAAAAATCCGCCCGCTTTCATCATAGAGGACACAGCCCTGCAGCCTGTCCCGCCTGTCGAATCTCTGAACCATCCGCCTGCCCCTGCCCACATCGCCGGAAATGAGAACCTGTGCGGCCGACAGCTCCATGCTCTCCGCGACGGTTCGTGCTCTCTGGCTCACTTCCTCGGCCAGCCTTGCTTCCATGGATCGGGCCTCAAAAAAGCCGAATGCCGCGAAGACAAGGGAAACGAGAATCCCTATGGGCAGGATAAACATGAGCACTCTTTTCATATCAAAACCCCTTGGGTACTCTCCAGAGGCCGCGCAGGCAAGCGGCCGTCCCTGCCGGGAAACCGCCGTGTCATTTCTTTTCTTTCATGACCAGCGTCCGGATCGGGAACGGAATTTCAATGCCCTCTTTCCCGTAACGCTGATGCAGTTTCTTGATGAATTCATGCTTGATCAGGTACTGGTTCGCAAATTCCCGGGCCCGAAGGATGACCGTGAAGTTGATGCTGGAATTGCTGAAGGTGTGGTAACGGATAAAGGGCTCGAATTCCGGAACGCCGCCCTCCACGGAAACCATGACGTCCCGGGCGACCTCGCACGTCACCTTTTCCACCCTTTCCAGGTCGCTCTCGTAGTCAACGCCAACCTCCACCAAAACGGCCAATTCCCTGTTCGGAGCATAGTAATTCGTTACCAGAGCGGACGCAAGCTTCGCATTGGGAATGATGATCATGTTGTTGGGCAGGGATCGGATGGTGGTGTAGCGCCACGCGATATCCTGTACGTATCCTTCCTCGCCGCTGGCTAGCTTCACGTAATCCCCCGGCCGCACCTGCTCCGACGCGATAACGTGAATGCCCGCGAAGAGGTTCGCAAGCGTGTCCTGGAGCGCCAGCGCTACGGCAAGCCCTCCAACCCCGAGGGCTGTCAGGATCGGCGCGATGGAGATTCCGAGGGATTGTAGAATAATCAAAACGCCGATGCCGAAGACAAGGACTCTCGTCAGATTCGAGAAGATGGCCGTGGACACGAAAACGCCGCCGATCCTGGCGCTGTATAGGGATACAAAATTCACGGAAAGACGTGCGACAGCCAGGGTGGCGGAAAAAATGATCACGATCAAAAGAGCCTTGTCGATATCCTGGAGGTAAGGCTGAGCGATCCTGGAGTTGTGAGCGGCCCCGTAAGCACCGGCCGCCGTGAGCCAGACAAACACCACACCCCGCAGGGCGCTGATGACAAGTTCATCCCCTTCCCACCGGGTCCTCACAGCGGCATTGTGGATCATTTTCATGATGAACTTTTCGAAGAGAAGCCCCGCGGCGACACCGCCTGCGAGCCATGCCAGAGGAATCCACAGAACTCCGTAGATTTTTCCCATGTCCATCCCGTTTTCCTCCCTTCCTCGGAATTATATGAAGATCCGGTGTTCGCCCACCCCGCTGCGAAGGAGAAGCATCAGGGTCAGGTATTCCCGAAGGTGGCGGGTAAGCAGAAAATTTTCCCTCACGAACTCCCTGGCCGTCACACCCATCTGGGCCGTTCGTTCGCGATGGTGCAGGAGAAATCGAATGCGCCGCGCGGCGCCTTCCGGCGTGTTGACCAAAAAGCCGGTATAGTAGCTGATCACCTGGAGGCGGATTCCCCCGGCGTCCCCCCCGATGACGGGTTTTCCCTTCCACAGACCCTCGGTGACGGTCAGGCCGAAACCCTCCCGCGTGGACTTCTGGATGATGACATCCGCCAGCCGCTGGAGCGCGTTGATCGTCCGGTGTGCGTCCGGCGGCAGAAGAAGAACGTGAATGTCCGGATCGTTACCGGCGGCTTGCCGGACTTCCTCGATGACCGTCCTGCCCTCCGGGTCATCGGTCGCCTCCCCGCCCGCCAGAACGAGCTGGACGGGAATCACCGATCGCACTAGATGATACGCCCGGATCACCCCCACGGGGTCCTTGAAGCGATCGAATCTCGATATCTGAACGAGGATCGGCTTCCGGGGATTCAGACCGAACCTCTCGCGCACCGCATAGAGTTCATCCTGATCCAGTTCCACGTTCTTTTCGCTCAGCGGATCGATGCTCGGCGCAATGACAAACTGGGGATGCGGAAGCAGCTGCGCGAAGTGGTTCATGGAAAATATGCTCGCATCGTACTTTTCCACGTGGGAACGAAACATCTTCCATACCGGACGGGACGGACGGCTGATGTCGATGTGCGCTCTCCATATCCACTTCCCTTTCCTATTCCGGCACAGCCCCAGAAGCGGGGCAGGCTGGGGATCGTGGACGACCACAATTTCAGCGTCTTCCAGTTCGCCCTTCAATCGCTCCGCGTTTGACCTGTTCACGTCCTGATGAATCTCCCAGTCTTTTTCCGTGATGGAGACCGGATATCCCTGCAGGCCGTTGTGAATGGCCTTGGTCACTGAGAAAAACTCCGGGGTTCCCTGGATCACCTTCCACCGGGCATCGATTCCAAGGTCCCGCATGAGAGGAACCATCCAGGCCAGAATTTCCGCCACGCCTCCTCCTTCGGCGGTGGAGTTGACGTGAATGACCCGGATTCCGCTGAGCCGTTCCCCCAGCCGCCGAAGCTGCCGGATGACGGGGAGGCCGACAATCTCCCTGTACGCATCGATGGATCGAGTCATGGCTTTGCCTTTTTCCCTGCGCGTCTATCCGAAACCTTCGCGTTCTTCAGGACCTTCACGAGCTCCGCCCGGAGTTCCGCGAGGGTATAGAAGGTGAAATCAATCATCTTGATGGCACGCACATGCGGACCCCAAGCCTTTCCGAAGCAGCTCAGCCAAGAGGAAAAATCGTCTTCGCCCCGGGGGGCTCGCCTGCGCGCTTCCAGAAAATGGTAATAGATGCTCCCCGTTGTCATCGCGCTGATGGCGGTGCCGAGATCCTTCGGATGAAGGACCCTCTCCCCCGTATCGAAAACAACGATGGAAGCCTCCGTGAAATAGAATTCATGGCCGGGCCGCGCCCAGGGGATCATGGTCAGTTCGCTCAAGCGGTCATCGATGATATCCAGCGTCGCCATTCGAAGCTTCTCCATGGACGGATAGGAATAGGGATCGATGATTCCGAGGCGCTCCGCCAGAATGTCATCGTCCAGCTTGTGCTTGACCCACACGGCAAAGTCATTCCGGTAATCCGGATAGTCGAACGAAGGGGCGAGCGGCGTTTCACAAAAATGGTGGTAGAGCACGTCGGCTGAACAGGAAGCGATCCGGTCCCGCAGTTCTCTTAAATTGATTGCTGCCGGCAGTCCGCTCATCCTAGTCAGAAGCGCGCAATCCTTTATCTCAAAGGGATTCATGGGATATCCTTCTCAGCCGTTCCCTGTCCGAAGGGCGTTCTCTCATCCCCGCCCACCTGCGGATCTCCCTCGCAAGGGCTGAAGGACTGCTCACGACCCTGGACCCCCGGACCATGGGATTTTTGCCCACAGTGAATACCGTTCCCTTCAGATCAAGGACCCATTGCATGGCTGTAGCGTCATTCTCGTCATCTCCGGAATAAACCAGATCCCCGTCCGGTTCAAAGTCCAGGATGTCGCATAGCCTTCGAACACCCCAGGCCTTATCGACTTCAGGCAACAGCTGCAGCTCCATGACCTCCGGTCCCCTGAACTTTCTGATCCGGCGCAGCGGCTTCCAATCCTCCAGAAGCAGCCGCACGAATTTTCTCGATTCCACTGGAGCGTTCCGGACATGAATGGCGATGGACCACTTTTTGTCCTCCATTTCAACGCCCGGAATGGTCTCCAGACTCCTTATTTTGGGAAGAAGGGCTTTTCTTATCTGGCGGAGTTTCTCCTGCAAATCCCTGCCGGCCAGGCACCTCTTCCCGCTGGGCAGCTGCCACTCCAGACCGCTCCCCCCTCCCAGAAACACTCCCGGGACAGGAACCCGAACGGTGAGGTCATCCAGCCTGCGGCTGGACAGGACGGCCGCCCGCTGACGGGGAAGCTCGATAAGATGCCTCAAGAGTTTATCGCAAGACGGGTCAAGACGGGCGTTTGAACGGTTCGGAACCACGGGGGAGAGGGTCCCATCGAAATCAAATATCCAGAGCCTCTCTTTTCCTTCCTCCATGACGTGACCGTTTTACACCTTTTCATCTTTTTCTTTCGGGGACATTTATCTCGGGCGAAAGCATCATTTGAGGCGGCAGTTCCTGGGCTCCGAGAATAACGACCAGTTCGTCCAGCGCGGAAGATATGGCCTTGAGCCTTTTCAGGGTAAGCCTTTCCAGGCCGGCGACAAGAAGACCCTGGGCGACCTGAGGCGCATCCACGACAAGTTTTTCCCCTTTGCCTGTGAGCTGGACCTTCACGACCCGCTTGTCTTCCTGCGACCGTTTCCGAACGACAAGCCCGCTTGCTTCCAGGCGATCCAGTATGCCGACCACCGTGGCCGGGTGGATGTACATGCGGCGCGCGAGATCGGACACCCGTACAGGGGAGCATTCCTTTATAATCTTGATGGCCCACAATTGGGGACCCGTGATCCCTGTTTTTCGCTTCGCCCTTTTGGACTGTTCGTGGACCACCTGAAAAATCCTTCGGATATGATCGACAATTTCGGACACCACGTCTTCTTTTGATGCCATAACCGTTCCTTTTCAACCCGTTGATTTTTTTGTTGCATCATCATTTCTATAACAATAATTTGAACATAAATCAATTGACATATTTATTCAAGTAGATTAAGAATAAAAAATGTAGCAAGGAAGAAGGCGGGTGGCAGGAAAACTCATTCACCTCCAGATAAAGCATTTTCCCCAAAAAGCCAGCACCTGCCGAAATCCGGCTGGATGGAGGGCACGTGCGAGGATGCGTGCCCTCCATTGTTGATGCATCCCTCAACGCAAAAGGGGCGTCCTGAGGAGGAAGGATAATGCGCACGAAGGTCATAAGATTCACGCTTTGCACTTTGATGGTCCTGTGGCTGACAGGTTTCTCCTCATGGACACACGCATCTTCCTGGCAAAACTGGCGCGGAAGCCGCGGCTGGGGTCTCAGCGCGCCTTATCAAAAGCTGTATAAAGCGAAGGATGTCGTCATCGTATCGGGAAATGTGCTCCGTGTTGAAAAGCAGGTCCCGATAAAGGGTATGTATCCCGGTATTTTTCTGATCCTGCAAACCGGCAGCGAGAACCTGCCGGTTCATCTGGGTCCTCTCTGGTACATCGAGCGACTGGATATCAGGATTTCACCCGGGGACAAGGTGGAAGTCAAGGGGGCAAAAATTTCGTTCAACGAAAAGCCCGCTGTCATCGCCGCCGAAGTCAGGCAGGGAAACAACGTGCTTATCCTGAGGGATAATGTGGGTGTTCCCGTCTGGGCGGGCTGGGGTTGGATAAGGTAACACCCTATCGGGCGGCCCTCTTTAAACCGTTCAACGGAAAACACATATTCGGGAATCTTCATTTGGCAGGGTCCTTTTCGGGTAACCGGCGGTTCCATTTATTCAGTCTGAACGAAAACGCGGTCATGATCATCATGGCCCTGTTCGTCGGCATTCTTGGTGGTTATGGCGCTGTTGTCTTCCGCTGGCTGATCAGTTCGTTTCAAAGTATCTTTTTCGGCCATGGGAGAGACCATTTCCTTGATTTTCTATTTACCCTTCCCTGGTACGCCAAGCTGATTCCCCCGATCATAGGCGGGGCCTTCGTCGGTCCTCTTGTTTACTTCTTCGCCCGGGAGGCCAAAGGCCACGGGGTCCCGGAAGTCATGGAGGCTGTGGCACTCAAAGGGGGGATCATCCGGAAGCGTGTGGTCGTCATCAAGGCCATGGCATCGGCTGTCTGCATAGGTTCCGGGGGCTCTGTCGGCAGGGAAGGCCCGATTGTTCAGATCGGATCGGCCATCGGATCGGCCTTTGGACAGATTCTGCGAGTATCACCGGACAGGATGAGGACTCTGGTGGGATGCGGTGCCGCTGCAGGCATCGCGGCAACCTTCAACGCCCCCATTGCCGGCGTAATGTTCGCCATGGAAATTATCCTCGGGGAGTTCGGCATCGCAACGTTCAGTCCTATCGTGGTCTCATCCGTCATGGCAACGGTCATTTCCCGTGCCCACATAGGGAATTTTCCGGCCTTTATCGTTCCACAGTATTCCCTCGTAAGCGTTTACGAGATCCCCCTATACATTGTCCTCGGAATCATCGCCGGACTGATCGGCGTCGGCTTCACCGCCTGCCTTTACAAGGCGGAGGATCTTTTCGAGAAAATCAAGATACCCGAATATACCAAGGCGGCCATCGGCGGTGCAGCGATCGGGGCCGTGGGCATCTTCTTCCCCCACATTTTCGGCGTGGGTTACGATGCGATTGAAATGGTTCTCCTGGAAAAAACGACCTGGTACATTATCCTCTGCCTGATCTTCGTGAAGATTTTTGCCACATCCGTTACCATCGGGTCAGGCGGATCCGGGGGCATCTTCGCTCCTTCGCTGTTTATTGGATCCATGACAGGCGCCTCCTTCGGGTACCTCGCTCATTTCCTTTTTCCCGACGTCACGGCCACGTCGGGGGCTTACGGCCTCGTGGGCATGGGTGCGGTTCTTGCGGCCTCCACACACGGACCCATAAATGCCATCATCATCCTTTTCGAGATGACGGGCAGCTACAAGATCATCCTTCCCCTGATGCTTTCCTGCATCATCAGCGCCATGCTGGCCACCCAGATCAAGAAGGAATCCATCTACACCATGAAGCTCATTCGAAGGGGAACCGACATACGAGCTGGCCGCGATTTCAATGTCATGCGGTCCCTGCTGGTCAAGGATGCCATGACAACGGACGTCGTCACCGTATCGGAGAATATGCCCCTGAAAACCCTCGTGAAGTTCACGATCGGCAGCAAGCACTCCAGCTTCCCCGTCGTCGACGGTAGCGGGCGCCTCTCCGGCATCGTGACCTTTCAGGATTTCAAGGATGTGATCTACGAGGAAAGTCTTGAGCATCTGATCGTGGCGAAGGACCTGGCCACGCTCAGTGTCGTCACCATCACGCCAGACGAGAGCCTCGACACCGCCCTGAAGAAAATCGGGTTCCGGAACATCGAGCAGCTACCCGTCGTTGACGCAAGCGACCCGAAAAAGATCCTGGGGATTCTCTCCCGGAGGGATATCTTCGCCAGTTACAACAAAGCCCTCATCGACCGCTCCCTTGCGGCGGGATTTCAAAGAAAACGCGGTGAATAAGCAAACCTCCGGTAATTGATAAAAAAATCATTCCCGATACTTGCAATTTGACGTCATAACAAGTAAATTCCAGATACATTCTGCATCACGAACGTCTGCTACCCCGGTGCCATGAGAGACAAGAAAAACCACCATATCTTCTTCTTCCTCGGCCTAACCGTCATCACGATACTTTTTCTCTATCTGCTGAAGCCTTTTTTCTATCCCATCTTCTGGGCCGCCGTCATTGCAAGCATTTTCAGGCCCCTTTACACACGCCTGGCCGGGAAGACGGGCCGCCCGAGTCTTGCGGCCGCCATCATGCTTGTGGCGATCGTGATCATCATTCTTCTTCCGCTCATCCTCATCGGCACCCTTCTCGTTAATGAGTCCTTCAACATTTACACGTCGCTCAGCAAGGACCACAGCCCGATCCGGGAATTAGTCGACGGCATCCCGGACCGCATAATGAGGAACGATTACGTCAAACGGCTGAACATCAGCGAGGACATGCTGGCAAGCAAATTCTCGGATCTCGCAAAAGATATCACGAACTTCATATTCAACAGCTTGAGGGGTCTGACGCAGAACACCTTGATTTTCATCGGCATGTTTCTGATCATGCTCTATGCCCTTTTTTTCTTCATGCGCGACGGGGAAAAATTTCTGAAAACGGCCTCGCAACTTCTCCCTCTGGGGGACGAGCGAGAACGGCTGCTCTATGAAAGATTCACATCCGCCGCCAGGGCGACCCTCAAGGGAACTCTGGTCATAGCGTTTCTACAGGGGTCTCTCGGAGGACTGCTGTTCTTCATTGTCGGAATAGAAGGCGCGCTGATCTGGTGGGTCCTGATGGTCTTCCTGGCCGTCATTCCGGGGGTCGGCTGTTCCATAGTCTGGTTTCCCGCAGGTGTGATCATGCTCGTAAACGGATACATCTGGGAGGGCATAACTATTCTGGTGACCGGCCTTTTCATAATCAGTTCCGTCGACAACTTCCTGCGACCGATCCTTGTCGGCAGGGACATTCAGATGCACCCACTTCTCATTCTCATTTCGACGCTAGGAGGGATCGCTCTCTTCGGCATTTCCGGCGTGGTCATCGGCCCGATCATCACGGCCCTTCTCTTTTCTCTCTGGGAGATGTCGGGACGTTACTTTGAAACTTAGCTTCAAGTTTATTGAGGTGTGACATGACATATCTCCGAAAGAATATCGAAACCATGGCCGGCTACGTTCCCGGGGAGCAGCCGCCGCCGGGTTCGAAAGTGATCAAACTCAACACGAATGAGAACCCTTATCCGCCGTCCCCTGCGGCCATTGAGATTCTCAGGAGCTTTGATGCCGAACTACTGCGACGTTACCCGGATCCAGTCTCGAGCAGAGTCCGTACCGCAGTCAGCCGGGTCTTCTCCGTACCCGAGGACTGGGTGCTTGTCGGCAACGGAAGCGACGAGATTCTTTCCATGCTGGTGCGCGCCTGCTGCGAAGCGGGAAGGCCGCTCGCCTATGCCATGCCCACCTACGTCCTCTATCGAACTCTGGCGGAGCTCCAGGACGCTCCCTTCGCGGAGGCGTCCTACGACGAGGAATACAACCTGCCCGTCGAGGAATTGATCAGAACCGACGGTGCCCTGACAATAGTCTGCACCCCCAACAGTCCCTCCGGAACGACGGTCCCACTCGATCAGCTCGAGTCGCTCGCATCGAACCTGACAGGAATCCTGGCCGTGGACGAGGCCTACGTGGATTTCGCCGACGGGGACGCCCTGAGCCTGGTTCAAAGATACCGCAACGTAATCGTGCTGAGGACTCTTTCCAAGGGATACTCTTTGGCCGGTCTTAGGCTGGGATTCGGAATCGGCAGTCCGGATCTTATCGACGGTCTCATGAAAATCAAGGACAGCTACAACGTGAACGCCCTGTCCTGCCTTGTTGGAGCGGCTGCCATCGAGGATCAGGCACACAAGAACGCCAATGTCTCACGCGTCAGGGCATCCCGTGAAAAACTATCCGAGGCGCTTATTAATATGGGATTCCGCGTTTGGCCGTCTCAGTCGAACTTCCTGCTTACGCGACCGCCAAAAGGCGACGCGGAGCTGCTCTACCGATCTTTGAAGCAGGAAGGGATACTTGTCAGGTACTTCAATCAGCCGCACCTCGATGACAAGCTTCGCATATCGGTCGGAACCGATGAGGAAAATGCGATTTTGGTCCGGGCACTGGCCCGCCTGATCTCCTGACGCAAGAAACACCATCATCACAAAGGGAGGGTGAAGCGATGGAAAAAGAAAAACCTCTAGAGGAACTCACTGTAAAGGAACTCAAGGAAATGGCGCTGGCCCTGGGAGGCATATCCGGCGTATCCGCCATGAAGAAAGCGGAATTGATCCATGCCATCAAACAGGCAAAAGGCATTCCTGAAAAGGAAGTCCGGGAAAAACCGATTGAGACAGTAATCGAACTCAAGCAGCGGTTCAGGGAACTAAGGGCGCGACGGAATGAACTGAAGGATCAGGGTAAAAAGGCTGAAGCGCAATTGCTTAAAAAAAGGATGAGCAGACTCAAGAAAAGAACGAGGCGGATGGCGAGAAAAACAGCCTGATAACGAAACTTTCCGTTTTATTTTCCTCCCCGCTTTTCCTGCTTGACAATTCGGCGTCTATAGCATTAAATACGCGCGGCTTCGGGACCCCCTCCGGGTCTCCGGGGCCGCTGACTGAACGGGAAAACCCCGATATTATACTGACACTGGAGGTCTTATGAGCAACGAGAATCTGGAAAGCAAGCGCTGGCTAATCGCAATCGCCGCAATCGTCATGCAGCTCTGTCTGGGCACTGTCTATGCCTGGTCTGTTTTCAAGAAGCCGCTGATGAATACGCACGGATGGGGTGAAACTCAGACTCAGATGACATTCATCCTCCTGATGGGCATAATCGGATGCGCCGCGGCATTCGGCGGTACACTTGTGGACAAGAAGGGTCCCAAGTTCGTCGCCACAATAGGCGGAATCCTTTTCGGTGCGGGAACGATTCTGGCAGGTTATGCGGATCAAGTGGGCAACATTTATCTTCTCTATCTAGGATTCGGCGTCATCGCGGCGCTCGGTAACGGGTTCGGTTATGTGACTCCCATCGCAACCCTCATCCGCTGGTTCCCCGATAAGAGAGGTCTCGTGACCGGTCTGGCAGTTATGGGCTTCGGCGCGGGAGCATTTTTCATGGGACAGATAGCACCGGGGATGATTCTCAGCTTCAAAGTGGTCGACGCCACCGGCAAGGTGGTTTCTTCAGGCGTGTCTCAAACCTTCTATATCTGGGGCTTCATCTTCCTCATCCTGGTCACGGGTTCGGCCCAGTTTTATAAGAATCCTCCGGCCGGCTGGCTCCCCGCAGGTTTCACTCCTCCGGCGACGAGTGTCTCGGCAGCAGGTTCCTTCATGTTCGGCGAAGCCGTCAGGACACCCCAGTGGTGGATGCTATGGTCCATGCTTGCGCTGAACGTCTCGGCGGGACTCGGTCTAATCTCCCAGCTCTCTCCCATTGCCCAAGATCTCTACAAACCGCTCGTTGACCCCTCCATCACGGGAGAAAAACTGGTCAAAGTCCTTGCTGCGGCAGGCGGAACCGTTGTCGCCGTCTCGGCTATATTCAACGGACTCGGGCGCCTCTTCTGGGCCAAGATTTCGGACAATATCGGAAGAAAGGCCGTCTTCGCCACTATGTTTATAACCCAGGCGGTCTTCTATGTTCTGGTCGCCATGGGGGTGATCAGCAACTACTATTTCTTCATGGGCATCGCCTGCTATCTTCTGGCCTGCTACGGCGGTGGCTTTGCCACCATGCCGGCCTTCGCCGCTGACTCTTTCGGTCCGGGATACATAGGCAAGGTCTATGGATTCATGCTGACGGCGTGGAGCGCGGCGGGAATCGTCGGTCCTCTCGTCTTCGCCCAGATGAAGAGAGACGGGGCGCTTTTCGTAGCCGCGGCTCTTCTCGCTCTGGGGTTCGTAATCACTCTGCTCTACAAGAGTCCTGAACGGAAAAAGTCGTAAATAACATATAAAGAAGGGGGCGGTCACACGCCCCCTTCTTTTTGCCTAACGATCCTTTCCTCAGCGCAGGGGGATCACTGCAGTGATCCAGCCGAGAAGATTCCCCTCGCCGTTCTTGCCGAGGGAAAGATCCGTAACTGCAACCCTTCCCACGTGATGAAGGATCTCGGGCTTCAGCTGGTAATTACAGTCCCAGTAACTGTGAATGGCATACGCCCTGCCGTCCACCACGCCGAGAAAAAGCATGATGTGCCCCTTCATGTAAAGCAGCGTGGGTACCTGTTCAAAACCTTTCAGCAGTTCGATTTTTTCGCTGTCCGTCCGTCGCGAGACATCTATCCGCATGGCTCCGGCAAAAGCGGCCTGCCGATAACTGTCCCGCGGCATCCGAAAGCCGAAACATCGAAATACGTCCATAACAAATCGGGAGCAGTCCCGTCCTGGATGGAGACCGCCCCAGCTGTAACGGTTTCCCCTGAGCCTGAAGGCCTGCTGCATGACCGCCGAAAATGTGTAAGGAAGGTATCCCCTGTGAACATCAGCACCGGCACGGACAAAGCCGTCAACAACGACGAGACGTCCATCGTTGCCTTGCACCGGCAGACGAACTTTGAACATATCTCCGTCACGGCCTGCAAAGGGCAGCCGCGCTCCCATGGGCAGATTGAAGACAAATTGTGTCAGTTCCCGGTTCCGATAGAAAGGAACCGCATCGCCGACTATGACCAGGGGTTCTGCGGCCGCGAACTTTATGACCTCTTCCCGTGTGCCCACAGCCACGTCACTGGGCCTAATCCACCCCCGGGAAAGCCCCGTCTCCACGAAGTACCAGTCGCGACCGACTGTGAAGTGAAGAATAATGAGGGGCGTCCCCTCCTCCAGCCTATCTGACTGAAGGCGGTCAAAGGCATAATCGAAAGGTCTGTCCATGACGAGGTCGTCCGTGGGAAGAATGCGGAGATTCGTGCTCCGCGTCACGATTCCGAAAAGAGGATTCAAGGTCGTGGGAATGCTTTCGAGATTCATGCTCGAAACCAGCCGCTCCATATAGTGAAGGGGGAGAGGCCGGTTCGTGAGGTCGTAAAGCTTCATCTTTGCATAGCGCTGCCGGTCAGATGACAGAATCTTCTTAAGGAAAGCGGAATCGATCTTTTCCTCCGTTGAAAAAATATCCACCGCCTCGGGATCGCTTCCCAGAGCCGCTCGGTTTATTTTCTCTATCTCCTTTGTGTCCAGAATAATTTTCCCTGACTCAGGCTGTCGTCCGGTCCAGAAATAGGCCTCTTCATAAGCCGGCCGGACATGGGGAAGAGGGTCGGGGGCGGTTTCCCTGAAAAGACTCGACGGCTGACACACATTCATAACAGGCGGCATCTGCGCCACGGCGGCCGTAGAAAGAAAAAGCCAGGGAAGAAATATCAGTTTCAACCAATGCGTGCGCATCAAACATGTCCCCTGAAAAAAAGGGGGCTGATCTCTGAGATCAAACCCCCTTCGACGATTCCTTTTCCTGCGCGCGTGTTACGCGTACTGTGTCTGTTCCGTCATGAAACCAAGGGTTCGCTCACCGATCAACAGCACCCGTGTATGGGTAAGCCGGGATGAAATCAGTTTGGCGATCGACTTCATGACCTCGAAGCCGAGCGTCAGATCCTCCGTGATGAATTCCCTGAGCTTGGCCCCATCCACCGCGACAAGCGTCGTCTTGTCCATGCAAAGACAGCTGAGCGTGTAGATATAAGGTTCCACCACGGCCGACCACCCCATGGATTCCCCTTTTGTGATGACATCAACGGTGACCTGTCTCGGCGGTGTGTGAGGACCCATCTCACATTTCATGTCCAGAATCACCTTACCTTCCTGGACGATATAGAATTTACTGGCGGGATCTCCTTCCCTGTAGAGCAGGGTCCCCGCCGGATGTGTTTCGAAAGAGGCTATAGCCGCCAGCTTCTTGATCTGCTCGTTCGTCAATTTCTGAAAAACAACGGAATGCCTCAAGACATCGATAACCGTTTCCATCTGCGCTTCCTCCTTCTCTGAATTCTTTCACAGTATATATGATTTTTTTCTTTACGACACCACTTATTCTTGTTCTCTGCTCCGGTCTGAAAGATCCATCGAAGATTATGCGCCTACGGCTTCGATTCTCACAGCGGATACCTTATACTCCGGGATCTTCGCCAGCGGATCCAGAGCGGGATTCGTCAGGATATTGACCGCCGCCTCCCGGAAATGGAAATTCATGAAAATCGTCCCTTCGGGTGAGCGATCCGTGAGGGCGGCCTTCGCGGTCACGCTTCCCCTGCGAGAGGTGACTTTTACAAGCTTTCCGTCCTCGATGCCGAACCGCTCGGCATCCCGGGGATGAATTTCCACCAGGCTCTCCGGGTATCTCTCCATGCTGCCCCGCGCCAGCCGGGTCATTGTTCCTGTGTGGTAATGGTAAAGGACACGGCCAGTTGTCATGAGCAGCGGGTAATCCCTGTCCGGTTGCTCCGCCGAGGGGATATAGTCGATGGCGCTGAAGAGACCCAGACCTCTCGAAAACTTGTCTTTGTGTAAATACTTCGTGCCCGGGTGATCCGTGTTCGGACAGGGCCACTGGATCCCTCTGCGCTCGATTCTCCGGTAGGATATTCCGGCGTAGCTCGGCGTAACCTTACGGATCTCATCCATGATATCCGACGGCGAATCGTAAACCATGGGATATCCCATCTTCGAGGATAGCTTGCATATGATCTGCCAGTCAGGCTTCGCTTCGCCCGGGGCATGGACAGCCTTTCGCACACGCTGAACCCGCCTTTCCGTGTTGGTGAATGTACCGTCCTTCTCCGCGAAAGACGCGGCCGGCAGGACCACGTGGGCAAATTTAGCCGTTTCAGAAAGAAAGATGTCCTGTACGACCAGAAAATCGAGCTTCTTCAAGGCCTCCTCTACATGGTGAAGGTCCGGATCGCTCATCATGAGGTTCTCGCCCATTACGTACAGACCTTTGATGTCCCCCCTGTGGGCAGCATTCATTATTTCCACTATGGTGAGACCCACATTGGCCGGAAGCTTCACGCCCCAGGCCTTCTGGAATTTGAGCCGATTATCATCGACGGTCACATTCTGATAGGCCGGATAGACGTTGGGGAGGCAGCCCATGTCGCAGGCGCCCTGGACATTGCTCTGGCCTCTAAGCGGGTTCACGCCTCCGCTCTCGATGCCCATCATGCCGCAAAGCATTGCGAGGTTGGCGATGTTCTTGACGGAATCCGTCCCCGTGGTATGCTGGGTGACGCCCATGCAATATACGATGGACGCCTTCCCGGCCCCGGCGTAAAGCCGGGCGGCAGCGCGAATGTCGGCGGCCGGCACACCGGTGATTTCCTCCGTCCGCTCCGGCGTGAATTTCTTAACCACGGCCTTCATCGCCTCGAACCCTTCCGTGCGCTCCTTCACGAAATCCTTGGCGTAAAGACCCTCGGAAATGATCACATTCATTATTCCGTTTATCAGGGCCACGTTTGTCCCCGCCCTCGGCCGCAGCCATAGTTCGGCATAGCGCGTGAGAGCGATGTCCCTAGGATCGACGACGATCAACTTCGCTCCGTTGTAACGGACGGCCCGCTTGATCTTGCTTCCGATCACCGGATGGTTCTCCGTCGTGTTAGACCCCATGGTAACAATCACATCGGCGAATTCGATCTCATCGATGGAATTCGTCATGGCACCACTCCCGAATGCGGCGGCCAGACCGACCACCGTGGAGGAGTGTCAGAGACGCGCGCAGTGATCGACATTGTTGGTTCCGATCACCGCCCTCATAAATTTCTGGAACAGGTAATTTTCTTCATTTGTGCAACGGGCAGACGAAAGTCCCGCCAGGCTGTCGGCGCCGTTCTTCTTCTTGATGGCTTTCAGCTTTTCGCTGATGAGATTGTAAGCCTCGTCCCAGCCGGCTTCCCTGAATTCTCCGTTCTCCTGCCTGATGAGAGGCGTTTTCAGGCGGCTCGGATGATGAATGAATTCCATGCCGAATCTTCCCTTGACGCAGAGACTGCCCTGATTGGGAGTACCGTATTCCCTGTTCCCCGTGACCTTGACCACCCGGCCGTCGTGAACATTGAGATCCATCTGGCAACCCACCCCGCAGTAGCCGCAGGTTGTGCGGACCTTATGAAGCTCCCAGGGACGTCCCTCGAAGCGCGCTTGCTTGTTGATTATGGCGCCCGTTGGGCAGGCGTCCACGCAGGCCCCGCAGAAGACGCAACTCGAATCTATGTAGTCGGCGTCGAAGGCGGGTCCCACCTTCATTTTGGATCCCCGCTCGAAGAAATCGAGCACCTCGTTGACCTGGATCTCGTTGCAGGCCCTTATACACCTGCCGCAGAGGACGCACTTGTTGAGATCCCTCTGGATCATAGTGTTCGTCCTCTCAATGGGATAGCCGGGGGGTTCGATCTTGAACCTCGGCTTATCGATCTTCAGCCAATAGATTAGATCCTGAAGTTCGCACTGTCCGTTGGATTCACATGTGAGACAGTTGTGATCGCCGGAGGACCAGAGAAGTTCCACCACGAGCTTCTGAGCCTCTCTGACTCTCGGCGTGTCAGTTCGCACCACCATGCCGGGGCTCACGGGCATTGCGCAGGAGGCAACGAGCGTTCTCGAATTCTCCACCTCCACGACACAGACCCGACAGGCTCCCACCAGCCTCGTGGCGGCGTAGTAGCACAGGGTCGGAATATAAACACCGTTCTCCTTCGCCACATCCAGAATGGTCTGGCCGGGCCTCGCCTCCAGCTGCCTTCCATCAATGGTTATCAAGATTTTGTTCATCGCAGCAATTATCCTCCATTTCGAATCTCGTTCATACGCTATTTCAAAGAAGGGATCTTCTAAATTTCCGCATCGCAGCGCAGGCAGCGGCAGGCTTCCTTGAAGGCCTCCTCGCGGCTGTAGCCGAGCTCCACTTCGATAAAGCTCTTGCGCCTCTCGTGTGCATCCATTTCAGGCATGGCCGCCTGGGGACGCTCCTCCGTCTCCTCATCGATTTCGAAGGGAATGACAATGTCCTCTTCCGGCGGCGCCTCCCAGGGCGGTTCGCCGTTGGCCGCGCGGATCGCAGCATCGATATCCTTCGCAGCCTGATGTCCGGCCTGAATCGCGCCGATCACCGTATCGGGACCCGTGACGGCATCGCCTCCGGCGTAAACCCTGTCGCGCATCGTTTTCGATTTGCTCAGGCCGTCCAGATCAAAGCAGGACCACCGGTTCACCTTCACGCCGCTTTCCTCAGAGACGAAGGAGAGATCGGGCGTCTGCCCGATGGCCGCTATGACGGCATCCACGCTCAGGGTGAACTCTGAACCCTTTATGGGGACGGGCCTTTTTCTTCCGCTGGAGTCGAAATCGCCGAGAGTCATCCTTTCGCAGGTGATTCCCGTGACCCGACCGCCCTCGCCGATGAGTTTCGTGGGGGCCACCAGATACTCGATCTTGATCCCTTCATGTTCGGCTGCTACGATTTCCTCTTCCGCCGCGGGCATGTCCGCTCTAAGCCGGCGATAGAGAATTGTCACCTCGGCACCGAGCCGGAGCGCGGTCCGGGCGGCGTCGATGGCGGAGTTTCCGCCGCCGACCACGGCAACACGGCTTCCGATCTTCTTTTCGCCTTTCAGCCAGGCCGCCTCATTCATGTTGAATTCCCGCAGAAACTCGACACCGCCGTATACACCTTTTAGATTCTCTCCTTCGACACCCAGTCTCTGGCTCCTGTGGGCGCCCGGGGCAAGATAAACATAATCGTAGTCTTTCAGGAATTGATCAAAAGAAATGTCTCTTCCCACACGGACACCGCAGCGGATGTCAACGCCAAGCTGACGGATATCGTCGATCTCCCGGTTCAATATCTCCCTGGGAAGCCGGTATGAGGGAATGCCCCAGGCCAGCATTCCGCCGGGCGTGGGAAGCTCCTCGAAAACATCGACCTTGTACCCGCGCATCGCGAGGTCCCTTGCCGCCGTGAGGCCGGCAGGCCCCGCCCCTACGACACCGATCTTTTCCTTCCGTGTCACGGGCACCGGCTCGATCTTCGGCCGCGGCGCGTTGTCGGCGATAAACCGTTTCAGGAACTTGATGGCCACGGGTTCATCCAGCATGCCCCTCCGGCACTTGGTCTGGCACTTGTGGTCACATACCCGTCCGCAGACAGACGGGAATGGGTTCGTTCTCATCATCACCTTATAAGCGTCCTCGAGACGTCCCGCCCGGATGAGTGCAATGTAAGCCGGAACATCCATACCCACGGGACAGGTATGCTGACAGGGTGATTTGAAAAGGGCCGAACAGACAACGGCCGGACACCGCTTGTCCCTGATATGGGCCTCATACTCGTTGCGGAAATAGCGGATGGTGCTCAACACCGGATTCGGAGCGGTCTGGCCAAGCCCGCAGAGGGCCGAGTCTTTGATGATAGCCGCCATGTTCTCCAGAAGCTCGATATCTCCTTCCTTCCCCTTGCCGTTGCAGATGTCGGTCAGGAGATCCAGCATCCGTTTCGTCCCTTCTCTGCAGGGCGTGCATTTGCCGCAGGACTCGTCCTGACAGAAATCCATGAAGAACCGCGCCATGTCAACCGCGCACTTGTCTTCATTAAGGACAATCAGACCGCCGGAGCCCATGATGGCACCGAGCTCAGCAACCTTCTCGTAATCGATGGGCGCATTGAGGTGTTGGACGGGAATCATTCCGCCGGAGGGACCACCCAGCTGGGCCGCCTTGAAACGTTTTCCGCCGGGAATACCTCCACCGATTTCATAAACGATTGTTCCAAGAGTGGTTCCCATGGGGACTTCCACGAGACCGACATTGTTCACGTCCCCGGTCAGCGCGAAGACCTTGGTTCCCTTGCTCTTCTCCGTTCCCACATTCGCATACCAGGCGCCACCCCTCAGGATTATCTGGCCGATGTTGGCCAGGGTCTCCACGTTATTCAGTATGCTTGGTTTTCCCCACAGGCCTGAAATCGCCGGGAATGGAGGCCTCGGTCTGGGCATCCCGCGCTTACCCTCGATTGAGGTCATGAGCGCCGTCTCTTCCCCGCAGACAAACGCCCCGGCACCCTGATAGATTTCGATGTCGAAATCAAAACCCGTATCGAGGATATTCTTTCCTATCAGCCCGTATTCCCTCGCCTGGTTGAGGGCGATGGTCATCCGGTGAATGGCGAGGGGATATTCCGCGCGGCAGTAGATATATCCCTGATGTGAGCCTATTGCCTTGGCGGCGATGACCATTCCTTCTATCACGGAATGGGGATCCGCCTCGAGGACACTACGGTCCATGAAAGCGCCAGGGTCTCCCTCGTCGGCGTTGCAGAGCACATACTTGACGTCTCCCACAGAGCGGGATGCAAACTGCCACTTTAGTCCTGTGGGAAAGCCCGCGCCGCCCCTCCCGCGGAGTCCCGACGCGAGTACTTCCTTGACAATCTCCTCCGGTGTCATCTCGGTCAGGGCCTTGGCCATGCCGGCGTAACCGTCCCGTGCTATGTATTCCTCGATGTTCTCGGGATCGATGAGACCTCTGTTCCTCAAAACCCGCAGTTCCTGATGGGCGAAGAACGGAATCTCCTGCATGGTGGGAATCTTCTCTTCAGTGGTGGGTTCCCTGTAGAAGAGTCTCGTCAGCGGCCGGCCCTTGACGAGATGTTCCTCTACGAGTTCCTGAACATCGTCCGTCTTGACCTGCATGTAAATTATCCCCTCGGGATAAACAACCAGGATGGGGCCCTGGGCGCAGAAGCCGTTGCAGCCCGTCTCGACGACCTTGATTTCGCCGGCGAGTCCTCTTCTGTCGATTTCCTCGACCAGCGCCTTCTTCACGGCAAGGCTCCCGGAGGCATGGCATCCCGTCCCCCCACAGATCAGTAAATGTGATCGATATATTTTCATTTGGATCCTGTTCCTCCTTACCTGTATCTGAAAGTATCCTTGAAATCTATTTTACAATCTCCGCCCCCCGTGCAAGCACAAAAGGTGTCTGGATTTCCCCCTGCAGGATATGACGCCTGAATACCTGTCTCATCTTGTTGGGATTCATGTATTCGTATTTGATGGGTTCCTGATCCAGAACCTCCACAGTCACGAGAGGTTCCCGACTGCAGAGTCCCATGCACCCCGACGTGGTGACGACGATATCCTTCGCATCGGCTTCGGCTATTTCCGCCATGAGGGCGTCAAGTACCTCTCGGGCGCCGGAGGCGATGCCGCAGGTCCCCATGTGGACCGTAACCTTCACCCGGCGCTCCCCCGCCCTGAGGGAGGTTTCCGCCTGGACCTTATCCTTGATCTTTTTCAAGTCCTCTATTTTAATCTTCGCCATGGCTGATTCCCCCGTTTCTCAGTTATACTGTCCGATGACTTCTTTGAGCTTGGCCGGCTTCTGCTTACCGTGGACATTATCGTCGATGACGATAACCGGCGCAAGACCGCAGGCACCGAGGCACCTCACGGTTTCATAGGTGAACATCCTGTCCGCTGTGGTCTCCCCCTCTTTCACTCCGAATTCTTTCTCGAGATTCTCCGCGATTGTCTTGCCTCCCCTGACATAGCAGGCCGTGCCCAGACAGACCCGTACGGTGTGTTTGCCGCGGGGAGTCATGGTAAAGAAAGAATAGAACGTTACGACTCCGTAAACCTGGGCCAAAGGGATATTCAATCCCGTGGCGATCCTTTTCTGAACAGTCAGGGGAAGATAGTCAAGGGCAACCTGGGCCTCCTCAAGCACCGGGATCAGCGATCCCGGTTTCCCCTTGTACCGGGCAATGATTTCTTCCAGTTTCGCTACCTGCTCCGGACTGAACTCTTTTAACAGGTCTTTACTCATAAACAATCCTCCTACCGCAATTTGTTATTTCCCTCCGATAAAGAAAAAGAGCTGTTTCAATTTTAATGGTTACTGACACCGATTTCTTCCAGTCCCTCCCTGATACTGTCCCTCAGAAAATTAAGGACATCCGTGTTGTTGATGGGAACGCCGCCGAGCTCCTTTCGTATCTCCGCCGTGCTGAGAATGAACGTTTCACCGCTCTTGCGGTGGCGATACTCGAAATTCACTTCGGGATTCCCCGCAATCAGGGTCATGAATGTTCCCGCAATGTCCCCCAGCGGCTGGCGGTCGATGTGACTGTGCTGAAATTCCACCCTGACCCGCGTGCCCTTGCCGACAGCCGATTCAATATGGAGAGAGCCGCCTGTCCTATCTGCCGCTTCGGCCAGCATGGGAAGTCCCAGACCGACCCTCCTCACTTTCTTCGACGTGAAAAAAGGATCCAGGGCCCTGCCGAGGGTCGCTTCATCCATGCCCGCTCCGTCATCCCTGATCTCAATCGTGAGCCGGTCCCTTTCCAGGTCTTCGTCAATATCGATCCAGACATTCTTCGCGCCCGCCCGCGTCGAATTCTCCGCAATGTCCAAGATATGAAGAGACAGATCCAGCATTCCTCACTCCACGACCCTGCGACCCTGCTGCCGGCGGAAGGCCATCCTCACTTCCTCAACTGTCGCTTCCTCAAGCAGAAGACTCGTCGCACCCTTTCCGATGTCCTCTATGAAATGGGCATCAGAGGCCTCGATGAAGGCCATCCTGTAGAGCTCCGGAAATTCTCTCCTCGCCTCCTTCAAACCCATCCTCACGGAAACCTCCAGGGCATCGAGGCGCAGGCCGGGGGGAATGAATCCGAGATGGCTGATGATCCCGTATCCCTGCCGGTCTATGTGCGAGGCAACGGCAAGCCCTCCTAGGTTGTGAACGGTCGCGACGATCTCGTCAATCGAGAGGTCCGTCGCACCGATGAGAAGCCGCTCGTTGAAACCCTCGACCTCGTCGAATTCATTGACAATGGCCTGGCAACCGAAGACGGACTCTACGTTCGTTCCGGGAAGGTGCTCGTATACTGTTCGCTGGAGTATCAGCAGCGCATCAATGTTCTCAAAGAGCGCAACGAGATGAACCTCTTCACGGCTCGCGACCTCCATGCCGGGAATAACCCTCAGCCCCTTTCCCCGGGCCGCATTCATGACATGGAGCACATTTTCGGACGAATTGTGATCACAGACGGCGATTACATCCAGTCGCTCTTCCAGGGACTTCTCGACGATGGCCCTTGGATACATCCCCAAGTCGGCGCAAGGTGAAAGGCATGTATGGATATGGAGATCACAACGAAACTCCTTAAGCATCGTTTTCTTACCCTGAAAACCAATGATCCTTCCCCTGCCTGTAAAAAATTTCCGGCCCCTCTAAGGAATCGGAAATCCAGCCAAAAAGATCCTGTCCCGTATTCACTTCGCCCGTATCGCGCCCGCCTGTCGTCAATTTACTGGGGACAGGTGCCGTCACGGGTTCAGCATTCTGAATATCTTTCCCGCCACCTCGAAACCCGGCATGTCGGCCACAAGAAGGGGAATCCCCTCCTGCTCGGCGCGGGCGATCGTGTCCGCCGCCGGCTCGCTCCCCTGGACGAGTATTATCCCCGCTATGTCCTTAAGACTGGCGACTGCGACTATATTCTGATGGATTTGTCTTGTGATCCAGATATCCCCTTCCCTGCTGTTGGCAATTACATCGCTCAGGAGGTCTCCTACAAAGCCGCCCGTGACATCTCTTTTCAGATTTTCCGAGCCGCACTTGACGCGCAGTTTCAACGATTCCACTATGTCTTCCAGTTTCACGCCTTCCCGCATCCTCTCATTCAGCGTGCTTGGTCGATCTGCATGACAACCCGCGTTCCTTCGTTCACCTTCGACTGGATATCGAAGTAATCGGAGAACCTCTTCATATTCGCAAGCCCCATCCCGGCCCCAAATCCCATCTCCCTCACCATCGGGGACGCCGTTGAATATCCCTCCTGCATCGCGAGTTCTATGTCCGGAATGCCCGGACCCTCGTCGCTGACTTCAATCAGCACTCTGTGCGGCCCGGCCTGAAGATGGATGAAACCTTTCTTTGCGTAAGACACAATATTGATCTCGGCCTCATAGGTGACAATGGCCGCCCTTCTCACCATGTCGCTGTTGCAGCCGAGTTCCTTGAGAATATTCTTTATCCTGCTTGATACCTGGCCCGCGTTCCGGAAATTTCCCCCTTCAACGGAAAAAAAATCTTCATACCTTGTCTCTTCGGACATCTCCCCTTTCACCAACCTTCACGATACATCCGACGATTCCCCTGGCATGAAGCCTCCCTGAGGTCTCGAAGAGAATATATTTTGTTGAAAGAATCGGGATCCTCAGCTCCTGCGCCAGTTGCGCCGTTTCCTGAGAAGGTCTCTTCCCCCGGACCATGATGATGGCCGCTATGTCCAGAATCTCCGAGGTCCTGACCACCTGAGGATTCGTTACGCCGGTGAGGAGAAGACTTCCCGCCGTCGCAAAGGCCAGAACGTCGCTCATGAGATCTGCGCTGAAGGCGGTATGAACCTCCTTGTCCAGCTGATCCTCTCCGACGATTACTTCGGCATCAAGAATTTCTTTCACTTCACGAAGGGTCACTTTCTCCTCCTTTTTCAGCAAAAGCCGTGCTCACACCACAAAAAAAGCACCCCGGAAAATGACACACCCGGCTGCTTTCCAACACTTGCTTCAATCGAACGAGTCTTCGATTTCAAAGCGGATTTTTCGTAACACATGCATCCCCTTCTGTCAACAGAATTATCTCCCCGAGAGGACAGGACTTTTGCCGAAAGGTACAAGAAATACCCGGCGAAAAATCCCGAAACGCCAACATGTACAGCAGCATAGAAAATAAATGCCCACAAATCATATTTCCCTTGACAAATATTTATTTCTGTGTCACAGGAACAATGACCGCCGGTCATAACATGACCACAATCCATTTTTTGACCGCAATTCACCAAGGACCTGCCATGGGACTCGAGGAAAGAAGAAAGAGGGAGAAGGAAGGCCGTAAGAATGCCATCCTCAAGGCAGCCCGAAAGCTTTCCTTCGAAAAGGGCTTCAAGACAATAACCGTCGCAAGCATAGCCAAGAAAGCCGAACTTAGCAAGGGAGCCGTCTATCTCTACTTCAACAGCAAGGAGGAAATCTACGTCGAGATCCTTCTCAAGGATATCGACAAGTTTCACGTGAGCCTTGCGGACATTTGCGAACGGGGCGGCAGCGCCGCCGATATGCTCAGGCACTTCTCGGACATTTACATCAATTTTTTCATGAGCGACAAAGAGTTGTTCAGGATCCTGATGTCCTTCATGCTCCACACCGATGAACTGCAGTTCTCAGAGCATCTCAACCAGCAGCTTATCCGTGCGACAAACAACACGGTTGATATCATCGAAAAAATCTTCAAATACGGCATGGAACGGGGAGAATTCCCCGAAAATCTCAATATCAGGCAATACAAGAACGCCATCTGGGGCCTTCTGAACGGCATCATCGCCCTTCACCTGTACATCGGAAAGGAATCGACGAGAGAGCAGAGGATCCGCTCGGCCGTTCATGCCAGCCTGGATGTTTTCATCCGCGGCCTTTCCAGAGCCGAATCGGAGGAGGACCGGGCTTCAAGGTCACCGGAAGAGCGCCCACGTCCAGCTACATGAAATCATGATGGGATAACTGACGATCTCCCGCCGTCGGATCCCCGCAAGCAAGAGTAAAGAACAGGGAAAATGGAAAGGAGAAAGGTATGAGCAATTTACTGGTTAATTCAAGGGATCAGCATTTCGTCCTTTACGAGCAGCTGGGTATCGACAGGCTTTTCAACACTAAGAAGTACGCCGATTACTCAAAAGAGACCGTGGACATGATCCTGACGGAAGCGGAAAAGATAGCCCTGGAAGCCCTCCAGCCCGTCTATGTATCGGGCGACCGGGAGGGAGCCAAGTTCAAGGACGGCAAGGTATTTGTGCCCTCCGGATTTCACGAGGCCTATAAGAAATTCGTAGAAGGTGGCTGGCAGAACTGCATGCGCTCGCCAGAGGTGGGCGGCCAGGGTATGCCTCTGACGGTCTCGACGGCCTGCTTCGAAATGTTCGACGCCGCGAACTGCCCCTTCGTCATGTACCCCATGCTGACGAACGGCGCGGCCGCGCTGATCGAGAACTTCGGCACGGAAGAGCAGAAAAAGAAGTACATGTATAAAATGTACTCGGGCGAGTGGGGAGGGACCATGTGCCTCACCGAGGCCGGGGCCGGAAGCGATGTCGGTGCCCTGAAAACGTCCGCCAAGAGACTCCCCGACGGGACATACAGCATCACGGGCAGCAAGATATTCATCTCCTGCGGCGACCACGACCTGTGCGAGAACATCATTCACCCGGTCCTGGCGCGGATCGAGGGCGATCCTCCGGGGACAGGCGGCATATCAATCTTCATTGTCCCCAAATACCGGGTCAATGACGACGGCAGCCTCGGCGAATTCAACGATGTCCGGACGGGAAACATCGAGCACAAGATGGGGATCAAGAGCTCCGCGACCTGCACCCTCAATTTCGGTGACGACGGCAAGTGCATCGGCGAACTGCTGGGAAGGGAACGCGAGGGAATGAAGATCATGTTCCACATGATGAACGAAGCGCGCCTAGAGGTCGGCATGCAGGGCCTGTCCCTTGCTTCGGTCGCCTATGAGCACGCCGTGGACTACGCAAAGGGGCGCATCCAGGGCAGCGCCATCTGGGAGATGAAGAATCCGGACGCGAAACCGGTTCCCATCATCCAGCACCCCGACATCAGACGAATGCTCCTCTGGATGAAGGCGCACGTTGAAGGAATCCGCGCTCTCAACTACTACGCCGCCTACTGCATCGACATGTCGGAGGTGGCGGATACGCCGGAGGAAAGAGAGAGATGGCACGGCATGATCGAGCTCCTCATCCCGATCTGCAAGGCCTACTCTTCGGAAAAGGCATTCCAGGTCTGCTCCAGGGCCATCGAGGTATACGGCGGTTACGGATACTGCTCCGAGTACCCCGTGGAACAGTACCTCAGGGACTGCAAGATAGCCAGCATCTACGAGGGAACAAACGGCATTCAGGCCCTCGACCTCGTGGGACGGAAGCTTGGCCAGAGGAAGGGAGCAAACGTGAAGAATCTCTCCGCCGACATGATGAAGGACATGGCGAAGCTCCGGAAGATCGAAGATCTCAAATCCTATAACGCCTTCCTGGAAGAGGCGGCGAACGCCCTGTCCGATCTCACCATGCATTTCGGACAGATCGGAAAGAGCGCGAGCTTCCTGGTCCCCGTGCTATACGCGACACCCTATCTGGAAATCTTCGGAGACGTCGTACTCGGCTGGCTCCTCATGCAGCAGGCTGCCATCGCGACTGATAAACTCAATGCCATTTACGCGGAAAAGGGCGCCGCAGGCTCCCGGGCAAAGCAGCGGGCGCTGGTACATGAAAACGCCGACGTCGCCTTCTACAACGGCAAGATAGCCGCGGCGAAGTTCTTCGCCCTGAACGTCCTGACCACCGTCAAGTCGCGCTGCGCGGCAATCAAGATCGGCGACAGGACACCAATCGAAATGGCGGAAGAATCGTTCACGTGTTAGACCATTCACAGCGTCCCGGCCGGCGGCCTCGGCCTTGGCCCGGGCCCGGGAATGACAGGAAATGAGAAGGAGGAATCTATGTCATTTGAAATCAAAAAAGCAGCTGTTTTAGGCGCAGGGGTCATGGGGGCCACGATCGCGGCCCATCTGACCAATGCCGGAATCGAGTGCGTTCTGCTGGATATCATCCCCTTCGAACTCACCGAGGAGGACAAGAAAAAAGGCCTGACTGAAAAAAGCCCCGCCTGGCGGAACCGCTTCGCGCAGAAAGGTCTGGAGGGGGTCCTGAAATCCAAGCCGGCCGCCTTCTATTCCAAAAAGAACGCTAACCTTATCAAATGCGGAAACTTTGAAGATCATCTCGGCTGGCTGGCCGATTGCGACTGGGTAATCGAGGTGGTGATCGAGAACCTGAAAATCAAGCAGGACCTTTTCGCGCGGGTAGAGAAGGTCGTCAATGACCGGTGCATCGTGACCACGAACACCTCGGGCATTCCGATCCGGGACATCTCCGCGAACTTCAGCCCCAAGCTGAAGGAACGCTTCCTAGGGACCCACTTTTTCAACCCGCCAAGGTACATGAAGCTCCTCGAGATAATTCCGGGCGAAAAAACGAGGAAGGACGTGCTGGATTACATGATCCGGTTCTGCGAGGACGTACTCGGCAAGGGAGTCGTCGTATGCAAGGACGTCCCCAATTTCATCGGTAACCGCATCGGCGTTTTCGACATCTCCAATGCCATCCACATCATGATCGAAAAGGGCCTCAAGGTCGAGGAACTCGACGCGATAATCGGCAAGGCACTCGGCAGGCCGGGTTCCGCCATCTTCGGGACACTGGACCTCGTCGGCCTCGACACCGGTTACCACGTCATGAAGAATCTCTACGAGGCCGTACCAGACGACGAGATGAGAAGCTACTTCATGCCGGGCGAATTCATGCAGAAGATGATGGAAAAGAAGTGGCTCGGCAACAAGACCAAGCAGGGCTTCTACAAGAAGACCACAGACGAGAAGGGGAAGAAGATAAAGCTCGTTCTCGATTACAACACCTTGGAATACGTGGCTCCGACCTCGCCCAAATACGAGTCCCTGAACGCCGCAAGGAAAAAGGAAGGCGGATTCGCGGACAAGCTCAAGGTCCTCTTCAACGGAACAGACACGGCGGCGGAGGTCGCACGCGAGTATCTCTGCAACAACTTCATCTATGCGGCCAACCGCGTACCAGAGATATGCGACACCATCGTGGGGATCGACAACGCGATGAAGTGGGGCTACAACCACCAGCTGGGCCCCTTTGAAATGTGGGATGCGGTGGGCGTCAAGGAAGCCGTTGCCGTCATGAAGAAGATGAAAAAGAAAGTCCCCAAGAAGATCGACGAGATGCTCAAGGCGGGCTTCACATCCTTCTATCAGAAGAAAACGGACGGCCTCTATTACTATGACTTCGCCTCCAAGAGCTACGTGAAGGAAGGAGAAAATCCGAGGATCGTCTTCCTGCCCTCCCTCAAGGAGCGCAACATGGTCATCAAGAAAAATCCGGGCGCGAGTCTCGTGGACATCGGCGACGGCGTTGCCTGCCTCGAATTCCACACCAAGATGAACGCCGTCGATCAGGACATGATCCAGATGATTTTCGACGCATGCGAGATAGTCGAGAAAGACTACACGGGCCTGGTCGTTGGGAACCACGCCCAGAACTTCTCCGTCGGCGCCAATATCTTCATGGTCCTCGTGGCCGTTCAGAAGGGCGACTGGGATGTCCTGGAAAAACTCATCGAGGACTTCCAGAACGCCAACATGCGGATGAAATACCTGTCCAAGCCCGTCGTCTCGGCCCCGGCCGGACTGGTGCTCGGCGGCGGCTGCGAGATGGCCATCCACGCGGCGAAATGCCAGCCCTGCGGTGAAACCTATATGGGTCTGGTCGAAGTCGGCGTGGGCGTCATCCCCGCGGGCGGAGGCACGAAGGAACTTATGGTGCGGGTGACAGAAGGAATTCCCGACGGCGCGATCGAGCAGGGCCTTAATCTCCAGCAGTACTACGCAAAGGTATTCGAGAATATCGGAATGGCCAAAGTGGCAACGAGCGCCATGGAGGCGATGGAGCTGGGTTACATCCGGAAGACCGACGGGATCAGCCTGAACCGCGACCAGCAGATCTGGGACGCCAAACAGGTAGTCCTGGGCCTGTCAAAATTCTACAAGAAACCGCGGCCCGCCATGATCCCTGTCATGGGCGAGAACTTCAGGGGCATGGTTGATGTCATGCTTTACAACATGAAGCACGGAAACTTCGTCTCCGAGTACGACGCCCATATCGGCCGGAAGCTCGCGTATGTGATTTCCGGAGGCGACTGCGCCGAGGGCACCCTGGTATCCGAACAGGAGATCCTCGACCTGGAAAAAGAGGTTTTCTTGAGCCTTCTCGGAGAACCGAAGACCCAGGACCGGATCATGCACATGCTGACCACGGGCAAACCACTGCGTAATTAATCTTTTTTATAAGGAGGCATATCATGCGAGATGCTGTTATTGTTGAATCCGTAAGAAGTCCAGGCGGACGGTACCGGAGAGGGGGCCTCGGTGCAACCCGGGCGGACGAAATAGGCATTCAGGTGGTGAAGGGCTTGATGGCGAGGGTCCCCCAGCTGAAGCCGGAAGACGTGGACGACCTGATTGTGGGATGCGCATTTCCGGAAGCGGAACAGGGCATGAACCTCGGCCGCGTCCTCACCCTCGGAGCCGGACTGCCACTCACGACCTCGGGAATGACGATCAACCGATTCTGCTCCTCTGGGCTGCAGTCCATTGCCGACGCCACGGCCAAGATCCGCGCGGGATGGTCCGATGTCATCATAGCCGGCGGGTGCGAAACCATGAGCCACATTCCCATGGGAGGAAGCATCTTCCGTCCCCATCCCGACTGGGGTGACCGCCCCAACACCTACGTCTCCATGGGAATAACTGCGGAGAACGTAGCCGCGACTTACAATGTCCCGCGGGAAGACCAGGACAAGTTCGGTCTCGAGAGCAACCGGCGGGCCTACGAGGCCATCAAGGCCGGCAAATTCAAGGATGAGATCATCCCCATCGAGGCATGGACCTATAAGGTTAAAAACGGAAAGAGAATCCGTGAAAAGGTGGTCTTCGACATGGATGACGGGGTGCGCTGGCCGACAACGCTCGAAGACCTTGCAAAACTCCGCTCACCCTTCAAGCAGGGCGGAAGCGTCACCGCGGGAAACGCGTCGCAGATGACCGACGGCGCCGCTTTCACTCTCCTCATGACCGCGGAGAAGGCGAAGGCCCTAGGACTTAAGCCCATCGCAAGGCTGGCGTACTATGCCGTCGAGGGATGCAAACCCGAGGAGATGGGCATCGGACCGGCGGTCGCCGTTCCCAAGGTCCTGAAACTCGCCGGGCTCAAGACGGATGACATCGATCTCTTCGAGTTCAATGAGGCCTTTGCCGTCCAGGCGCTTTACTCCATCCGGGTGCTGGGTCTTGAAGACCGTTACAGGGCAGGCGACATCAATCCCAACGGCGGCGCAATAGCCCTCGGCCATCCCCTGGGAGCCACGGGCGCGAAACTCACCGCCCAGATCCTGCACGAGGCGAAACGTCGCAAAGCGAAACGGTGCATCGTGACCATGTGCATCGGCGGCGGCATGGGAGCCGCCGGAATATACGAGATGCTGTAGAGAGAACCCTTACCTCCCTCTCTAACAAGCAGGAAGGCCGCGGGTCTGAACGCCCGCGGCCTTCCTTTTTTCCATTCATATGGCATATCCAAAAAAAGGCAGGCTGTTTTTAACAGCCTGCCCCGCACATCCGAATTTATGAAAATTACTTGATCAAAGGCTTGGGCACGAAAAAGACCGGTTTGCCATACACGGTATTGCAGACCACCGCCCCAGCCAGATACACGCCGATGAACCCGGAGACCACGAGGAGCCAGCCGATTGCCGGTTTAAATACCGCCGGATCACCATACCAACCGGTATCCACGCCGACGATCATCCAGAGCACGACGTCGAGGATAAGAACGAGAATGAAAATGAACAGATTGCCCTTCGCATAAGCGGGCGTGACAACGGTAAGGAACGAGGCTCCCGCCATCCACATCCAGCCCTCCACCACAACCGCGGGCTTCATCCCGAACTTGATCATGAAGAACTTGCTCAGCACGCTGAATCCGGCACCGAGCATGAAGAAAGCTGAGAAGAACAGAAACACGTTACCGCCAGTGATGTTGTGGTCCTTCAATTCCATGACGGCGGTGGTGTACTGAACAAGCGCTCCGCCCATCAGCCAGGCAAACAGGAGGGGAAGGCCCTCTACAGCTACCTTGCCCAGGAAGGCCGCTCCAAAACCAAAGCATGCTACCGCCAGGGCCCCCAATCCGGCAGGACCCGGAGATGCGAAACTGTGCTCATGCGCCATAAGAAAATTCCTCCTTTTTTATTGTAAAACGGAAATGATGAACTTCATGGTTAAATGGCTCTACCACTACCTCTTAAATTCCGCTCAGCAATCCCCTGCATCCCCCCTTTCCTCTGGTATCGAACGCCTGACAAGCAGGCTATCGTACATGTTTTAAAACCCTTCGGACTCGAAAGATAGACATGACCAGAGTCCCATAATGCAAATATGGCGCTTCTCGATAACACCCAGTTTTTTAAAGAACCTGCAACGGTGCAATCTGCGATTTGTATTTCGTGATTAACAAATTTGAAAAGACTTTGTCAAGGAGAAAATGACGTTGTCGTCAGATGCGAAACAAATTGAATGGATTCAGAATTGTCCCCATTTGAGAAAAATCAAAATGATGCCTACAATCCAGATTATCAGGGCCCATATCTGATATTTTTTCATTCCGGGGGTCCCTGGCGACGGCAGCATCTCCACGGGTTTCGCGGTCACCGGAATGGGTTTTTTCTTTTTAGCCTTTGACATCCCTGCAACTCCTGATAACTAAATTATCTAAGTGGCGAAACGACTATAAACAGGCCTCCGCCATTTGTCAACATTGAAAGGGATTCAAGATGCCGAGCAAATTCGAACCGACAAGGATACTGCCCACCCAAGAAAAAAGGCAGGGTGCGAACACCCTGCCTTTCTCGTGAACACGCTTCTGCAACAGATTAGTCGGTGAACTTGGCGATTTCCTTCGGCCTGACTTCCAGATCCGCATACCCATACTTGTGGTCCTTCTGCTCCATGGGCGTTGGGAACCGGCGGTCGGGAGCGCTCGTGAACATCCAGTGATCGGACTTGATCCTCAGCTTCTCGACGGCCGCTTTCGCCAGCCATTCCCTGTCGTCGGGATGGGCGATGGAGATGAGCTTCCGCGCCTTTTCGGCATCCGTGCAGCCCTGGATATTGACAATGCCGTATTCCGTGCAGACATAGGTCACGAGCCAGTCGGGCACGGCCACGACGCTTCCGGGATCCAGCATGGGGACGAAACGGGACTTGCCCTTTGCATCCCTGGACGTCGCCGCGAGGATAGCCCGTCCGCCCCTCGCCATCGAGGCGCCGAGGGTGAACTGGAACTGCCCGCCCGTCGAGGAGATGGGACGACCGGCGACATTACCCGCCGCATCCTGTCCGCGGAGGTCCATCTGGGCGAAGTTGTTGACGGTCACAAAATTGTCGATCTGAGAGAGTGTGATGACGTTGTTGGTGTAGCCGATGTCGAATCCGGCGAAGAGAGGATTGCGGTGCATCCACTCATAGTAACGGGGCGTATCGACGGGCATAATGTAGGCCCAGCCGCATCTTCCCTTGTCGATGGTCTTCTTGGTGTTGTCGAGAACGCCCGCCTCGTAGAGCGTGAAGGCGTACTCTCCGATCATCTCGCTGTGAACGCCGATGTGCTTGAGACCGGAATCCCTCAGACCGATGACCACGGCTGTGGGGAGCGCACCGATGCCGACCTGGATGCAGTCGCCGTCGCGCATGATGGACAGACAGTTATTGGCGATGGCCGTCTGGACATCGTTCGGCTTGATATCCTTCTCAGCGATGTACATCCACTGATACTTCTCCTGGCTCGTATCGACTTCCACGAAGTAGTCCACCTCGTCAATGGGAAGATACATGCCCCTCCCCGCCTCGCACCATGCGTAGTCGTCGCGGATCTCGCAGACGAACTTCTTGCATGACTTGGCGGTGATGAAGAAGTTGTTCACGCCGTAGCTGGCATTCACGTAACCCGCTTCGGGCACCGCACAGGCCTGGACGCCCCAGTCCATGGCGCGTTTAGCCTTTTCCTTCCTGTAGAAACGGGCGTATTCGGCATCCATACCAAGCGACCAGCCCCAGTGCTTCCAGTCGAGGCCCTTGTATCCCTTGGTCACGAGGGCGCGAAGGGTGGGGAGCAGGAAGGCTTCGTGGAGAACATGATATTTCGCCTCGGGGTCGGCCGCGGCGAAGAAATTATTGCCCAGCATGATGGCCTGGTTCCAGATCTCGATGTTTTTCAGATCCCCGGGACCGTCGCCGAACCGGGCCGCCAGGGCTTCCATCGTAGGCAGGGTATCCGAACCGGGACCACCTCGGTTGATCCAGTCACCGGGTTTTACCATTTCCGCCCATTTCTTCGCAGTGATTGTCTTGTCTCTTAGCTTCTGCTGCAGGGGCGTGGTCATTACAACTTTACCTTTGGTTGTGATAGGTTTCTGCGCCATAGTAGAAAGTTCCCTCCCTCTTGATTAAGATATTGATCTGATGAAAACTTTGATCCACTTTGTCTTGAACAAAGTCCCCGTCCGAAAAGGACAGGCAAAGAAATGTGATAAACCGGCGGCAGGATCCCCCCTTTCTGTATTAAATTCAGTCCATCGCCTGTGAACAATCTCTGGAAAGAGCAGCGCGAAGCGAATTTCCCCTTTCTTTCAGCCGCAGGGCATAAAAGGGCGTGACGAATGGGAAATTTTATTCTGATCAGATTATTTCTGTTTTTTGACAGAAAAAAGGAATGTGTTTTCTTAAACTGTAAGACCTTTTATGTCAAGGAAAAAACCGAGATAAAAACTCGTCTGTCTGTTCTCGTTTTCAGAGTTGATTGACGAATTTCTTATTTTCGCCGCCGGACACAACATATTGTGGTGCATTTTATGTTCAATACATTTTGTTGTATTTTTTCTTTACAAAGGTTTCCTGTTCTGCTATTAGAACCTATTAAGATTGTCCAATAATCGTGAGTTTCAGCTATAACGGCCCGTAAAGACTGAAAATCAGTCGCCGTTTGCGATAAAGCGAGGTCCCCTTAATGAAGCTTAAAAAACTGGAGATCCTGGGTTTCAAGTCCTTTCCCGACAGGACAACCCTCGATTTTTCCGACGGGATAAGCTCCATCGTCGGTCCCAATGGCTGCGGAAAAAGCAATATTCTCGACGCAATCCGCTGGGTCATGGGGGAGCAGAGCGCACGGATCCTCCGGGGCAAAAAAATGGAGGACGTGATTTTCAACGGAAGCGACGACGCGCAGGCGGTCAACATGGCCGAGGTATCCATAACTCTCAGCAACGACGGCCGCGATTTTCCGGGCGGTTACTCCGACTGCAGCGAAATCATGATAACCCGCCGCATTTTCCGCGATGCGGAAAGTGAATATTTCATAAACAAAGTCCCCTGCCGTCTCCTCGACGTGAGGGAATTCTTCATGGATACCGGGGTGGGCGCAAGGACTTATTCCCTCGTGGAACAGAACAGCGTCGCCAACCTCATAGAAGCCAAACCCGAAGACAGGCGCGTCTTCATCGAAGAGGCGGCCGGCATCCGTAAATACAAAAGCCGGAAGGAATCCGCCACCCGCAAAATGGAGGCCACGCGGCAGAATCTTCTGCGCCTCAACGACATCATACGAGAGGTCAAGTCACAGCTCAACGCCATCTCACGGCAGGCACGGCGTGCGGAACGCTTCAAGGCCCTGAAAAAAGAGCTGAAGGAAGCGGAACTTTCGCTCGCCCTGCAGAATTTCTCCCTGCTCGCCGAAAAGCAACGATCCTTTCAAAAAACGGCCGATGTTCTGGATGCCCGGAATATGGATGTGAAGACCCGTATGCACGACGTAGAGTCCGCCATAGAAGAAATCCGCTCGGACCTTCTGGAAAATGAGGGGCTGCTGCATCAGCTTCAGGAAAAACTGTATAACATCAGGAACGAGATCGGAATCAAGGAGCAGGGAATAGAATTTTCTCAGGACCGGATAGGAGACCTCACAAAACGAAGAGAAAAAGATATCTCCGACATGGCAACCCTGAGGGAACGGATAGAAAGAACCTTCCGGGAAATATCCGACATCGAGGCGCAGCTCGGAGAATCGGAAGAAAGGACGGCATCCCTCCGCAAGTCCATCGAGGACAAACAGAGTGTTACGGAGGAATTGAGAAACCGGGAAAAGGCGCTTCACCGGGAGCTTGAAGAGAAAAAGAACGCCCACTTCGATCTCCTAACGGAGAATGCCAGACTCAAGAATACGGCGTCCTCTCTTACCCGGGGAATCGAAGACCTCAGAAGACGCTCCGAAAGGGAAATGAGGGACATCGATGAAAACACCCGGCGGATGAATGAAATCCGGGATTCCCTCGCCCGCCTGACCTCCGCCCTAAAGGGGGATGAGGCGGCCTACGAAGCCCTGCTGGAACGAGAAAGAGAGACCCTGGGCCGCGTCGATCGCCTCGAAGATGAACTGCGAGAGCACGAGGAAAAAATCGCGGCACTGAAGGAAGAAAACGGGCGGAAAACCTCGCGGCTGCTCTCCCTTAAGGAATTTCAGGAAGGCTACCTCTGGTGCAGCGAGGCCACCCGCTCGATCATGAAAGCGGGCCGCGACAAGCTACTTTCCTTCGGCTCTGTCTACGGTCTTGTGGCCGACCACATCGAGGTTCCCCGCGAATATGAAACGGCGGTCGAGGCCGTCCTCGGCGAGAAGCTGCAGTACATAGTGGTCAGAAGCCAGGAAGACGGAATAGAGGCTATTGATTATCTGAAGACACACTCTTCGGGCAGAGGCAGCTTCATCCCCCTCGAAGTACGGAGCGATCTCAGCGCAAATTCCCCGGAATACCTCGCCGGAGCGGTGAAACTCATCGATCAGGTTACCATCAGGGAGGAGTTCCGCAACATCGCCGACTATCTGCTCGGCGACGTGCTGCTTATCCCGAATCTCCAGTCAGGCATTTCTTTCTGGCGGAGAAACGGCTTCAGGGGAACCTTCGTCACTCCTGAAGGAGACATCATCAGTCCGCAGGGTGTCCTGACGGGAGGAAACGGAACGAACGGGGACAGCGGGTTTCTGCGCAACAAGAGAGAAATCACCGAACTTGAGCGGGAACTCGAAAACATCACCCTGAGCCTTTCCTTAGAAAAAGAGAATCGGGATGAATTGCAAAGGTCTGTAGCCGCCTCGGAAGAGGACCTCGATAAAATCAGAACGGAACTCAGAGCCCTCGAGCTCGGCATCCAGAACCGAAGGAAAGACATAGAGGGTCTCGAGAACGAGTCGAGATGGGTCGAGCAGCGGCTGAATGTCCTCAGGTTCAACCGGGAAAATCTGTCCGCCGAGGAGAACAGGGTATCGGAGGGAATAATCTCCATCGAGGCGGACATCGCCGGAAACGAAGATCGTCTTCGCATCGTGAATGAGGCGATCGAATCGCTCAAGTTGAAGTGGGAGACTTCGAGAGCCGAGGCTGAGGTTCTGGAACGCGATCTTACGGAGGAAAAAATTCTTCTCGGCTCTCTCGAGGAAAAACGTTCGGCCGGATGCGAGACACTTGAGCGACTCAAATCGTCCGCGGGGGAGATTGAGACGGAGCTGGATGCCCGGGGCCGGGATGTCGAAACATGCGACCGGGAAATCTCGGAGATCGCACTGAACATAGAGCAGGACCGAGAATCCCTGAGGAGCCTTTACGAATATGTCCGGGCAACGGAGGAAGACCTCTCCCGGCAGACCTCCGCCCAGCGCGGGAAGGAAGATGCCCTCAGGACGAAAGAGTCCGAAGGCCGAGAGATAAAGCGCGAACTCGAAAGTATAAACGCCGAGATAGAGGAGCGCCGGCGGGTGCTCCAGGAACTCACCTTCGAGATGGAAATGCTCCGAAGAACCGCTCTGGAGAGATACAACGCCGATCTCAACAGCCTGATCGAAGGATTCGAAAGGCTGGAAGAAGAAAAGATTGAAGAACTCACTGAAAAGGTTGCGAGAGACAGCAAGGCAGTCGAAGACTTCGGGGAAGTAAATCTCCTTGCCATCAGCGAACAGGAAGAGCTGCAGGCGCGTTTCGATTTTCTCACGGCCCAGGTGGCGGACCTGAACGCCTCGCTGGAGGCCCTGCAGCGGACAATATCGCGAATCAACCGCATCACGCGGCAGCGGTTCTCCGAGACTTTCGAGGCGGTCAACTCATGCTTCAGGGAAGTCTTCCCCAAGCTATTCCCCGGAGGACGGGCCGAGCTCAAACTGACTGATGAATCCGATCTTCTCGAAACGGGCGTGGACATCGAAATCCACATCCCGGGCAAGAAGACGCAGAATGTCATGCTCCTCTCCGGCGGCGAGAAGGCCCTGGCCGCGGTGGCCCTTATCTTTTCCATCATACTCTTCAGACCGACGCCCTTCCTTATCCTCGATGAGGTGGATGCCGCCCTGGACGATGCCAACATCGCCCTGTTCAACAAGCTGTTGAAAGAGATCTCGCGCAACTCCCAGATCATCCTTATCACCCACAACAAGAAGACCATGGAGGTCGCGGACAATCTTTACGGCGTCACCATGGAAAAGAAGGGTGTCACATCGCTCGTCTCGGTCAGCCTTAATTGACATTAACTGTCTTTTAATGAATAATAAAATATGTGTATGCGCCTTGTATACGGGAGGCGCTTTTTAATTCAGTGTAATTCAATGGAGGAACAAAAAAATATCCATGTTCAATATAAGTAAAGAGGGCGGCGGATTTTTCGAAAAGCTGAAGAAAGGTCTTGAAAAAACGAGGAAGAGCCTCGCTGCGAGCGTCGATTCCATGATCTTCGGGGAAAAGGTGATCGACGACGATCTCTTCGAGGAACTGGAGGCCATCCTCATCTCAGCCGACGTGGGAGCCGCCTTCTCGCACGAACTTATCCGGGAAATGAAAGAGGTCGTGAAAAGAAAGGATCTTAAAAATCCTGAAGCGCTGAAGCGGTTGCTCATGGAGCAGATGACGCTTATCCTCAGGGGGGCGGACGCCCCTCTAACGATTCAGCCGAACGGCCCCTCAGCCATCATGGTTGTCGGCGTCAACGGGACGGGAAAAACGACGACAATCGGCAAGCTGGCTTACGATTTCAAACAGAAGGGACATGCCGTCATGCTCGTCGCCGCCGATACCTTCAGGGCGGCCGCCATCGAACAGCTGGACGTCTGGAGCAGGCGGGTGGACGTCCCGCTTGTCAGGCAGAAGATGGGGTCGGACCCATCCGCCGTGGTCTTCGACGCAGTCAAGGCTGCCCTTAACCGCAAGACAGACGTGATGATCATCGACACGGCCGGGCGTCTTCACACCAAGTCCAATCTCATGGAGGAACTCAAGAAGATGAAGCGCATAATGGGCCGGGAGCTCCCCGGCGCACCTCATGAGGTCCTTCTCGTTCTGGACGCAACAACGGGACAGAACGCCTTAGTCCAGGCGAAGATGTTCAACGACGAGATCGGGGTCACGGGAATTGTCCTCACAAAGCTTGATGGGACAGCCCGGGGGGGAATTGTCGTGCGGATTGCGAAGGAACTCGGGATTCCTATTCGATACATCGGCATCGGCGAGGGGCTCGACGATCTCAGGCCCTTTGACAGCGAGAGCTTCGTGAAGGCCGTTTTTGAATGAAAGCGCTATGGGAAAAATCTTCGCCGTAGGCGACGTCCACGGCTGTCTCGAAAAGCTTGAACATCTGATGGAAAAGATACGGCCGGACCGCCGGCAGGATATCCTGGTCTTTCTTGGCGATTACATCGACCGCGGTCCCGATTCAAGGGGTGTCGTTGACTTCATCCTCGAACTGAGGGAAACGCACGACAGTGTCATCTGCCTTATGGGCAATCACGAAGAGATGCTTCTCGATTACATCCGTGATCACAGCAACAGGAATCTATACTTCATCAACGGCGGTAGAGCCACCCTGAGGTCCTACGGTCTCGATCCGGAAAGCGCGGTCCGGGAAGAAGATATTCCGGAGGATCATCTCCGCTTTTTCAAAACTCTCCTTCTCTATTACGAAACTGCGGATTACCTCTTTGTGCACGCCGGTCTGAGACCGGGAATTCCTCTGGACAAGCAGGACAGGGAGGACCTTCTCTGGATCCGCGGTGAATTCCTTTTCGGCCCCGGCAATCTGGAGAAAACCGTTATATTCGGTCACACGCCGTTCAGACAGCCTTTCGAGAACAAACGCCGGATCGGCATCGACACCGGTGCCGTGTTCGGAGGACCTCTGACCTGCCTGGAGCTCCCGGCGATGAAATTCCATCAGGTGTGGTCATGAAGATTCTTGAATGCATACCCAATGTAAGCGAAGGCCGTGACCGGCAGACGATCGACGACGTCGCCGAGAGGATTGCCGGCTCACCGGGTGTGAAGCTTCTCGATGTCTGCATTGACGGTGATCACAACCGCTCCGTGTTCACGTTCATCGGCGGGCCCGACGATATAATCAGGGCGGCCATGGCGGGCCTCTCCGAGGCGCTCGAGCGGATCGACATGAGGATTCACGGAGGCGTTCATCCCCGCATCGGTGCGGTGGACGTGGTACCCTTTGTCCCCCTGAAAGGAGCGGTGATGGACGACGCCGTGGAAGCGGCTCACCGCTTCGGCCGTGAGTTCGGAGAAATGAACGGTGTTCCCGTATACTTTTACGGGGCGGCCGCACTTCAGCCCCGGAGGCGCGAGCTTCCGGACATCCGCCGCGGGGGATACGAGGGACTGAAACAGAGGATGGAAGGCGGTCTCTGGGCGCCCGACGCCGGTCCGGCTGAATTCCGACCCAGGTCGGGAGCCACGGCTGTCGGCGCAAGACAGCCTCTCATCGCATTCAACGTGAACCTCCTGACGGACGATCTCGGCGCGGCGAGAGAGATCGCCCGGAACGTCCGCTTCTCCAGCGGCGGTCTGAAGCACGTGCGGGCCATCGGTGTCCCGCTGAAGAGCAGAAATATAGTTCAGGTGTCAATGAACCTGACGGACTTCCGCGAGACATCGGTCAGCGCGGCCTTCAACGCAGTAAAAGAAGAAGCTGCAAAGCGCGGAGTGGAGGTCCTGGAGTCGGAGCTGGTCGGACTCATCCCTGAGGCGGCCCTGGAAGGCGTTTCCCCGGCGGAGCTGCGGCTCAAGAACTTCCGCGAAGAATGCATCCTCGAAAGGCATCTACCCTGACGGTTTCTCGGAAGATCCAAGTCAGGCCGTACGGCATTGACAGGCACACAAAATCATGCTAAACCGCAGACCTTCCAAATCACCACCGAGTGCCCCCGTAGCTCAGCAGGATAGAGCAACGGATTCCTAATCCGTGTGCCGCGCGTTCGAATCGCGCCGGGGGTACCACTATCAGGCAGGGCGGATTCCGCATATAATTCCCCGATATGGCTTGACATCCGAAAGGGGTTGTTTTAAAAATCCATAGACGAAGTTCCGTGGATGCTTCAGGAGATACTGGACAAAGAGCACCACCGGGTAAGATTTTTCCCGGCGGAGGGGTGAAGTAATGTTATCTCCAAAATCAGGTTCCCTGGTTCGCCGGTTCTCCATTATATACTGGGGCCTGTCCGTCATGCCCATCGTCGTTCTCTTTTACCTCTATACCCTGTACGACGACAGCAAGTCATTAATACACATATCCAATAATACTTTCAGCCTTCTCCTTATTCTGGTTGCCGTCCTTTCACTCCTCGGCTTTTACAGTATGCGATCAACCATTCAGAGGATCGCCCTTTTCTCTGAGAGCGTTAAGAAGACGCTTTACGACAGCGTCGACGAGAAGGTTCTGGCGGAACTGGTAAAAGAGGAAGGCGAGATAGCCGAACTGGCCAGGTCTTTCGGACAGATCCTGAAGCGGCTGGAAGACAATCTTCAGGCGCTGGAAGAGGCAAAGAAGACCCTTCACGAAGTACTCCGAAAGGTCAGCGAGGTCCTCTCCTCCGTGGAGAATTTCGACAACCTGATCCGCCTCGTGCTGGAAACATCCCTTGACGCCCTCGGCGCCGTGAGGGGCGCCCTATTCTCCGTGAACGACGGCGGGTATGTTCTGAGGGCCTGGGCGGGCAAGGAAGGCGTTGAGCATGAGCGCATCCTCGCCGAGGCGCAGGCTTATCTTGATCTGATAACTAAAGAGAGAAGGATCTTCACCCTGCCTGTCATCGAAAAGACCGCCGAGGGGGATAAGCTTTTCGCCCCGCCGCTGGTCGTCGCGCCTCTTATCTACCGCGGGAAAATCTGGGGAGCCCTATGCCTATCGGGCACCAGGTTCGGAGAAAATTTTTCCAACGACGACCTGACCATAATCTCTAACCTGGGCCATCAGATAGCCGTTTCCTTTGAAAATGCCAAGTTGAATCAGGACGCGGAGCAGACATACTTCGAGACGATGGCCGCTCTCGCAATGGCGGTGGAAGCGAGAGACCCTTACTCGCGCGGCCACTCTGACAGGGTCGGCGAATACGCCAGGGCTATTGCTCTATCCATGGGATTCGGTGAAAGGGAGGCTCAGACGCTGCGCGACGCCTCGAGGCTGCACGATGTGGGAAAGATCGGCATCACCGATTCCGTCCTCGTCAAGCCCGGGTCGCTCAGCCTCGGGGAAAAGGAAATCATGAGGCGGCACCCCCTGATAGGGGAAAGCATCCTTCTTCCACTTAAGACCTTCAAGCACCTTCTCGATCCTATCCGCCATCACCACGAATACCTCGACGGCAGCGGATATCCCGACGGGCTGAAGGGAGAGGACATCACGCCCATGACCCGCATCCTCGTCGTGGCGGACATTTACGACGCCCTTACCACCGATCGCCCCTACCGAAAAGCCATGAACACGGACGAGACCAAAAAGGAACTCGATCTACTGGCGGCGGACGGGAAAATCGACGCAGGAATTGTCCGCCATCTTCACGGGATGATCGATCGCGGCGAGATGCCGCGTTTCGGACCGGCCGATCCGCACTCCTGAGCCCTTCTCACTCCTTTTTCCGGCATCCGAGGAGCTCGTAAATCTTGAGGGCGCTGGATGCATCCCCCGTGCTGTAAGTTCCGACTTCTCTCACATCCAGCACGAAACGCGTCGCAGCCTGGCAGGTCTTTTCACTTATCAGAATACTGTTGGGTAGGGACTTGGTGTAATCCTGGATGCGGAAAACGGTATTTACGGAATCGCCTATGACCGTGTAGTCCATTTTCTTCTCGAAGCCGATATTCCCCACGACAGCTTCGCCTGTATGGATGCCGATGCCCATCCGTATGACCGTCCCGATCTCTTTTTTGAAATACTCGTTGATGGACTCCATCTCCTTCTGCATCTCGAGGGCGGAGGATATTGCATTCTCTGGATCACGGATGCTCGAGACAGGCGCGCCGAAAACCGCCAGGAAACCGTCTCCGAAATACTTGTCCACTATACCGCTGTTTCTGAAGACAATGTCTCCCATGACCTCGAAAAAATAGTTCAGCATGGTGACGGTCCGCTGCGGACCGATGCTCTTTGAAAGGCCGGAGAAGCCCCGGATGTCTATATTGAGAAGCGTGACCGTCTTGATCTCATCGATCATGGGTCTCTCCGCGCCGGGGCTGCTCGCGATCTTGTCCACCACTTCCTTGGGAACGAATTTCTGGAACATATTGCGGATGCTTCGCTCGTGCTCGGCCATCGAGCGCGTTTCGCCGTAGAGCCTCGAATTCTCTATTGCGATGCTCACGGAAGTTGCTATGGACTGGAGCAGCTGGAGATCGTTGGAATCGAATTCCCCTTCCTTCTTGTTCAGGACCCGGATCACCCCCATGACCTTCCCCTGCGAGATCAGCGGCACGCAAAGGATGGACTTCGCCTCGATTCCCATCACCTGATCCAGCTCGCCGTCAAAGTGGGGAGACTCCCGGACATCCCTAACCAGAACCGGCTCTCCGCGCGCGGCGGCATAGCCGGCGATCCCCCGGCCGAGTTTCAGCCTCCTTTCCTTAAAGCCGTTCACGTCTATACGCACACTCGAGGTATTTTTGAATTCGATTTCGTCCCCGTCGAGCAGCAGCAGGGATCCAGCCTCCACGTTCATGATCACCCTGATCATATCCATAGTGTGCTTGAGAACTTTCTCCATGTCGAACGTGGAGGAGGCGAGCGCACTGCCGATCTGCTTTATCATCCCGAACTCCCGGTCCCGCTTTGTCACCGATTCGGAAAGCTTCTCCTTTTCGACGGCCAGCGAAATGAAATACACCAGCTCGTCCATCCACTCCCTCGCGCTTCTGAGAACGTCCGCCGTCCGGGCCCCGAACGCGAGAACGCCGGCTATGCTACCTGCTATCTTCAGAGGAGACACGAGAACCGCCTGCAGGCCGTTCTGGATGAAAAGCGTTTCCTCAAGCGGGTGATTCAGTGATCCGGCATCTTCAATGAAGAGCGTATTGTCCTGACGTATAGCCCGGTCCATCACAGATCCCTCATATGAGAGGTTCGTATTTTTAATGAGGGTGACCGGGACGGCCGCGTGGTAATCCAGCACCGTCATTCGGCCCTTCACCATCTCGTCCCGGAGCATGATTAAGGCTATGTCATAGGGAATATCGTAATAAATGCGGCTCAGGATCGTCTGATACAGCTCGCTTCCCCGCAGGCTCGAGCCTACGAGCTTGAGCACGCCTTCTATCATTTTCAGCTTCCTGTTTCTCTCCTCCTTCTCCCTTAGGAGGAGCAGGCTGTCGTAAGTGAAGGCCGCGTTGCTTAGCAGCGGCGCAAGGACGTCCACGTCCTCATCGGTGAACAGGGCGTCGCTGTCCCGCCGGGATACCGTCAGCACGCCGAAGACATCGTGAATGCCCTTGAGCGGCATCACCAGAAAAGACTTGGTTCCGTATCGGGGGCGGTTCTGGCGGGCGAAGCGGATGTCCGTCTCCACGTCGTTGATGAGGAGCGGAGAGCGGTTGATAACGGCGAATTTGGCGATACTGTCGGCAAACCCCACCCGGTCGCCTTTCTTGAGATAATCACCCAGACCGATTGTGGCGAGCACGATGAAATACTCCCTACGGGGACCGTCGAGAATCAGCACTGATCCTACGTCGGCATTAGTCAGCTTCAGCGCCCGCTCGAGGGTGATGTGAAGGAGATCGTCGGTGTCGAAGGTGACATAGCAGAGTTCGGACAGTTCCTTCAGAGTGCTGATCTGAATCGACTTGCGATCGAGCTGTTCGAACCGTTTGATAAGCTCGTTCTCCAGGGTCTGAAAGGACCGGGCGATTTCCTGGATCTCGTCTGCCGCTTCCCCTGAAGTCCGAACGGAATCGGAAAGGTCCCTGGAAAGCGCGTCGGCGATGCTCTTCGAGATCCATTTTATCTGTTCGAATATCTTTCGCATCAGCATGTAGCCGAAGAGAGAGGCTACGAGGAATCCCACAACGAAGACAGGGATGAGTTCATCCCTGAAGAGGTTGTATTTCAGGATAAAATAGAAAAGGATCGGGAGGGGCGAGAGAAAAAAGAGGCTGAAGATGATGAGCAGTTTGTAATAAAGGCCCTCGTGTTCGAGAGAAAGGGAGAAAAATCGCCTGAGCGCGTTCATGTTCATCTCGTTCCTCCCTCCCTTCTTTCCAGCCATTCATCTATCTTCTGGCTCCGGTACGGGTCGAGCTGAACCGCATATTTGAGGACCTCCCGTCCCTTCGATGACTGCCCGGCACTCATAAGAGCCTTGCCGTATTCGACGACCATTTCCCGGTCATAAGGATTTTTTCTGTAAAGTTCGGCTCCCATCTCCACCGCTTTCGCGTCGTCCCCCTGTTCCCGGTAAAGCATGAAGAGGTGCCTCATGACATCATACCGGCCCGGTTTTTTCCTCAGGGTATCCTGAAGAAGCGCCTCAGCACGCTGATAATCCTTCCTCTTCGCGTAAACGACGCCGGACTGAACCTCATACTCGATGTTATCGGGTTTCTTGATTCTCAGCTCATTCAGAATGAGTCCCGCCCTTTCGTATTTTTCCTGATTCATGAGGAACCGTATGTATTCCAGATTCATTTCATCCTTTCCGCCCGCCTCCAGCCTGAAGGCCCTCTCGTAAAGCGGCTCCGCTTTCTCGGGGAAACCCTGATTCCGGTAAAGACGGGCGAGCTCCAGGCACCCGGAAGACTCACGCGGGAAGTCAGAGATCAGCCGCTCGAGCTCTTTCTCCGCCTTCAGAATGTGATTGGATCTGAGATAACCCTTCGCCTTGATTACCCGCAGCTCCGGCTCCCCCGGATACAGTTTCAATCCCTCTTCAAGAAGCTTCGACGAGAGTTCGGAGGCCCCTATCCGGCTCATCTGATTCAGGGCTGCCGTGTAATAATGGCGGGAAAGTCTGCGACCCTCGGAAAATCCTTTCAGGGGCGGGTGCTTTTGCTCCTTGAACATTGCGAGCCCGTGGAGATTGGCCGAAGTCGTGTCTTCGTATAGGTTCCGGGGCGCGGAGAACTCGAGGATCGGCAGATCGTCCGTATTTAGATAGGCCGTCCTGAAGAGAGGCCGGAGGGATTCGCTGTCGGTCATGAAATGGGAAAATACGGCATCCGGCGCCCTGACGCCGATGCTCTCCATGCTCTTCCGGATTACGGGATTGCTTTGATACAGGTCATTCCACCTGCCATAGTCCATGACCATGTCCCCTTCTGAACCCAGAAGGATGAGATCGGCGAAGGAGGATGTCCATACAGTGCCGTGAGGAAAAACTGAAAAGAAAGTCTTCAAAACCATTTTCACATCAGCCGGATTCATGCTGTAGAGGTGAAACCACTGACAGAATATCCCTCCTTCCCTGAGGCGGTTTTTTCCCGTCAGGTAGAATTCCTTCGAATAGAGATTGGCCACACCGGCGATCCACGGGTTGGAGGGCTCCGAGATGATCACATCGAATCTCTCCTTCGAAGCCAGAAGGGCGTTTCGACCATCGTCGATCCTTACCCTGAAGCGGGGATCGTCCGTCACGCGTCCGTTGAAATCTGAGAAAAAGCTGTTAGCCTCGAGAACAGCGGGCTCCAGCTCCGCGCAGATTATGGATCTCACGCCGGGAAACTCCAGAACGGCCCGCCCCGTTATGCCGCTGCCGAGACCGATGATGAAAATGTCCTTCGGATCGGGGTGATGCATCATGGGAAGATATCCCAGCAGGATTTGCGTCGGCATATCGCCTTCCGTGGAGGCATCCGTTTTCCCGTTTACCCTCAGAAAGATATTGGTGCCCTGCCTGTGAACCGACACGGTGGATGATATCCCGTCCCTGTAGAAGAGAATATTCTTGCCCCTGGCCTCGAAATCCGCCGCCGTTGAAGCATAAATTTGCGCGTAAACGGCGGAGCCGCTTGTCATGACGGCCGGGTTCCACCCGGGCATGAAGCCGGAGAGAAGAACCGCCGCCGCCGCTGTAGAGAGGGCCGCGACCCTCGCCGTCCGGCTACTGTAGTACTGATAGAGAACGAGAAGGCCGCTCAGCAGATTTATCACTACCGCCGCCCTGAGGCTGTTCTGAACCCCGACGAAGGGTATAAGAATGAAACTGGCCAGGAACGAACCAAGGATGCAGCCCAGAGTGTTGACTGCGTAAATATCGCCGATGCTTTTTCCCAGCTTCTCCATGTCCCGCGTGTAGAGCCGGCCGACGAGCGGAAAGACAAACCCCATCAGGATCGTTGGAATGATCATGACCAGAAAGGAAAGAAGAAAATCGGCAAGCAGAATGAGATTGTAGGAATCTCTCACATAGGGAAAGAGGCTGATGAAGAAAAGGGGCATCTGTCCGAGAAGGGGAATGGAAAGCAGGCAGAAGATGCCGGTGGCGATCTCGAGCCATCCGAAATGGGCCGCGGAAAAAACGCGCCGGCGGGCCATCCGGCTGAAGAGCATGCTGCCGAGGGCAATGCCGAGCAGAAATGTCGTCAGCATGGTTGAGAAGGCGTAGACCGAGCTGCCGAGAGCCAGGGCCAGAGCTCGGGTCCAAGCGATTTCATAGATCATCGACGCGAAGCCGGTGAAGGCAAAGAGCACTACAATCAGCCTTGCGGCCGCGGGGGTCAGGGCCTCGGGAAGCATTTCCTTGTGCGCTTCCTCTCCGGACTCCGGCTGAGCGGGCCGACGCCCGGGATTCCTGTTGATGAGCCAGGCGAGAACGCCTATGCCGATATTTATTACCGCCGCGCACTCAAGCGTGGCGTTCAATCCGAGTATCCTCAGTAGATAAAAACCAGCCGCGAAGGAACCGGTCGCCGCGCCTATGGTATTGATGAAATATAGACGGCCGAGCTTGCCGCCGAACTCGGAGAGGTTCTGAATGAAGAACTTCGAAATGATCGGAAAGGTTCCGCCCATGAGGAAGGTGGGAACGATGAGAACTCCCATGCAGAGAACAAACCGCAGAATGTTGAGAGCGAAAAACGGGAGGTCCGAAAAGGGAAGGTACGCCTTCTCCACGAGCAAGAAAAGAAGGGGCGTGAGCAGGCAGTAAAGTCCCACGGAGGCCTCCATCAGTCCGTAGGCCAGAAGGAAAGGCGACTCCCCCTGCCGGCTCAGGAACGTCTTTAAGGCATTCTCTCTGTCGGCCCAGCGCCCGAAAAAGAAACTGCCAAGGGCCAGACCACCCATAAAGGCGGTGATCACAGTCCCGATGGCGAAGGTTGTATGTCCGAAAAGGAGGCTCAGGACTCTAGTCCAGAGGATCTGATATATGAGACCGCACATTCCGGAGAGGAAAAAGAAAACCAGTGTGTAAAGGAACAGCTTCCGCGTCAGACCCGACTTTGCCTCTTGCATTCCTGTCTACTCTCTTTCTCTTGCACCCTCACCCCAACCCTCTCCCGTCAAGGGAGAGGGTATCGTTATTTAACTTCCCGGCTTTATTTGCCACCCTCACCCCAACCCTCTCCCGTCAAGGGAGAGGGTATCGTTATTTAACTCTCCGGCTTTATTTACCACCCTCACCCTGACCCTCTCCCATCAGGGGAGAGGATATGTATCGTTCCCTCCCCTTGTGGGAGGGATCTTCCCTATATCGTTCCCTCCCCTTGTGGGAGGGATACAGGGAGGGGTATTGAAAATCCCCTCATTCATTGATCCGCTGATAATAACAATCCCGCTTCCCCTCTCAGAAAGCGGGCTTTCACGCTACGCTCGCCCTGTGCGCAAGAGCGTCCTACCTCTCAAGAAACTCTTTCAGATAGATGAACACCATGAAGGTGAACACCAATCCCAGCGTGCAGAGAATCTCTTCCATGTTCATTTGCCTTCAGCGGCTTCGGCCTTCTTTTTAGTCTCCTCTCTTTCTGTCTCACCGCCCCCGGTCTTCTGCATCTTTTCCTCGAGTCTCCTCAGGGCATCGCAGGCCTGATCAATGCCCATCCTGCATGCAGCCTGAAAATCGGAAACCGCGGCATCGTAGCGGCCGGCCAGGCGGTAGCCGAGCCCGCGGTTGAAACGGAACTCTCCGTTATACGGATCTATGCTCACGGCCTTCTCGTGGTCCGCGACAGCGAGACCGCCGTTGCCCATCAGCAGATAAATAAGCCCCCGCTTATTGTAGGCGGCCGCATATTTCGGATCTTTTTCAATGGCCATTCCGTAGCTCTTCAGGGCGTTCTCATTCCGGCCCCGCGCGTCAAATGCGACACCGCGGATATAATAATACTCGGCGGTCCTCTCCCCGCGCTCGGCCGGATAGTATGTTTCCGGTTCCGCAGGCTTCTCCTTTTTCATTTCTGCCGGAGCGGAACTCTGGGGCGGTTCCGCGACAACCTTCGCCCTGACCTCTTTCCTTGCGATTTCCTTCGGAATGGCGCCCTCTTTCCTGTGGATCAGGAAATTATCGATTATCTTTTCATCCCTGAGCGCGGCAAGCTTTTTAGCCGCCTCATCACGGCTCGCGTACTTTCCCACATAAACACGGAAATGAACCCCCCTCCCCTTCACCTGCGTCCTCTCGTAAAAAGCGGTCTGCCCCCTGTCCTTCATGGCCTTCACCAGCGCGGCGGCGTCTTGCCGTGACCGGAAAGAGGCGATCTGCCCGCTGTAAAAAAATCCCTCCTCAGCGGCCGGTGACTCCCACGGAACCGCAGCGGTTATCACAAGAAGGGCGATGATCGACGCGAGAACTGTTTTTTTCATTTTCGACCTCATGGACTTAAGGCAAAAGTTAAGGTGCCGAACACAAATACTTGATAACATAAATTGTCGAAATATAACATACCGTGACTGCGGTCACGCAAGAACTCGAAAAACGCATCCTCCGACTACCTCAGTTTCTGAAACTCATCTTGTGACGGCTGATGAGGATGTTCTGCGTGGCCCCTCCCGTCGCCGTCGTCCATCCATAGAAAAATGTGTTGAATTTCTGGTGACGGGTCGAATCCAGATCTATAGTCCTCGTCAGAGTGGCAGCATCCGCAGTGTAATCTGTCTTAGTGTTCGCGAAATTAGATGTCTCATCGTAAGTTGGACAGGTGATGTCATTAGTCGCACATTGTTTAACCCACGATTTTATCTCATAGTCGTAATTCCCATTGGCGTTCACTGTCAGGCTCCGCTTCACCTCGACACGGAAGGCATAGACATTGGAGGGGGTGTTACTCAATAGCCAATCCGAAGGCCAGGAAAGAGAAAAGGCATTGAAATAGCTTGTGTCGCTCGCTTCTGATGGCGGTCTCGAGTTTCTCGGCATATCGGGACCACTACCTGATCCTGCGCTGTGCCTGTTATCGTCGTATGTATTTCTGCCTGTAGTTGTCGTACAGGGACTGTCTGTGTTATAACCCCAAAAAACATAGCCGGCATGGTTTCTAATTCCATCATTTCTGCTGCCGGAATTGCATACGTTATCATCACCACGATTGCTGTACACATCAAACTCGATACCCACCTTGGGCGGCTGGATGCCCCTGCCGTTACGCCCGTCCAGAAAGTTAGTTCCGGCTTCATCCGTGCGCGAATCGCCGGCATAACCCATCAATTCACCCCTTCCTGTATGGCCGCCCACGGCGTGGACATCGTTTTCCGTCCCATTGAAAAAGGCGAAGGTGAACCCATCACCCGTGGACCCTGCGCCGAATTGAAAAACGAAAAAGGCACGGAAACCGGAACCGAAATCACACCTGCCATCTTTGCAGTTCCCAGGGACAGCGCTTCCCTGATACCAGAGGGCACCGAAGGTGCTTCCCATTCCTATCTTCCCTAGAGAAATCTGTGCGGAGATTGTGTCCGTCGTTATGAAACCGCTTCTAGACTCCGCCGGCGATGTGAATGACTGGATGTCCTCCGCGGCGCTGATGTCCGGCCTGGAGCCGAAGCCTGTCTCCGTGACCGAAACCGTTTCCTTCGCCTCGTAGAGGGTACCTTCCTTGACTATGCCCGTTGCCGTGATGGTGTTGCCGGAGATGACGAGGCGGAATTTGCTGCCGTCTGAAAGTGTGAAATCCCTGCCGTCAGTGTTGCCCAGATTCATCATCAGGGCGTAGTTGATGCCCGCCCGTGCGAGCTGGGCTGCCCGGTTCTCGTCTGCGGCACCTATGATGCCGAAGGAAGACGTGGAGGTAAGGTAATAGGTTCCCAACCCGAGCACGCTCATGAAGGTCATGGCGATAACGGCGAAGAGGAGCACGTTGCCTTTATCATTGACCCGCCTCATTGCGTTTCCTTTCAGATCGCGACACGGTCGACGAATGTAAGCGGCGTGTCATCGTAGCCCCTGATGACGAGGGTCCACTGAATGACCGTCGTCGAAGATGAATAGGCGCCCGCCGCACCGTTGTATGTATTGTAATAGGCCAGGCTGAAGGACTGCACGTTCCCGATCAGGATGTCGTTATCGAGTTTGACCGACTGGCTTCCTGCATCCCACGAGACCGTGTGCGTCTCGCCGGGAGTCCGCGTGTAGGTGATGGCCGTATCCGTGGCGGAAGTGACTGACCGGATCGCCGAAAACTCCTTCACGAGCCTTGACATTGCGACCTGCGTCTGACCCGAGGCGGACACGTTCTTCTTAGAAAAAATATAGCCCCGGGCGATCTCCACCAGACCCATACTTCCGAGGACGCTCACGATGCCGAGGATTACGAGGACAGCGATGAGCTCGATCAGGGTGAACCCGCGCTGACTTTTCTTTTTCACGCTCACTTTCCCGCCCCTAATACGAATAGAAAAGCGCCCCGAGGGACCCGCCGAGTTTATATGTCGACGCATCCTGCGAATGGTTCTTGATGATAACTTTCAGGATATTGTTCTTCCCGGATGTATCCGGCTGCTCGGCCCCTGAACTGTCAAAGACGATGAATCGGTTCTCGACCACGTAATACCTTCCGTAGGCGTTGTCCTGATCGGTCCCTTCCGCTCCGATGCCTGTCTTGAGCGACGTCAGATTCATGGGACCGCTCGCCGCTCCCCATTTGGCCGTGCCGTCATCGAACGGCCCGCCCTGATTCCAGACAGGCTCCGTCGCGCCGCTCGTCCCGCTCTGCGTACAGGTGTAATAGCGGCCATTGGGATTTGTGGGGACCACGATGCTCACATCTTTGGTATAGGCCGTGTTGCTCCGCCACTTCGGATATTTCTGATAATCGGCCCGGATATTCTCCATGGTCCGGTGGAGTTCAGTGTATTTCTGCATCTGTATGACCGACGTCGCGCTCTCCGAGAATGCCTTCCCGAAATAGACGAAGATCATGCTCCCCATAACGGCCACTATGACGAGAGTCACGATTATCTCTATGAGCGTGAAGCCGCCGGGTGAATGTAAGGTTCCGCGTCTCATGGAATGTACCCGGTGTTTTTCGTCACGGTGACGGTGCTCGATTGACTGCCGAGGGAAAGGGCAATCGTAGTATCGGCGACCAGCGGGACACCTGACAAGTCCACGGGAGCGCCCCATTCATTGAATAGGACGGTTGTTCCCACTCCGGAGGAAATGGTCACGCCCCCGGCAAGGTTGTGTGTCGCACTCGTGTCTCCGGGAAGATTCGGCGCCGTGTAGCCGGTCCGGAGCAGTGTGTAGGACGTCGAGCTGCCGATGCTTATCCCCCAGGTCACCGTGTCGTTCATGGCCCTGATCTGGGCATAGCGGAGACTGGACTTCAGGAGCTCCGTCTCTGTTATGAGAGGGGTGGTGTCCTGCTGCCGGAAGGCCTGACTTATAACAATCGGGGCGAGAATGGCGATGATAATCAGGACCACGATCGCCTCGATCATGGAGAACCCGCGCTCATCCCCGACGGCCCGCGAAAAAGGCCTTCCCTCTCTCAAGCGCTCCCTCCGCCCGCCACGAAACCCTTCGACGGCGGCCCTGTATCCGCCGGGGTTCCGGCGATCCGTGCCAGGTAGGACGCGCCCAGCTTCTTGAGGTGATCGTTCACGTTGTCGAAGTAGTTGAAGTGCGACTGTTCCTCGTCGATGATGGTCTCAAAGAGCTTCATGGTGGTGCTGTCTCCATTCTCACGGCACACAAGCACAAACTGATTGTAGGCATCCATCGTATCGTCTTCGAGGTCCGCGTCAAAGGGAAAGATCGCCTCAACCTTCTGGCCTTTCTTGACCTTTGCGGCCGGCTCCGTCGTCGGCTCTCCCCCGAGTTCCTTGATACGCTCGGCGAACATCTCCGCGTGGCGCATCTCGTCGATGGCGATGAGCTTGATATTAGCCGCCAGTTCCCCGTAATCCATATCGTCCAGATTGTAATGCTGGTTCATGTACTGATGAATGGCATGCAGTTCCATGGCGCGGGCCTTGTTGAGCACTTCTATGACCCTGGCCTTGCGCGAGTCTTTGGACGTCTTCGCCATAACGGACCTCCTCTCATGATTTATCAGGTTTTTGCGGGACTCTACTCATTTCGAGTTTACCTTTTATCTCTTGAAAGTCAAGAATTTAGCAGGGATCGGAAATTGCGGAGATGACCTTATGCTCAGCAGGATTAATTATCCTTGATTTAACCGCCAAAATATTATAGATATTAATAAAAAGCAGGGGTGCCGTACAGGCTGAGAAGATACCCTTTGAACCTGACCTGGATAATGCCAGCGTAGGAAGCGGAAAAAGCGATATTTCTGACTTTGGGGCATATTCCAAAAAGGGTATGCCCTTTTTATTTAAGGAGCGTGGAATGAAATTGAAGAGGGTTCTGACCATTGCCGGCTCCGACTCCGGCGGAGGAGCTGGAATTCAGGCCGACCTGAAGACCATCAGCGCCCTCGGGGCCTACGGCATGAGCGTCATCACCGCCCTGACCGCCCAGAACACGCTGGGAGTCCAGGGCGTCTTCGAAATTCCGCCGGATTTCGTCGAAAAGCAATTCGACTCGGTGTTAGGCGATATCGGAGCCGACGCCGCAAAGACGGGCATGCTGGCAAACTCGAACATTATAAAGATCGTGGCAAAAAAGATACGCGAGTACCGCATCGAGAAAGTCGTCGTGGACCCAGTCATGTTCGCCAAGGGCGGCGCGCCTCTTATGGCCCCGGAGGCCATTGAAGCCCTGATCGGAGAACTGCTGCCTCTTGCCCTTGTCGCGACACCCAACATCCCGGAGGCCGAGGCTCTCGCCGGCATTAAGATAAAGACGATCGATGACATGAAAGCGGCGGCTGAGAAGATCGCCTTCCTCGGGACAAGGAACGTCCTCGTCAAGGGGGGACACCTCGAAGGCGCGGCGACGGACGTGCTTTTCGACGGCAGGGATTTCCGGAGCTTTTCATCGGAGCGGATCGCTACGCGCAATACCCACGGCACGGGCTGCACCTACGCCTCGGCGATAGCCACGGGCATTGCTCAGGGTCTCTCCGTCGCCGACGCGGTGGAACGAGCAAAGAAATACGTCACCGCGGCCATTCGCTTCTCCATATCCATCGGCGGCGGCCAGGGTCCGACGAATCACATGGCTCATCTTTTGCGGGAAAGCGAGCGATACAGATGCCTGCAAGATCTCGAACAGGCCGTGTCGAGACTGGAGGAAGAGCCCTGCGGAAACATCATCCCGGAGGTCCAGTCCAATCTCGGATACGCCCTTCCCTTCTCGTCGGCGAAGGAAGATGTGGCGGCCTTCCCCGGCAGGATCATCCGCGTGAACGGGCAGGCGCGGACCGTCCGCTCGCCCCGTTTCGGAGCTTCAAGCCACATCGCAAAGATAATTCTGACGGTCATGCGACATGACAGCCGGTACCGCTCCGCAATGAACGTCCGCTTCTCCGAGGAAGCCGTCAGGGTCTGCAGAGACCTGGGATTCACCGTGGAGAGTTTCGACCGAAGCGACGAACCGAAGGACATAAAAGAAACGGAAGGCTCCTCTCTCGAATGGGGGACAGCCCTCGTTCTGTCGAGAAATCCGGCCGTGCCGGACATAATCTTCGACCGGGGGGACACGGGAAAGGAACCAATGATCCGCATCCTCGGAAAGACCCCCGCTGAGGTAGTTGAAAAAGCCGTCATGATTTCACGAAAATTGAGAGAACACTGAAAATCCAAGGAGGAATTTTTATGACGCTGAGCGAGAGCACCATCACCCGGGCCATCATAGACCGCTTTATGAAGAAATTCATGGACTGCACGGAGGTTGACGTCGCCGTAGTGGGCGGAGGTCCGGCCGGACTCGTGGCCTCCTGCTTCCTGGCTAAGGCAGGTTTGAAGGTGGCGCTTTTCGAACGCAAACTCTCCATCGGGGGCGGCATGTGGGGCGGCGGCATGATGTTCAACGAGATCGTCGTTCAGGAGGAGGGCAAGAAAATTCTGGACCTTTTCGGCGTGAGAACCGAACAGTACGAGCCCGGCTACTACACGGCGGACGCCATCGAATCCGTGACGACCATCGGCTCGAAGACTGTTAAAGCGGGCGTAAGGATTTTCAACTGCATGACCGTAGAGGACGTGATGATCAGGGACGGCCGGGTCATGGGACTGGTGATAACCTGGTCGCCGGTCGAAATGGCGGGACTTCACGTGGACCCGCTCTCCATCACTGCGAAACACATCATAGACGCAACCGGTCACGACACGGAGGTTCTCCGGGTAATCGAAAGAAAGGCGGACGTAAAACTCTACACGGAAACAGGCAAGCTCATGGGTGAGCGTTCCATGTGGGCCGAGAAGGCGGAGCGGCTTACCCTCGAAAACACGAGGGAGATCTGCCCGGGCGTATACGTGGCGGGAATGTCGGCAAATGCCGCCTTCGGCGGTCCCAGGATGGGCCCAATTTTCGGCGGGATGCTGCTTTCGGGACGGAAGGTCGCGGAATTGATCCTGAAAAAATAGGGTGAGAGGGTCGGAGTGAGGGTGAAGGGGGATAAAGACCCCTGTAGATAAGGGACGGCTGATAGCCGACAACGGAAAGCAGGCACGCCATGACCCAGCTTGAAGCGGCACGAAAAGGAATCATAACCGAAGAGATGAAGCTCTGCGCGGACCGGGAAGGGGTTACTCCCGAATTCGTCCGCAGTGGTATCGAGGAAGGAACTATCGTGGTCGTTCGAAACACAGACCATCGCTCCATCGAGCCGCTCGCCATCGGCAAAGGACTGCGGACAAAGGTCAACGCGAATATAGGAACATCGAAGGACCACGCCGATCTCAGTCTCGAACTGGAGAAGGTGCGCATATCCGTAGCCGCCGGGGCGGACACCATCATGGACCTCTCCACCGGGGGCGACATACGGTCCATACGTAAGGCCGTCATCCGCGAATCGCCCCTGCCCGTGGGAACAGTTCCGATCTATCAGGCCGCCCTGAGGATGCTCGACGCGAAAAAGGCCATCTCGCAGATGAGCGCAGACGACCTCTTCGACGTCATTGAAGAAAACGGTGAAGACGGCGTGGATTTTATAACCGTCCACTGCGGCGTGACGCGGGGAAGCGTCCGCGCCATCGAGGAACAGGGCCGGCTTCTTGGCATTGTGAGCCGCGGAGGATCCATCACTGCCAACTGGATGGCCTGCAACGACAGGGAAAATCCGCTCTACGAAGAATTCGACAGACTCCTTGAAATTGCGGCAAGATATGATATGGTGCTCAGCCTCGGCGACGGTCTGAGGCCGGGCTGCCTCGCGGACGCAACGGACCGTGGTCAGGTGCAGGAACTTATTCTCCTCGGAGAGCTTGCACGCCGCGCCAGGGCGAAAGACGTACAGGTAATGATCGAAGGACCCGGTCACGTTCCCCTGAAAGACATCCGGGCGAACATCCAGATGCAGAAGGCGCTTTGCAACGGAGCCCCGTTCTACGTGCTGGGGCCGCTGCCCACGGACATCGCGCCGGGCTACGATCACATCACGTCGGCCATCGGCGGAGCGATAGCGGGAGCGGCCGGGGCGGACTTTCTCTGTTATGTCACGCCGTCGGAGCATCTGCGGCTCCCCACCCTCGATGACGTCCGTGAGGGAATCATTGCCGCGAAGATCGCCGCCCACATCGCCGACATCGCCAAGGGACTGCCCGGCGCAGTGGAAAGAGACTCCCGGATGGCGGCCTGCAGAAAAACATTCGACTGGCAGGGACAGATCGACGCATCCATCGACCCCGACAAGACCAGACGACTGCTGGAGAAAAGCGAGAGCGCAAAAGAAGAAGGCTGCACCATGTGCGGCGAGTTCTGCGCGATAAGGCTCGGGAAAAAAGAAGCCGTGAAGTGACCCGGCTTTTTTTCATATACACCATTTCACATATAGAGGGAGGTAATTATGGCGGAGAAGCTCGCTCTGCTGAGGAAAAAGAACGGAATAGCCACAGTAACAATCAACAGCCCGAAAACATGCAACGCCCTTTCCCCTTCCGTCATCGCCGAGGTGGTAAAGGCGCTTCAGAAGGTTCAGGATGACTCATCGGTGCGGGCCGTGATCCTCACCGGTGCCGGCAAGGCTTTCAGCGCAGGCGGCAATCTCGATAACATCGAAGAGATGGTTACGAGCAGAAAGACAAGAAAATACATTTTCGACATCGCCGCAATCGTCAATCTGATCCTGGATATGCCCAAGCCCGTCATTGCAATGGTGAACGGAATAGCCGCAGGAGCGGGATTTAACCTCGCCCTTGCCTGTGATATAATATTTTGCGCCCGTTCGGCCCGTTTCGCCCAGAGTTTCGTAAAACTGGGACTCATCGCGAGCTGCGGCGCCACGTATTTCGTTCCGCGGGCCGTTGGCCTTTACAAGGCAAAGGAAATCATGTTCACGGGAGATTTCATAGACGCCGAGAGGGCCGTGCTCTGCGGACTGGCCAACCGGGTGATCGACGACGACAAACTTCAGAAAGAGACGTACGGGTTCGCCGAAAAGCTCACCCGTGGCGCGCCCCTCGCCATCAGCCTCATGAAGAAGGTCATGAACCACAACGTAAAGCAGAACTTCCAGAATCTTCTGGAACTGGAAGTGGGCATTCAGTCCCTCTGCGTCGAATCCGAGGATCACAAGGAAGGACTCGCCGCCGTCAGGGGGAAAAGACCCCCTGTTTTCAGGGGACGATAGAGAACAGATTCGGAGGGATTGTCGATGATAAGACCATCGAGAAATTTCGCCTTTATGTTTATCGCCGCCGGTCTTCTGATGGTTTCCGCGTTTTTCCTTACCGCTTCTCCCTTCGACATAACCAACCTTATCCTGGGGACAGTGCCCCTTATCCTTCTTTTCTGCTTCGGTTTCGCCATCTGGAAAGCGAAAAAGAAAGAGGAGCCGGGGGAAAAAAATTAAACTTAAAAAGGGGGGTTGAAATGGCCATCATGACCTTCCGGGTGGAATCGAGACTGAAAGACGGTCTTTCCGTGGAAAGCAGGGCCGGCAAGTTCACTGTTCTCATGGACGAACCGGAAACGCTCCGCGGAACGGACACGGGCATGAATCCGGTGGAGATGCTTTTGTGCTCGCTCGGAGCGTGTCAGTGCATAGTAGCCCGCCTCTTCGCCAGAGCGCAGAAAATAGAATTCGAAGACTTCAGGGTGGAACTGGAAGGCGATCTGGACACGGACGGATTCCTCAGGGGTAAAGACGGCATTCGTCCCGGTCTGAGCGAAATCCGTTACACAATTCACATGAAGACGAACGCTCCCAGGGAAAGGGTGGAAGATTTCGCCGCTTTTATCAAGAAGCGCTGTCCCGTGAGCGACGTAATAGTAAACGGCACAGCAATCCTTCAAAAAGGCATCGCGACTGAAACATAACTCACTCAGGAGACGCCATCATGAAAAAATTCCTGACCTGTCTCTGCGTCATTCTGGCAATCACCGTGCTGGGAGGATGCCAGAAGGCGGAAGAAAAGGCCGTTCCGCCTCCGGCACCGACCGTAGCACCCGCGCCGGCACACGCACCGGAACAGAAACCGGCGGAAGTGCCGAAGACCGAAGCGCCTGAACCGAAAACCGTAAAGCAAAAGACCGCTGTCAAGGAAAAAAAGGCGGAACCGGCTCCCGTTAAGGAACAGAAATTGGCAAGGATCGTTCCGCCACCGTCCGTTCCCGAAAAGAAGTCACTTCCCCAGGCGCCTTCCTTTGTCCTGAACGACATCCATGGAAACAGGATCAGCCTCTCAGATTTCAGAGGAAAGGTGGTTGCGCTCGAGTTCTCCGCCGTCTGGTGTCCGCCCTGCCTGAAGTCCGCCCAGAACCTGCGCGGCCTATACGACCGCTATCGGAACCGTGGGTTCGAGATTGTCATGATCTTCCTGGCTGATCAGCCCTCGACCGCGGAGAGCGCCAACAACATCGTCAGGAAATACGGACTTCCGTACACGATACTTCTAGACGACAGGAACGTCAGCAAGGCTTACGGAATCACAGCCATGCCCACCTTTTTCGCCATCGACAGAGGGGGAAGAATTGCCGGCCGCAAGCTCGGAACGCGTTCCGAAGAAGAGCTGGCAAGGGATATCGAAGCACTGTTTTAGCCTTCATCCATAATTAATCAATGGCGAGGAGACCTCCAGTGAAAAGAGGGCCGCTCCTTCTGTTCCTCATTTTTCTCTTTTTTGCTCCCCTTTGCGCCCATGCATCGGACAGGGAAGAGATACGGGCCATCATCGAGACCGGATTCGGAACAATTGAACTGGGATTTTTCCCCGGAGAGGCACCCGCCCACGTTCGGAATTTTCTGAAGCTCGCCCGGGAAGGCTTTTACGACGGCACGGCCTTTCACCGGATAGAGCGCGGCTCGATTATCCTTGGGGGAGACCCCTACACCCGCTATGCAGACCCTTCGGTTTACGGTTCCGGCGGACCTGGATACACGATCAAGGCCGAGTTCAACAAGCGACAGCACCGGCGCGGAATCCTGTCAATGGAACGAAGGCAGCACCCAGACAGCGCGGGCTCCCTTTTTTTCATCTGCCTCAAGAACCTGCCCGGCCTTAATGGAAAATTCACCGTCTTCGGAGAAGTCCTTTCCGGCATGGATGTTGTCGATGAAATCGCGAAACAGCCCCTCAACAAGCAGAAACACCCGAGGAGCAGGATCGAGATGGACATTGATGTCCTCCATGCTGGCCCCGCGGACGACGACCTGAAAAAATCCCATTCCCTGATGAAAGACTTTCAGAGGCTGCTCCGGAAGAGACAATACGGCGACGCCCTCCCGATGGGCGAGGAAATCAGGAGGATACGGGAAAAAGCGCTGGGAGCCGGACATCCTCTTTGCGCCCGTATGATAACCACGCTCGCCGTCATCCGCCTGGAGCTCGGAGAAAACGAAAAAGCCCGCGAGGACATTCATCAGGCGCTGGAAGCTTACGAGAGAAACCCGGGCCTAAGCCATACGAAAGCCGAACGAAATCTGGGCAGGCTATCCCGCACCCTGAAGCGCCTGGCGGGAGCGAGTGCCGGCAAGGAAAATTTCAAGACCTCTTCCGAACTTCGCGAGATGGACCTTGAACTCCTGAAGCGTCTCCAGGGTCCGGCACACTGGACCACCCGTGAGGCGGCATGGCTTCTGGAAGAAATCCGCTATCGCGCCGGTCTGTCCGCGGACGCACGCAGGCGTTTCAACGAAGCGGGTGCTCTCTTGAGGCGGTCGGAGGAGGCCCGGAATGAAAACCGCCTCGACGAATCACTTGCGAAGGCGGAGCAGTCCCTCCGCATCTACCGCGAAATGACGGGTGAAAAAAGCATACCCTTCGGAAACGCCCTTTATCAAGCGGCTCTGACTAACAGGGCGTTAAAAAATCACGCTGTCGCCGCCCGCCTCTTCCTGGAGTCGGCCTCAATTTACGGACGGCTCTACGGAGAGGATAGCCCCGCCTACGCGGCTCTGATGGACCATGCCGGCCGGGAATATATGGCCATTAACGACCATCGCGAAGCGGAACGCCATCTACTTCGCGCCCTCGAAATCCGAGAACGCGTCCTCGGTGAGGAAGACCTGAACACCGCCCATTCAAGGTTCAATCTCGGGTTTTTTTATTTTCTCTCCCTCAAAGACAGTATCCGTGCTTCTTCCTATCTGCGCAAGGCGGCCTCACAGTACCGCATTCTCAGCGGCACCGGAAGCACGCAGTCTATCAATGCCTCGGAGTGGCTGGACAGCGTCCTCGTTTCTCTCTTCGATCAGGCGGAAAAAGAGAAAAATCCTGAGGAGGCCGTACGCCTCAAGCGGGAAATCGTGAACAACAGGAAGAAAGCCGGCTTCAGCGCCTATCTCATTAATGAAGAAGAAGCGAACCTGGCCTATCTAGAGCAGGTCCTGAAACTCCCGGGAGACAAACGGCAAATACTCGAGGGAGCGGAAGAAATGCTTAAAAAGGCCCGCTCTCTTCGCCGCGAGGGAAAAGGAAGGGAGGCGCTCGCGGCGATCAGCGCATCGCTGGCCGCGACGAAAGACGTCCTCGGTGAAAATCACCGCAAATACGCAGAGCGCCTGAATGAACTGGGCAACGTCTATTCCGAACTCGAAGAGTACGATCTTGCCGAACGGTCGTACGTGCGCGCCCTCGATATAATAGGCGGCCTGCCCAAAATTCATCAGGCGATTGAAATCACCACATCGGAAAATCTTGCCGAACTCTTCCTGAGCAGAGGCAGGCCGGATGAGGCTGACCGGCTCCTCCGGAAGATAACACCTATGATCAATGAAATTTACGGGAAAGGAGATGACCGCTATGGCGTGCTCAAGCGCCTTGCGGGGAGATACACCTGGCTGGCAAACCTGTACAGCGGAGCCGGAAAGTTCGATGAGGCCCTGAAGGCACGGGAAGCGGAGCTGGCTCAAAAAACCATAGCTTACGGAAAGGAGGATTGGCAGACCGTAGACGCCAGCCTGAATCTTGATCTTGCAAAGAGGATGGCGAATCTTACGCCCGCCCAGCATCGTCGGATTGCGGAAGCGGAAAAGCTAGTGGAGCGGGGAAAGGAGCTGCGGCGGGATAAAAGATACGCGGAGGCACTGGATGCCCTGAGAAAAGCGGAAAAAATAAGGGAGACACTGCTGGGAAAAGAGAGATGGAGTTATTTCCACGTCCAGACGGAGATCATCAGCACCCATTTCTCCGCGGGAGAAAATAAAAAGGCTCTCGACCTTGCGAGTGAAAGGCTCAGGCGCCTGAGCGGCACCATCGGCACGGAACATCCTCAGTACGGCATCGGTCTCGTAGAACTCGCACTGCTTTACTCGAACATGGAAGATTACGGGAAGTCTTCGGATTACCTGAGACAGGCTGCGGGGCTCTACAGGAAAATACGTGGGGAAAAGGACGGCGAGTACATCTACACAGTTAAACTCCTGACGGAGAAGCTTGCCCTGAGCGGCCAGAAGTCCCTCAGGGAGGAGCGTTGGGATAGCGCACGTAAAAGTTTCAGGGAGGCCGCCGCAGAAGGAGCCCGGGTCTTCGGTAAGGACTTCTGGATGATCCGCGATTTCGAACTCTACGATGCCTTTGCGCAGCGCCTCTCCGGGCTGGGGCAGGATGCCCGGAGGCGCCTAGCTGAGGCAAGGAACCTTTTCGAGCAGGCGGATAAACTCGGCAAGGACGGCAAAGCGGGAAAGGCTATCGTCATTCTTCGCAAAGCACTTGCGCTTCAGGAGGAGATCGCGGGAACGGATAATCCCGATTACCTTTCCATGCAGGTCAGCTTCATATCCGCCCTTGTCGATGCGGGCGAGCTCGATGAGGCGGAGAAAATCACTGACCGGACGCTTACCCAATTGGAGAAACTGCGGATGGTGAATCACCCGTCCTACATCGTGACCCTCTATAAAAAATCTACTGTCCTTTCCAGAAAGAACCGTCAGGGAGAAGCCGACGACGTTCACCGGAGAGCCTCAGAAATGTTTGACCAGATCGCGGATGTCTCACGCTTCAGGGATGAAACATGGTATCTCGACGCCCTGCGCGATCGGGCGCTTTATTATGAACAGGCGAACCGTTATGAAAAAGCCATAGCGGTGTATCGCAACCTCCTATCAATCGCGCGAGAACGCTACGGCATCTATTCCAGGCCCTACGCGCGGGAGCTTTTTCACCTTGGACGCGCCAATTATGAAGCAGGGCAATACTCATTCGCACGGCATTTTCTGGATGAAGCGAGGAGAATACAGGAAGCCCATAGCGACATCGACAGAAAACATCTCGCCGAAACTCTCAATCTCCTCTCTCTTCTTCACTATACCCTGAAGGACTATTCCCGGTCAGAAGATCTGGTCCGCCGGGCGATTACACTCGCAAAGGAAGCGGGCGAGGAGCACACGGTCTTCTACTCATCCCTCCTTCTAAATCTCGCCCTGACCTACAGTTCGACGGGAAATCTGAGCCGGGCGGAGCCGTTGCTCACAGAGTGTGTGCGAATCCGGGAATCGCGGCTTGGACCCGGTCATCTGAGAACGGCGGCCGCAAAGGCCAACTTAGGTTTTCTTTACCTGAGAAAGGGAGAACTTGACAAGGCCGAGGCCTCTCTCAATCAGGCCCTCAACATCCAGTCCAGAAGTGAGAAGAAAGGGGACAGGCTGGCGCAGGCGAACACCCTTATCTATCTGGCCGATGTCATGGAAAGAAAGGGGGCCGTCGAGAAGGCCGAAGACCTGTGCCGGAAGGCCGTAGACATCCAGAGGACCGAGCTCGGTTCTGATCATCCCACTTATGCCTCCGGGCTTTCCCGACTAGCCGGTTTATATCTGGTGCGCGGAAAATACAAACAGGCCGAGGAAACGCTGCGCGAGGCTCTCCGGCTGAACCACAGGCACCTTGAGGAAGCATCGGCAGCCCTCTCGGAGAGCAGTCAGCTCACCCTGACTCAGGCCTACCAGAACAATCTCTTCGCGTACCTCTCGGCAAGCCGGCATCTCGGCATTTCAGCACGTGACTCTTATCAGCATGTTCTCTCGTGGAAGGGTGTCGTATTCACACGGCAGCTCTGGATGAAAACCCTGCGGGGCCGGCCCGAGTATCGACAGCTTTCCGAGCAGCTGCAGGACGTTACCAACAGACTGAGCACGCTCACCCTTTCATCCGCAGGCGGAGATGAAAAAACCGATCGGATCATACGCGAACTCTCAGAGCGCAAGGAACATCTCGAAAGCGAGTTTGCCCGGGCCACCGCACGATTCCAGGAGGCATCTCATCCAATTCGCAAATCACCCCGGGACATTCAGGCGCTCCTCCCCGAAAAGACAGCCCTGCTGGACATTATCGAATACTGGCACACTGCGGCGCCGGACCGAACGACGGGCGCGGTGAGGGAGGAACAGCGCATCGCCGGTTTCATGCTCCGGCGTGATCAGGCCCCCGTCTGGATTGATCTCGGACCGGCGCGCCCCATCGCCGAAGCCATCGAGAACTGGCGGAAACGCTACAGCAGGGACGGTATGAGTACCGCCTCAGGTGATCCGGGGACTTTCCTGCGCGAAAAAATATGGGAACCAGTTCTGCCGCACCTCGACGGCGTTCAGCGTGTCCTCGTTTCCCCCGACGGGACCCTGACAAGAATTCCCTTTTCGGCACTGCCCGGAACAAGACCCTCTTCTTACCTTGTCGAAGAGATGTCCATCGCCGTCATTCCCGTCCCTCAGCTGCTTCCGGAACTTCTGAGGAAAAAAGAGGAAGGACCTCACACCGGCAAGCCTTCCATCCTGCTGGTCGGCGACGTGGATTTCGATTCTCCGCCCGGTACCATCCGCTCCTCAAAAAAGGAAGACATTGTCCAGCTAAGAACAAAAGGCCGGAGCGGCTCCGGGGTCCACTTCCCGGCCCTCCCTGGAACGACGGGTGAAATCAGAATTCTCCGCGACATATTCGAAAAGGCCTTCGGAACCGCCGCGGCCGCCTCTCACCTGACCACACTGAGAGGACGCAACGCCACTGAGCGGGCCCTGCGAAAAAACGCCGGGGGGCAGAAATACATTCACCTTGCGACCCACGGATTCTTCGCCCCGGAGGGATTGCGCTCGGCGACGGGCAGCCCTTCCGCCGAAGAGCGATCAATCAAGCTGGTAGTAAAATCACCTGCGGCGGCTGATGAAGGCGCCGAAGGAACATCCGGTATGCACCCAGGCCTCCTCTCGGGTATTGCCCTCGTGGGAGCCAACCACAGCTCCTCGTCAGCCCATGAGGGAGGCCAGCTCGCCGACGACGGAATTCTCACGGCGCTCGAGGTGGCAGAGCTGGATCTCGCGGATACGGAACTCGTCGTGCTTTCAGCGTGCGAAACGGGGCTGGGAAAACTGGCAGGCGGCGAGGGAGTTTTCGGGCTTCAGCGCGCCTTCCAGGTTTCCGGGGCCAGGACTGTAGTGGCGAGCCTCTGGACCGTGGATGATGCGGCCACGCAGACGCTCATGACGGAATTCTATCGGAACCTCTGGGAAAGAAAAATGGGAAAGCTCGAAGCCCTGCGGCAGGCACAGCTTTCGCTGCTGAGAAGCGCTTCACCGCGAGGCTCACGGTCCGGTCCCGACTGGTCGTCTCCATATTACTGGGCCGCATTCACGCTGAGCGGAGACTGGAGATGAAAAGCCTTAGACTTCCTGCAGTCCGTTCAGCGCCTTCTTTCGATACTCCTCAGGATCTCATCCATCCTGCGGAGCTCTTCACCGTAAGCCCCCCAGTTGCCCTGTCTCAGATACTCCTGCGCCTTTCTGTAATGGGAAAGGGCGTCCAGGGCAAGCTGGCGATCCGTCCGTTCACGCTCGGGAGGCCCCGCCGGGGCCCTGTGGATGTCTCTTTCCCGCAAAAGCTCGCCGCCGAAGATCCGCTGCAGCGATAGTTCCATGTTTTCCTCCATGGCTATAGCGTTGCCGAAGGCGACGATAACCCTTTTCAATTCCGGCAGCTGTCCTTTCTCGGCGGCCAGATAAAGAGGCTCCACATAGAGGATGGATTTCTCGATGGGGATGGCAAGGAGGCTTCCGCGGATTACCTGCGACCCTCGCTGATTCCACAGGGAAAGTTGCTTGGAAATTTCCGTATCCTGATCGATTCTAGCCTCTATCTGCCTCGGGCCGTATACCAGCTTCTGCTTCGGAAAGATGTACACGATAAGTTTTCCATAGTTGGGAGCGTCGCAGCGCGCCGCCATCCAGGCCGACATGTTGTCCTTGCGGCTCGGCGTGAAGGGAAGAAGAAGAATGAATTCTTCCTTCTTTTCATCGGGAAGTCTCATGATGGTGTAATAGGGTTCCATCTCACGCTCGCTTCCCGGTCCATGCTTTGAGGGAATCGCCCAGAGATCCTCCTTGTTGTAGAAGACCTGAGGATCCTGCATGTGGTAGGCGCGGTACATGCGGGCCTGGATAGATAGCATGCCGGGGGGATACCGCACGTGGGATTGAAGGTCTGCCGGCATTTCCTCCATTTTCTTGAATACGCCGGGAAACATTTTCGCGTAGGTCTGCATGATGGGATCCGCGCTATCGCTCAAATAAAGCCGGACCGTCCCGTCATAGGCGTCCACTACGGCCTTGAGCGAATTCCGAATGTAGTTTCCCAGGCCGGGCGTGGGCTCCGAATACGGGAATCGGTCAGTAACCGTGTAACCGTCAATAAACCAGAGAAGTCGTCCTTCCTGAGAAATGACAAGATATGGATCTGCATCCAGCCTCACGAAAGGAACAATCCGGGCGACGCGATCCTTGATCCTGCGGTAATACATGATTCGGCTCTCCGAAGTGATGTCGTCGGAAAGAAGAATGGTAACGGAACCGAAGCGGGCGGCGAAGATCAGTTTTCTCAGGAAGGAAAGTGGCACCCCGCCCTTCCCTTCGTAACGGGAATAGACATTCTTCTCACCCACGGGATAGTCGAACTCCGGACGCTTTGTGCGGACGAAGACGTATTCATTGGAGGTCTCTCCGTAATAGATCTCCGGGCGCGTGATCCGTATGTCAGCCGACGGGACCGGTGGAATGTCCTTGATGAAGAATTCCGGCAGCCCTTCCAGGGAAACGCGGTTTACCGGTCCCAGGACGGCGCCGTAGCCATGGGTGTAAATGATGTGCTCGTTTATCCAGGAGCGCGAAGGCAGTGCGGCATATGAGAGCTCCCTCGGTGAAAGCATAACCTGGCGGTACTCGCCGTTGACGTGGTAGCGGTCGTTGTCCACGTCCATGAACTTGTAATATGTCCTGATCTCCTGCAGCTGACTGTATGTCTTGAGAAGCGGCGCATGGTCCCAGAGGCGTATGTTCTTGATGGTAAGATCGTTGCGTCTCAGATCCTGCCGCGTCAGGCTCTCCGCTACGGGATACTCGCGGTCCTCAATATCCTGAAGCCGGTAGGCGAGGCGCGTGAACCTGATATTTCTTTCTATGAAAGGCTTCTCTAGGACTATCTCATTTGGGATGACCTTGAACTTCTGGATCATCGCAGGGTAGAACCCCCTCCCGATGAAGAGAAAGGCGAGAAGAAGAAGCACAGCGAAGACGGGAAAGCGCCAGTTAAGCCCGAAAGCGAATCCCGCCGCGGCGATTCCGCTCAGAAAAGAGAGAACCATCATCGTCCGGATGACCCAGAGCTGAGTCGTAACATCGGTATAACCCGGACCGAAGACCACTCCCCGCTTCATGTAGAGAAGTTCGTTCAGCGAAATCCATGACCCGAAAGCGCCCGCGCATAAAAGAAACGCGACGAGAAGGCCCAGGTGCCTCCGTGCCACCGCCGCCACCTGCCACCGATTGGGCGGCGCGAACACAAATGCGCGGCGCATGAAGTAAAGCAACCCCACGGCCGCGGTCGCAACCACCAGCGTCATCGTTATCCAGCCATAGAGGTGACTCAGGAACGGAAGCTGAAACACATAGAAGCCGATGTCGCGCTGGAAGAGCGGATCCATGGTGCCGAAGGACGATGCATTGAAGAATCTGAGATAATTCTCCCACTGATTCGCCCCTCTGATGGCCGCGAATGCACTGAAAAGCACGGAGACGACCATAATCAAACGATGGAGCTGCTGGTCTGCGATCCCCCAGGGAGGCAGATGAATGGCTCCTTCCGGCACTGCCACGCGGATCTTCGCGGAAAGCCGGGCGGCGGCATAAAGATTCGCGTAAAAAACGGCAAAGAACGCGACGCCGAAAAGCAGCGCCGTCTTTACCTGCGTCAAGAGCGTTACCGTGAACACGCTTTCATAACCGACTTCCTGGAACCAGAACCAGTCCGCGACCAGCCCGACTAACCTCCAGACAAGAACGACTACGCCGAAAGCGACGATGAAAAGAACTATTCCCCGGTTGCCAGGCATCCGCATCTGACCCTGCCGCGGCGTGAACTTCATGGCTGTTTCCTCCGATTTTCCGAAAAGTTCTGTTTGCGAGTGGATGATGAACTATAGGGAAACCGTTCCGGCCTGTCAAGAAAAAGGGGCCGCGGGGATTGACAGGGACGTCGCAGGACGATAAAAGAGATTATGCCTGCCGCGGTCCCGGAAAATAGAACGCTTGTCTCCGGCGGTCGATTCCTGCCGCTCATGCTGGTATTCGTTCTCTTTATTTCCCTCGCGGCGGGATGCGCGCCACGGGCGCGCGTTCCATATAAGCCTCCGGCGAAGAAGAAGGCGCTGGCGCGGATGGGATACACAATACAGGCCGGGGCGTTCGCCAACGCCCAGAACGCGGCGAGGCTCACGCAGTCCCTGAAAAAAGAGGGTCTTGACGCATACTACTTCGTCCACAAATCCGGCATATACAAGGTCCGGTTCGGCAACTACGCCACGGAAAAACTCGCCCGCTCGAGGGCCGAAAAACTCCAGGCCGCCGGTGTCATCGACGAGTTCTACATTGTGAAGCCGGAAGATTATGCCGTCGCCAGAGTGGAGAAACTCGGCAGTCCCTACCTGCGAAACGAGATCGTCCGGACGGCGGAAAACTTCATCGGCGTACCCTATCTCTGGGGCGGCTCATCGCCGGAAGAAGGGTTTGATTGCAGCGGCCTCACAATGGCCGTCTATCAGCACAACGGGCTTGACCTTCCCCGCTCTTCGACGGAGCAATTCGATCAGGGCGCACCCGTGGAGCGGAGCAACCTTCAGAAAGGGGATCTGGTTTTCTTCAAAACCTCAGGGGGCGGCAAGGTCTCCCACGTGGGTATCTACATCGGAAACAACCGGTTTATCCACGCGCCGGGCCGGGGAAAAAAGATCGGCATCGATTCCCTCGACAAGCGATATTTCGCGAGAAGGTATGCCGGCGCGAGAAGTTACATCTGAGAAAGGAAAAAGACATGAAGGCTTACCGGATTGGCCCCTGCATCATAGCGGCGGACTGCATCGAGGACGCGAAGGTCTTTTTTCTCGAGGAAACCGGCAAACCGGTTCCCGAACTCGTCGAGGAACTGGAATGGCTCGCCGAGATATCCTGCGAAGACGGAACGACGGCGACCGTCAAGGCCCTGGTAAACCGGATGCTCGACGAGCGCAGCGCCTGGCTGCGCATGGGCATCCCGTGCGATCTTTACCTCCCGTTCTTTCTGGTAAAGGGCTTCTGAGTCTTGAACCGGCAACCTCGAATCCACGGCCCCGGAGATTGTGTCGCAACAGCGGAAAAGTCTTTGTCGATGTCGAACCGCGAAGGCGGGGATCCAGACGCTGTCCCTGCGAAAGCCGGAAACGATGTCATATGCCGGATTTTCCCGGCTCAAGTCCTGGACAGGCTCCTCGTTGTGCTTCGCTTGCACGGAATGACAAGGCTGAGATTATGACACAGTCACTCAGGCGGGATTGATGGGAATGGCTTTCTGCTTCGGCTGCTTCCTCGCCGTCTTTTTAAGCACCAGCCTGTCCGCCACGGCAAGAACGGTGTTGGCATAGGTGTTGCTCGGGTTATAGGCGCGGATGACACGGTGCTTCTTCGCCCTGCTCATCCCCGTCCTCCATCCATGCCCCCGGAGATAATTTCCGATGCTGTGAAAGGCGTCGGTCCTTGAGAAGAGATCCACCTTGCCATCCTTATCCGCATCCACCCCGAAATTCACGGCGTGGCTCGGCATGAACTGACAGATACCGATGGCCCCGTAGAAAGACCCGGGGATACGGAGCGGATCCAGCCCCAACCTGTCCGCGTAAACGAGCAGCGCACGGAGTTCGTTATAGGCCCAACCGGATTTCTCCCGCAGACGCCTCCGGGCAAAGTCCTCGTTGTCCGGAGTCAGAATCTCCTCGGAAACATACGGGCGGATCATCTCGAGTTCCGTGCACAGTGCCATGCTGGCCAGCGTATTGAAAGCAAATCTCTGACCCACATATTCTCCGAGGCGGGTTTCGACGAGAAGGATTGAAACGATGATCTCCTGCGGGACACCGTACTTTCTTCTCACCTCATCGAGGCTCGTGCTGTTCTCCCGCAGATACGCCCGGGCCACTTCGATCATCCCGGGCTTCAGGAATGTCCTGTACACGGATGGGTATCTCCGCACAACTGCGGACGACGGCCTCGCCCCTCTCTTTCGGACCAGGGCTTCCACCTTCCGCGACATGATCATTGGATCGAACTGAACCTCCGGGCGGGAGAACAGGGCCTGCACAGTGGACTCGTCGAACCGGTCGGCGACGAGACGCTTGATTAGAGGGGTCCAGTCCGCCAGGGCGGTGCCGGCGGAAAGGAAAAAAAACAGGCAGAGAAAAAAAGAGGCGAGAAGAGCGGCAGCTGCAGCATCTTTAATTCTCCCGCGTGGCATTGCACAGCGCATCCTCTTTACTCCCGCCGGATTTTTCGTCTATTTTATTAATAACCCACGGCGGTGAAAATATCAACGTCAAACAGGATGAAATGAAATTTTTTGTTTGACAAAAAGCCTCCGACCACTTATAGTGCAATCCAAATTCGAACATAAGGTCAGACAATCGTGCGCGGAAGCATTATCACCATCATCATTATTATCTGCATAATTATTATACAGGGGACATAGAGCGACCTGATGATGGGATAATGTAATAAAAAAATAAAACTTAAAAAATCCGTTATCAGGTTAAGGCTGATAACGGATTTTTTTTGGAAAGGAACACAATATGGAAAAAAGGGATGTTTTGATCTACGACACGACCCTCAGGGACGGAGCCCAGGGAGAGCAGATCAGTTTCTCGGCTGAAGAGAAGATGCGCATCGCCAGGAGACTGGACGATTTCGGTATTCATTACATTGAAGGCGGATGGCCGGGCTCGAATCCGAAGGACGCCCGGTTCTTCGAGATGGCGAAGTCCGTTCCCTTCAAGAAGGCCCGCCTAACGGCCTTCGGAAGCACGAGAAGGGCCGGCGTCGAGCCCCGCGACTGCCCCAACATCCAGGCTCTCCTCGAGGCCGGAACACCGACTGTCACCATTGTCGGCAAGAGCTGGGACCTTCATGTCAGGGACGTCCTGAGGGTCTCTCTCAGGGAAAATCTGGCCATGATCCGCGAATCAGTGGCTTATCTGAAGTCCATGGGGAAAGAAGTGATCTATGACGCCGAACATTTCTTCGACGGTTATGCCGCTCATTCAAAATATGCCATCCAGACGCTGCAGGCGGCTCTCGAAGGAGGGGCCGATACGATCGTTCTTTGCGACACGAACGGCGGAACCATCCCGTCCGCCCTTGCGCGGACCTTGGACGCCGTGACCGCCCTTATCCCGGCGCACCGTCTCGGCATCCACGCCCACAACGACAGCGGCCTGGCCGTGGCCAACTCGCTGACCGCCGTGGAGCGGGGCGTCCGGATGGTCCAGGGAACAATCAACGGATACGGAGAGCGCTGCGGAAACGCGGACCTCATTCCTATAATGGCAAACCTCCAGCTTAAAATGAACAAGGCCTGCGTGCCCGTGTCATCCATGGAGCATCTGGCACAGCTTTCTCTTTACGTGAGCGAGGTCGCGAACATCACACCGATTAATGCCCAGCCATTCGTGGGCAGGAGTGCCTTCGCCCATAAGGGGGGCATACACGTCCACGCCGTTCTGAAAAACCCTGTCGCTTACGAGCACGTGGACCCCCGGAACGTCGGGAACAAGCGGCGGGTCCTCGTTTCGGATTACTCCGGAAAAAGCAGCATAGAGTTCAAAGCGAAAGAAATGGGAATCAACCTCGACGAAGGGGATCCCAAGACCCGCAGAATCGTCGAAAAGATCAAGGCGCTGGAGCACGAGGGATACACCTTCGAGGCCGCAGACGGCTCTCTGAGTCTCCTGATGAAGAAGCTCCTCGGGGAATTCGAGGAACCCTTCACGCTCGAATGCTACCGCGTCATCAACGAGAAAACGAAAAGCATGCCTTCTCTCTCCCAGGCACTCATCAAGATTTCTGTCGGCGATGATGAGGAAATAACGGCGGCCGAGGGGAACGGGCCGATCAATGCGTTGGACAACGCCCTGAGAAAAGCCTTGACAAAATTCTATCCCCATCTTACTGAGATGCATCTAACCGACTTCAAGGTCAGCATTCTCGAAGGAAGCGAGGGAACCGCGGCCAAGGTAAAGGTCTTCATCGAATCCAGGGACGAACAGGATATCTGGAGCACAATCGGCGTATCGGAAAGCGTGATCGAGGCGAGCTGGAACGCCCTCGTGGACAGCATCCAGTACAAATTGAGCAAGGATAAAAAGAATAGTTCAGAGTCCCGAGTTAAACTAGCTTAGATTCAAAATACTATGCATCGAGCCTGCGCGGGGAGCGTGAACGCTCCCCTGCCCGATTTTCGACTATGAACCCGGTTTTCTGAACTTTGAACTCTGAACTTTTTTAAATATGTCCATGACAATAACTGAAAAGATTCTGGCCCTTCATTCGGGACGAGAGAGCGCGGCGCCGGGGGATCTCGTCGAAGCGAAAGTGGACCTGGCCCTCGCCCACGATGTCACGGGACCCATCGCAATAAAAATGTTCCGCGAGACCGGAGTGTCAAGAGTATTCGACCGGGGAAAGGTCGTGCTCGTAGCCGACCACTTCGTTCCAAACAAGGACATCGCTTCGGCCGAGCAGGTGAGGATCCTGAGGGAGTTCGCCCGCGAGCAGGATCTTGTTCACCATTTCGAAGGAGGCGAAGCCGGCATCTGCCACGTTCTTCTTCCCGAGAAGGGTCTTGTCGTTCCGGGACAGGTCGTAATCGGCGCGGACAGCCACACCTGCACTTACGGCGCCCTCGGCGCTTTCTCGACCGGCGTAGGGAGCACCGATCTCGCCGCCGTCATGGCCACGGGCGAGATCTGGCTCAGGGTCCCCCCATCCATTCAGGTGAATTGCACGGGCAAGCGCGGACCCTGGGTCTGCGGAAAGGACATCATTCTTAATATCATAGGTACGCTCGGCGTGGACGGCGCGCGATACGCCGCCCTGGAGTTCACCGGGGATGCGGTAAGGGAACTTCCAATGTATCAGCGGTTTTCTATGGCCAACATGGCCATCGAAGCCGGAGCTAAAAACGGCATAATCGAGGCGGACGAAACGACGCTTGACTGGCTGGCCGGCAGATCGAAATTAAAACCCCTCATCCTGAGAAGCGACCCCGATGCCCGGTACGAAAGGCGCCTGACCTTCTATGTGAACGAGCTGGAGCCGCAGGTCGCCTTCCCACCGTCACCGGACAATGTACGGCCGCTTTCAGAGGTCGGCACGATTGACCTCGATCAGGTGTTCATAGGTTCATGTACGAACGGCCAGATCGAGGACCTACGTGACGCGGCATCCGTCTTGAAAGGAAAGAAAGCCGCCCGGGACTTGAGGCTCATCGTCATCCCAGGCTCGCCCCGGATTTACCGGCAGGCACTCGAAGAAGGTATTATCGGGATTTTCCTCGACGCCGGGGCCGTCATCGGTCCGCCGTGCTGTGGACCCTGCCTCGGCGGGCACATGGGAATCCTCGCCGCCGGAGAAAAGGCCCTCTCGACAACTAACCGGAATTTCATCGGCAGGATGGGCCACCCGATGAGCGAGGTATATCTCGCAAACCCATTCGTGGCCGCCGCATCGGCCGTCCTCGGTCGAATCGGGGGACCGGGTGAACTTCAGTAGGCAGTACGCAGCATGCAGATAAAAACGATGAGTAGAATAGATATCATTCAGGGAAAGGTCTGGAAGTTCGGCGATAACGTCGATACGGATCTTATTATACCGGCGCGATACATAAATGTATCCGAGCCTTCTGAGCTCGCGAGAACGTGCTTCATAGATATCATGCCGGAATTCTCCTCGAAGGTTTCCCCCGGCGATGTCATAGTGGCCGGCAGGAACTTCGGCTGCGGATCGTCGCGCGAGCATGCACCGCTCGCCATAAGGGAATCGGGCATACGGGTGATCATAGCGGAGAGTTTCGCGAGAATATTCTATCGAAACGCCTTCAACATCGGACTTCCCCTTCTGGAATCAGCGGAGGCCGCGAAGGTGATCACAGCCGGAGAACGGCTTCGGGTCGACATCGCGGCGGGCAGGATAGAAAGCCTCGATTCGGGTAAGGTCTTCGCCGCACGTCCCATACCCGACTTCATGCAGGCGCTGATCGAGGATGGAGGATTGATTCCACACATAAGGAAAAGAAAGAAGATGGGAAGTTGATTAGAGGGCGGGCTCCGGCGGGCACCCATGAATTTCTTTAAAAACGGATTTCGGCCTTCGCAGGAATGACAAAATCGGACAGGAGGATGGTTGAGGAATGAAAATGTACAACGTGGCGGTTATTCCCGGGGACGGGACGGGACCGGAGGTCACAGCCGAAGCACTGAAAGCGCTCAAGGCCGTATCGAAAAAGGCGGACCTGAAGTTCCGGTTCGTTCATTACGATCTCGGAGGCGAACGCTATCTGAAAAAAGGTGAGCTTCTTCCGGACGCCGTTCTCGATGAGCTCAGGGCCATGGACGCAATTCTTCTGGGTGCCATCGGACATCCCGGCGTGAAACCTGGAATCCTGGAACAGGGAATTCTTCTTCGCCTCCGCTTCGAACTCGACCTCTACATCAATCTGAGACCGGTCGTGCTCTACCCCGGGGTCTATACGCCTCTCAGGGATAAAGGTCCGGAAGACATCGATTTCGTAGTAGTGAGGGAAAACACGGAGGGGCTATATTCCGGAAGCGGCGGTTTCCTGAAAAAGGGCACCGCCGGCGAGGTGGCAATCCAGGAGTCGGTGAACACGCGCCACGGCGTGGAGCGCTGCATACGTTTCGCCTTCGATTACTGCCGCAGGCGGAACAGGCGGAAAAAACTGACCCTCTGCGGAAAGACCAATGTCCTCACTTACGCATGGAATCTCTGGGAAAGAGTATTTCACGAGGTTGGACAGGAATATCCTGACATAGAAAGGGACTACGCCCACGTGGACGCCATCTGCATGTGGATGGTGAAGAACCCCGAGTTCTTCGACGTCATCGTGACGGATAACATGTTCGGCGACATAATCACAGATCTCGGCGCCATGATCCAGGGCGGGATGGGCATCGCCGCCGGAGGAAACATCAATCCGCGGGGCGTGTCCATGTTCGAACCAATCGGCGGATCGGCTCCCAAGTATACGGGCTTAAACAAGATCAACCCTCTCGCGGCAATCTGCGCGGCGCAGATGATGCTCGAGCATCTGAAGGAAAAGAAGGCGGCCCGCATCCTTCTTCAGGCCGTAAAAAAAGCGCTGATAAACGACATTCGGAGCCTCGACGCCGGCAGAATGGGACTGGGAACCCGGGAGGTGGGAGACCGGGTGGCGAAGTACATCCAAGAATAACATCTTCCTTCTTGTCTTGCCATTCCCCCCTGATTCTGATAAATTAGATCAAATTTAATTCAGAGTCCGGTGGTCATGCTGCTGTCAATAAACAGCGACAACCCCCAGATGAGGCTCATCCGAAAGGTCGTGGAGATATTAAGAAGCGGCGGCATCATTGTTTATCCCACCGATACGGTCTACGGCATTGGATGCGATCTCTTCAACAAGAGGGGGATTGAAAAGATTTACGAGATAAAACGCAGAAGCTTGAAACAGCCTTTCAGCTTCATCTGCGCGGACCTCAAGGACATAAGCACTTACGCCCAGGTGTCCGACTATGCCTACCGGACCATGCGGCGCCTCCTTCCCGGAGCCTACACTTTCGTTCTGGAAGCATCACGCCTCGTTCCCAAAATCCTTCTCACCAAGAGAAAAACCGTGGGGATCAGGGTCCCGGACAACAACATCTGTCTCACCCTTGTTAAAGAACTGGGGCACCCAATCATCAGCACGAGCGCCACGACGGAAGAAGATGCGATTCTGAGTGATCCCGCCGAAATCGAACAGAAGTACAGGCATGCCGTGGACATCGTGATCGACGGCGGAATTCTCGCTACGGAGAAATCCAGCATCGTCAGTCTGGTGGATGACACTCCGGAGGTGATCAGGACCGGCAAGGGGGACGTCAGTATTTTCCAGTGAGAGAACAAGGAACAATATGAAGAAAATAATGCTGATAAATGCCATCGACAAAGAAGAACAGCGGATGGCCATCGTCGAAGGCGGCAAGCTCGCGGAATTCAATATTCAGATGGCCGTGCGCGAACCGATCATCGGCAATATCTACAAAGGAATCGTCATGAAGGTGGAGCGCGGTCTCCAGGCCGCTTTCGTTGACTTCGGCCTGAAAAAGAACGGGTTCCTCCCCCTCCACGATGTGAGCTCCGAGTATTACCGGATATCGGATCAGGATAGCGAGGCTCCGAAAAAACAAGGCCTCAGGGCCGGACAGGAAGTCCTCGTGCAGGTGGTGCGGGAAGAAAAAGACCGCAAGGGGGCCATGCTGACCACCTACATCTCGCTGCCCGGCAGGTATCTGGTCTATATGCCGAACCGTGAGGGCAGCGGCGTTTCCCGCAAAATCGAAGACGAGGCAGAGCGAAAGCGTCTCAAGGAATTCATAGATCAGATACACAAGGAAGAGGATTCAGGGCTTATTCTCCGGACGGCGGGCCAGAACAGGAAAAAACCGGAACTACTCCGAGACTACCAGCATCTCATCCGGCTCTGGAAGGAAATCCAGAAAAAGGCCGAGTCCGTCTCGGCTCCGGCGCTGATTTACCAGGAAAGCGATTTCGGCGTGCGGTCGCTGAGGGACTACTTCACGCCGGACATCTCGGAGATTCTTGTCGACGACCCCGAGACCTTCAAGAAGATGCGGGATTATTGCCGGATCGTCCAACCGCGTAATCTGAAGATGATCAAACTCTACAAGGAGGACACGCCCCTCTTTGAAAAATATCAGATTGAAAAATATACCGACGAGATCTACCGCGAGCGTGTCAGCCTTAAATCAGGCGGCTCCATTGTGATCAAGCCGACCGAGGCAATGATAACCATCGACGTGAACTCGGGACGCGGCTCAAACAAACGGGACGTCGAGGAAACGGCCTTCCGGACCAACCTTGAAGCCGCGGAAGCCATCGCCCGCCAGCTCAGGCTGCGCGACCTCGGCGGTCTCATTGTAATCGACTTCATCGACATGAGGGACAGGAAACACATCGCCGAGATCGAGAAGACCTTCAAGAAGGCGCTGAGCCTCGACCGGGCGAGGATCCAGATGTCCAGGATTTCCAAGTTCGGCATTCTCGAGCTCTCGCGGCAGAGAAAGCAGTCGGCCATTCAGGACATTAGTTACACCGTCTGTCCCCACTGCATGGGGAGCGGGCTGAGACCATCGCTGGAATATATCGCTCTGGGCGTCTATCGAAAGATAAAGTCCGAGGTCGTCAAGGGGGACTTCTCGATGGTCAAGGTGACGCTGCACTGGGAGGTGTCCGACTATCTCCTGAACCAGAAGCGCCAGGAACTCACGAATCTCGAAAACACGCACGATACAGAGATTCACATCTCTGGAAGCCCGAGCATGCAGTGGGGCGAGTCGAAGTTCGAGAAAATCAGGAGACCGGAAATCGAGAAGGCACCGGAGGTAGAAACAGCACCGCCCGCCGTCGCGCCGGAAGAAGAAGCAAGTGAAGAATTACCTAAAGGAGAAGCCAGGGAGGTTACGGAAGAGAAAGCGGAACCGGCAAAGAAAAGGTCATCGAGGAGGAGACCCCGCAGAAGAAGGCGAAAGTCCGGTTCCGAGCGGCCTTCCGAATCCGCGGCTCAAACCACCGAAAAGGAGCCTGCTGCGGAAGCCCCGGCGCCCGGTGAAGCCCCACGAGGGGAACAGGAGGAGAAAAAATCCCTCCTCGACAAACTCTCGGATTTTTTTACAACCTAGAAATCAAAGTTCAGAGTTCAGAGTTTCGGGTTCAGAGTCCGGCGATAAAAATGTCCCTCCTATTCTGGAACAGAACTCAAGGGAAAACATATGAACCCTGAACTCGGAAATGGTTTTACTTCCCCTTCCCCAGCTCCTTAGACCGGAGGGTGGCCGCCTCCACGGCGTTGATAAGAGCCGCCCTGAGACCGCCGTTCTCGAGGGCCTTGATTCCCGCAATCGTCGTTCCGCCCGGAGACGTAACCATGTCTCTCAGCTCTCCCGGGTGTTTGCCCGTCTCGAGACACAGCTTCGCCGCCCCGAGCACCGTCTTGGCCGCGAGCTTCAACGATACATCCCTCGGAATCCCCATGAGCACCCCGGCGTCGGAAAGGGCGTCGATTACTATGAAAACATAAGCGGGGCCGCTTCCGCTCAGGCCCGTCACTGCATCCATGAGATCTTCCTTCACGATGACGGTGATGCCGACGGAATCAAAGATGCTCCGGGCGATTGCGAGATCCGCCTCCGTAGCGCTTCCTCCGGGTGCCAGGGCCGCGGCTCCCTCGCCAATCAGTGCCGGCGTGTTCGGCATGACGCGCACGATCCTCGCGCCCTTCCTGAGATAGCCCTCGATGAAGCTGATGGGGATTCCCGCGGCTATCGAGATGACGAGTTTTGTCTTGTCAATGACCTTCGCAAGAGGGGCCAGCACCTCCCCCATCATCTGCGGTTTAACCGCCAGAATTATGATGTCCGCTCCGCGCGCGGCCTTTTCATTGTCAGCCGATACCTGGACCCTGTATTTATCCTTCAGGTAGACCAGCCTCTCCTTGACCACGTCCGTCACGATCACGTCTCCCGCCGTTACAAGTTTGTTTGCCGTGATGCCCCCCGTCAGGACCTCTCCCATTTTCCCGCCGCCGATGATACTGATCTTCTTCCCCTTCAGCATGGCCTGCTTCCCCTCCTTATACATTAAGGTTCAATGATTCTTCAGAATTTTAATATTTCGTAAGGTGTTCCCCCTCCCTTGTGTTCCCTCCCACCAGGGGAGGGAAAACGAAAGGCTGTTCCCTCCCGCACAGTAATGAAAATCAAAGGGTGCTCCTTCCACTAGGGGAGGGAAAACGAAAGGCTGTTCCCTCCCGCACAGTAATGAAAATCAAAGGGTGCTCCTTCCACTAGGGGAGGGAAAACGAAAGGGCGTTCCCTCCCACCCGGGGATGAAAATCAAAGGGTGTTCCCTCCACTAGGGGAGGGAAAACGAAAGGGCGTTCCCTCCCACCCGGGGATGAAAATCAAAGGGTGTTCCCTCCCACTGGGGAGAAAAAATGAAAGGGTGTTCCCTCCCACTGGGGAGAAAAAATGAAAGGGTGTTCCCTCCCACCCGGGGATGTACCATCATCAAACCCTCTCCCTTGAGGGGAGAGGGCCGGGGTGGGGGTGATTTCTTCATAACATCAAAGAGCGTTTACCGGCACGATTGCGCAATTTTCAGCAACTGTCAATAAAAAATCGGAATGTGGCCGGATGAGATAACTCAGGGGTCAGGAATGAGATAACTCACTTCCGAAAGTTATTTGACTGTATCAAAATACATTTGAATCATGCCAGCCGGAGGGCGATTTAACGAGGTCACCAAGTTGAAGGTGTAGAGTCAAGGAATAGCCCTTATACTATGCACGCGATTATACACTCGCCGGTTGTGTTATGTTGAGATCAAATGCGACTGGCCCATCAGATAGCAACCAAATAAGACGGTCAAATGGGCCTTCATATGATGCGTTCCTCGCTTCAATTGAGATTTCAGCTTGTGCGGCCATCGAAAAATTGTCGTTGACGATTACGAGCCAGAGTTCATCACATCGAGTCCTTGCAAGAGGCTCACGACTCGCTTTACTTCTGACTACATCTGAAATGTGCTCGCTGGTTATTTCGGCTACCCAACCGCCTGCATCAGCTTGCCATAGTTTATCACTTCCGTTTACGCTGTCATATACCGAGATGCGGCCGGCCCACTTCGGTTTGTGTCCCCAAGGAATGTTGACCTCTGACTCTGTGATACGTTGTGGAACCGGATAAACCAAAATAGCCCTTGCCAGTTCCTCTGCAAACGGCTGAATGTCCTTCTTCTTCAGTTGCTTATGTTGGTTAAAAAAAACGGAAACGTAAAGAGCGGGTCCTCCTGCTTCAGCGTGTAAGCGTTCGGCTTCAGAAACGATACGATTCTTTAAACTCTGCTGCGCTTGATGCGGCTGCTCCCCGGTCATGGGCGGTAAATGAATGGTAGTCAACTCAATGCCGAGGTGATGTCCATCTTTAACAAATACAAAATCTGGTGGCTCAGGTTCGCTGAAGTCATTTGGTAAATCAGGTAAACACTCACGAAGGCGAAGTAAATAATATCGCTCGCGTTTTTTATCTGGCATTATTATAATCCTCCTATTGTAGCTTGATACGGCATCACAAAGAGGCCGCTTTAACAGGCCATCTTTATGCCCGCTATCAAGATAGCTTCATCTGCCGAAGCCGTTATTTTACTATTTATTTAAACAGTATATAACAAAGTTATCCTCTCAAATCAATCTAAGGAGAGGTCCCTCGATGAAAAGCTTCCTGGCGTACATCGGCGAAGAAGCGGATGGTAGCGGGTTATCCCGTTCTGTGCTGCCAATACAGAGTCTGGGGAGGTCGGACTCCCTGGGATGCTGTCCGCGCTCTAATTTAACCTGTTATCTCAAGCGGGCCTTCATGATCATGCGGGTCCGCTTTATTACTCTTTAGTGCGGCCCTCGAGGCCGCTACCGTTAAGAATCTATTGAATAGGGACATCGCCTGATCGGAGCTGTTGCGCTGTTCCTCGTTGGCCTTCTGTACCCCGAGGAGGCGCGGATAAACCATTTCGAGAAGCACCAGCAAGCCGCGTTTGTTGGCACAATCTTTGACCAGTTTCGCCGTCTCAACTTTTTCGCCGATTGCCTGCGGAGTAAAAATCATCTCCTGATAAAACGGACAATCCGTTAGATTGGGATTTGTATCGGAAAGCTCCCTGATCAGAACATAAAACCAGCAGTTTTCACCCCTGCAAGTATCTTCCATTTTATGCTCCTTAATTCTTTGTGCAAATGATGCCGACCTGAGCCAAGGGACGCCAGGTGTTTGCCGTGGCACCGCCTTGCGTTGCGCCGTGGTTGTGTGCTTGAGAAGCGCCTTGTGAGGATATTGAATAAACAGACGACCCACCAGCTCCGTCCCCGGCTGTATAGATATATCCGCCCGAAACACCTCCGCCGCTCATTTCGTCATGAGCGTTCGTCGCTTTCACGTTTACGTCTGCCCCAGGAAAGCCAGATTGCGCCGCCGTGAGAGTGACATCTCCCGTTGTGTGGGTATGGTTCGGCTGCGTCCATGTGCCCTGCTGAGTTCCGCCGTTCGCATTGTAGGCGTTCGCTCCGCCTTTCACGGCCAATACGGCATCGGCCGCAGAGGCATCAATGGTCCACCCGACAGGAGCTGTATTCTGCCAAAACCAGGCTTTTGTCCCGGCGTTTCCGGTCAGGACACCGGTCAGGGGCGTGCTTATAGCGATCTGGAAGTTCGTGCCGTCGTAGAATACCATGATCAGCTGCCCGTTTTTGATGTCGCCAGCGGCCAGGTCCTCGTTCACGTCGTTTATGTTTTTCTTGATCGTTTTCGGGGTCATGCCGTTGACGGCGAGGGTCGCCGGGCCGGTATTTGTATGATTGGCTTTGAAAACGATGGGCATGCCGTTGATATAGACATCCAGGGCGGGGGTCAGTGTAATCGCGTAAGCGTTTGCGGCGCCCGTCGCGACCGCATAATCGAGCGCTCCGTCCCCGTCGATATTCCGTCCGGTGTGCCGATGGTTATTAACCGCGTTCAGGAAATCGGCCGAGACGATAGTCCCCAGTTCACCAGTTGCCGGATTCCCCTCATGAAATTCTGTCTTCATAATGTCCCTCCCGGTTATTATGATCCGTAATTAAAGTAAAGAATCGTATGCGCCGGTTTCAACTCCTGGAAAATACTCTCCAAGAACTCATTGCGCCACCAGTTCAGGCGCTCGCCGGCGCATGACTGGCCGGCCCGGAAATTGAAGGTGGGATCTCCGGCGGCATTCCCCTGCCATATCCAGATGGA
>Ga0067045_1027508_pt1 | contig 106422 bp, 88 predicted proteins | sample TerdegcTABiofilm_FD_59184 | JGI IMG/M metagenome (GOLD analysis project Ga0067045, IMG submission 59184) | Combined Assembly of (Gp0054472, Gp0054536) Wastewater bioreactor microbial communities from Singapore -Terephthalate degrading...
ACATGGCGAAAGAAATGATGCAATACACGAAACAGCAGATACTACTCCAGTCTAGTATGTCGATGTTGGCACAAGCAAATGCACAGCCACAAAACGTATTGCAACTGCTTAGATAATTAATTTGATAGTTATGTAAGATTAGTAAGAAAGTATCAACAATTTGAAGCGGGCTATGCCCGCTTCTTTGTTTTCACAAGAAACTCTAGGATAATTAGGTGTACATATTGAAAGATAAATTAAGTAATCTACCTGGGAGGAATTTGAATGAATGAAGATAAAAGGCGTATTCTTAGTGTTGCTATGATAATGAAAAACGAAGAAAACAACCTGGATAGAGCCCTTGGAAGCATCAAACCATATGTTGATGAAATAGTTATTGTTGATACCGGTTCAACTGACAATAGCGTTGAAATTGCGAAAAAATACGCTGATAAGATTTTCTTTCATGAGTGGAAAGATGACTTTTCAGAGGCAAGAAATTATTCTCTACAATTTCCAACTTGTGAGTGGGTCCTTATTTATGATGCAGATGAAGAAGTCAGAGAAGATTTTGCTGGTATTAGGAAGTTTCTCGAAGAACTACCAGATGACGTGAATACTGTTTATCTTCCTACCATAAGCTATCTTGATTGGGATCTAAAGAAAACAGAAGTTGCGTCAACCGCAAGACTCTTTAGGAATGGAACTGTACACTATGAAAACATAGTTCACAATCAAGCGATACACAAAGGCAAAGTAGTGGAAGCACCATTTAAAATCTATCACTATGGATACATTTGGACAAGAGCACTAAAGAAGAAAAAATACGATAGGACCAAATCTCTGCTTGTCAAATTATTAAATGAAAATAAGAACATGCCAACAGCTGAAAGAGTCTATTATCTTTGCCAGCTTTACAAGACAGAATCAATAAGCGAATACAAATATGAGAAATACATTTTAGTTGACGAAATTATGGAATTGGTAAGAAGAGAAAAGAAGCTCCCTTCTATAGGATTAGAAATCTTTTTCCTTCATGGTATTGACCTGTACTCAAAAGGACTTTATAAGTCTGCAGAGGATCTATTCAAATTTACATTATCCCTACAGAAAGATAATCCTGATCCATATTACGGTTTGCTTGCTGTTGCTGAAATAAACAAAGAATATGAAAAACTCGTGGAATATGGTTTAGAATTCTTCTCAAGAATTGAAAAAGCTGAAAAACATCCTGAAAAATTTATATGGACTATTACATCCATAAAATATCTATCATCAGCTAGAGCATTACTCTCTATCGGATATCTCAAGAAGGGAGATATAGAGAACTTCAAACTTCATTTTGATAAGGTGTTCTCCGAACTTGAGAAAACGAACGAAGAACCAGGAAGGATAGTTAGACCACTCTTGTTGCATCTGTCTGAATTGGATGTAGATACGTTTAGAAAATTATCAAATGAGATAGAGGTATTGCTGAAATTTGCAGCTGAGAAAGAGATACAAATAGATATCATGGGAATAATAGATAAGGACGTACAAGCTGGCAAAGTCATTAATCCGGAAGTTTACGTTCCTTTCTTAAAAACAAGGTTTGAAAAACTACTTCTCAAAAGGCTCTTATACAATAATACAAGTGACTTAGTTATTGAGTATTTTTTGGGAGAAAATATTATCGAATCAATTCAGAAGTATGGTGTCGGTGCACTGATTTTTTATTTTGAAAATGCTTCAGTTGATAATGTTGAAAAGCTCAAGGTACTCAATGAGATTCGAAAATCGAACGATGAGTCATTAAGAGGGACTGCACTCTCACTCATTGGGGATTTGTATTTAAAGATGGGAAAGTTCAAATTGGCTCTGGAGTACTATAAGAAAGCTATAGATACATTCCCAGAGTTGTCGAAGTTTGTAAAACCTGTTTTGGATGACTTAAAAACAAGGCTCGATCCAGATATCGATGGGGTATTTGAGGAAATAAGAGACTATCTCATGGAACATAAAGAATTTTTCATCGATATATCTAAAGAATTTAGCAGTAAGGAACTCAAAAACCTTTACCTTTTGTCAGATGCAGACTTTGCAAAATATGTAAGTGCTGTTTTTCTATCAGATATTGATAAAACTAAGTCAAGAAAACTATTAGAAAATATAGCAGATGTAGAACATTTTTCATTTTACAATTATAGATATGCAAAACTACTCGAAAGTTCATCGAATCAAGAAGAGTTAGAAAGAGCTTTCCAACTTCACATGGAAGCATGCAAAAAGAATTCGAAAATTGGTGACATGTTACTCAACGCTTATCCGTTTGACGGCTTTTATCCTTCAGAACCTTTTGGAAACAAAAATGATGAAATAGTTTGGGTTGGGAATATATCTGAAAAGCACTCAGGATTTGGTGTTATCTCGCCCGTAAGGATGTGGAAAAACAACGGTAAGTTCTATTATACATATCCATTTCCAAGAAATGAAGTGCTCAAAGTGTGCAATGATAGACTGAGAAATTCGCATCTACAAAGACTAGAAATAGGCAAAGAAGATATATTGAAGGTTTTGTACAATATAAGAATATCAGACTTAAGAACTTTAGAAAGTGTGGAAAATGAAGACAAGGTTGCCAAGATGGTTAAAGATATTTGTTTGGAATTAGGAATAAAGTATTCAGAAAATTCACGAAACGTGGTGAGTTTTGACTTGTTGAATACAGAGCCTAATCCTGAAAAGATAATTTCAACATTTTCGAAAGGTATTCTCTTCTATTTTGTACCGGAATTTGGAGATAGAGAAGATATAGTTTGGTACTATCCATTGTTCAGAGTAGTACGAAACAAAGAAAGTATAGATTCCTTACTAAGTAACCTAGGAGCTAAAAAAGTTGAACATTACGTTTTATCAAAGAATCTTAGGGCAGTATTTTTTGAAAAATGACGGAAAGTGGTATTTATCATTTAGTATGATCATGCGACATACTTCACTGCCTATTATCTATAATTATCTTTTGATATGGAGGTGGGTTTATGCGGATTAACCACAACTTGTCGGCTCTTAACTCATGGAGACAGCTCACTCTGACAAACAACGATATGCAAAAGACACTTGAGCGATTGTCTTCTGGTTTGAAGATAAACAGGGCAAGCGATGACGCTGCTGGGCTGGCGATAAGTGAGAAGATGAGAGGTCAAGTTAGAGGTCTCGACATGGCTTCAAAGAACGCTCAGGATGCTATTTCTCTGATTCAGACTGCAGAAGGGGCTTTGAGTGAGGTTCACTCTATCTTGCAACGTATGAGAGAACTTTCTGTTCAAGCAGCTACTGAGACAAACACTGATGTTGATAGGTCAAACATCCAATCAGAAATAGACCAACTGAGAGATGAAATTGACAGAATCAGTAGGGCAACAGAATTCAACACGAAGAAATTACTCAACGGCAACTTGGAAGGTTTCAGAGCAGATGCCGATGTCAAGGTGGTCGCAGAAGGTAACATTGATCTTTCAGCAACAGTTTCTTCTAATGCAAGTGAGGGAACATTGATCATCGAAATTGGTCAGTTTACCGGTACAACAACAAGTCAAATCGACGCAAGAGTTGTCTTAATTAAGACAGGCGGCATTAGTGAGACTATAGTAACGTATTCTTTGGGAAGTGCAGAGATTGGTGGTGTAAAGCTTTCATGGAATACTACGAGGTTCGATATTGATCAATTTGGCGGTGCACTACCAAAAGAGGCAGTTATCGATAGTGCCGTAGCTCGAATTGAGAGTGTAAATACTTCTGGAAATCAACTGATCTTCCAAATTGGCGCAAATGAAGGGGCAAACATGATCGCAGGTATAGATGCGATCGATTCAAAAAACCTCGGATTAACCACAGCGACATTAAAAGTAACAAGTCAGGATTCTGCTGAAAGAACGATCAGCGTAATTGATGCTGCTGTTCACAAGATTAGCTCAATAAGATCACAGCTCGGTGCCATCCAAAATAGACTCGAACATACGATAGCTAACCTTGGTGTTGCATCGGAAAACTTAACAGCAGCAGAGAGCAGAATAAGGGATGCAGATATGTCTCAAGAAATGATGCAGTTTACCAAACAACAAATCTTGATGCAGTCTGGTATGTCTATGATTGCCCAAGCAAATGCACTGCCGCAAAACGTTCTTCAGTTATTGAGAGGATAATTGCAAACAAAAAAGCGGGAGGACATCTCCCGCTTTTTAATTCACATTGAGGATGCTAAAAGACGTTCTTTTCATCTGGGAAGATTTTACTTTTCACATCTTCTTTGTACTGTGATACCGCATTCAACATGATGTTATACGTGTCAGCATATCTTTTGACGAATTTGAATTCCCCTTGACTCAATCCCACAACATCGTGGAAGACAAGTACCTGTCCATCGCAATATCTTCCAGCCCCTATGCCTATCGTTGGTATCGTCACAGACTCGGTAACTTCTTTTGCCACCTCTTCTGTGACAAGTTCAAGCACGATTGAGAAACATCCTGCATCTTCCAAAGCCTTTGCGTCTTTCAGTAATTTCGCCCTGCTTTCTGGTGTCTTTCCTTGTACTCGATGACCACCAAGTAAGTTGACCGATTGGGGTGTAAAGCCAAGATGACCCATCACAGGAATACCGGACGAAGTTATTTTCCTTATAGTATCTGCAAATTCTTCTCCACCTTCAAGTTTTACTGCATTTGCACCAGCCTTCAGCATCAATCCAGCGTTTTCAATAGCCTTTTCCGGGCTGATTTCGTACGATAAGAATGGCATGTCACCTACTATAAAGGCCTCTGGCGCACCTCTTCTAACTGCTTTGATATGTATCAACATATCTTCCATGGTAACTGGAACCGTACTATCATATCCAAGTACTACATTACCGAGCGAATCACCTACTAAGAGTATGTCAATTTCTGAACCTGCTGCTATTTTTGCGGATGGGTAGTCATATGCAGTGATCATGACTATCGGTTCTTTGCCTTTCATTTCCATGATCTTCCGTATGTTCATAAAATCACCACCTTTACTATACTGATGTTTTGGAAAACCTATCGCGGTTTCTCATAACACCATAGATTATACCACAGATGTTGAGTAGTCAGTGTCTTTCAACGTACAAATGTGCTATAATTATTAGTAGATCTGACAATTTTGTCACATCGAGGAGGTTTTTGGATGGGATTGCTTGAAGTATCTGGACCAGTGATGATTGGTCCGTCGAGCTCGCATACGCTTGGTGCCCTCAAGATTGCGAGATTTGTTTATAAACTCATGGGAATTCCACAGCGTGTAAATTTCGTACTCCATGGTTCATTTTCAATGACTTATTATGGGCACGGAACTGATAGGGCCTTGATTGCAGGTGTCTTAGGGCTGAAGCCTGACAGCTTTGATGTAAAAGACTCATATGAAATTGCGAAGATGTATGGTTTAATGTACTCTTTTGAAAACGGTGACCTCGGCGATGTACATCCAAATACAGTCCTCATCAAGGCATGGAAAGATGATTTGTACAACGAGATAGAAGGTTCATCAATAGGCGGTGGGGCAATCAAAATTACAAAGATCAATGGCGTGGAATGTTCTCTAACTGGCGATTTTCCTGCAATAGTGATAGTCAACAAAGACAGACCAGGTGCATTGAAGGAGATACTCGATTGCCTAAGTGTTAATATAGCCAACGTCTACCTTAGGCGTATAAATGCATTGGAAGGTATAGCACTTACTATCATTGAGCTCGACGAGAATGTGGATGATGAAGTACTTCGTTGCTTGAAAAGGCTTGACAATGTGACGGAATTGTACTTTGTAAAGCTTGAAGAGGGTGAGTTGCTGTGACGTTTTCAGAATTACTGGAAATTAGTATCAGTACGAATCTTGAATTTAGCGAGATCATACTTGCTCAAGAGATGATGGAGACCGGTAGAGATCCACAAAAGGTCAAAGAAGCTCTTAGAAAACTCATGTACGTAATGCTGGAAGAGGCTGAAAAGAATTATGGGAAGGAATTCAATACACTGACAAATCTCACAGGCAACAACGGCTCAAAGCTTTCTAATGCTGTGCCATACATGATGAGTGAGTTCAATCACGTGGCAACTGTTGTAGCCATTTCCATGGGAGAATCAAATGCTTCGATGGGACGTATCGTTGCATGTCCTACGGCAGGTTCATGTGGTGTGATGCCAGGTGCACTGTACGCATTGAAATATGTCAAGAAGGCTTCCGATGACGAGCTTTTGAAATCATTCATCGTTGCATCAGGCATTGGAAATGTTGTAGCAAAACGTGCTACCCTTTCCGGTGCTGCAGGTGGTTGTCAGGCTGAGATAGGTACCGCAACAGCAATGGCTTCTTCGATGATCACATACTACTTCTCACGAGATCCAGTCAAAGTGGGCAATGCTGCAGCCATTTCTTTGAAATCATTGATGGGACTTGTATGTGATCCAGTTGGCGGTTTTGTAGAAGTACCATGCGTGAAGAGAAATGGTTCTGCAGTCAACGTGGCAATTGCTTGTGCAGAAATGGCACTCGCAGGAATCGAGAGTGTTATACCATTTGACGATGTTGTCAACGCAATGTACAACGTTGGAAAGTCATTACCGGAAAGCTTGAGAGAAACGGCAATTGGTGGAATCGCGGGGACCAAGAGCGCTCAAGAAATTGTTGAGAAGATAAGAGAAAAGTGGGATAGCAAAAACTGAATAATCTTTGCGTTCTATAATCGTGTATTCACTCCTTTTTAGCTCTTTGAAAATGGGATAATAATTGATAGAATTTTGATGATTGAATCGATGTAACGTCAACAACGGAGACAAATAATTCTTAAGATTGGGAGGTCGAGTTGTATGGCAGAAGTAATTAGAGCTCCAAGGGGGAACAAACTTACATGTAAATCATGGCAGACAGAAGCACCAATGCGTATGATCATGAATAACCTTGACCCGGAAGTTGCGAGAGACCCAGCAAATTTGATTGTCTACGGTGGTAAGGGTAAAGCCGCAAGAAACTGGGAATCGTTCTATAAAATTGTCGAAGTACTTAAGACTTTGGAGAACGATGAAACACTCATGGTGCAGAGTGGTAAGCCAGTTGCAATTTGGAAGACCAACGAATGGGCTCCGAGAGTGCTCATTGCCAACTCAAATCTCGTCCCAAAATGGGCAACGTGGGAATATTTCAATGACTTGGAAGCACGCGGACTCATCATGTACGGTCAAATGACGGCCGGTAGTTGGATATACATCGGTACTCAAGGAATACTTCAAGGCACGTATGAAACATTTTATTCACTTGCAAAGAAATATTTTGGTGGTTCACTAAAAGGCAAATTTATACTCACAGCTGGACTCGGTGAGATGGGTGGAGCTCAACCACTTGCAGTAACCATGAACGACGGTGTAGTCATAGCTGTCGAAGTGGACAAGAGGATGATAGATAGAAGATTGCAAACAGGCTATCTAGATACATGGACAGATAATCTCGATGAGGCATTGAAAATGGCGAGAGAGGCCATGAAAGAAGGTAAGGCACTTTCAATAGGCTTGCTTGGCAATGCAGCTGAAGTTCATCCTGAATTGGTGAAAAGAGGCATCATACCAGATGCAGTGACTGACCAGACATCCGCACATGATCCACTCAATGGGTATGTGCCTGCAGGCATTTCTTTTGAAGATGCGCTGAAATTGAGAAAAGACAATCCACAAAAGTACTTAGAAATGGTTTACGAAAGTGTTGCAAAACATGTTGAGGCACTCTTGGAGATGCAGCGGCAAGGTGCGAAGGTCTTTGAGTACGGTAATAACATAAGAAGACTGGCACAAGATCACGGTGTCCAAGATGCATTCAATATTCCTGGATACGTACCTGAGTATATACGAGATCTCTTCTGCGAGGGTAAAGGGCCATTCAGATGGGTTGCACTATCAGGTAATCCTGAAGACATATACAAGACGGATCAAAAAGTTTTAGAACTTTTCGGTGAAGATGAGCACATAAGAAAGTGGATAGAAATGGCACAAAAGAGAGTTAAATGGCAAGGGCTACCTGCTCGTATCTGCTGGCTCGGACAAGGGCAGAGAGCTGAAATGGGTCTTGCCATGAATGAAATGGTAAGAAAAGGCATTTTGGAAGCCCCCATCGTCATAGGTCGAGATCACCATGATACAGGATCTGTAGCAAGTCCATACCGAGAGACAGAGGCGATGAAAGATGGTAGCGATGCGATAGCAGATTGGCCACTGCTTAATGCCATGCTCAATGTGGCAAGTGGTGCAACTTGGGTTTCCATACACCACGGTGGTGGAGTTGGAATAGGATATTCTATACATGCTGGTGTTGTCATAGTGGCAGACGGTACAGAACTTGCAGATAAGAAACTCGAACGAGTCCTAACAAACGATGTAGGGATGGGAATAGTAAGACATGCAGATGCTGGATACGACATCGCAATCGAGACCGCAAAGAAGCACGGAATCAAGATGCCAATGATAGATAAGTAAATCCGCGAGTGTTATCTAACATCATTTCAGATAAGGGACGTGGTGAAAGCTAATGTACATAGGACCGGAAAAATATAAAATAATGGAAACACTTGATTTTGATAGTTCGGAATTGATTGCTTTCCTTGAAAGTAAAAAAGAGAGATTAGATGTTTACCACCGCCATGTTGCGGTGGTAACTTGTTATGGTAACTATAGTCAATCAACTTACATAGACTCTTCTAGTAGTGGCAAAGAGAAAAAAAGCAACAATTTTTATTTGAACTTCATCGTAACACCTTCCAACGAAAAGCTTGTTGGATTGTCAATTTCTCAACCTATGCTCAAATCGCCAGCGATATATAAACTCCAAGACTTGAAGAGCGCAGAACAGTTCAGCGATACGTACTATAGGCTTTTCGCAGAAACATGTGCATTGCAATGTGGTATAATTAAACTGCCCATGAAAACTAGGTTCATAGCAATAAACGGTGATGAGTCTTTTCTAAACAAGGAGATATACAGAGAAAAGGTTATGAACACAGAATCTTTTTCGTTTGCTCAAAGAGTTAACGATGCTATACTTGAGCGGTTAGAAAAATATAAAGATGGCACATTCGATATGTGCAGAGTGATTATAAATGACGAGGGAATAAATTTCTTTGTAGTAGATAAATCTTTGAGAGATGATCATGTTCCACTGTACTCGGAGGTTATCGCACTCCTTCGAAAAAAGTATGCACTTACTCCGGCAAGATTTTTCCCGGTCAACGAGAAGGTTATCGGATCTTTCGTATTAGGTTTTGATAGTATCTTCTCTGATGAACTGTTCACACAAGTCTCCAAATTATTAAAAGAATATTCGATGATCAAAGAGAACTTAAGTAAGTATATATAAATATCTTGGTGGGTATCAAATTGGTACTCAATTGGAGTTGATTTTAGTGAGAAGAGTATTTGTCTATATTTTGCTTTTGGTAAGTGTTTTAACCTTGGCAATAACGTTTCCCCAACCTACCCCTTTCAAGTACATCAACGATTACGTTGGGGTCATAGACCAAGCACATGTTCAAAAGATAGTCAACGTTGGGAAAGAACTGGAAGATAAAACTGGTGCGCAAGTTACGGCAGTCATCGTCAGTACGCTTGATGGAATGAGCGTTGAAGATTATGCAGTTGAGCTATTCAGAAATTGGGGAATAGGTCAAAAGGGAAAAGATAATGGAATATTACTCTTAGTTGCCGTCGACGATCATGTTATGAGGATTGAAGTTGGCTACGGCCTTGAAGGTGCGATACCAGATGGAAAGGCTGGAAGAATAAGGGACGATTACATCATTCCGTATTTTCAAGATGATAACTATGCTGATGGTGTGTATTATGGTTATCTTGCATTGGCAAATGAAGTTGCCAAAGAGTATAACGTTAACCTATCTCTTGACATAAACGCAGAACTACCAGAAGTGGATGATACATCAAGCAGTTTAGAAAGTATAATAGCGCTCGTAATCGCTATAGTTGTACTTATTTCAATATCCATCTCTTCAAGGCGAGGATTTGGCAGATACTCTGGGCGTGGTCCATTGGGACCTGGTGGATTTGGTGGGTTTGGAGGATTTCGCGGTGGCGGGAGAAGTGGTAGAGGTTCAAGCTCCGGTGGTGGATTCGGAGGATTTGGAGGAGGCAGAAGCGGTGGCGGTGGTGCCAGCGGGAAGTGGTAATATCAAGAAACAGTAAAATTCTTTGGAGGATAGGAACCGATGGGAGAAAAAGAGTCAAAGATAAACGTTTTGCTTATGGAAGGTATAACAATATTCTTTGTCATCTTCGTGCATTCCGGAACACCTAATCAGGTCTATGCCTTTTTTAGCTACGGTCTATCCGCGATGTGCTTTGCTCGAGGGTATCAATGGAGAGATAGAACATTCAAAGAACTTGTCAAATCAAGATTTCAACTCGTGAAGACTTACTATTTTGCTGGACTTGTCAATACATTACTTTTTCTTACCATACCAAGCAGGTTCTTGCCAGTTTCGAAGGGCACTTACTTTCTTAACTTTATCACCGGAAGACTCGATAGATTAGACCAAATTCCCATAACTGTGGTTCAATTTTGGTTCCTCTTAATGCTCTTTTTCGCAGAGATTTTCTACTGGATATTTGAAAAAAATAGGTTCTTGTTATCAGCAGCATTTGTATTATCCCTCTTGTTAAGGTTGATACCACACGCCCCAGTTCCTTTGAAATTAGATGCTGCACTCTGCACAATACCATTTTTTGTGATGGGTAGAATTTGGAAAGAGAATAAATACACTGTTAAACGTACTGATTTCTTGCTTTCAGTAGCAGGACTAATCCTGATCAGTCAAACTAATGGTGATATTTCATGGAACAACCAATGGTTTGGGAAAAATGGGTTGATAGCATTCTTGGGTGAGATATTGGGAGCCTTAATAGTTATTTATCTTGCGGAAATTGTGAAAATGTTGAAGATAGATAAATTTTTCTACAAGATAGCGTTCAACTCACTCTTTGTTATTTCTTATCACATGCTTTTGGAATCGATAATCAGCATTCCATTCATATTCTTGGTTGGAAACATAAGTGATCCCATGTTTGCGATTCATAAATTCTGGTATGTGATATTTCCGTTAGTCTTGATATTCGTATTTGCATGTCTCAAATTCATACCCCAGAGAATCAGAAACTTTCTCATAGGGGACTTCAAAAGAATGAAGAGAGGAGTGAAGAGTTCTTGAAACCTCTTGTTTCAGTGATAATTCCCGCTTACAATGTTGAAAAATACATCGGAGAGACTTTGAAAAGCGTTTTCAATCAGACCTTCAAAGATTTTGAAATAGTAGTTGTAAATGATGGTTCAAAAGATAATACGTTACATGTTGCAAGGGAAATCTTGAATGATTCGGGATTTCCATTCAAGATAGTTGATCAAGTAAATCGTGGAGTGAGTGTGGCAAGAAATGTTGGAATGGAAAACTCTGTAGGAAGGTACATAAAGTTCTTGGATGGCGATGATAGATTGGTTCCCAATGCGATAGAAACATTGGTCAACGCAATTCAAAAATGCGGTTGTGGGTTAGTGTACGGAGGGCAAGATGTTGCAGCACTGTCTGGAAAAGTCATTCAAAGATACGAAGATATGTACAAACAGGAATGGATTTATGCAAATTATGAAAAAGCTATAAAAGAATTCCTTCTCTCTAAGGTATACATCTCTGTTAACTCTTGCTTAATAGATCGCGAGTTGATAGATAAATTCGGACTAAGGTTCGTCCCTGGGGCGAAATATTCTGAAGATAACGAATTCATTATGAAGGTCATTTACTACTCCAACAACGTAAGCTATGTTGGGCAATCTATATGTTTAGCAACTATTAGACCCGATTCAACCACCAAGATAGCGACTCTATCCGCTTTTCATAACGCTGGTTCAATGAAGAGATTGAAAAGATTTTTTGAAGCGAAAGGCGAATACGAAATAGTTGAGATATTGGAACGATACTCAATACCTTCTTCATATGCGTGGAGCCTTGGAAATCTTGCATACAACGGTTACCCGTACAGAAAATGGATAAAGATTGCGAAGAATAGAACGATAAGGCAATATATAAAGAAATTCGATATCCCATTCGAAAACAAGACAAATTTCCATAAACAACTGCTTATGACAAAATCCATATACATGTTTTCTCCAACACTTGCATATGTAACGATGAGAACGGTAAGTATGATATATACTCTCAAAACCAAGAGATGATTTTGGGACTTAAAAGATAGTGAGAAGAGGGAAAAGATGGGAGAAGTGGGAGAGCAAACAAAGAAATACCTTATAGCAACTGCGTGCAATCAAAAATATGAGAATTTTCTAATCAACGATTGGTTAAAGTCTTTGAAAGAAAATGTTGATTTAAAAGGTATAGACATATTGGTGATGGATTATGGTCTATCAGCGGATGCATGTAATATGCTTAGAAAAGAAGGCGTAATTGTAAGAAAGGCAATTCATATAGATGGCCACATAAACAACATGAGATTCTTTGAACTTTCAGAGTTTCTGAAATCAAACCCTCAATACGAACAAGTGATACTTTGTGATTCAGGCGATATCATCTTTCAATCCGATATTTCTATGCTGTTTGATATGGAAAGTGATAAGATAAGGGGAGTATGCGAAGATATATCACAAAATATGGATGTCTTGATAACTAACAAGATAATTGCGAATGCAACAGAGGTCAGGAATTTTCTGAGAGATAAGAAGCTCATAAATGCTGGATTTGTTGTCTATCCATCAAAAACATTTATCGAGATATACAGTAATATGTTCAAAATCATTACGAACAAAAATGCATGGGGAGTTGACATGTTATTACTAAATTATTTTGCGTACAAAAATGGTTTCTATGAATTAGACCAAAAATACAACTTCATTCCGACCACTTCTACTCTTAAATATATGATAAAAGATGGTAAGTTTTATTTATCGAATGGAGATATAATTCCAGTTGTTCATAATGCTGGCGGTAAGAAGATATGGCGCCCCATAGATGATTTTGGATATGGATATGGTCATAATAGACCACGGCCCGTGGTCATTTTCTTTCTTAGAGCTTTCTACAAGAGTTTAAGCCTGTTTAGAAAATTCTTGAGAATGTTTGAAAAACATTGAAAGAATTCAATGATATTAAGAAAGGTGGAGAATCTATATGAAATATGATGTAGTTATCGTGGGAGCAGGGTTAGCGGGTTCTACAGCGGCAAGAATACTGGCTGAAAGGGACAAGAGAGTACTTGTAGTTGAAAAACACAGACATTCAGCGGGGCACTGCCACGATTATAGAGATGAAAATGGTATTACAGTACATACTTATGGCCCTCACATCTTTCACACAAGCAACAAGAGAGTCTGGGATTTTGTCAACAAGTTTTCTGAATTCCATTACTATCAGCACAGGGTTCTGAGCTATGCTGGTGGGAAGTTGATACCATTTCCAATCAACAGAGATACACTTGCAGAAGTTTTCGGTATCCAACTTGCTACATATGAAGTAGAGGCTTTTTTGGAAAAGGAAGTAAACAGGTCTAAATTTAACACACCACCAAGGAACTTCAGAGATGTAGTTGTATCACAGGTTGGAGAAAGATTGTATGAACTGTTTTTCAAGAACTATACGATGAAGCAATGGGAAAGAGACCCGGAGGAATTGGCACCGGAAGTGGCAAGTAGAATCCCTGTTAGAACAAATAGAGATGATAGATATTTTGCCGATAGATACCAAGGCATACCAAAATATGGTTACACTAAATTAGTAGAAAACATCTTAGACCATCCAAATATATCAATATTACTCGGCACGGATTATTTTGAAATCAAAGACTTGTTCAAACCAGATTTAACCGTATATACCGGACAACTCGATAGATTCTTCGATTATGAGTACGGGGAATTGGAATACAGATCTTTGAAACTTGAATTGAAGACAATCGATAGAGAATATTACCAGCCAGCTGCTGTGGTAAATTATCCAAACGATTACGACTGGACACGAATAACGGAATATAAATACTTTTTAAATGAAAAAAGCGACAAAACGACGGTTTGCTTTGAGTATCCACTTGCGAAGGGTGAACCATATTACATCGTAATGACACAAGAAAACATGGAAAAAAGAGATAAATACATGAAAGAAGTTGAAAAACTCGAAAAATCTGGTGAGTATCTGTTTATAGGACGCCTTGCAGAATACAAATATTACAACATGGACCAAGTGATAGAAGCTTCAATGAGGAAGTTACAAAATTACTCGGATAATATCTGATCTATCACTCTGCCCAAACTTTGACCATTTGCAAGCTCCTTAGCCAAATTGGATATGTTTGCTTTCCAAGTTGAATATTGTTCTGGGGTTATTTCTTTCAGTCTTTCATCGAGCTCAAGCAAAGAATCGATTCCGAAACCGATATTGTATTGCTCAACCAATTTGTAAACGGCTGCACCTTTCCAAACGATCAACGGAAGTCCACTTACGATGTACAGCGAGGCCTTGTGTGGTGAATTGTACTGTAAATATTTACCGGTGAGCCCAGACGGTTGGGATATATCTTCACCATCCCAGACAAGGCCGAAATGTCCATCTATCTTTGCAGGAAGTTCATCGGGTGGGAAAGCTCCCTTAAACTCTAAAGTATTTTTCATAGCTGGACCGTCGTAACCTTTGCCGTAGAGATTCAAAATGTATCTGTTAGAATTCATTTCTGCTATTTTGTAGAGAAATGCTGATTTCCATCTACTTAGATTACCTGCATATGCTATTTTGAATTTTTCATCTGGTTTCGGTAAATTTCTTGAGCCTAAATCTGATTCATTCTTCACCAAATAGTCAAAGAATCCCAAAATGTACGTTTTACCTTTGAATTTTAGTTCACTTTTCAAGAAGTCTGCCATTTTTTCTGAATGACATATGGCATGGGTAAAATTCGAAAATACTATCCTTTCTCTAATAATGTCGATTTTTCTTCCTCGTCTGAGACTCTCAATATCGTGAATTATGATGATTCTCTTTTCATTTTTGAACGCTAATTTGATGAATGGTGATATCAAGAGGTCAATCCCTGTACCATTTTGTAGGAATACAGTGCTGTCCTTGAATTCTTTTCTCCTTTTGGAAAACACAAGTCCGAATAATTTTGACAAAGAAAAAACCCTTATATTTCCCTTATAGCTATCTTTGAATAATCTTATGGGATTAAATTGCCTTCTTTCAAATATTTCTTCAACATCCATCTTAGCTTTTGATGCAGCATTATAGTTTCTCCAATAGAATGCTGAAATGTAATAAATATTTCCCCCATTAGCTTTCTTTGGTTCCATAGTTACATCCTCCGTTATTGACATAATCTTTAACAAGTGATAGAATATACATCGGCACAATTGGGAGGTCGTCTAATGGCAGGACTGCGGACTCTGGATCCGCCAGTGGAGGTTCGAATCCTCCCCTCCCAGCCAGAGATTTCCCCACGTGTGGCGACGTGGGGATTTTTATTTTTACTGCATTTCAGTGATCATATCTTTTATACCATTTACAACAAAGTTTTTTTCGAATTCTACTTGCTCGCCTGTTTCCATGTTCTTGATCACAACGACATCTCTTTCTAATTCATCCTCTCCTATAATAACGCAGAACTTTGCACCAATTCTCGATGCATGTTTCAATTGTGCACTTATGCTTCTTTCCATCAATTCTAAGCCAGTTGGTATACCCTCTGATCTCAAAAGTTCAGCCAGCTTTACAGCTTCATCTCTTGCCTCTTTGCTTCCCAAATATGCTACGTACACAACGTTTTTGGAAATTTCATCTACTTGTACATTCTCAGCTTTGAGGCTCAGTATCAGTCTCTCTATGCCGGCAGCAAATCCAAGTGCGGGAACTTCCTTACCACCGATTTCCTTTATCAACCCGTCGTACCTTCCACCACCAGCTATCGCACTCATAGCACCGAGTCTGTGATGGTGTACTTCAAATACAGTCCTGTTATAGTAATCCAATCCACGTACAAGCCTAGGGTCTTCAACATAATCAATTCCAGCACTGGTAAGTAATCTTTTTAATTCTTTGTAGTGTTTCTCTGATTCTCCTCCAAGATAATCCGTTATCTTTGGAGCATTTTCAGCGTACTTGACGTCAATTTTGCAATCGAGTAGTCTCAGCACGTTTCTTTCGTATCTCATCTTACAGTCATCGCACAACGATTCAAGATGTTGAGCATAGTACTCCTTAAGTGCCTCTTTATAATTTATTCTGTCATCTTCATTACCTAAAGAATTTATGTGTATCTCATAGTCCACAAGTCCGAGCTCTTTAAGCAATCTATCTGCAAATATTATTAATTCTGCATCGGCTATTGGTGAAGGGCTTCCGAAGATCTCCGCACCAAACTGATGGAATTGTCTCTGCCTTCCGGACTGTGGTCTCTCGTATCTGAACATTGGACCTATGTAAAAATACTTTTGTGGTAAGCCTTGTGCCAACATTCCATTTTCTACGAATGCCCGTACTACAGGAGCAGTTCCTTCAGGTCTAAGTGTTATACTCCTCCCGCCTTTATCTTCAAACGTGTACATTTCTTTCTGAACTATATCGGTATCTTGGCCAACGCTCCTTACAAAGAGTTTTGTTTCTTCAAATATTGGCGTTCTTATCTCACCATATCCGTATATCGTCGATAACTTCCGTGCTTTCTCTTCTATCCAATACCAGTACTTGATCTGGTCACCATAAAGATCGTCAGTACCTTTTATTTTTTGGTACACAGTTTTCCCACCTCCGGAATTCTAATCTCTATTTGTGCCTTTGCATCCTCATCTACAACTTTCCATTCAGCTCTTACGTTCAGTTCGAAGCCTTTCTTATACACTTCCAAGGCAGTGCAATAATCTTTTCGTTTTTCATACAAGGTACCAAGCATCAGATACGTATAGATGTGTCTATCATTGAACTGGAGAGCTTTTTTTAATAACTTTTCTGCAGTGTTCAAATCAGGAAATATTGGTACTTCCAAGTATCTAACACCTGCCAAGAAAAAAGGTTCCCAATGGCCTTCACCATATTTCATCGCAAGATTAAGCTGGTCGTCAATTTTGCCTACAAGAGACAATGCCAGAAAATTGTTCTTCTGTACCCTATGCGACAAAACAACTGCCATTGCGTAATGTGATTTCCAAAATTCTGGAAGGCTTTTTACCAATTGATCTGCAAGCTGGTATGCCTTTTCGGAATAATTATAGCCCATTCCGCCCCAACTGTACAGCTCAGTATAAGCTATTACCACATCGCATTTTTCTTCGTTAGAGAGTTTCGAAAAATCCAGTGTATTCAAATACTTAACTAAATCATTCGCCTTTCTGTTGCCAATTAGATACTGGATGTTGTAGGATATCTCGCTCTGAGCTGCAGAAACCATCGATAGACTAAAGAGAATAAACAGTGTACATATTATCCTGATTTTTCTAATGCCCATCGTCTCACCGCGTACGCCACGCCACCTTCATTGTTCGATTTGGTTATGTACTTTGCATACATCTGTACATCTTTGTTTGCATTTTGCATCACTACTGGATATCCAACCATTTTCAAAAGTCCTATATCGTTGTAGCTATCTCCGAGATACATCGTTTCTTCAGGCTTTACATTGAAGTATTCAAATAGGAATTTCATCGCATGTTCTTTAGAAGAATTTGGTCCGAAGACTTCGTAGAATGTTTCATTCCCAACAACGTTATTCTTGACTATACTTGTCTTATCCTTAAGCCCATCCAGCGAATTTTCCAGTGTGGTTAGGATCAATTCCTCATTTCCCACTAGTGCTACTTCCGCCAAACCTTTTTCTTTCGATAGATGTTTTGTCACATCTTCTACAATATTCAATCTCCATGAGTTTTGCCGAAGGTAGGTTGAAAAACTACCACTGTAATCTATATCTACGTACATATCCTTTTCATCAAGAAAATCACCATAAAGTATGTAAAACAATCCGAATTTTCTAGCCTCATTTATCACTCTTTCAGCAATCTCTGTTTGCAACGATGTCTGGTAAATTATCTTGTTTCCCATCCACTGGTATATAAACGCTCCATTTTGAAATACAACAGGGACATCAAGACCGAGTTCTTGGACATAAGCTTTTGCAGAATGGAAGTTCCTTCCAGTTGCAATACTCACATGTATACCATTCTCCATAGCCTCTCTTAAAGCCAATACATTCTCATTTGGTATATGTTTTTCATCATCGAGTAATGTACCATCCAAATCAGTAACAATTAATCTCACCACTTTTATTTCCTCCTGATGTTTGAGCTTTAATCATCGTAAGAAATATCGCAAACTATTTTGAAACAACCACTTTGCTCAAATCTCCCGCTATTATTTGTACGCCTTTTGGTTTTCCGTCGTTTTCCAATATCTCCACTTTCTTACCAATAAGCGATGAATCTATCCTTGAAGAAAGGCTTGATATCCTTACTTCGTCCATCACGATAGAATTTTCAATCTCACAGTTTTCGATCAGAACGCCATCACCTATGGACGTGTATGGACCGACATACGCATTTGATATAGTACAGTTCTTACCAATTATGACTGGTCCACGCACAACGCTGTTTACAACTTCGGTTCCCTCGCCAACACTCACGCGACCATTGAGCGATGAACTAGCTTCTATCATACCATCTATTCGGAAATCTTCGACAACGTCATCCAATATTTTGTGGTTCGCTTCGAGTAGGTCTTCTGGTTTACCAGTATCTTTCCACCAACCATATATTATGTGTCCCTCTACCGTTCCTCTGTTTCTTATAAGCCAATCTATGGCATCTGTGATTTCATACTCGCCGCGCCAAGAAGGTTTTATGTTGGCAATTCCATCAAAGATATCTTTTCTGAAGAGATACAGACCGATTATGGCAAGATTTGACTCAGGTTCCTTAGGTTTTTCGACAGTTTTTACTATCCTGTTGTTCTCTAAAACCGCTATTCCAAATCTTGATGGATCATCTACAGGCGATAACATGATGAGCGCACTCAAATCTTTCTTTTCCTTGAAATCTTCTACAAATGGCCTTATGTCGTCCATGATAAGGTTATCGCCTAAGTACATCAAGAAATCATCTTCACCGAGAAAATCGTGGGCCATGAGCACAGCATGCGCAAGTCCCTTTGGTTCTGATTGAACGATGTATGTGATATCTATTCCATATTTACTGCCATCACCGAGGGTACTTTCAAAATCTGTCTTGTTTTCCGGACTAACGATCATACCTATTTGGGTAATACCAACACTTTTGATCTTTTCAATAGTGTAAAGTATGACGGGTTTGTTTGCAACGGGTATAAGATGTTTTGCAGTTGTGTAAGTAAGTGGTCTCAACCTCGTACCTTTTCCTGCACACAAAATAATAGCTTTCATATAAAAGCCTCCTCTTTTGATGATATTTGAATGCTTCATCTTTTCTCAACATTATGTATCGATATTATACCACTTTCTCAACAATTTCAAATTACATAGTGCCTGATTTGAAAGGCAACAAGTAGATATTTGATTGATATCTTATCAACTTGCCAATTCATGAAATCGCATGAGTTTTCTTGGCATTATTTTGTAAGAAAAAGTATACTGAAGAAACAAAAAGGTTAGTACTCCATATCACTCATAGACGCACTTTCAGAGTTCTTGATTGATTTGATGTATTGCCATATGAATGATAACATTAAACTAGCGTATTGGTAACCTGTACATACAAAGCGTCGAAAATGGAGGGGTGTCGATGAACATAGGTCAAGTATTAAAGATTGTTGATCAAGAAGGTATAGATTTTATCGATTTGAAAGTTGTAGACCTTTGGGGAAGATGGAGACATGTTACGCTCGCAAGGGATAATTTTTCAGAAAAGACGTTTAAAGAGGGTGTAGGTTTCGACGCTTCAAATCTTGGTTATGCGGATGTCTTCAGTAGCGATATGGTGATAATTCCAGACCCAGAGACAGCATTTGTCGAAGAATACGATGGTGAAAAGGTACTTTCCATGATATGCGATGTCTACGAAGTAGACAATATGCAACCATGTAGCCATGACCCAAGAACAATTTTAAAGAAGACACTTGAATCGATAAGAGATATTACAGACGAAGTGTACCTCGGACCAGAATACGAATTTCATATTTTTGAGGATGTACGATACAAGATTTCGAGCAATGAAGTAATGTTTCAAGTCGATAGTTCCGAAGGATTTTGGAAATCTGGAGAAACGGGCGAGTACTTTGTCGGAAGGAAAAAGGGATATCACAGGATACCTCCATTTGATAGACTCATGGAAGTGAGGAACGCAATCGTTAAGAAATTAATCGAGTATGGTGTACCCGTCAAATACCATCACCATGAAGTTGGCACTTGCCAAGTTGAAATAGAACTCCAGCTCGTCGATGCACTACATGCTGCTGATTACACAATGCTCATAAAGCATGTTGCAAGAATGGTTGCAAGAGAATTTGGGTACATAATAACATTCATGCCAAAACCACTTTACGATGAGGCAGGAAATGGTATGCACGTCCATCAATTTTTGAAAAAGGATGGTAAGAATATATTCAACGGGAACAAGCTGTACAACCTTTCTCAAGAAGCGCTCTATTACATTGGTGGTATACTGAAGAATGCTCCATCGTTGATGGCTTTCACAAATCCATCCACCAATTCTTACAGAAGGCTCGTACCTGGGTTTGAAGCACCTACAAATGCTGTCTTTGCACTAGCCAACAGGACGGCTGCTATAAGAATACCTGCTTACGTCAAAGATCCAGAGAAGAGAAGAGTGGAATTTAGAACGATTGACGCAACTTGTAATCCATATCTTGCGTATGCAGCCATGATCCTTGCCGGTATTCAAGGAATAAGAGATCACATAGACCCAACAACTGAGGGGTTTGGTCCATTCGAGGGCGACATGTACGAGAAGGATTTGAAACCACTTCCGAAGAGTTTAGAAGAGAGCTGTAATGCAGTTATAGCCAATGACAAATTCCTTTCAACTTTCCCAAGAGAACTTACAGAACACTGGGTCAAAGTAAAACTTCAAGAAGAAAGGCAAGTGTTGTCCATCCCACATCCGAAAGAATATGATTTATATTTTGACGTATAGGGCTTTTCCTCCTTCCTCATACCTCCTGCCCCTTCGATGAAGGGGCGTTTTTGTTTTTTTGCAATCTCACAGAAATGTTGTAAAATATGAAATGAAGTATGCGAGCAATATCTAAATTGAAAGGAATGATTTACTTGAGATTCCTACTTTTTTTGCAGCTAATCGCTGTTGTAATTTTTATCTTCATCATGTATCTCATACCAGCAAATCTCTATCTTGTGTCCATCATCTCGATATTTGTGATAGTAAACACAGTTGGAATAACCTATTACATATTGAGATCATGGGCCGCTGATCTGAAAAATGAAGGTACGAAATCGAAGGTATACTTTGCTTTCTCTCTAATTGGGGTTATTTTTGCCATTGTTTTTTTGCTCATTAATCTTTCAAATTTTTGGCTAAGTAGGTATAGTTACGACAAGTTCATCAACTTCACTAATGCTTTAGCGCTCGTAACAACGTTTCTCTTGGTTTCATTTGGTATATCGTACGTAGCACTGAAGCGAGAATTACAAAAGCAGATAGGCGAATATGAAAAGTTAAAGAAAATAAAATTGGAAACAGAATTTCAACTTCTAAAATCAAAAGTCAACCCACACTTTCTCTTCAATTCGATAGGTACAGCAATATCGATGCTGGAGATAGGAAACGATCAAAAAGAAATAGCACAATACCTATCATCACTGGCAGAGCTTTTCAGAACTACAATCGATGCTCCGGATGTTTGGACTTTGCAAGAAGAGTACGATATGATAGAAAAATACTTAAGAGTGCAAAGGGTTCGACTCGATTGGAAACTATCGTATGAATTGATACTTCCAAACGAATGCAAAAATTTAAAGGTACCATCCTTACTCTTGCAACCTATCGTTGAAAACTCGATTGTTCACGGTATATCGAAGAGTACAAAGCCTTGCTTTATCAAAGTCATGTGTGAACGCTCTGAAACTTACGTTATTTTAACTGTACAAGACGACGGAGTAGGCACAGAAAATTTGCAAAATGGTACTGGGTTGAACTTAGTTGAGGAGAGATTGAAACTATTTTCTTCTGGGAGCAACATGGACATCTTGAGTAGTGCTGAAAGTGGAACTGTCGTAAGGATATTTCTCAAAATCTGAAGAAGGGGCTGCGTAAATATGAGATGCGTGATAGTCGAGGATGAAAAAATCCAAGCATTCATGCTCGAGAAGTTACTTAAGGAAGAAGGAATAGAAGTCTTAGCCGTTGAAAACGATGCTGAAGTGGCAATCAAGAGTATAGATGCGCTAAGACCGGATGTGGTCTTTCTTGATATAAATTTGGGCGCTTACGATGGATTCTATGTTATCGAGAAATTGTCATACAAGCCTTATGTGGTCTTTACTACAGCATATTCAGAATATGCAATTAAGGCATTTGAAGAAAACGCTGTTGACTACGTACTGAAACCCATCAGTAGGGAAAGACTAAAAAAGACATTGGATAGATTGAAGAGACTGAATCAAGAAGCAATCAGTAAAGTTAACGAGATAAGAGATTACAATCAAGATATGAGAATAGAAAAGGTAATCAATCAAATACGTACTGAACCTTCTCTATCAAACAGAAACAAAATACCCATTGAATCAGATAACGAAATAAGCTTTGTAGACTTTGACGACATAGTTTACATTATGTCTGATAACGCAATGACGTATGTCATAACCAACAAAGAAAAGTATACCACCAATGAAACACTAAAAGAATACGGAAAAAAGCTCCCAAGTGATAAGTTCTTGAGAGCCCACAAATCTTACATTGTTTCGATTGATCATATAAAGAAAGTGCTTAAAAATTATCTGGGGTCAACGAGCTTAATGATGGACAACGATGACATCATTCCAGTGGGAAGGGTTTACAAAGATAATCTCAAAAAAATACTGCAATGAATGTGATTACAACGTGCTATATCACTCAGGCATGATCTTTACGATACCTTCGTATATGCCATTTTTCATGCTCATACCAGAATAAAGTGCTGCATTTCCACTTAAAGTTGCATCGAAGAGCATTCCATATTCTGAATTGATACTGCGTTCCACAACTACAGGGTTAGAAGTCCTATCATTCAACACAAAATCACCATACCAAGGTTGCTTTGTACCATTTACATCCTTGTATCCAGCAAAGATTAATCTATCTTCCTCATCATCAGAATTGAGAACACTTATTGACTGCAACCTAACGTTTGCACCAAAAGTCTTCAGATACTGTACTCCGCCCATATCGTTGAGTTTTGCAACAAATGCCTTTTCTACATAACTGTTGCCATTACCAGACCTTTCAGTCGTGTAACCACCAACGAATATATCCTTGCCATCGACTTTCAAGTCGAATGGCCATACAGCTTGGCCATTCACAAGCTGAGTCTTCCAAACAAGTTCACCATTGCCACTGTATGCTACTACATATCCTTCATACCTCGTACCATCTGTGAATGAATTAGATGAGCCCACTATGATAATTGTATCACTTTCCTCTATGTATCCGATGCTGTATGCTCTATCCCATCTTATCCCACCAAAGCTCTTGTCCCAAAGAATATTTCCATTATTGTCTATCTTAACAATCCAAAAATCATGTTCACCATAATTTTCGGAAACATCTCCGCCCTTCGTGTAATTATCACCAACGAAGGCATATCCACCTTTTACCTTGACTATTTTGTATGCTCTATCCCAGTCGGGCCCACCGTAAGTTTTGTACCATACAAGTTTTCCATCTTTGGTCAATTTCAAAACCAAAGCATCGTATCTTCCACGCACATTCAAAGATGGAGACGCAGCAATACCCAAAACTACATATCCGTCTTCTTCTTCAATGATATCGTATCCCCACTCATCACCATCATTTCCAAACTCGTATTTCCATGTTAAGTTACCATTTTCATCGAATCTTGTAACGATGAGTTGATACTTCGTGTTTTGCTCTCTCAACACTGTGCCAACCGATATCATCCCATCGGAGACAGATATCGTCTTATAGAATCTAGTTTCAAGTGCTTGATCATAGACTATATCGCCTTCATTTATATTTATCGAAGAAGCACTAGAGTCATTGGAATTCTTTAATCCATTCTTTGATCCAGTAACAAAGGCAACCAAATTACCAACAATCCCAGAAGAACTTTCAGAATCCTTCTGTGGATTGAAAAACGAAAATGCAATAGTTACCATTGCCACAAGCAAAACTATTGGCAAAATTATCTTTAAAATCATGCCGCTCTTTTTTCCTCTTTTTCTTTTCTTGGAGATTTTTTCTTCGTCTAATCTCAAACTTTAACCCCTTTCATCTTAGCTATTTCTTTCAACAATTCTCTTTCTTTCGAAGATATCTTCCTTGGTATATCAACAATTACCTTCGCAACGAAATTCCCTCTTCTTCCATTACGTACATTTGGATATCCTTTCCCTCTAACAACAACCGTTTCATTTGGTTGTATACCGGCAGGAATTTCGATCTCGACTTCCTCGTTATTAGGCAACGTTACAGTTACCTCTCCCCCGAGGATTGCCGTTACATAATCGATATGTACATTAGCTATTATATCATCACCTTCACGTTCATAGTCACTTACCTTTCTTATATTTACATGAATGTAAAGATCTCCATACTCACCGCCATTTGTGCCGGCATTACCTTTTCTTGAAAATTTCAGTATTGCGCCATCTTCGACGCCCGCAGGTATATTTACAGTGGCTGAAGCACGTCTCCTAACTCGGCCAGTGCCTCTACACGTATGACATACCTCACCCGGAATTGTCCCGCTTCCACCACATGCATCACAAGTATACTGGTTTATAAAGACGCCAAAAGGAGTGCGACGTTCTTCCTTTACAACACCACTTCCGTGACACTTAGAGCAGGTGACCCATTTGCTGCCCGGCTCTACACCTTCGCCGTGACAATTCTCACATTCTTCATAACGCTCGTATTCGATATTCTGAGTCTTTCCAGAGAAGACATCGGATTCATCAATTGATACGTTGATGTTTATATCTTCTCCTCTTCTTGAACTTCGATGCGCACGCGTTGCACCAGTTGATCTGCCTTGGGTACGTTGACCACCAAAGAATATATTGAAGATATCCTCATTCAAGAAATCTCTAAAAACATCTTCAAATCCAAAACCACCATTTCCATTATTTTCGTAAGAATACGGTGTTCCCTCACCAACATAACCGAATTTATCGTACATAGCTCTCTTTTGTGGATCCGAGAGTACCTCATATGCCTCTTGAATCTCCTTAAATTTTTGTTCTGCCAACTTCTTATCTTCACCGGCGTGTCTGTCTGGATGCCACTCCTTAACTAACTTTTTGTATGCAGCCCTTATCTCTTCATCACTTGCACCTTTTGAAACTCCTAATATTTCATAGTAATCCTTTTTTGGCATAGTGCTCACCTCTATTTTTCACGAATGCCGTACATTTCCCAATTGTACCATTAAAATTCTGGGAGATCATCAATTCTTAGCATCTTTTTGTCCATCTTGGTCTCCTGTTTCTTGTGTTTCTACGCTTTCATTTTCTACAATTTTTCCTTCCTCACGTGGCTTTCTTGGTTTCACAGCAACCCTCACTTTTGTGGGTTTAACAACTTGACCATTGAATGTGTAGCCATCTTCAAGTACTTCCAAAATGGAGTACTCCTCTACATCATCACGCTCTTCTCTGTCTAAAGCTTCGTGGTTAAACGGGTCAAATTTGCCAGACGCATCGATCACTTTTAAACCTTCATTTTCCAGAGTCTTTTCGAATTTTTCAAATATTTTTTTCGTTCCATTGTAAAATTCCTCAAGATCATTAGATACATCGTAATGTTTGAATGCCCTCTTAAAATCATCTACGATAGGTATTAATACCTTCATGATCCTCAATGCGGTTGAACGTGATATATCCCTAAGCTGCCTATCAACATCCATCTTGTAATTCTCAAATGAAGCCTTTATGATCCTTGCAGCGTTCTGTATCTCTTTTAGCTGCTCCTCAAGATCCGCTATCTTGTCTTTCAGTTGTTTGTTTTCTTCAGATAATTCAAGCAATTTAGCATTTGTACCATCACTGTTTAGATTGCCTTCGTTGCACATTTGTTCTGCTTCTTGAGTTTCCTCAACATCCTCTATTCTCTTTTCCTTTTCTTCCATGGTAAATACACCTCCATGAGTCTAATCATCTATTTTGACCATATTGATCATGATTGATCATACAATTTGTCTTCGATTTTACTTTTTAAATATTTCTAGATACTACGGTAAAGTACTCCGTAAGCCTATTTGTCATGAAATCAAAGCTATCTATTATGTGGTCATATTTACTGTACTTGTCAAAAATTATGGCAACCCTACCTATCATCTTTGATTCCGAGTAGAAATTGTCTATCATGACGGAAAAATCATCTAGAAATCTTAAACCGTGTTCCTTACCTACGTATATAGCATTATCCAATTCGAATAAATCTTCGTAGAATGTCTCTCCGGATATGTAACTCAGTATATTCTGTAGCTTTTTTAACGTGATTTTATCGTTCATCAGTAAATTCGCAAGCCCATCAGTTAAGTAGTCATCGTAACTCTCTACTGACAACTTTTCGGTAATTTCCAAGAATCCTCTTTCTAATTCAACAAGATTGAAGTCTTTGAAACTGTTTGTCTTCATTATAATTTCCCTAAGTCTTGTCTTAAACTCATTGAGCGTTAAACCCTTCATCATTTTGTTGAGCATTTCCTCGATGTTTTCTATATTTGGAATCTCACTATGCTGCATCGGTATCGAAGAACTCAATCCTAACGTTGTTATGATGTTTGCGATCGAGAAATTCTTGCTTACTTGGGTAACAACAATTCTGTTGATTCTTAAATTCAACGGACTGGGCTTTTGTATAACCACTATGCTCTTTGTAGAAGAACTTAGTAATTTAGCTGCACCAGCAAGTACCTTTTCCATATCGCCTATTGGGAACATTGCTGCATTATCAACGTAGTTATTTTTCGCTTTTATCTCTTCTCTTATCTTCAACAACTCATTTACATAGAAACGCAACCCCTTATCCGTAGGAACCCTACCTGCAGATGTATGAGGTTGGTATATGTAGCCGAATTTCATCAGCCTGTTCATATCATTCCTGACCGTTGCGCTCGAACGATCCAACGTGGCATTCTCCAGTACCTTTTTCGAACTCACTGGAGTCTTAGTATTTATGTACTCTTGCACAATACAATATAGTACCTTCTTTTGACGATCGGTGATATCCATAAGATCACCTCGCAAGCGCAAATTTGTTTACTAATTTTGATTTCCACATTTTTGCTATTATCACTGTTGTTAGCACATCAACTACTATTCTGCTAAAATTATACCATTTTCTGTTCGATTGTCAACCAAACACAAGATGATGATTAGACTTGTATATTTGCAAAGATGCGGTAGAATTATTCTGTATTGTACGATATGCTAACTAAATGCTTACTAAAGTGGAGGTGCGGGACTTTGAACTTGAAAGTCATATTCTCTGGCATTGCGATGTCTACTATATTCGGTCTTTCGTTTCTATTCACTAAGAATGCACTCGACTATGTTCCCGTGTACACTTTTCTTTCTTACAGGTTTGGAATGGCAACTCTTGTGATGTTGCTTCTAGCAATCTGTGGAGTGATAAAGCTTTCCAAGAAACCGTATTGGAAGCTGTGGAAAGTAGTGCTCTTTGAACCGATATTGTATTTTATATTTGAAACGAATGGTCTGAAATACACCACATCTTCTGAAGCGGGTATGCTGATTGCCATGATTCCTATCGTTGTAGTTTTGATAAGCCCGATCTTTCTTAAAGAGCGTATAAAATGGTATCAAATAGCCTTTTCTGTATTAAGCTTTATGGGTGTATTTCTCATAGTAGGATACGGTGCGAAGTTTTCAGGCACTTTTATTGGAGAGTTGTTGATCTTAGGTGCAGTATTTTCATCCGCGTTTTATAATATATTCTCTAGGAAATATTCCACAGAATTCTCACCCGTGGAAATTACATTTTTCATGATGGTTAGCGCATTTGTGTTTTTTACATTGGTCAGCCTGATATCCGGGCAATTCACAATAGCTTTCAATTTGCCGGTTGTCACAAGTGTTCTTTATTTAGGCGTTCTTTCATCAACTGTTGCCTTCTTCTTAGCCAATTTCATGTTAAGTAAAGTCTCTCCAACTGTATCATCTCTTTTTGCAAATCTAACGACAGTCATTTCGGTCTTGGCAGGTAGCATAATTCGGCACGAAAAGATTAGTATAGTTCAAATAATTGGTATGGTACTCATCTTAATTTCTTTGATCTTGAATTCTTACCTAAAGCAACGAGACATGAATTCAGAAGCTATTAAAAGGTGAGAAAATCCCCAGCCAAATCAATGTGCTGGGGATTTTTTTATCTCTATAACGTTTATAGTTTTATAGATACATTGCGAATCTTATATTTCTTCTTCGTCCAGATTCTCTGGAATATTGATCTCGATCTCTCCTGCTTGTTCTTCCGTAACTACTTCAGCAGCTTCTTCAGAATAAGGTATCCCTTCTCTTCCTTCAAGATAAGCATCGGCAATCTTTGACGTGATCAATGCAATAGCCCTTATTGCATCATCGTTTGAAGGAATGACGTAATCAATTGGATCAGGGTCACAATTCGTGTCGACCATTGCTACCAAAGGAATTCCAAGGTAATTCGCTTCTTCAACCGCAATTCTTTCTTTTCTTGGATCGATCAAGAAGATAACATCTGGCAGTGACTTCATAGTCTTAACTCCGCCGAGATTCTTTCTCAACTTTTCCAATGTCTTTCTCAATTTGCTTTGTTCCTTTTTTGGAAGTTTGTCAAGTTCACCGTTTGCTTCCATCTCTTCGAGCTCGATAAGTCTATCGATTCTACTTTGGATAGTTGTGAAATTCGTCAACAAACCGCCAAGCCATCTGTTGTTTACATAGAATCCGCCGCATCTCTGCGCTTCGTTCTTGACGACCATCTGTGCTTGTTTCTTTGTTCCGACAAAGAGAATCGTGCCACCTCTACTTGCAACATCTCTTACAAAGTCGTAAGCTTCATCGAGAAGTTTCGCGGTTTTCTGCAAGTCAACAATGTAAATGCCTTTCCTCTCACCGTATATGTACGGTTTCATCTTTGGGTTCCATCTTTGAGTCCTATGTCCAAAATGGACACCTGCTTCAAGAAGCTGTTTCATAGTTACTACTGGCATAAATACACCTCCATGATTTGGTTTTCCCTCCGCTCCTTTGAACCTACCGATCTTGTGACCAATCGTCTTGTAAATATTTCGACTATCACAAGACACCTGGGTAGTAGAGAAGAAGCGTGTGGATTTTTTTGAAATTGCCATAATGGCAAGAAAATTCTATCATAAGAGTTCGATAAGTCAAGATATATTTCCTTTCCATTCAGTTAAAATGGTATAATAATTATTAAGACAAGTAGTGAGTGAATAGCGATAATCGGAAGGAGGGATTGAGATATGAATGATAGAGCAAAAAACATTCTCAATGTATTGATTTTTCCTTTGATGTTGATGTTAATTCTAACGTCCACAACAGGATTTGGCTTAAGGGTAGGATATTACGATGATTATCCGCTTTGTTATTCTGAAAATGGTCAGCCGAAAGGAATATTCATAGAGATATTGAAGGAAACTTTTGGCAATGACTTCAACAATCTGCAATTTGTTTATGGTGAGTTCAGCAGTTTGCTCAAGATGCTATCCGATGGCGAATTGGACATAGTAACAACCGTTGCAGATACAAAAGAAAGGAATACCCTTTATTCTTTCAATAAAGAATCTGTAATTATGAATTGGGGAGTGCTTGTATCCAATGTTGACATAAATAGCTTGGAGGATTTAAACCGTCAGAGAATTGCCGTAAACAAGGGAGATACCTATTACAAGGCCTTTAAGGATATGCTTAGTAGTTTTGAGATAGTTGTGTTTTTCGATGAATTTGACACATACTTCGATGTGTTAGATGCGGTTGATAGTGGAAGATATGTAGCTGGTGTTGTGAGTAGGTTATCTTATCTAGCAGACAGTGAGAAGTTCTCTAGAGTTAGGCAAACACCATTTGTTTTCTCACCTGTTCCACTCAAATTTGCTACTCAAAAGGGCAAAAATTTGGATGTACTGGACGATATAGATAACACAATTGCAAAGATGAAAGGTTCTGGTAAACTAACGCAACTTTTCAACTCGTACTTTTCAATTGATCGAACGGCAAACTTTGATATTTCAAACTTTTTAATTGGGTTGATAATCGGTATATTTGCTGCGCTTTTGGTCAGTGCTCTCATTTTTAGGAAGGTTATGAGCAAGAATCTACTGTACTACAAAGAGGCTATCAAGACACTTAGTCAACAAATTCAAATTCCGAATACTGGCGAATATGTTAAGTCAGGCAATGATGACACGAATATGGTATATGATTCAACATTGGGAAGCATCATGCTCCAGAAATACATGGAACTTGCGAGAAGAGAAGGGAGTACACTTTCGATAGTTACATTGGAGGTTTTAAATAAACATGATATAGAAAGTGATAAGCTTGAAGGCATACTATCAAGTTTTATTAAACCGGGAGACTTTGTATTCAAACTGAGCGATGGCAGATATATCTTCGCCTTTTATTCATACGGTGCCATTCTATTGGAGGTCTTTAGAAATAGGATACATGAAATGGCAAGGAAGAATGGTTTGGAAATTGAGTTCATCTTAGGGTACAGCCAATTTAATCCGAATGCGCACTTGGATCAAAATCAACTGATTTACGAAAGTTTTGTTGAATTAGAAAAAGAAAGGCATTCTTACAAACAAAAATAGCGTGCAAATATCGCACGCCTATATATCCATTGATATATCTAAATTTATTAATCTTCCCTGCGACCATCTTTCTTATTGTTCTTATCGTTCTTATTGTTTTTTGAAGACTTTTGCACAAGATTTCCTTTATCGATTTCTTCCCACAATTTTCGGATTTCTTCGTTGTATTCTTTAAAGATTTCCAACAAGTGCCTTGAAAAGTGCTCTGGAGATGTTCTCCCATCGCCGTTTAGTATTATATTCAACGATTCCTCATGAGTCAATCCTCTTTTGTATGGCCTATCGGATCTCAGTGCATCGTAAACATCTACAATTTTCACAATCTGTGCACTTATCGGAATTTCTTTACCCGTTAGTCCGTACGGATAACCTGTTCCATCATAGTTCTCGTGGTGGTACAAAGCAATGCTCAGTGCTTTTTCAAATCCAGGGATGTCTAGTATACGTTTTGCAAAGGTTGTGTGCTGCTTCATGATTTCCCATTCTTCTGGTGTAAGTTTATCGGGTTTAAGAAGTATCTCTTTTGGAACAAATATCTTCCCAATATCGTGCAAACTGGAGAACATCGTTATTGATTCTATTTCTTCATCTTCAAGCTTCAATTTTTGAGCAAGAAAACTGCTCAGTTCCTTAACTCTGTAAATGTGATGACCGGTGACTTCGTCATATCCTTCTGCGATAATCGACAACCTTTCCGAGATGTTTATCAGAAGCGTTCTAAATTCTTCGCTTTTCTTTGAGACTTCGTTATAGACTTTTTCCAGTTCTTCGTTTGTAGCTCTCAGTTCTTCCATCGTAGCACTCAGTTCTTGTAAAATCGCAGCTAACGTTTCATAGAATTCTTGCATCTCGCGCAACTCAAACTCTTCTTGAGGTGGTAGGATTCCTGTATGGCCAATTTCTTTGACAGCAGTGTTCAATCGATTTATGTCAGTTGTGAAGAAATTCATCGCAAAATCAGAGGAACGATACGTGAATACAACCATAGTAACAATGAAGAGAGATACTATGGAGAGTAGTACATAAAAATAATTCCCGTAATTGAGAGTTACTTTCAGGTATATGTATGAAGAAAAGCCATTTTGTTTGTACAGTGCATATCTGTTGTAGGCTGTAACACTTATAAACTTATCTATGATTTTTGGACCGGTTATTCCATTTGCTATTTCTTCATCGTACACTTTCTGTGATATGTCTAATCTATTCTTTGCATCGGTGTATATCGAAATCTCTTTTACATTGCCAACTTTATTCTGAGCAAACGATATAAACGCATCAAGGTAAATCTTGGGATCTACGTACAGTACAAATATTAAGAATTCATCGTTGTATTTCTCCATAACATATGTCGCGAGTCTGCGTGTGTCGGGTACGAATGATAGAAATTTTCCATAGTAAGTATCTGTAAGGTTGTCTTGAACTCTAGGGGCAAAATGAAGCTTATCATAATTGACGTACGCACCAGTTGCATACTTTATACTTCCTGAAAGATCCGTGATGAGTAAATCTACATCTGTGAATATTTCAGGGATTGTGTTCAAATATATATTCTCTATCTCCTCTAATGCAGTTTGGGGATCAGCGGTTGAAAGAATGCTATTTGCAACCACGATATTTGAATTTATGTAAGTATCAATTGTAGGTTCATTTTTTGAAAGCATATTTGAGACGTAAGTGGTAAGAGTTTGAAAAGATTTACTCAGTACATCCACTTCCTTCTTTGAAGTGGATGAAGTATAGAATGTAATCCATATGAGAAAACCAATTGTAATCAATCCAGCGACGATCAGCGTTATTGTGAGATTTCTCTTTAAAATCTTTGCCTTTAACTCGGGTACACTGAAGCTCATGGCTCACCATTCCTTCTTTTCAACAACTCTATTCTATCAGGATTAGCATAGTTCAAGCAGCAACCACTCCCAAAAAGCCCCACTTCTAATCCGATGCTCTTTTCATAATTTACTATCTCTTCGTACTTACTACATAAATTATCATCTGTCAAAAACATGCATTGATGTCTATCATAATCCCACTGTCCATAATAACAAACCGTTTGTTTACAACACCAGCCGCACATCACACATTCTGGGCAAACTGGTTCTTTCAATGCATCGTCCAATTCGCGAAGAAACTCCTCAGAAAGGCTGCCATCTTTTTCTTTGCCATTTGAACCAGACACAAAACATCATTCCCTCTCTTTGAATTTCAAAAATATTGGAACACCTGTAAACGGATCTATGTTTTCTCTGATGCTTCTTTTTATGGCAAGTTGAAAACTCTCTGGTACCTCTGCTTTGTTAACAAAAAAGACAAATGTTGGAGGACGTATGTCTACTTGCAGCCCGTAATAAAGCTTCAAACCATGAGGTGGTTTTATGATCATGCGTTGTAGTACAGCATTGATTGCACTCGTAGGAACTTTCTTGTGTAGAGATTCATAGGCTGTATTTATTGCCTTTATAAGTTCTTTATATCCCACTTTGTTTACAGCACTCGTAAAAATTACTGGACTATAATCTATGAAATACAACTTTTCGTGTACTTCATCCAAAAATTCCTTAACTTTTCTCTCAGCATTTTTTATTAAATCCCATTTGTTCAGTACTATTACTGTACCTTTTCCGTTTTTTTCGGCAAGTCCTGCAATACGTTGATCTTGTCTCGTGATACCTTCCGTAGCATCTATGACGAGTACCACAACATCGGAACGCTCTATAGACTCTATCGTTCTGAGTGTGCTTATCCTCTCTATGAAGACATCGATCTTGCTCTTTCTTCTCAGTCCAGCAGTATCAACAAATAGATAGTTTCTACCGCTTATTTCTATAAATTCATCAATAATGTCACGAGTGGTACCAGCTATAGGTGTAACCAAAGCACGCTCTTCGTTGACAATCATATTGAATATGGAAGACTTCCCTGCGTTGGGTTTACCTGCTATAGTTACTCTAATCGTGTTCTTTTCCTCAGGGGGCATTTCCAAATTGTAACCTTTTTCCTCGAGTTTCTTTATCACACTTTCGACCAGGTCATCCAAATTCTTGCTTTGCTCTGCAGAAATTGGAAATGGTTCGCCAAACCCTAACGAAAAAAGCTCAGAATAAACCTTTTCGTAGACCTTTTCATTTTCAACTTTATTCGCAACGATTAAAACATCACAGCCTGATTTCCTAAGAAGTTCGGCAATCGTGTAGTCTTCAGAAGCTATGCCGTTTCGTCCATCTACTATGAACAAAACCAAATCGGATTCTTCGAGTGCCTTGATTGTCATTTCTCTGCTTTTTTCGTAAATCTCATCTTCTCTGCCTTCGAAAATACCACACGTGTCGACTACTTGAAATTGTTTGTCATACCAAACGACGCGGTCTACGACCGCGTCCCTTGTAGTGCCACTTTCGTCTGCAACTATGGCCTTTCTTCTTCCAATTAGTTTATTGAATAACGTCGATTTACCTACATTGCTCTTTCCAACCAAAAGGACAGTTGGTATCTTATTTTTTGTCGAAATTTTTTCCATCTTCCAATTTTTCCTCCAAACTTATACCCGAAGTGGTACCTGATTTCTCCGATTCTGCAACCACTTTTTCATTTTCGTAAACCTTTGGACTCACTATTATCTTGTATATGTCCTTTTGCTGCTCAAGTTTTATGATCTTACCGCTTATCTCATCTCCGATGTTTAGTTCATCGTAAACTTGTGCTTTGGGTATATACACTTCAACACTTTCACAAAGTCCTATGTATCCTTTATCGACCATCTTTATTATCCGTGCCGTTACATTGTCCCCTTCTTTATGGTTTTTAGCAAAAGCTTCCCATGGATTTGGCAATACTTTTCTTATGCTCACTCGTATCTTCTTATTGTCTTTGTCTATATCCAATATTCTTACTCTAACTTTTTCTCCTTCTTTTACAGCACTTTCAGTACTATCAACAAAATTCCAAGAAATTTCCGAAATATTGCAAAATGCCGTAACATTTGGCTCAAGTTCTAATATCACACCATTTGGAAGAGTTTTCACCACTTTCGCCTCAACTACATTCCCAATTGGATATTTCTCGTCTATCCCTTCCCATGGATCGCCAATCATGTTTTTGTAACTTAGCACCATTCGCCGCTTTTCAGCTGCTATGTCGATTATCTCTAATTTTACAGGGTCTCCTACAGAGACGATTTCTTCGATTTTCCCGGGTTTTCCCCAGAAGATCTCTGAAATAGGTACAAGTCCTTCTATGCCATCATCGACTTTTGCAAAAAAGCCAAATGGTTTTATCGAAGTTACTATACCTGTAACGTTCTGCCCAACTTTGAATTTTTGATCAATATTTTCCCAAGGATCCGGCAAGAGTGCCTTAACACTGAGTACTACTCTCTTCTTAATTGGATCAATGTCTTTTATCACGAATTTCATAACTTTTCCAACTGAAAGCATATTTCTTGCCGTCATAGAACTATTGTAAGAAATCTCGCTGTTTGGAACATATCCATTTATCGAACCTGCAATTTTTACTGAAGCTCCTCTGTCATCTATCGATTCAACGATACCTTCCACAACGTCTCCGACCTTCTTATTGTTAAAGAAATCATTGAGAATTTTCTGGAATAATCGTTTTCTCGAAACAACTAAATTTGTATTTCTTCCTCTTTGTTCAAATGAAATGATTGCGAATTCAAGCTTTTCTGCAGGAATTTCTTCATTTTCTTTGAGATTCGATTCGCTTCCGGGTAAGAAAGCATCCACTAAATTGGAGACGATTACTCTGTATCCACCCTTTTTACGTTCAACCACTTTTCCCCAAACTGTTTTTCCTTCTTCATATGCTTTCTTGATCTCTTCTTTGACTATTCTTTCCATCGGCTTTTTCTCAGAAAGCAAAACTGTGCCCTCGTCTTCGTTGAGTTTCTCTATCCTCACCTTGATTTTTTCGCCAACTTTGTACTCGGAAATTTCTTTGAAGAGCTCTTCGAGAGGTACTATTCCCATACCCTTCCATCCAAGGTCAACGTTCAATCCCGTTGGTGTGATTTCTGTGATAACACCATCTACTGTTCTTCCTCTGCCAAAATCATCCATCTCACTAAACTCGTTCAAAAGTTTTTCAAAAGATGACTCTTCCGTTTCGTTCGTTGGCTTGTTGACGTTGTTGATATCTTTGAATTCTTCCATAGAAAGTTCCCTCCCACCGTATTTTTCAGAAATGTATCTGACAAGATCACTTACATCTTTGACTGCAGTTGAAGTGCCACTTATTAAACCTATGTTTATTATTTCTTTGTTTTCTTTTATACTGTTAAATAATGTTGAGAATTTATTTTTTTCTATTTCCTTGAATTCTTGCGCATCTTCTACGTGAATTGCATGTCCAGTTTGATTACCTATTTCAAATAACTTTTTCGTATTTGAACTATTCTTTCCACCTATGATCAATAATATATCGCAATTTTCTGATAGATATTTGGCCGCATTTTCTCGCTCGATAGTTACATTGCATATTGTATTGTACACTTCAATTTGTGAAGCAGCATTGAGATACTTCATCTGTCTCACAAAATTTTCAAAATCTTCACTTGGACTCGTTGTCTGGCTAAGGATTGCTACCTTCTCTTTTTCAACATGCACGGGGATCGAAGTTATTATTGCAGCTGGTACATGACCATTCAAAGCGATCATTTCCGCATGGTCTTTCTTGCCAAAAACAACGATCTGCCAACCTTCGTTTGATAACTTTTCTGCTAACTTGAATACATTTTTCACAATAGGGCATGTTAGATCAAGTATTTTATGCTCTGCGCCCATTTCCTCTATTTTCTTAGGTGGTAGTCCATGGGCTCTAACTACGAACGTTGCCTTTTTTTCTTGATCATTGCTACTTGCATCGTTTGATAGACGTAATTCCGCACCAGCTCTTTCCTTTTGTATGACTAATCCAAGTTGTTGCAGTTTTTCAACAACGTTTTTGTTGTGGATTACCTCACCATCACTGAATAGCTTTTCTTTCTTTAAAAGTCGCTTTTCTATCTCTTCTACGGCTTTAGAGACGCCAAAGCAAAAACCAATAGGTCCAAGAATTATGTTCACCATAATTCACAGCATGCACCTTTCTTTCACCACTTCAATTATTTTGTCAACAACTTGTTGTACAGTAAGCTTAGAGGTGTCTATCTCTATTGCATCATCCGCCTTGGTGAGTGGTGCAATATCACGTGTAGAATCGTTTTTATCTCGTTCTATTATCTGCTCTAACAACTCCTCGTATGTTACATCGATGCCTTTATTTTTTAATTCATCATATCTTCTCTTAGCACGCACTTCAGGAGATGCCACTAAGAAGATCTTAACATTTGCATCGGGCATGACAACTGTGCCTATATCTCTGCCTTCTGCCACGATGCTTCTGTTTTTGCAAATTTCCTTCTGCATTCTTGTCAAAAAATTGCGCACATCTGCATGTGATGCGAAATCTGAAGCGTACATACCCGCCTCTGGTGTCCTTATTTCATCACCGACTAATTTTCCATTCAGGTAAAAGTGTCCATCTTTATAATCAATTTTGACGTCTTCCAAGTACTTTTCCAAACAATTGTCCTTCGGCGAAAGTCCTAACTGATGCAAAAACAAACCGATTATACGATACATAGCACCGGTATCTAAGTAATCCATACCAAGAGACTGCGCAATCAATTTTGCAACGGTAGTTTTGCCTGATCCGGCAGGTCCATCTATTGCTATCTTGCAGTGCAAGTTACCAAACCTCCTCAAGCCTCCTCGACCGTTTGTACAATCTTAAATACTCTATCGAGTCTTGTCATTTCGAAAATCCTTATAACGGTCTGTTTTAGTGATGCAAGTACCAATTCCTTTTCTGCCATTCTTGCATCTTTGTATAGCGCAACCAAGCTACCAAGACCTGCACTGTCGATGTAATTTACCTCCGACATATCGAGTACGATCTTTGAAACACTTGTCTCATTGATTGCATCTTTAAGAAATTTCTTTACCTCACCGGAATGATAAGCATCGATTTCTCCGTGGATTGCAATCACAAGTTTTCCATCTTCTTCCTTCTTATCAAAAGTTATGGACATTGGATCACCTCCCCCAAAGCCTTGAAATCAAATAACACAAATACTTTTTCAGCGTTCATTGTTTATCTTAATTTACTGTTTATTGTTTCAGCATTATTCCAACTTCGTCTAATTGTGATTGTGAGACAGTTGATGGTGCGCTTGTCAATAAACATGTGCCACTAGAAGTCTTTGGGAATGCAATAACTTCCCTTATGTTCTCTACGCCAACTGCAATCGATACCAATCTATCCAAACCTAACGCAATTCCACCGTGCGGTGGTACTCCGTATTGTAACGCTTCTAACAAAAAACCAAATTTCTCGTTTGCTTCTTCTTTTGATAATCCGATCATCTCGAATGATTTTTCCTGTATCTCTCTTTTGTGAATTCTTATACTTCCGCCACCGACTTCGAATCCATTCATCACCATATCATACGCATATGCCCTTATTTTTCCGGGTTCAACGTTGTTTTCTATATCTTCGATGTAAGGCATTGTGAAAGGATGATGACGTGCAACGAAACGCTGTTCTTCATCGCTCCATTCCAAGAATGGGAAATTTATAACCCAGAGTGCATCGTAACCTGATACTCTCATATATTGTTTACCTATTTTGAGCCTCAACGCACCCAATGCCGTGTTGAGCTTTTCTCTATTTTCATGGACAGCTAAGATGAATACATCGCCTTCAGCGACATTGTAATCTCTTGATATAGCCGCGTACTCATTTTCAAGGTATTTTGCAGTAGTCGATGTTATCTGTCCGTTTTCCACTTTGAACCATAATACTCCGCCAAGTCCATATCCTTTGACAAATTCGGAGTACTCATCTGCGATCTTTCTGCTCATGGGTACATTTGCCTTAAACCCTTTCACTGTGCCGCCTTTATCCAGAACTTCTTTAACTATTTTGAAATCAGAATTCTTGAAATAATTAGTTACATCTACCATCTCCATACCGTATCTTCTGTCTGGTTTGTCTGAACCATATTTTTCCAATGCCTCTTCGAATGGCATTCTATCAAATTTTTCTGGCAGATTAATCCCAACCGCATTGTAAATATGCCTTGCAAGACCTTCTGCAAGTTGCAAGACGTCTTCCATATGTACGAAAGACATCTCTATATCTATCTGAGTAAATTCCGGTTGCCTATCTGCGCGTAGGTCTTCATCGCGGAAGCATCTGACTATTTGGAAGTACTTGTCCATTCCTGAAACCATTAACAGTTGTTTCAATAATTGAGGGCTCTGGGGTAGTGCATAGAAGTTACCCTTCTTCAATCTTGATGGAACGAGAAAATCCCTTGCACCTTCCGGGGTACTTTTCGTAAGATAAGGTGTTTCAATCTCCAAAAACCCTTTGTCTGCTAGATAACTGCGTGCTGCGAATGTCATCTTGTGACGGACTATCAAGTTGTTCGTCATCCTTGCACTTCTCAAATCCAGATATCTGTACTTCAATCTTACTTCTTCGGATACATCATCGCCCGGGTAAAATGGTGGCAACTGCGACTTTGAAAGTATTTCCAGATGTTCCACAACGACTTCTATCTCTCCAGTTGCTTCATTTGTAACTGCTTCATTTGGCCTCTTTCTCACTGTTCCTTCTATTTGGATGACATCTTCTCTGGAAATTTCATTTACCTTGTCATAAACAGGCGAATTTGGATTGGCCACGATCTGAGTCTTGCCGTATCTATCTCGCAGTATTACAAACTTAACTCCACCAAGGTCCCTTATCCTATCGACCCAACCAGACAATGTTACTCGTTTACCTTCGTCTGTAGCCTTTAGCTCTCCACATGTATGTGTTCTATACATCAAATTACCTCCCAATAGCAGTCTCTATCGTTCATTTAGCCTTTTGAAATTTTCTACATTCGTACGATTTCAAACTATTTATTACCCTTTTCTTTCTGATACGCTTCCCAATCTTGCATAAATCTCTTGATGCCATTATCCGTAAGTGGATGAACGAACATTTTCTTGAGAACGTCGAATGGTATCGTTGCTATATCTACACCGAGCATTGCTGCTTCGACAACATGCATTGGGTGACGGATACTTGCTGCTATGACTTCCGTATCAAATCCATAATTCGAGTATATCTGCATTATCTCATCAAGTAATTTGACTCCATCATTCCCATTATCATCTATTCTGCCTATGAATGGACTAACAAACGTTGCCCCCGCCTTTGCCGCAAGCAGCGCTTGATTTGCACTGAAAACTAAAGTGACATTCGTCTTAATCCCTTCAGCTGAAAGAATTTTTACTGCCTTTATTCCATCCGGTGTCATCGGTATCTTAACAACGACATACTCGTCGATGGCGGCTAACTTCCTCGCTTCTTCAACCATTCCATCCCAATTCAAAGAGATGACTTCAGCCGAAACTGGTCCTTGGACAAGTTGACATATATCCTTTATCCTTTTTTCGAAATCGGCCCCTTCTTTTGCAATCAAAGTTGGATTTGTTGTGACACCATCCACGATGCCCCATTCAACTCCTTGCCTTATTTCATCGATATTAGCAGTATCGAGGAATATCTTCATAATCTCCCTCCTTTTGTTAGGAGCTATTTAGTTTTATTTGTTAACTATTGCTCCTATTTTCATTTCTATCAATTATATCATATTATTCGTGTTATCCATATCACATTTTGCATCTTTTTCAAATCTCTTTTTTGCCTTTTAATTCCTTCAAAACCTCTTGCACTTCTTGTTTACCAAACTTTACAAGTGCCCCCTCTGCATGGGTGTACATATCATTTCCGATGTACAGTAACATGTCTGGCGATATACCATCTTTGTAATAATTACTATCGTAGTGAATTCCTACTATCTCACCTACGTACAAGATATGATCACCAAAAGGTCTCTTATCTATAACCTTGCATTCGTAACATCCAACCGCAATTTTAAGTACGGGAACGTTCAACTTAGTTCCAATATCGTATTGTATATCGAATATCTCTTCTTTACGATGATCCCTACCAGAGGTCCTACCAACGAAACCAGCCAATTTGTAATCATCGAATTTCAAAAAGTTCAGAGAAAATGCACCAGACTTATCAATTAGTTCTTTGCTGTATCTCTTTGGTGATATTGAAACTGCATACAATGGTGGGTCAAATGATAATTGTGTGTGCCAAGCGGCAGCCATGAAGTTTGATTTATCTTCGTACAACGTCCCAACGATGGTGACTGGGAATGGATAATGGAAATAGTACTTTTCAGCACTCTCTAAGAATTTGTCCATGTTTACTCCCCCCATAGAGTTTAAGAACTACAAATTGTTATTCCATCAACTCTTAGTAATTTTATCACAACTAATGCGAATAAGAAAATATGTGGTATAATTCAATTGCAAAACGTGAGGAGGTGTCGGAGTTGGAAATGTTAACAAATGAAGCATTTAAGACTATGACATTAAAAGACGCCATGACATACGAAGATAAATCAGCGCTTGTGGAACGCTCTGTTGAAATTATCGCCAAAGAAGATAAGAACATTAGAGCATTCATAAGCGTTAACAAAAGCCCAAACATTGGTATTCCAATAGGTATAAAGGATAACATGAATGTCAAGGGAGTCGAAACAACTTGCGCATCTAAGATATTGAAAGGTTACGTAGCTCCATTCGATGCAACTGTTGTGCAAAAATTGAGAGAGAATGGTTTTTCATTTGTTGGCAAAACGAATTTAGATGAATTTGCGATGGGAGCAAGTACCGAATATTCTGCATATGGTCCAACAAGAAATCCACACGATTTAGAACGAGTTGCAGGTGGAAGTAGTGGGGGTTCAGCTGCTGCAGTTGCATCTGGAGAGGTAATTGCTGCACTTGGTAGCGATACTGGCGGTTCCATACGCCAACCTGCTTCGTTTTGCGGCGTTGTTGGATTCAAGCCTACGTACGGCTTAGTTTCAAGGTATGGCCTAGTTGCATTCGCTTCATCACTAGACCAGATTGGTCCTATCACCAAGACAGTTGAAGATAGTGCTATTTTGATGAACATAATTGCAGGGAAAGATGAAATGGACTCAACAACCGTTGACAGAAAGATAGATTTTACAGAATTTATAGGCAAGCAATTTCCAAAAATGAAGGTAGCTGTCGCAACGCAGTCTTTCGGTGAAGGCGTCGAAGACGGTGTAAAGCAAAAGGTCAGGGAATTCATTACCTTACTTGAGAATTTTGGACATGAGGTAGCGATGGTAGATATAGATGACCTGAAGTATGCTGTTGCCACATATTACATAATTGCACCTTCAGAAGCAAGTACGAATCTCTCGAGATTTGATGGTGTCAAATACGGTCTGCGTGTCTCTTCTGATTCACTGCGTGATTCGTACGAAAAGACCCGTGGAGAGGGATTTGGTGATGAGGTAAAACGAAGAATATTGATAGGTACGTTCACACTCAGTGCTGCATACTACGATGCCTACTTTGAAAAGGCTCAAAAGGTGCGAAGGAAGATTGCGAATAGACTATCTGAAGTATTCGAAAAGTACGATTTCATCATAACACCTACATCACCTATCGTTGCGTTCAAGATAGGTAGCGTCTCAGATCCGCTCGTTTACTACATGATGGATATATTCACAATACCAGCAAACCTTGCTGGACTTCCTGCGATCAGCATTCCGTTTGGTAAGGTTGACAATTTGCCTGTCGGCATCCAAATAATGGGGCCAAGATTTTCTGATGCGAAGGTACTCGGATTTGCCGATTCTATAGAAAGGCAACTGCGATAAGCATATTAGCGATGGATGATGAACGATAGGGGAGGAAAATGTATGGATAACAGATACAGACCGGTTATAGGTCTTGAAATACATGTGCAGCTCAATACAAAGACAAAAGCATTTTGTGATTGCAGCGCCGAGGTATTCGATTTAGAACCAAATTCATCAATCTGCCCTGTATGTACAGGCCAGCCAGGTGCACTACCGGTTCCATCTCACGAAATGTTTGAACTCGGAATTAAAATTGCCAGTGCTCTGAATTGTCACATCAACCTCTATTCTCGCTTCGATCGAAAAAATTACTTCTATCCTGATCTACCAAAGGGTTATCAAATAACACAGTTCTTCCACCCACTATCTGAACGTGGTTGGCTTGAAGTAGATGGTAAGAAGATACGTATAACAAGAATTCATTTAGAAGAAGATGCAGGTAAGCTTCTCCACTCTGGTGATAACATAACAAAATCCGATTATTCACTTGTAGACATGAACAGATGTGGTGTACCTTTGGCTGAAATCGTTACGGAACCTGATATAGAATCTCCGGAGCAAGCAAGAATTTTCATGGAAAAACTCCGTACTATATTAAGATACATCGGCGTTAGCACGGGTGATATGGAAAAAGGAGCCATGCGATGCGACGCAAACATATCGGTAGTTGATACAATTACCGGTAAGCAGAGTAACAAAGTGGAAGTTAAAAACATGAATTCCTTTAAATTTGTAGAAAAGGCTCTAGAATACGAATTTGACAGGATAGTCCAATTGATGGAAAATGGTCAAGAAGTTGAAAGAGAAACAAGAGGCTGGAATCTGACAACAAAATCAACCGTTAGTATGCGAAGCAAAGAGGAGTCACACGATTATAGGTACTTCCCAGAACCAGACATACCACCAGTCGTGTTAGATAGCGAGTATGTCGAGAAAATAAAAAATTCACTACCTGAACTTCCAGATGACAGACTCAGAAGATTTGTAAATGACTACAAGTTATCCGAAAAGGATGCATGGACACTCGTAGAAGACAAGAAGATTGCTGACTTTTTTGAAGAAGTTGTTAAACAAACGAAAGAACCAAAAGAAACGGCAAATTGGTTTTTGACGGAATTATTCAGGATGATCAGTGAACACGGTGAAGACAAAATTCACATAAATCCTACACATTTCGTTGAATTGTTTCAGCTGATGAGAGATGGTAAGATATCAAGAAACATGGCAAAAGATATCTTTCAAGAGAGCGCATTAAGTGGTAAAATGCCATCAGAAATTGTTAAAGAAAAGGGATTGGAACAAGTTGATGATACCAAACTCATCGAAGACATCGCTAAGAAGGTTATAGAGGCACATCCAAAGGAAGTCGAAGGCTTCAAAAACGGTAAGGAAGGGCTTTTCGGCTTCTTCGTTGGACAAGTTATGAAAGAAACTAAGGGAAAGGCCAATCCAAAAACTGTAAACGAAATACTGAACAAATTTTTGAGGGGTGTTTAATTATCACAGATTGTTACAGAGCACGGAATCTAAAGGGGTGAGGAAGTTATCATGAAGATAAAAAATCTATCTAAGTTGTTCCTTCTTGCAATCATTGTGAATGTTATGTTTGTCACGTCGATTTTTGGTATCGACTTATCAACACTTTCTCCAAGTGTGCAAGGAATATACAATTCTTTTTCCATCAACGTCTGGAATTTATCATTTGTTTATGAAGATTCAAAAGTTGCTGGTGGGCTACGCTTTTACGACGAAGATTTGAGAAGTGAGTCTTATAAGCTTGGCTTCATAACGATGAAAAGGCCCATTGATAAGAGTTACTTCGATGTGCTTGCGTTCGTTGGTCAAACAAATGGGGTAATATTGACTGTAGGCTATGAAGGATATTCCATACCGACTACTGGATTTGAAAGGACGTATTATTTTTCCACAGATCAAGTAATAACGACAGATTATTCCAAGACTTGGTTAGCACTTCCGAGTATTCCTATAGGTGGTAGCACTATTGGACCATTTTCACTGAACTACGAAGGATTTTCTCTAACTCAAGTTGCACCGACAGGCACAAGTATAGACTTGAAAAGGGCATTTGCCAACATTGATACACTTCAACTGAGCTTCGTACAGATTGGAACTATATACTCTCTGGGATTTTACGTCTTTCCAGACAAATCTCTGGAACAAGGTGTGACAGCTGATCTTGGTTGGGATTTCGATGAAGGCAGATTAGTGGGCGTTCTCGGTGGAAGGATATTTGTCGATTTTGATCAGTTGAGATTTTTCTTTTCTACCTATGGAACGTACATACCAAGTTCATCTGCCATGAAATATGGCGTCTGGATCAAATTTCTTTCTCCTGTCCAAGGAGATTTGATCATTCAAAATTCATCAGCTTACTTTAAGATCAAACTTTCTCAATGACTGTAAGAGATATTTGGTATATTGGGGTTGAAGAGAGTGAGTGAATCGAATTTCACAAGGGATTTAGAAATACCTGGCATAGGTGTGTACATTCATATACCATTTTGTAAGAGTAAGTGCATATACTGCGATTTTGTAAGCTATACGGAAAATGATTTTGATCAGTACACTAATTATCTACTGGAAGAGATCCAAATGTACGATAAATGGCTTTCGCAAGGTATAAGTACGTTGTACATCGGTGGTGGAACGCCAAGTATATTCCCAAAAGAAAAACTTGCATCGATAGTCGAGGGCGTCCTAAAGCACGCGAATAATCTTCAAGAATTTACAATAGAAGTAAATCCTGACTCTTTTAACGTAGAACTTGCAGAGTTTTACCAATCTTTAGGTGTCAATAGATTGAGTATGGGCCTGCAAGGTGCAGACGATGATGTACTAAAAAAATCTGGTAGATTATACGACTACGAGACCTTTATCAGAAAGTATGACATGGCTCGTAGGTATTTTGATATAGTGAATGTTGATTTTATCGTAGGATTACCTGGCGAATCTTGGAAGACGATTCAGAAGGACGTTGAATTTGTAAGCCATTTTATGCCAGAACATGTATCTATCTATATGATAGAAGTGCACGATGAATCCGAGGCCAAGGATTTTCTCAAAAAGCCTGATGAACAGACTTTCTTGAGGTACGATGAATTTCTAAAATCAATGAGGGGCTTGGGTTACGAAAGATACGAAATATCAAATTTTGCATTGAATAACAAATACTGCAAGCATAATCTCAAGTATTGGTTCAACGATGATTACATAGGTCTTGGTGCATCCGCTGGTGGACACATAGGACATTTAAGGTACAACAATTATGGTGAATTGTATGACTATTATTTAGCGATCTCTGAAGGTAAGTTTCCGCGTCTGTACGAGGCAACAAATAGCGCAGAGAGAGAGGCGTTGGAGACATTGTTCATGGGATTACGTACAAAATGGGGTGTAGATGTTGAAGATATAAAACGTAAAACTGGCATCGATGTATCAGATGTCATCGATATACTCAAGAGCAGATTCAATTTCTTCGATGGTAGAAAGTTGAACGAAGAAGGAATGGATTTCAGTAATCTATTCTTCGTAACACTGCTAAGTGTCTGGGAGGAATATTTCGATGAGGAGTGAGATAGTCGTAACGATCGTTTGTTATATGATTTTATTTGTTATCGGTGCCGTGGCGATGTACAGTCTAGACATTGCAAAGGAACAAGTGCTCGGTGTTTCGAGCAACTTCTTTCAAAAGCACATTATAAACATTTCAGCAAGCCTTGCAATGTTCCTAATTGCAATGAATATACCATTCAACTTTTACGAAAAGCATGTAACTTGGCTTTACGTCTTTGGAATAGTGCTTTTAGGTGTAGTTTTTGTATTTCCAGCAATAAATGGTGCACATAGATGGATTTCTTTGGGAAGTTTTACGCTCCAGCCTTCAGAATTTGCGAAAATTATACTAATATTGTACCTTTCAATATACGTGAAGAAGAACAAGAGTGAGATGGACACTTTTTGGAAAGGGTTTGCACTACCACTTTTGATCTCGCTAGTCTATGTTGCACTTGTTTTTGTCGAGCCAAACCTCAGTACGGCACTACTTATGTTGGCAATAGCAGTTATAACTCTGTACTACGGTGGAGCAAAGTTAATTTATTTTTTGATATCACTTGGTGTCGGTGTAGTTGGCCTTGTACTTGCCTCAACATTTGGCCTTCTTCATACTTATCAACTCGGTAGGCTGAGGTATTTCTTCGGAGGTAGCATAGCACCACAAGTTGATATAGCACTTAAGACAATGAAGAATTCAGGTATAACTGGCTCAGGGGTTGGTAGTGGTTGGTTGAAGGTCTACGTGCCTGAAGCTGAAAGTGACTTCGTGCTGGCCGTTATCGGAGAAGATTGGGGATTTTTTGGTATCATCTTTGTGCTCCTTGCGTATCTGTTCCTCACATACTCCCTAATGCGAGTGGCAAGGTACATAGAAGATACTGCATTGAAGGTCTTTACATGGTCGTATGCTTCAGTTATACTCTTACATATGACTATAAATTTGGGCGTTTTTGCAGGCTTTCTGCCAGTGACCGGTGTCCCACTTCCATTTGTGAGTACTGGTGGGAGTTCGATGATGGGACTATTAACAGGTTTTGGTATAATATTATCTGGCCTATTGAACAAGAAAGGTGATACTGCCAAGAACTACGAGAAAAACTCCGAGGCCACAAGAAAAGAGGACGATATGGATGGAAAATGATGCGAGTAATGTAACTGCTGGTACTAACGATAAGCGTAAAAAACTGAAGATTGCAGCGGCTGGCGGTGTTACCGGCGGACATCTTTATCCAAACATTGCAGTGCTTGAAGAATTTCAAAGGCAATATGACACCGAAGTATTGTACTTTTGCGTCTTTGGAAAGTTAGAGGAGAGATTGCTCCCAGTTGTTCATCCAGAATACAAGAGATTCTCACTACAAGTGAAGGGATTAAAAAGGCCCGTCTTTCATCCTGAGAACTTCAGTCGTGTCGTTGACCTAATGAAGAACTCTAGGGACATAGAAAAGAAATTAAGGGCATTTAAACCTGATTTTGTCTACGTTTCAGGTGGATACGTGAGTTATCCAGTTGCGAAAGCTGCCGATAGAATTGGTATTCCCGTATTCGTCCAAGAACAGAATACGATCCCAGGAAAGGCAAATATAACGATCTCAAAATTTGCAAAAAGTGTGTTTGTAACATTTCCTGGGTGTGTTAGGTATTTTCCAAAGGAAGTACATCAAAAAATACAAGTAACTGGAAATCCCATATGGAGCAAAGATGGAGTGGCACAGGTCAACCATCCGGCAGTTATAGTCATCGGTGGAAGTGGTGGAAGCGAGTTTCTCAACAGAATCACGTTGGAAATTGCAACAGAAATGCCCGATGTGACATTCATACTTTCTACCGGTGGAAAAAAGATTGATGGGAATGTACCGCCTAACGTTGAATTGCATGATTACATAGACAACATGTATGCATACTGGCGCAGTGTGGACGTGGCCATAACGCGTGGTGGAGCGACGACGATCTCTGAATTAATTCACTTCAACGTACCTGCAGTTGTTATTCCTTGGGAAGGTGCAACTGAAGGGCATCAAGTAATAAACGCTAAGATGATAGAAAACGAAGGCCTCGGTATCATGATGAGAGAGATGGAATACTCGAAGGATGCATTGGTAAGCACTCTATATGAACTTATCAAGAAAGGGAGAAAATTTGAAGAACGTGAGAATCCCGCTAAGAAGATCGTTGAATCGATAATTGAAGAGATATCAAAAATCAGGAAGGATTTAAAAGCATAAATCAGTTGATAATGTTTGAAGAACACAGGAGGTTTAGTTGATGATGTCTGAAGCGGTCTTTCAGAAGATGGAAAAAATCCATTTCATAGGAATCGGTGGAATTGGCATGAGTGCGCAAGCAATGTACGAGCACTTTCATGGTAAGAAGGTAACAGGTAGTGATCCGTACAGTTCCGAGAGAACTCAATATTTGGAAAGTATTGGGATAGATGTATTCAAAACACATGAAGAAAAGAATGTGTACGGTGTGGACGAGGTGATAATAACCCCTGCTATTTCAAAAGACAATCCAGAGTATGTCTATGCGAGAAACAACAACATTAAGATGACGATGAGAATCGAGCATTTCAGGTCAATATTATCCAAATACAAAGGCTTTGCAGTAACGGGTACCGATGGTAAATCTACGACGACTGCGATGCTGGCAAACTCACTGATCAACCTAAATCAAGATCCTTACGTCTTCTTGGGTGCGCTACATACGAAATTAGAACATGGAAACTATAGAAGTGGAAAAGATACAGCCGTCTATGAACTCGATGAAAGTCAACCAGGTTTTGAACTATTCAAACCTGAATATCTCATCATAACGAATGTGCGTGGAGATCATCTTGAAAACTACAACAACTTGGACCACTACTACGATTCGTTCAAGCGGCTAATAAACAACACAAATTTCGTAGTTACATTCGAAGATGAGAAAAAGTTTAGAGGAAATGCAACGTTTGGTGTGTATTCTGGTGATTTTAGGTTAGTTGAGAGAAAACAAGAGGGATTTTTGCAAACCGTCGATATCTATACTCCTTGGGGTGAGAAGAAATTCCTTCTTCCAGTACCAGGATATCACAATGCACTCAACGCGCTTGCAGTAATCACATTACTATCGAGCATAGGATATGACATAAACGATGTGATGAATTCATTCTACGATTTCAGATTACCCGGGCGTAGATTCAACGTCAGTTACGATGACCCTGAGAAGAAATTGACGATAGTCGATGACTACGCACATACGGCAGACGAGATAGAAGTCCTCTTGAAGACCGCAAGAGAGGTCTATTCCGATAGAAAAGTTGTACTCATATTCCAGCCTCACAGATACACGCGTCTGAAGAGAGAAGCTGAGAAATTTGAGAAGGTCCTACAGATCGCAGATGAAATATACGTGACCGAAGTGTACGGTGCATTCGAGAGTAAGAACGGGATTACTGCTAGAAAGATTGTTGAAGACATCAAGAGATCAGTCTTCATACAAGATTTGAATGAATTGAAAAATATCAGTTATAATAGTAATAGCGTATATCTATTCGTTGGTGCAGGTGACATATACAACGTATCACAGAGCATAGTAAACGATTTAAAGAAAGCTTCAAGCCGTGTATAGTTGTGTATAAAGTTTCGTCTGAATTCATATAAAACCATATTTGCCATTTTGATATTACGCTGATATAGAATTCTGACTTATCGCATTATCATGATTTTGGTGGGGAGGTTCACTGGTGGTACTGAAAGAGATCATCATTAAAGGTTTTAAATCCTTTGCTGATCTTGCAAATCTTGAGATCTCTGATAGAGTAACAGTAGTAGTCGGGCCAAACGGTTCCGGCAAATCTAATGTTGTCGATGCAATTCGATGGGTACTTGGCGAGCAATCGATGAAAGAAATAAGGGCGCAAGAACGGGAAGATGTGGTCTTTTGGGGAAATGAAAAGAAGGCTCCGGCTCAAAGTGCATACGTTGAGCTTGTTTTCGAAGATGGCACTGGGCACATTTCAATAGCACGAGAATTATCACGCGATGGTGCAAGCAAATATTTACTAAACGGCGACGTCACTAGACTTAGAGATATCAGAGATTTTCTCATGTCCCGTGGTTTCGGGAAGAGTACATATTCGATAATAGGACAAGGTCAGATAGACAAAATAGTCTCCGCAACGCCTGAAGCACTACGAATGATGATCGAAGAAATTGCAGGCATAGGGATCTACAGGGAAAAAAAGAAAGAAGCACTATCTAAACTCGATATTACCCAGGCAAATTTGAATAGGGTAAGTGATGTGCTATTTGAAGTCGACAAGAATAGGAAATCTCTGTACCTCAAAGCTAAACGCGCGGAGAGGTACGTTGAATACTCTACAGAATTGGAAGGGTTGAAGAGAGATTTCTATGGTGGCGTTTACAAGATAGAGAGTCAAAAACTTGCTGACATGGAAAATTACTTTACAGATCTCAACCGTTCACTCAAAGAGAGACTCAAATCATTGGCACAACTTGAAATGAATTGGTCTACATTGAAAGAAGAATTCAATCGTATAGATGCAGAAATGGAAAACTATACGAAGATATTGGAAGAATTTAAGACAAGAGAAAATCAACTACTCGAGATAAAAGAGAAATTCACCAAGAGATTGAACGAGCTTGAAAGTAAATACATAGAGGTAACAACAAGAACAGACATGCTGAACGACGAGTCTGCTTCTCTGAAAAACAGGTATGAAGAGATAAGATTAATACTATCCAAAGTCAACGAAGAAATTTCGGAAACGGAACGTGTGTTGTCCCAGCTTGAAATGGAGAAGCAATCGATATACACGCAATATTCCGAGCAAGAAAAGGAAATACTAAAAAAGAAACAAGAGTACGAAGAAATAGAAAAGACACTTGGAAAAATTAACAATGAAATATCCAGATTAAATGAGAACAATCAAGATATACGAAGACGTGTTGAGATGATTCAAAGCCAGCGCAATCAGAAAGAAGATAGAAAGATTGAGCTTGAGTCTGAGATAAATGATCTTGAAAAGCACTTGTTGGAGATCGTTGAAAAGGAAAATGAACTTGTTAAAGAACTGGATACCATCAAATCTACGTTGGAAGAATACAATAGGCAGAAAAATGCCAGAAATTCACAACTTGAAGAACTTGTGAGAAGAGAAAAAGAAATAAGAGCTGAGATAGATGTCATAAGGCGTCAAATAAATGATTACCAAGGCTTTGGCCACGCGGTGAGGAAGATATTCGAAAATAAAGATACATTCAAAGGTTTGATAGATGTTGTTGCCAATTTGATAGATTTCGACAAATCACTTTCAACTGCCTACGAGATACTGCTTGGCGGTGCGGTACAGCACGTTGTCGTATCTAGTGCAGAAGATGGCAAACAGATCATAGAATTTCTAAAAAACGGAGAATATGGTCGAGCTACGTTCATTCCTCTAGACCTCATCGATGCAGCTTTCTCACCAATTTCGGGCGTAGAAAACGAAGCAGGATTCGTTGGATATGCCGCAAAACTCATCACAGTCCCAAAAGAATACAATCTATTACCTGCATATCTATTTGGTAGTGACATAATAGTAGACAACATGGATCATGCGATACAATTAAAGAGGAAATACAACATCAGATCAAGAATAGTTACTATCGATGGAGAACTTATATCTGGCAAAGGTGCAATGAGTGGCGGTAGATCCAAAGAAGACTACTCGAATTCACTAATCGCAAGACGAGTTAGATTAAAGACGTTGGAAACTGAATTGAAAGATGTAGAGGAAAACAAAGGAGTAATTGAAAATGAAATCAACAACATATCCGAAGAGATAAAACAACTTCAAGGTAACATGGATTTAGTGAGAGAAGAATTAGCCAATATCTCAGGTAGGTCACTCTCTTCGAAAAGGGTCTTGGAAGAATTGCAAAAGTCGTTGAAAGAGGTAACAGACGAATTGTCTGACTTGATAAAATTGGAAGCAGAGTACACCGGAAAGTATGAAGGAAATTTGGCAAGAATTGAAACACTCGATAATCAATCTAAGGAATACGAAGAAAAAAGAAAAGTACTGCAAGTAGACGTTAGCGAGTTTTCAAAGCAGCTCGATAAACATAGAAAAAAGTTGGAAGAACTGAACGAATCGATAGCGACATATCGTGCAGAACTCAAAAGCTTGTCCGAGAGAAAATTGCAATACAGTGCTGAGAACGATAGAATAAACGTTCGATTGGACGAAATAGCTGAGGAGATAGCAAATTCCAAATCTGTTACTCTGCACCTCGAAGAGGAGATTGACAGTACGAAAAAGTTTTTGCTCGAGAACCAGAGAGAACTTGAAACGCTCAAGTCTACGTCACAGGATGTCTTTGCCGGGATAAGAGAAAGGAAGAGTGGAAAAGAAGGAAAATTGCAACAACTGCAATCGATGGAAGATGACATCAGCAGGCAAAAATCAGATATAGAATCAATGAGAGAAAGAATTCATGAAACTGATTTGCGGCTGCAAGAGATACGGTTCAAGATATCGAATATCCCAGAAGAATACAGGACACCGGTGGACGTGGAACCTGAAAGTCTTGATGAACTCAACCAGCGCATAAGTGACCTTGAGAACAAGTGTAAGATGCTTGGCCCTGTGGATTTGAATGCGATGGATGAGTACAAAAGAGTGGAAGAGGAATACAACGAATTGATGAAACAGAAGTTGGATTTAGAAGATGCCAAGAAAAAGCTCGAAGAGCTGATCGAACAGACCGACATCCAAGCACGGGAACAATTTTTGAAAACATTTAACCAAATCAACACATCGTTCAAAGGATACATAGAGAACTTGTTTTACGGTGGAACAGGTGGGATGAGACTCATCGAAGATAATGACGTACTCGAAGCAGGTATAGAGATAACGATTTCCAAAGCTGGCAAAAAGGTCCAGAGACTTCAACTACTCTCTGGTGGGGAAAAGGCACTTGTTGGGATAGCACTGATCATGGCGATGCTTGAAGCAAACAAAGGTGTGTTTTATGTACTAGATGAAGTTGATGCACCCTTGGATGATTACAACTCAGAGAAATTCAAAAGGTTACTTGAACACGAAGATTCTCAATTCATAGTCATAACACACAACAAACTTATTATGGAGGCCGGAGACATAGTCCATGGAGTAACTATGGTAGATGGAGTTTCAAAAATCATTCAAGTAAAAATGGAGGAGATAACAGCATGAGATACCTATACTTTTTACAACAGTTCTTTGACAGATTACCTGCACCTGCTTTCATAAAGGACAACAAGGGAAGATACATATGGGTGAATAAGGAATTGGAAAATGCTGTGGGACTTACCGAAGAAAGGATAATAGGAAAGTTCGAAGCTGTGATTTTGAACGACGAATCTATAGAGGATTTGGATAGAAAGGTTATGAGAACACGTAAAAACCAAGTCCACCAAGAAATGATAAATGGCAGATACTACACAATTCACAGAATGCCGATAAGACTTGGTACAGGTAGCTACGGCGTTGCAGGTATAATGTACGACATGACGGAGAAAGTCTTGGAACAAACTATTTACCAGATGCAGTCTTTCGTCGAGAAGCTCATCATCGAGTTGCTTTCTGAACAAGACGTAGACACCGTAGAATTTATGAAGAACATCGTCAAGAAATTCAACGAGCAATATCCAAAGATCACTGTTACATTGTTGAAAGACAACTCATATGTTGCCGGTAGAGAAGACAGAAAACTATCAGAAAGGGCTGCTACCATAGACGAAATAAAGACGATGATTCACGATAGAAGGACTTATCAAGTTGTTCCTGTGGAGAACTACAAATTCATCATCTACGTTCCAGAGGAATACACAAGCATTTCAAAAGCACTCTCGACATACCTCAGCTCGCAGGTACTTGCTGCCATCAAGATCATCGAAAATCGGCGAGCATACAAAGAATTTGGCAACAAGCTTGAGACAATAATAAAGATGGTACAACTTTGGGAAAGTAGTTCGTCACTCGATAGTTATTTACAATCAGTGTTAGACGAGTTAGTTAAGATCATACCGGAAACTCAAAAGGCATCCATATGGTTACTCGATGGCAATGATTATAGAAACGTTGCAGTTTACAACTACGGTGATGAAGTTAAGAATGTTATAATCAAAACATCGGAAGACAATTATGGAAAGAGTATTGGTGAAAACAAGGTTGCTGAACTCACGGAAGTATACAAACTAAACAAAGAAAGCCCTCACAAAGATATTTGGGAATTAGCCGGCGTGACAGACCCTAATTTTTCACCATTGGTTGGAAGCGTAAAGATTGGTGACAAGAAACTCGTAATAATATCTCTTGACAATTTTGAAGGCAAACATTTCTCCGAAGAGAGTAAGAAAATATTGAATTTGTTGGTAGACTTGTTGTCTACTTTTCTGACTAACAAGACTGGTAAGAAGCAAGCAAATAACGGTAAATAAACTGCTAGAATGATGAGGTAATAGCGTGACATTTCGCCTCGAGAAATTACTGAACTTAAGGCAAAAGGAAGAAGAGGCAATAAAATTAGAGCTCAGCAGAATAAGAGCTCAAATCAGAGAAGTTGAAGTGCAGATAGAAGAAGCAATAGCATCTAAAAGTGAGACAGAAAGAGAGTTGCGCACGGGTGTTCAAAATGGTGCGCAACTTGGTTTGTTGCTTTACATCATAGATTTGTATCAAAAATATATTGCCCAGCTCAATACAAAGATGAACGAACTAAGAAGAGAAGAAGAAGACACTTTGAAGCAGTACCTTGAAAAAAGAATGGAACGTAAGAGCTTTGAAAAGTTGAAAGAACGTTTCGTTCAAGGTCAGATGAAAGAGGCAGATGCGAGAGACAGAAAGGTTATCGATGAGGTGGCATTGCAAAAGTACACACACCAGTCAGAGGAAAGGGGAAATAGTTAGTTGGTGTTGCTATCAAAAGTTATTGGTGCATTCGTTACATTCCCCGGACTTATAGTAACGCTTTTTCTCATTCTCTCTGGAATATTCGTCATAAAGCGGCAGAAAGGCTGGAAGTTTTTTCTAATTCTTTCAGCTTTTTTCTATATTATTTCTTCAAGTTGGTTTGTTTATCTCCTTTCAAAGACCATTTATACAGCAGATAGCAAGGATGAAGGTACTTACATAGTGGTGTTAGGTGGTGGCGTTGATCAATTTGGTAACCAAACGGAGATAGGTGCCCATACATTGCGGAGATTGTACAAGGGAATTCAACTGTACAAGAACAAACAAAGGCCAATAGTCGTTACCGGTGGTGTTATTTCAAAAGGTATACCTGAAGCATTTGTTATGAAAGATGTTTTAGTTACACTAGGTATTCCTGAAAGCGATATAATAGTAGAAGAAAAGGCGAGAAACACAGATGAAAATGCGCAATACGTTAGAAAGCTGCTTGGGGATGTGCCAGTTACGATAGTTACAAGTTCGACTCATATGAGGCGTTCACTCTTAAGCTTTGGCAAGCGATTTTCTAAGGTGTATAACATTCAGTGCGACGTACCAATCGATTTCAGAAACTCATACCTCGACTATTTGCCAAATTCCGGTGCCTTTTATAGTTTTTGCAGTATCACGCACGAACTCGTAGGGATTGTAAAATATTCATTTTAGACACGTTGGAAGTTAAGGTTATGGAACTCAAAACAATAAACAATATAGAGAGGGAGTGAAGATATGTTCCCATTGTACGACACGATACCAAGTAGCAAGAGAGCATACGTAAACTATGTGATCATATTTGCAAACATAGCTGTCTTTCTATACGAATTAACTTTCTTTTCGTCAGAAACCATGCTGGATAACTTCTTTTACACGTACGGCTTTGTACCGAGTAAAATGTTCTCTTCATTTCCGTTTCTAGCAATATTTACCCACATGTTCATCCATGGTGGTTGGCTACACATAATTGGTAACATGTGGTTTTTGAAGATATTTGGTGACAACGTTGAAGATACGATGGGTCACTTCAAGTACTTCCTTTTCTACATAACAGGTGGGATATTTGCACTATTTTTCTACGTTGTATTCAATCCACTTTCTCCTTACCCACTTGTAGGTGCTTCTGGTGCAATTTCCGCGGTGATGGGGGCATACTTTGTTCTCTTTTACTATTCTCGCATCGTCTCACTGATTTTTCTTATTTTTCCATTCATCGTTGAAATTCCTGCATTGATTTACTTATTCTATTGGTTCATCATTCAGGTACTGAACGGATTGGTTTCAAACACTGCAGGTACGGGAGTCGCTTACTGGGCACACGCAGGTGGATTCATCTATGGCGTATTCTGGGGTGTGAGGTACAGAAGGAAGAGGTATTGGTATTGACCTTGAACGCATAATACATGGTGAGGAGTGAGTGGGTATGACAAGTAGTGCAAGCAGTGTCAATAGGAAGAAGATTATGATAGTGAGTACAGGCGGTACCATTGCAATGGTAAAAAAGGGAAGGGAAGTTGTTCCGTTAGATCAAGGAAGTTCACTTGTCACCGACATACCAGGTTTACACGAAATTGCTGATGTTGAGTTATTCGAATTTTCTAACATACCCAGTCCATCGATGACTCCTAGTCTCATGTGGGAATTGGCAAAGAAGATAGATGATTTATTGGAAAATAAGGGATACGATGGTGCGGTTGTCACACATGGTACGGACACATTGGAAGAAACTGCTTATTTTTTAGATCTGGTACTGAGGACAGAAAAGCCGGTGGTTATAACTGCATCGATGAGAAATATAAGTGAGTTAAGTACCGACGGTCCGAGAAATGTCCTTTCTTCCGTTATGACTGCAGCTGCCGACAGTTCTTACGGAATGGGTGTTCTCGTCTGTTTAAACGATGAAATTCATGCGGCAAGAGAGGTTACGAAAACTTACACCAGTAACGTTGCAACATTTGATTCTCCAGGCTATGGTCCACTTGGTATAGTTGATGAAAATAGTGTCATATACTTTAGAAAATCGCTAACGCGAGAAAAAATAGTGACAGATAGAATAGAAGAAAGAGTTGCCATCGTCAAGACATTCAGTGGAGATGATGGTAGCATACTGAAGGCCGTATATAAGATGGGATACAAAGGAATTGTGCTTGAAGGATTTGGAAGAGGTAACGTACCACCACAACTTGCACAAGTTGTTGAAGAGATAATCAACAGCGATATTCCAGTCGTTGTAACGTCTCGTTGCTTCAAGGGGCGAGTCTATCCCATATACGGTTATCTCGGTGGTGGAGCTGACCTGAGAAAAAGAGGTGCAATACTGAGTGAACATCCATTGGCGCAAAAAGCAAGATTGAAGTTAATGGTAGTGTTGGGATTGACAAATGATCTAGAAGAAGTAAGAAAATACTTTGAAAAGCACATTGGAGGCTTGGTAAATGAAGTTGAGCACTAGACAACAGGCACTTTTAACGGTATCTGTATATGCATTGATAATGTTAATAGCGTTCATGATCTACAAGACACTCTTGTACGTCTTTGTTTTCTCACTCGTTTCAATCCTCGTTGTCAATTTCATCCTTAGAAATCTTGTAAAGCTCAAAGTGCCTTATACACTTTCCATCATATTATCTTTGGTGATTTATTTTGGAGTACTCATCTATGCCATTATCAACATCATTCCGGCGGTCACTAATCAGTTAACCTCTTTTTATGGATTCATGCAACATATATTGGATTCCAAATATTGGGAAGACTATCTATCGAGCAATCCATCCTTATCGAATACGATAAGTGGCATCATAGATTGGATAAAACCGAAGATAGGTGAGGTTTTCAACAACTTGGTTGTTTCATTTGCAAAAGGTCTACCAGACGCATTAGTAGTCATATTCTACAGTGTTTTATTTACCATTTATATAACGATATACACAAAATGGACGACAGGTTCTATGCCTGGCCTCTTTCCAAAGAAGATAAGACCCCTGATACAAGATTTTCTTACAAAATTAGGTGTCGCTTTATCAAGCTACGTTGACGTTATGCTACTAGGTGCGATCATAGTAGGTGTGTCTTTTTACTTTCTGTTCAGTGTGTATTTGCCAGATTATGCAATACTATTGGCTTTCTGGGGATTTGTGACGAACTTCATACCAATCGTTGGTGTAGTCATAGAATGGATTCCGATATGTATCGTCACACTTGGTCTTGGCCTGCAAAATTTCTTGATCGTAAATGCAATAGTTATGTCTATTCATCTTGGTGCGTTTTTGTTTTTCATATTCATAATGAAGGCAAGGGCAAATATAAATCCTGTGTTGATGCTGATTTTCATATTCCTCATTGGTCTCATATATGGGATGGTGGGAACGTTCTTTGCCGTTCCAGTTGCTATATTCTTTGTGACATTGTGGAATGAATTCATAAAACGAGAACTGGATAGCGTTTCATAATCGATACAAACTTATGAGATTATCAATGACAGGAGGGATAGTGATGAAATGGGATCTCAGTAACATCTATGCTTCTTTTGATTCTGACGATTTCAAAAACGATTTACAGAGGTTAGAGTCAGAATTAGCTCTTTTGTTGAACTGGATGGATGCGAATTTCAAAGATACGAGCGAGGCCATCGAAAAGATTGAATACTCTGTGAACAAATCGAACGAGTTATCTTTACTTGCAGACAGATTGTATGCATATGCAAGTTTGACACTCAGTGCCAACGCAAACGATACAGTCGCTGCGAAATATCTTGATATCATCAGGAGCAAGTTTGTCGCTTTTTCGATGGTTCAGGCTAAATTCATGAAGTTTTTGAAGGAAGTCAACGTGGATTTCGATAAAGTAGACTCGCAAATTGTTCGTCTCCATAGCTTCCCGTTGAAAGAAATCAAGACATTAGCCAAACACATGCTTTCTGAGAAAGAAGAAAGGCTAATCAGCTTGATGAGACTCACCGGCGGGAATGCGTGGAATGACCTGTACGAAAAAACAACTTCAAATCTACTTTGTGATGTTGAAATCCATGGTGATGTAAAAAAGTTACCACTTATGAGAGTTAGAAACATGGCATACGACAAAGACAAAGAGGTAAGAAAAGCAGCCTACGACGCAGAATTGAAGGCATGCGACAGTGTAGCAGAAGTCATTGCACAATCTCTAAATAGCATAAAAGGTGAGTTCCTAACAGAAGTAAACCTCCGCGGATACAATACTCCACTCGAACCGATGCTTTTTGAAAACCGCATCAGTGAGGAGACGTTTCATGCAATGATGGATGCTGTCAAAGAGAGCATGCCAAAATTGCGGATGTACATGAAAAAGAAGGCTAAATTATTGGGATATACTGGAGGGCTTCCTTGGTATGACATGTTTGCACCGATCGGTGGATACGATCGACAATGGACCTTCGATGAAGCAAGGTCATTCGTAGTAGAAAAGTTGTCGATTTTCTCAAAAGAACTGGGGCAGTTCATAAACAATGCCTTTGATAAGAATTGGATAGATGCCGAAGTAAGACAAGGGAAACGTGGTGGAGCATTCTGCGAATCTATAAAAGCGATCAAAGAATCGAGAGTTCTGATGAGCTTCGATGGTACACTTGACAATGTACTCACCATCGCACATGAACTTGGCCATGCGTTTCACAACTACTGTTTGAAAGACGAAACGCCGTTGAACAGCTCAACACCTGCTACACTAGCTGAGACTGCTTCAATCTTCAATGAAACACTATTGCTTAACCTGATAAAATCCGAAGTTACGACAGAAGATGAGAAATTGGCACTACTCGACAAACAACTTTCTGATTACGTACAACTGACGATCGACATATACAGCAGATTCTTGTTTGAAAGTAAAGTGTTTGAAAACAGACAATCTGGTCCATTGAGCGTTGAAGAACTGAAGGGAATAATGCTAAATGCACAAAAAGAAACCTATGGTGATGGTTTAGATGAAAATTACCTTCACCCATACATGTGGGTTGTCAAACCTCACTACTACTCACCGACATTCCATTTCTACAACTTCCCATACACATTTGGCATGCTCTTTGGACTTGGGGTCTACGCATTGAAAGATGAACCAGGATTTTACGAGAGGTACAAAAAACTCCTCTCTTCTACTGGAAAAGGAACAGCAGAAGAAGTAGCTATGAGCGTTGGTATCGATATCACAAAAAAAGATTTTTGGAAATCATCCCTCAGTGTTGTCGAGAAGGCTGTAGATCAGTTCATAAATCTATGAACAAAACAAGAAAATATAACAGATGTGGAGGAAGGAGAACAAAATGGACAATCCATACGGCTACATAGAAAAAGAAGTATTCGATATGACTGAAGAAGGTACGGTGGTTCATCAATTCACACTCGTAAATGCTAACGGGCTGATGATGAAAGTGCTTACGTACGGTGGTATAATCAGGGAACTCTGGGTGCCAAGCAAAGACGGTGACTTCATCGATGTGGTATTGGGATACGATACACTAAACGAATATGAGCATAATTCAGGATACTTGGGTATGATCATTGGTAGGTACGCAAACAGAATTGCAAACGGACAATTTGAGATCGATGGCATTAGGTACCAGTTAGCGATGAACGAAAAAGCAAAACATAACGCATTACATGGTGGATACAGAGGTTTTTTCAAAAAGGTTTGGAAAGGTAGTGCTTCAATCACTCCACAAGGTCCTCAACTAACTCTAAAATACACAAGCCACGATGGTGATGAAGGCTACCCAGGAACTCTGGATACCACCGTTGTTTACACACTCACCAACGACAATGAACTCAGAATCGATTACACAGCCACAACCGACAAACCGACGATAGTAAACTTGACCCAGCATACATACTTCAATCTTCGTGGCGATGGAAAGATATACGACCACACGATAATCCTAAACGCCGATAAATATACCCCAGTAAACGAAAACCTCATTCCGACAGGTGAGGTATTACCAGTTGAGAACACACCATTTGATTTAAGAAAAGAGACAAAAATGGGTGAGGGTATTGAGAAACTGAAAGACAGTATGACGAAAGGTTACGACAACAATTTTGTGTTAAATTCAGACTTTGTTGCGAAAGTCCACGAACCAGATAAAGGTATTACAATGGAAGTTTACACAACACAACCCGGCGTACAATTTTACACAGGCAACAATCTAACAGGTGTAAAAGGAAAAAAGGGTAGGATATATGACCCCCACACGGGATTTTGCCTTGAGACACAGCATTTTCCAAACTCACCAAACCATACCAACTTTCCAAACGTTGTTCTACGTCCCGGTGAGTTATACAAACATTCAACCATATTCAAATTCTTATAAGAAACTCTCATAAGGGCACGTTAGTTGGTGCAATTGTGTAATTCTTGAATTTGTTTTTAAATTATCGATGGTCTCGACTATGATTCCAGTTCATATCGAGACCATCTTCTTTTTTAAACTAATCTTAATCAACTTTTTAATTATCACTCTTGACAAAAGAGTGCTAATGATATAAAATATGAACGACAGAGTAAGAAATGCGATGAGATCGAAAAGTGGAGGTGAGTTAGTATGGCAAAGAACGAGTACGTTGTAGGAATAGATCTTGGTACAACAAACTCAGTTATAGCATGGATTAAACCAGATGGATCAGTTGAGGTTATACCAAATGCTGAAGGTGCAAGAACGACACCATCGATAGTTTCATTTACAAAGTCCGGTGAGATCATCGTCGGTGAGCCAGCAAAACGGCAACTTATATTGAACTCAGATAGAACGATAAAGTCTATAAAGAGGAAAATGGGTTCAGACTACAAGGTGAGGATTGATGACAAAGAATACACTCCGCAAGAAATCAGTGCACTCGTACTCAAGAAGCTCAAGAAAGATGCAGAAGAATACCTCAACGGTGATATTAAGAAGGCAGTCATCACTTGCCCAGCTTATTTTAACGATGCTCAACGACAAGCCACAAAGGAAGCAGGTATCATAGCTGGCCTTGAGGTTTTAAGAGTAATAAATGAACCAACTGCTGCGGCGCTTGCTTATGGACTAGACAAGATGGAAGGCGAGAAGAAAGTACTAGTCTACGACCTCGGTGGTGGTACGTTCGATGTGTCGATACTTGAAATAGGTGGAGGAGTCATACAAGTTATTTCAACGAGTGGTAACAACCATCTTGGTGGAGACGATTTTGATCAGAGGATTATAGACTACTTGGCAGATGAATTCAAAAAACAATATGGTGTTGACTTAAGAAACGATAAGCAGGCACTTCAAAGATTAAGCGATGCTGCTGAAAAGGCAAAGATAGAGCTCTCATCGAAGTTTGAAACGGACATCAGTCTGCCCTATATAACGGCAACTGCTGGAGGCCCACTGCACCTTGAAATGAAACTCACGAGAGCTATGTTTGAGTCACTTACGAGAGATCTAGTCGAAAAGACAAGGGAACCAGTGGAAAGGGCACTAAACGATGCAAAGCTCATGCCGCAAGACATAGATGAGATCATACTCGTTGGTGGAATGACGAGAGTACCGATGGTGCAGAAATTCATAAAGGATATATTTGGTAAAGATCCTAACAAGAGTGTCAACCCGGATGAGGCAGTTGCAATTGGTGCGGCAATTCAGGCAGCAATACTTGGTGGTACAGAAGGTGCAAAGGATAAGGACGTCGTACTAGTGGATGTTACGCCACTAACACTCGGTGTTGAGGTAAAAGGTGGGCTACTTGAACCGGTCATTCAAAGAAACACTACGATTCCTACGAAGAAGAGTAAAATCTTCACGACTGCTGAAGATGGTCAGACGAGTGTAGAAGTCAGGGTTTACCAAGGTGAGAGAACAATGGCAAAAGATAACATATTCCTTGGTAGCTTCCAACTCGTTGGCATTGCACCAGCACCAAGGGGAGTACCACAGATCGAAGTTACATTTGATATAGATAGCGATGGTATCGTGCACGTATCAGCAAAAGATTTGGGTACGGGAAAAGAACAATCGATGGTTGTTACCGGAAGGCAGCAACTCAGCAGTGACCAGATAGAAAAGATGATTAGGGAAGCGCAGATGTACGAAGAGCAAGATAAGAGGAAACGAGAAGAAATTGAACTCAAGAACAGAGCAGACGACACTGCGTACCATGTTGAAAAGATATTGAAGGAAAATGGTGACAAGATACCAGCTGATGTTAAGGATAGACTAGAAGAAATCATAAGAGATTTGAGAGACGCTATAAACAAAGACGATGTTGCAAGAATAAAGATGCTCTTCGACGATTTGCAGAGAGAAAGTATGAAGCTCGGAGAATTCTTGTACAAGCAACAGGCCCAAGAAGGTACGGGCACGCAGGGCTCAGAACAGTAATTTATGATATTCAAAGCCTTAATGAAGTTGCAACGGGAGCATTGTACTTGGCTTCAGATGAATCTTCGTTCATGACAGGCTCAGAGATGGTTATCGATGGAGGATACACAGCTTTGTAATTTGTAACTGTAAGAACCACGATATAGATTTTCATAATATAAATAGAAAACACCCTCGGTATATTAATACGAGGGTGTTTTTAGTTTTATTTGTTTATTTCACTACTAAATCAGGTCATTTTGCACGTCCATAAAAAATTTCACAAGCCCTACTAAGTATTTGTCTTCTATCTGTTCAATTTCATCATGGGATGGCTGGTAAGCGAATGCCTTTATCAAATTTATCACCAAATCATCATATTTTTCACAGTTAGCATCAAAAAAGTCATCCATTGGTTTTTCCAAAAGTGAGAGCAGTTCTTTGGAAAAATCGAAGTGTAGTTCTTCGATCTCTCCACTCACTTCTTCTAAAAAGTGGTCAACATCGTATTCTCCAGAGAGTATATATTGGTAAAATCTCAAAAGCGTTGTTGTGCAAGCCAAGGATAAACCCGCGCCCGTCGTTGCGATAGTTATCAGCGTTGCATTCTTTTCCATCATGATTGGGTCCACTCCAGCTATGTACATACCAGAAAATATGAATGGTACGTATTCTGAGTCTGGAGATAGATTATCGAACGGATCTACGAATATACCGGTTTTTTCGACGAATTTGTCTATCAACACATTCCCATCGTCATCCGTCGATTCAATGATTGTATCAAGTTCATCCGCAAATGGAAAATCTATACCTTCGAGTATTCCTTCAGCCCTCTTCATTTCGTTTGGATATTCATCTTCCAAATTCTTCTTCCCAACGTAGAATTGTATCCTCTCGAAATTTTCTGGAAAATCATCTTTCACTCTTTCAAAAGTTTCATAGGCCTCATCGTAAAGGCCCAATCGGCGTTGCATTATGCCCATCTCGTTGAGTACTTCTGGTGTTGGTACATCTTTCGATAATTCGTAAAGTACATTGTACGCCTCAAAGTGTTTTCCCAATCTTGTAAGAGTATGTGCGAGGTTGTACAATATTTCAGACCTTTTTTCTATCTTCAGACCTTCTTTAAAGGTTGCTTCAGCTTTTTCGTATTGATTTCTCAGATTGTAGACGACGCCGAGCCTTAGATACGCTTCTGGAAGTGGTTCAATTTGGAATCCTTCCTTCGATGCCGTTGTAAATCGTTGAATGACAGTCTTGTAAACCAATTCTGCATCATCAAGCTGTGAAAGTTCAACATAAATATCTCCCACTTTCATTAGCGGAAGGAGAAAATCAGGCTCGAGTTGGTATGCTTTGGTATATTCTTCAAGTGCTTCATCGTAATCTTGTTTTGAAAATAGCAAGTTACCAAGTTCGTAGTGTGCGAGTGGAAAATCTGGGTTCAACGCTAAGGCTTGCTTGAACTCTATTTCAGCAATATCATAGTTCTCAAGACGCGTTTGAAGCAGTGCATTGTAGAAGTGGTATCTGTAGTCGTATGAAAGTGTCTTCGCTTTCTCCAAATAGGTACTTGCATCGTCGTATTTTCTTGCATTCAAAAGCTGTTTGAATCTTTCGTAGTAAAAATACACCAAATAGGAGAGCCAATAGTTATCTTTTTCCAAAGAATATTGTTCTTCCAAACCTCGTAGTATAACATCTAAAGGAATGTTATTTTGGTCCGTGATCAACACTAAATCTTCCGCAAGTATCGGTAGTTTCAACGGTAGATTCAGCCTTTTTGCCACTTCTGGTTTCAGTGGAAGGTATACAATTGCTTTTATCTTGTTCACCTCCGGTTTTTTTCATTACAGTATTACGTTATTACACTATTTCAGGATTTATTGATTTCTATCCAAGGTGTCCCAACTTCCTGCCAGCAATGATGTGGAAGTGGATGTGATTCACCTCTTGACCTGCATCTTTGCCATTGTTCTGAACGATTCTGTAACTCTCTATGCCTTGTTCCTTTGTTATCTTCTTGACAATCTCAAACAATTTCCACATATTTTTTGAATCTTCGACGCTCAAATCTCCAACGGTAGGTACGTGCTTCTTGTAGACTGCAAGTAAGTGTACCGGTGCAACTGGGTTTATGTCTTTTATGACTATGAAATCTTCGTCTTCGTACACCTTCTGCGATGGAATTTGACCAGATATTATCTTGCAAAATACGCAATTTGTAGCTTCTGACATGTGAATCACCCCTTTATCATTGCGTCATTGAAGTATAGAGCCATTTCATTGTGCTGGAATACTATTTTTCTATCCTGGACACTTGTGAGCTTAGCGTGTAATACTTCGAATTGCTCGACTTCAACTTTTCTATGCTCGACTTGAATGTATAGAGTATGGAATAGTCTTCAACGGAAACGGAGGAAATATGTGAGTCTTTGATCTTTGCAACCGTGCCTCTCATAGCACCTAAGTTGCTAATCGTCGATGAAACAAAATTGACTTCTGAAAAATCGGAAGCTGTTGCTTCGGTTAGTTCAGAGTTGTATGTGATAACCTTCGACATGATGCTTGCATTGAATTTCGTTGCATTAACGTTGTTGATAATTACCTGCCTACAGTTTTGAATATCGAGATTTTCGATCTGCGAGTCTATGATGTAAGCAGCGTATACAGACGAGACCTTTACGTTCTTGGCACGTGTATTCCTGATAACAACAAAATTTGTCTGCGAGACACTTACATCATCTACGGTAGCATCATTCAAAAATACCAATGCGCCACCACTACCATTTACGTCTGTTTCTACAGCGTTTCCTTCCAGATAAACAATCCCATTTTCCGAAACGGTTATCGAACCTGGGCCAAATATGTTAACTGGTCCAGTTGAAAAGAAGACACCTTTAACATTTAAGTCAGAATTAAGCGCGTTGATTACAGTTACACCATCTTCAAGAATTAGTGCATTGCTTGAAGGCAGTAATACCTTTCCCATGATTCTGTATGGCGATTTGGAAGAAAGCAAGAATTTCTTACCAGATATGTTGTTTATAGGTGTTTGGGAATCTAAGATGTCAACCTTTTCTAACGATGGTGGAACACACAACACATCTGAAACGTTTCCGAATGTGTCAGATAAGATTGCAATTTGTGGCAGCTCCGGTAATTTTATCTCTGTACCTGTACCGATACTTTTCATATTACGATTTATTGGGTTGTAAAAAGTTGCCGTACTATCTAGTACGAATGTGTAAGATTCCAATGATGAATTTAGCCTTTGATCAAGCGGTTTTGTACTTACAGTTACATTGTACGTCTTTCCATCGACTGCTACCTTTCGTGTGCCATCGTTTAAGAGCATGCCATCTATGAACGTGAATGGGAAAGCGACTCCATCTACTTTTATAGCTTTGCCGATTTCTATTTTGCCAATTCCAATATTTGCAGGTATTTTGATTGCATCAGTTTGCGTTGTCGTAGTAGCATCGGTAGCAAATGCTACCGTGCTGACTGATATTAGATTGAATGTAACTAGAAAAAGCAATGCCAATATGAAAAATCGCTTGTCAAATTTCCAAACAAGGCGAGAAATCACTTTCTCTCCCCTCTCAAAACAGCACTGCACCTTGGACACGTATCTGGATGCTCTTTGTCTTTCCCAGTTTCCTTGTCGTACTTCCAGCATCTTTGGCATTTTTCACCTTCCGCATGCTTTACGAGAACGTTTACAAATTGACCTACAGTTGGATCTTCTATCTCATCTACCAAAGTGACCTTCGAAACGATGAAAAACTCTTCCAAACTGTTTTCGTATTTTCTCAATAGTTCTGCGATCTCTGAATTCTTTGCTTCAATCATAACGTGTGAATCTAATGGATGACCAATTACACCAGATGCACGGGCATTTTCCAATGCCTTTAAAACATCGTCTCTGACCAATAATAGTTGTTCGAATTCTTCGAGTAATTTCTCGTCAACTAATTCATTCCTTATTTCTGGCCAGTATTCCAGATGCACACTTTCATACTTTTTGAGCGGACTTTCCAAGTATGCCTCCTCGGCAGTAAATGGCATGATTGGTGCAAGTATTTTAACCAATGCTTCAAGTATGTAGTACAAGGTAGTTTGAGCGGATCTTCGGTATACAGAATCTTTTGCCTCAACATACAACCTGTCTTTGAGTATGTCCAAGTATGTGGAGCTCAGTTCCGTTGTGCAATACTTTACCGTTGCACTGTAGACTTTCGAGTACTCAAAACCTTCGTAGTATTCGGTCACTTGTGCAATGTACTTCTGCAACCTTCCAAGTGCCCATTTATCAAGCGGTAACAACTGATCTTGCGATAATAAATCATCTTCCGTAAAGTCGCTCAAATTACTTAACAAATATCTCAATGTATTTCTCAATTTTCTGTACACTTCAACTTGTTGTTCTATGATGTTCTTTCCAGCCCTTATATTATCAAAGAAATCTGTACTTGCGACCCAAAGTCTTAGTATATCTGCACCGTATTTATTCACAATTTCAACCGGATCAACGACGTTACCAAGCGACTTACTCATCTTCCTGCCTTGTTCATCTTTTATGAAACCATGCGTTACAACGTTCTTAAATGGTGCTTGGCCAGTTTTCGCAGTTGAAAGGAAGATAGAGCTTTGGAACCAACCTCTATGTTGATCATCACCTTCCAAATACAGGTCAACTGGGAATTTCTCGCCCTTTGAGCGAATCACCGCTTCCCAAGAACAGCCGGAATCGATCCACACATCCAATGTGTCATATGTCTTATTGAATTTCTTATTTCCGCATTTTGGACACGTAAAATCCGATGGTACGAGTTCATTAACATCCATCTCAAACCATGCGTCCGTTCCTCTTTCTTTCACAATATTTGCAAAATGTTCGATCACTTGTGGTGCTAATGTGACCTCTCCGCAAGACTCGCATCGAACTGCTGGAATTGGAACTCCCCAAACTCTTTGCCTTGAAATCGTCCAGTCTGGTCGTTCTTGAACCATTGCGGTCATTCTTGTTTCTCCCCACGCAGGGTACCATTTAACCTTCTTTATCTGCTGCAACACTTTTCCTCGTAAGTTATTTTTGTCGACAGAGATGAACCACTGCGGAGTTGCCCTGTACATGACAGGACCTTTGCAACGCCAGCAATGTGGATAACTATGCAGCAACTTTCCAGATTTTATGAGTGCTCCAACTTTGTTTAAATCATCTATGACAACTTTATTTGCATCCCAAATTTTCAGCCCCTCGTATTTTCCAGCTTCTTTTGTGAATTTTCCTTCATCATCAACGGGTGATAAGATGGGCAAATTGTATTTCAGACCAGTTTGATAGTCCTCCTCACCGTGACCTGGTGCCGTGTGGACTGCACCGGTACCATCTTCCAACGTAACGTAATCTGCCAAGACTATCACAGAAGTTCTATCGTAGAGTGGATGCTTTGTGAGTTTACCTTCCAATTCTTTTCCCAAGAATTTTTGGAGTACTTCAAAGGATATGCCAGTCTCTGCAGCAAATTTCTGCAGTAAACCTTCTGCAACTATCCAATATTCACCATCCACTTTGATTTTAACGTACGTGTATTCTGGGTGGAGTGCGATAGCTACGTTTGCTGGTATCGTCCACGGCGTTGTTGTCCATATGACCACATAAGTATTTGGATCTTCCACCGTCTGGAATTTTACGTATATCGAAGGTGATTCATCGTCGTGATATTCTATCTCGGCTTCAGCTAATGCGGTCTTACAATTTGGACACCAATAAACTGGTTTATTACCCCTGTAGACATTGCCATTTTCTACAAGTGTTTTGAAGATGTCTAGTATATGATATTCGTATTCTGGTTTAAGAGTTATGTATGGATCATCCCAATCTCCCTTTACACCAAGTCTCTTAAATTGTTCCCTCTGCGTATCAACGAACTTCAGTGCAAATTCTCTGCACATTCTGCGAATTTCAACTGCCGATTTCCTCTTTGCCTCATCACCGAGTGATGTTGTGACGCGATGTTCAATTGGAAGGCCATGAGTATCCCATCCCGGTGTGTATGGCACTCTATAGCCTCGCATTGTCTTATACCTTATCACGAAATCCTTCAAAATCTTATTCATCGCAGTTCCAAGGTGGATATCACCATTTGCGTACGGAGGCCCGTCGTGAAGCAGATAAGTAGGCGCTCCTTGGCGTGTTTCAAGCGTTTTCTTGTATATCTCTTTTTCTTCCCATGACTTTAGCATTTCCGGTTCTTTCTTTACCAAATTTGCCTTCATCTGAAAACTTGTCTGCGGCAAATTCAAAGTCTCTTTATAATCCATTTTGACACCTCCAGCTCGTTGCACATTCAACAGCAGAATTTTTGTTTTTGTATGTGAAATATCCATTGATTTTACCATTAAAGTTCAAAAAAGTATAAAACTATCTAATAACGAAAAAGGGGTGATGGCCCACCCCTTTTTCGGTTGGTAGTGGGCATCACTCACATATTAATTAAACGGCTTACTACTTCTTTCAATTCTGTTAAATCAGAAGATTTTACGATGTATGCATCTGCGGCCCAAGATGCCATGTCACTTTTGTAGTGTGAGTATGCTGTTAGGAGCACGAGCTTTGTTTCCTTTCGTATTTCTCTCAACCTACCAGCAAGTTCTAAGCCATCCATACCAGGCATCTCTATGTCAATTGTGACTAAATCATATGTCTTCTCTCGAAATCTTTTGAGCGCGGCCTCACCATTCTCTGCTTCATCGACTTCGTAACCTGCGTCCATGAGTTCTTCTGTAACAAGTAATCTCATATTCGGTTCGTCTTCAACCACAAGAATTTTTCTAGGCATATTCGTACCCCCTTTCTCGGGGATATTATACCACATGTTGTCAAGTATTTTCAATACTCTTGAACTTTGCTTGAAAGTTACTCGTTGTTGATTTTTTCGGACTACTTTGCCTTGTACATCACCATAGCGGAAGTTGCCTTTACGCTTATCTTTCCACTTACTTGGTACATCGGCGTTGTTCCAGCATTTGCTTGATCCACAACGACGTTCCATGTGCCATCTGGTAATGAGAATTGTTGCTCCTTGATCTCACCGTTGTATATGACAACTATCTCTTTCCAAGGGTCATTCGCATCGTTTATAGTGAACATTACACCTTTTCTCGGCGATGGCAGGAAACTAATCTTAGCCTTTATATCAGCAGCCGTTCTCTGCCTGAATGCCACGTGTTCTTTTCTCAGTTGAATAAGTCCTTTGTAATAGTTAAACACATCTATAAATTGTGCCTTTCTTGCATAGTCTAATCCATTGATGGAGATAGGAGAGTTGTAGGAATTTTCATTTCCATTCTTTGTCCTTGCAAAATCTTGTCCTGCTTGCAAGAATGGAACACCTTGAGATGTAAGTATTATCGCACCTGCAAGCTTTTGCGCATCCTTGAGCATATCTGTCGTCCAGCTTGTCTTTGCATCAGCTTGAGCGGCTAAGTAATTCTTATCCCATAGTGTGTGGTTATCGTGGCATTCAACATAGTTTATCGTCTCTTCTGGATCCTTTGCAAAACTCTTTATTATATCGTCGTACTCAATGCTTCCAGCAACACCACGTTTAACCAAATTCTCTTTCGCTAAAGCACCCATGAGAAATCCTTTAACCGTCGCATCGAATACCGAGCCTCTTAAAGCGTCTCTGAATTCATCGTTGAATGCCGCTACCTTTGTTCCTCCGACGTCAGACTTTCCGAATCTTACGGCTGCGCCCATACCACCCCAAGGTTCACCGTAGAGTATGATCGTAGGATCTATGGCATGCAATTCTTTTTCAATCGTAACCATCGTTTGTTTATCTATAAGACCCATCTGATCGAATCTGAACCCATCAACATGGTAATCGTTGACCCAGAGTTTGAGCGTATCTACAATGTACTTTCTGAACATTGGTCTCTCACTTGCCGTTGTATTGCCTATGCCGCTTTCGTTTAGATAAGCACCTGTTCTATCAATTCGATAGAAATAATATGGTACAGCTTGATCAAATGGAGACATTGGCCCAACGCCCCACGTGTGTGGGAAGACCATATCGAGAATTACACGGATACCATTATCGTGCAATGCCTTTACCATTTGCTTGACTTCGTTGATCCTGACGTAAGGGTCATACGGATTGGTCGAATATCTGCCTTCCGGTACCGTGAATAGATATGGGTCGTAACCCCAATTGTAACTCTTTTCAAAATCCTTATCTGCTTCATCACCAGTCCAGAAATCGAACATTGGGAGTATGTGTACGTGTGTTACACCAAGTTCTACAAGATGATCTAAAGCAGTCGTAACGTCATTCGGACCTTTTGTGCCTTTTTCCGTTAATCCAAGATAAGTCGCCTTATTCTTTACGTTAGAATTGTCGAGGCCAGTCATATCTGCTATGTGGATTTCGTATATGATCGCATCTTCGTATGCACCCATTGCAGGACGTTTATCATTGCCCCAGCCTTGAGGATTCGTCTTGCTCAAATCTATGATCGCACTCTTTGCAGAATTCTTCGCAACAGCTTTGGAAAAATAGTCTACACTCTCTCGATACTCACCGTAGCTGAAATATCGGACCTTGTAAAACCAACCTGCCCAATCTCCATCGAGCACTGCCTCCCATGCACCGTTGCTGATCTGCTTCATTGGTACAACTTTGTTTGGTTCGTTGTCATCCCAATTTTTGTAAAGCAACAAATCAACGCTCTTTGAGACTGGTGACCACACTCGTATCGTTGTTTTTTGCGGTGTATATTCGAAACCGAGTGGTCCATCGTAGTAAATTTTATCGAGTATTTCCATCATGACTACTCTTGCTGGTGTGAAACCTTCTATCTCTACTTGGACATCTTTGTTGACATCGCTTAGTTGAATAGGTTCAGCTAACACAACCTTTACGTAGTTTGTCTTAGAGACATCCAGCTGATCAGCCTTTTCAACCCTTGCAACCTTCTTTTCCACTCCATCAACCCTTACCTTTGCACCAACTTTTGTCGTATCTACCTGACCTGTTAGGTAAGCTTCTATCGTATTTTGATCCCGAGCCTGGGCAAAGAGTATCTTTGGGTTTGTATCTGGTTTTGATGTATAAATCTGCTCAATGCCTTGCAACAACCACACCTCCGCTTTACCATCTTTGACAGTTATAAACCTATCTGCTGAAACGTCCTTCTGCTGCCATTCGTTCAATCTTACTATGATCCCAACTTTTGTCAACGTATCTGGTAGTGTCACCTTTGCCACAACACCGTAATCATCCTTACCCGTAAATTGGTAGGCAGCACCTTCTTTTGAAACTGGTTCAGAAGGCCAAATCCACAGGTTCCATCCATCGTAGTTTCCATCCCAACGATGGTAATGAATCGTAAGCTCAGTCCCAGCAAAAGCGAAAACCACTACAAAAAGCAATACGATGCTAAGTACCTTCTTGATGTTACTGCTCATACCTGACATACTCAACACCTCCCCCTCATGATGTTCTCCAATGATTATGATATTTCATAGTTATCCAAGTTATCCAACTATCTATTATACAACACATTTGCCATCAACTGGGTAGAATTTGGAAGTGTTTCCATAATTTCTCAAAGAGACTAGACATTGAGACCAAACATTCGAAAATAACACGTCTTAATATTTCTTAATATTTCGATATTTTGCCTTTAAATACTTGCCGGATAATTGAATCGAAATTCAGAGAATGGTTCATCAAATTTGGAGGTGAGGTTATGAAGAAGTTATTGGTATTTAGTTTATTGACACTCTTAGTATTTGCAGGATTTGCAAGCACGTTGGTTATAAAAGGTTCGAACACACTCCTTGAAGTTAGCCAGATGTGGGTGGAAGAATTCAGTAAAACACATCCGGACGTTAAGGTCACACTCGAAGGCGCAGGTAGTTCGACAGGTATATCCGCACTTTTGAACGGTACAACAGACATTGCAAATTCCAGCAGATGGCTCAAAGAGACAGAAGTGCAAAGCATGATTTCTCAAAAAAGATGGTTTGCACCCGTTCAGGTTGCATGGGATGGAATAGCAATTGTAGTCAACGAGAACATCCCTATCAAGAATTTGACAATATCACAGTTGAAAGACATCTACACGGGTAAGGTTACAAGATGGAATCAGATAGACCCCAATCTTCCTGCAAGAGATATCGTAGCATTTTCGAGAAATACGGCATCCGGTACGTTTGAAGTATTCTTGGAAAAGGTATTAGGTTCCGACAAATTGTCGCCAAGAGTTAGAATGCTCGAATCTACGATGGCAGAAGTTGAAACTGTTGAGAAGACCCCTTATTCAATAGCGTACATGGGAGTTGGATACGTAACGGATCAAGTTAGAGTAGTTAGTGTCAACGGTATACTTCCTTCAAAACAAAACATACTCAGCGGAAAGTACCCACTATCAAGGCCGTTATTCATGTTCGTAGACGTTACGAAAGGTTGGCCGGAAGAAGGACCAGTTTCTGAATATCTTAAATTCGTGATGTCCGCAAAAGGTCAACAAATTGTCGAAAAGGGTGGATTCATAGCAGCTTTAGGTCAATAAGTAGAACTTAAAAAGATAAGTAGTGAATTGCGAAAATTCAAGTGACAACGAAAAGTCTAATAATTTTGACGATACAAACATTCCGAAGAATGAGAGGGATGCAACGTGAATAGATCAACAAAAGATACATTGAGAAAGACTCTGCTTACGGTTTCCTCACTGATTGCAATCAGCGCAGTGTTTGGTATATACATCTACCTTATTAAAGAATCTTATTCCGCCTTTCAACAAGTGGGGGCGGAACTTTTTGTTTCGGATCAGTGGTACCCAGTTTGGGATCCCCCGGAATTTGGTATGCGTGCAATGATCATCAATTCTCTGATGGTCACATTGCTCGGCTCTCTTATAGTTGTTCCATTTTCATATCTCATAGCGATCTACCTTCATGGATACGCTAAGCCAAGGGAAAAGGAGATGATCAGACGAATTTTCGAATATCTTGCTGGCGTGCCTTCTGTTGTGATCGCATTTGTACTTTTGACATTTGTAAGTCCATTGTTTGCTCAGGTAGGCATATATTCACCCCAAAACTTACTCTTGGCATTGATTGGTCTGTTCTTTCTCACAATTCCAATTTGTACGACCTTGATCCTTGAATCTTTGGATAGCGTACCAAAACAAGTTGAAGAAGCTAGTGCGGCGCTTGGGGCGATAGAGTTTAGGACATACACAAGGGTCACTTCTAAAGCAGCATTGCCCGGAATAATGAATGCCATCGTACTAACTGCAAACAGAATAGTTGGTGAGACGATCGTGGTACTATTACTTGGTGGTGGTGCGGCGATGATACCTCAAAAGTTGACTGATCCAATGAAAACCTTGACTGCGGCAATTGCCAGCGAGATGCCAGAAACAGCCAAAGGTTCTCTGCACTATAGCTCACTCTTTGCTGCAGGCCTTGTGCTTATACTTTTTTCAACGCTCTTTGAAGTGGTTTCGATTGCTATTTTGAGGAGGAACAAAAGATGAATGAAAATACGAACTTTAGTCAAGAAGTGACGAAAAGAGCGAGAAAATCTAATTCTGTAAACAAAGGGATGCGTTCAAAAGTCACACTCAGGGTAATCACTTACATATTTGCTGCATTGATTTTATCTTTATTTTTACTTGCGCTGATTCCAGGGATAAGATATTGGAACTTGGATTTCTTTACTCAAGCTCCTTCAAACGGAATGACATCAGGTGGAATATTCCCGGCGCTACTTGGTTCCATTCTGTTGACTTTACTCTCTTTGGCTATTGCCATTCCACTTGGCATATTACTCGGAATTGTATTATCGGAGTACAATTTGGAGTACATCCGGTTCGTTGTAACAATTCTCAGTGGTATACCATCCGTTGTGTATGGTTTGTTTGGTCTTGGACTATTTTGCATTACGCTTGGCATGAGGACTTCCATATTGGCAGGTGCGCTAACACTTGCACTGATGGTTTTACCGGTCATTTCGTCTTCGGTATATGAGACTATGCACGCAATACCAAGAGAACTAAGAGAAGCTGCGTACGCACTGGGTGCAAGGAAGAGTGAAGTAATATTTGAAATGTTAGTCCCGTCTGTGAAAAGGTCTATATTGACTGTGTCATTCGTTGCAGCGGGGCGTGCGATAGGTGAGACTGCGCCTCTGATACTCACGGCTGCTGTATTTTACGCAACGAATTTACCGACAAGTCTGCTTTCACCAGTGATGACGCTTCCAACACATCTGTACTTCCTCTCGGCATCGTACGGGGAAAGTGCGAGATGGATGGCACAGGGAACGACATCCGTGCTAATACTTTTCGTAATAGTAGTTTACACAATAGCATTTGCATTTAGGAGGGAAAGGAAATGAGTGATGTTATCATAGAGGTAAAGAATTTCAATGCATACTATGCCGATAAGAAAGCAGTCAAAGATGCAAATTTGAAGATAGAGAAGAATAAAATTACTGCGATCATGGGGCCTTCTGGTTGCGGTAAATCTACATTGCTTAGAAGCATAAATAGGATAAACGATTTAGTACCAGAATTCAGAACCGAAGGTGAGATACTCTTCCATGATCGAAACATATACGATAGAGAAACTGACGTGTATTCTCTCAGAAGAAGGATTGGAATGGTCTTTCAAAGGCCGACTCCATTTCCTATGTCAATATTTGATAATATAGCGTATGGCTTGAAATTGATAGGTGTGACCGAAAAGAAGGAAATAAAAGAAAAAGTTAGATGGTCATTGGAAAAGGCAGCACTCTGGGAAGAAGTGAAAGATGAGTTAGACAAGAGCGCACTGAAACTATCTGGTGGACAGCAGCAACGCCTTTGCATTGCAAGGGCTATCGCGATAGAGCCTGAAGTAATACTCTTTGACGAACCAACTAGCGCATTGGACCCAGTTTCAACTCAGAAAATAGAAGGTCTTATCGAAGAACTTGCGGAGGAATTTACAATCATCATAGTTACGCACAACATAGGTCAGGCAGCAAGGATTTCTGATTACACGCTTTTCATGTATCAAGGAGAGATCGTAGAACAGAACGAGACCACAAAGATACTGAGAAATCCGACACACGAAGTCACGCAACAGTATCTCAGTGGTAAAATAGGATAAGGGCAAAAACAATCGTGAGGAGGCAGAAAGATGGTTGATCAGAGTCATCACTTTGAAAAGGAATACTCGATATTGAGGGCGGAACTTGTAAAGATGGTATCACTTGTGTCAGATTCCATGGAGATGTCTTCCAATGCATTCGAGAATTTGGACAGGTCTTTGGCAAAGAAAATACTGGAACTTGACGACGAGATAGATAACTTAGATAGAGAGATAGAAGACCTTGTTTACAACATCATAGCAAGGTTCAATCCATTGGGAAAAGACTTGAGATACGTAATCACGGCGATGAAATTTGCAACGAACCTCGAGAGGATAGGAGACCACGCATGTAACTTTGCTGAGAAGATCATCTGGGTTGCAGAGAATGTACCAGACTTCAAGTCTTCTCAACTTATCAAAGAAATGTTTGGAAATGTCATTACGATGCTTGAACGAACAGTTGCTGCTTTTTCAAAGAGAGATGTGAATTTGGCCATAGAAACTTGGAAAATGGACGATATAATAGATGACTTGGATCGCAGAGTAATAAGAGAGGTAGAAGGTGTTGACCCGCACGTTTTGGTAATGAATGTACTCTTTTCAAGAGACCTTGAAAGAGTTGCAGACCACTTAACTAACCTATGCGAGGAGATCGTGTTTATCGAAACAGGGAAGGAGTTAAAGGAGTTCATATGAGAATACTTATCGTCGAAGACGAGCGAATAATTGCTGAAAATCTTGCCAAAGCGCTTGAAACGGAAGGATTTGAATGCAAGATAGCTGGTGGCATAAACGATATGTACAACAAGTTAGAAGCATTCTCTCCAGACCTCATACTTCTCGACCTCATGCTTCCAGATGGCAACTCGTTGAATGAAATCCAGCAACTCAGAAACGACTATCCAGATGCTGGAATCATAATCATATCGGCGAAGAACACGGACCTTGACAAGATACTCGGCATAGAACTCGGTGCAGATGACTACGTGGGTAAGCCATTTAACCCAAGAGAAGTTGTGGCAAGGGCAAAGGCTTATTTTAGAAGGACAACCGGACTGAAAGAGGTCATAAAATACGGAAAGCTGGAGATATACCCCAATGATTATATAGTTACTTACAACGGGGTACAGGTAGAACTCACATCAAAAGAATTCGAGCTACTAAAACTTCTTGCTCAGCGACCTGATCGAGTCTTTTCTAGAGAGCAGATACTGGAAGAGATTTGGAAAGATGAATTCGATGTTTTTGATAGAGTAGTAGATGTACACATAAACAATCTGAGAAAAAAGTTGGGAAAGAATTGGATTGTGACAATCAGAGGTGTAGGGTACAAATTCTCAAAAAAGGGAGACATCGCAGAGGACGGATCTAATGATGGAACAGAATAGATATTTTCCACTCGAGACAATGAATTGGTTCGATGAAGCTGTGTTTGTGCTGAATGTAGATCGAATCATTTGGGCCAATTCGAAAGCTGTAGCTTATTTTGGTGAGTGCTTAGATAATAGCATCTTCGATCTACTAATTTTTGACAAAGGTTCGAAACTCGTTGAAGCAATTCATTCATCGAAAAAGCTCGAATTCGAGGCCAAGATTTTCTCACCGAAGAAGAGTGCATGGCTGTTTTTCTTTCTTGCATACATTCCAAATGACCAGCTATTGATTTTGAGAGATATGAGTGAGAAGAAACACATTGATGAGATAAAATCCGATATCTCAACGCTCATGGTTCACGAACTTCGCAACCCACTTGGTGCGGCAAAGAGTATAGTGTCTCAGCTCATCGAAGAAGAGGATGACCCTGGGAAGATCAAGTCACTTTGGAATTTAGACAAGCAAATTGAGAGATTGGAGAGGATCATTCAGCAGATAGAATACATCACAATGGCGCAACTCGGGCTTTACAAACCGAGGAATCAGAAAATAGACGTTAAGAAATTGGTTGATGAAGTATTAGAAGAGGTGGAAGGATTAAGAAAGACGAAAAGCATTTCTATAGAAAGCAAAGTAGATATTAAAACGATGGAACAAGATAGCTTCATAATCAAAACGATATTAAAAAATCTACTCTCGAATGCACTAAAATACTCTCTTGAAAATTCAAGGGTGATACTTGAGATCACAGAAGACCATCTATCTGTCCAAGATTTTGGCATAGGTATACCAGATTCCGAGGTGGACAAGGTCTTCGATAGATTCTACAGGTCTCCTGCCGCAGTGAAGATGGCATCGGGCTCTGGATTAGGTTTGCCAGTTGTAAAACATCTTTGCAATATTGCAGGTTTCACCATAGATTTTGAGACAAAACACCTCATAGGGACTAAGGTAACGATATACTTTTGATACAAATCGTTTGTAAAGCATCTATATAACAAAAAAACCGGACTAGTGTAAGTCAGTCCGGTCTTTCAATTCATATCTCTATTTTGAATTATTCTTCTTGATTCTCTTGCGCATCTTCATCAATTACAGTAGTTAATTTTCTTGGCACCTTCTTTGTGATGTAGAACTCGATTTCGTCTTTCTCTCTGATATCGTCGAAATTCAAGAACTTTATACCACATTCTTGTGGTGCGTTCACCCGTGTGACGTCTTGCTGGTAGTGTTTTAAAGTTTCCATCTTTCCTTCGAAAACGAGTGCACCATTTCTGTATATGCGTACAAAACCAGACTTTTCCACGTAGCCATCGTAGAGTTGAACACCAGCTATATTTCCCATTCTATGTATCTTGAATACCTTCATTATCTCGCCGGTACCAGTCTTTTCTTCCACCTCTTCGGGTTCAAGCATACCCTCGAGTGCTGCCTTCAAATCTTCAAGCAATTTATATATTATCGTGTAAGTTCTTATCTGGATACCTTCGGATTCTGCCAGTTTACTCGTCTGGGTATCTGCCTTTACTCTGAAACCAAGTATAATAGCTTCAGAAGCCGATGCGAGCATGACGTCGCTTGAGTTGATAGCACCTACTGCCGAGTGGACTATGTCTATGTCTATCTCATTCGTTCTCAATTTTACTATTGCATTCTGCAGTGCTTGAAGTGAACCAACCGTATCCGCCTTCAATATAAGCCTAACTTCTTTCTTTTCTGTTTCTTGCATCTTCTTGAGAATCTCTTCCAATTTTATCTGCCGCTTTTTTCTCATTTCTCTTATCTCAATTTCTCTTACCTTATCGGTAATTTCAACTGCCGCTTCTTTGGAATCGACAACGTATATGATGCTATGTGGGTCTGGCAACTCTTCAAAGCCCACGATCATAACTGGTGTAGAAGGTGTTGCCTCACGTATCCTTTTACCTTTGTCATCTATAAGTGCTTTAACCTTTCCATACACCTTTCCAGCAACTATGTAATCTCCGACTCTTAAAATACCATCCCTCACTATCGCATTTGCGACAGGTCCGTATCCTTTATCGAGTTTCGTTTCTATCGTAATTGCCCTGACAGGTGAGTCTGGAATACATCTGATGTCTTGCATCTCTGCGACGAGCAATATCATCTCAAGCAACGTGTCTACGTTTATTCCATTTCTTGCAGAGATCGGTACAACGATCGTGTCTCCACCCCAGTCTTCAGGTATCAAATTGAGCTTCGTCACGAGGTCTTGCTTCGTCATATCTACATTTGCATTTGGTTTATCTATCTTATTTATGGCAACTATAACCGGCACATTTGCAGACTTTGCGTGGTTGTACGCTTCGATTGTTTGTGGCATCACACCATCATCAGCAGCGACAACCAATACGACGATATCCGTTGATTGAGCACCACGTGCACGCATTTCTGTGAAAACTTCGTGACCTGGTGTGTCTATAAACGTAATCTTCTTGCCATTTATCAAAACTTGATATGCACCTATACTTTGTGTAATACCGCCCTCTTCTTTCTCGGCAACGCGTGTCTTTCGAATGTGATCGAGCAATGTCGTCTTACCATGGTCAACGTGCCCCATGACAGTTACAACAGGTGGTCTCGGCGATAATTTACTCTTATCAACATACAACTCATCGAACTTTCGTTTGAGGTCATCGAGTGGATTTTCAGTCTTAATAGTTTCCTTTGTAGTCTCCTCTTCTTCAAACGTCAGGCGTACATCGTACATTTTTGCGATCCTCTTGACCAAAGAAACAGAAATCTGCTGCCCCGGTCTAAGAACCTCACCTTTCATGAAGAAATCTTGGATAATTCTATTCTGTGGTATCTTTATCTTCTCAGCCAATTTATCAAGTCTTAAATCCTGCTCAGTAATATGAATGGGAGGCTTCTTAACTTCTGCTTTCTCCTTAATCGATTCTTTCGACTTTGCAATCAGAATATCCTCCTCTTCTTCAAGCGTTTGCTTATATATATCGAGGAGAATATTAACCGTTTCTTCGTCTATGTAACTCATGTGACTTTTTACTTCAATACCAAGCTCCTCCAACTCGTGGAGCAATTCTTTTGTATCCATGTCCAACTGTTTTGCAAGTTCGTAAACTCTTAATCGTGCCAAAAAATCCACCTCCCTAAAGCTTCAATCAATATTATAGCACACATCTTTGTTTTTTGTTTATACGTTTAACCAATTGAAAAAATCCTTTACGCTTTCTTCAACTTCTCTAGGCGCATAATTAGTGAGTTTGGTTACTTTATCATGTGAAAACCTGCAATCCAATCTGATTGTATGGAGCGCATATGGAACAAACTCACTGGGAATCGAGAAATATGTGCCAAGTAAAGACAAGTAACTTACGAAATCTGCAAGAGAATCGTCAAGTACACGGTAATTTGATAATCCACAGAGCCTTGGCAGTTCTTCAAAGTAGACATCGTTACCCGATACGATAAATCCCTCACCATTCACAAGTTGATTTTGTTCATCACTGATGAATTGTCTATACAATTCGATCATGACATGTACAAGGTCCCTTACATCTACGAAATCGAACTTTCCCTTGACTGTTATCTTTAATCTTCCTTCGTGATATTTTCTCATAACGCTAGAAAAGTAGGAATTCTTGAAATCGTACGGTCCAAATATGCCGGTAGGAAAGATGATAAAACCATCCACCCCTTCGTTGAAGGAATTGAAGACTAACTTCGTAGCCATCGCTTTTGACTTTGCATAGTCTCCTATCGTCCTATTTTCATCGATGGGTGTTTCTTCTGTGATGATCGAACCTTTTCCCATCTCACTAAAGGCGTGGACACTACTAACGTAAATCAGAGGGATTCTATACCTTTTGGCAAGTGATATTACGTTCTCAGTGCCGCCAACGTTGACCGAATAAAGCTGCTTCTTACGAGAAGGTGTTATCGAAATAATTGAAGCAAGGTGAAATAGCGTTTCAACACTGGAGAGCGCATTCGAAAAATCATCACGCACGTCGCTGTAAACAACCTCTATCGGGAGCATTTGAAGAGCACGTAAATCATCACTTGGGTGGACGAGCACTCGTACATTTTGCCCACACTTAATCAATTCCCTAACGAGCACGTTGCCCAAATGGCCAGTCGCACCCGTGACAAGTACTGTAGCCATACACTATCATCTCCTTATAGTTTGTCATTCGTCAAATGAACTGAGCGACTTAACGAATTTTACAATCATCTCAAAACTCTCATTGAGCCTTTCAGCATCCCTTTCAGAAAGATTAGAAAGTACACTCGCAATGATCCTTCCAAAGGCGTCTAAAAACCTATCGAATGTAGCTCTACCCGACTGAGAGAGAGTGATGTAGATGAATCGTCTATCATCTTCATCATGATGCATCTCTATTAATCCTTTTTTCAAAAGCGATTTTGTCGCAATACTCACGTTTGATCTCGATATGCCAATCTCTTTCGAAAGGACACTGTTCATAGTCCTTCCTTCACTGCCCACAAAGAGGAAAACGTACAATTCTGTTGTACTCATCTTCTCCATCTCTGTAACTTCAGGTATAAACCGCACTAATCCAGATACTATTCCAAGTACCTTCCTCAGAATATCTCTCGTATCATCATATTTAATCTCCAATGCCAAATCACTCACCCCTTTCAATCCAGTTGCATCTGCTTCATAAGATTAGACAGTTAAAAATGTAAATAGTTCAAAAATAAAACTAATAAAAACAGAAAAACCACACCCATACAATGAGGGCGTGGCTATTTCGTTGCAATTATTCAAATAAAGGGAACATCGACATCAACATTCAAGATTATCAAACAAGATTATCAAAATCTATCGAAATGTATCACCTTTTCGAGAGGTCTTTTTGGAACGTGGAAGTTACCTTGTTCGTCCATCGAATACTTCACCGTATCATCGTTGTCTTCAGCGAAAGATTCATGTGCTTTGTAACCCAACGCAACTGCCAAAGCGATATCGTACTCTTCAGGCACGTTCAGAATGTTCCTAAGATTTTCCTTGTTGACAGAGCCGATGATGCATCCACCAATTCCTAATCCCCATGCAGCCAACAATATATTTTCAAATGCTGCACCGACATCATTGTCAACCCATTTTGATGATCTTGCCTTGTTTATCAATATCACGATATACGCCGTTGGTCTTTCACCTTCTTTTGGCGTGCCTCTTGGTGCTATGTAGGCAGCCCATCCTGTATTATCAAAGACCTTTGCACACATCTCTTTATCTTTTACCACGATGAATTCGAGTGGCTGTCTGTTTGAACCACTTGGAGCGAGTCGTGCACAATCGACTAAATCTTTCAAGATATCATCATCGATGGGATCTTGCTTGAATTTTCTTATAGTTCTTCTCTCTTTGATCACATCACGAATATCCATACTCAACCACCTCCATTTTTCATATCCATTCATGTCCATTTTACCACCATTTTTGAATTAGCAGAAAAAGCCAAGTTAAAAACGCAAGCCCCCCATTTTTCGGGAGGCTTGCAAATTAATTCTCAAAAACTTCGCATAGTTCGTTACTAGTTGAATTGATCTTATCCTTCCGGAACAGTTACGCTGCCTGAAATGATTATGCCATTGTCTATCGTCACATTGAATTTTCCGGTAGCACTGTCGTAGAAAGTCAGGTTGGACAAAACGATATCAAGTATTTCCGAAGCATCTTCTGGTGCCATCTCTTCTTGAGCCAAGATATCCCATATTTGGATATCTATCAGTGCTTGTATCATTGCCGTTTTGATACCTATGTTGTTGTTCAGTAAATCGAACGGTTCATTTCTCAGTTCATTGAATTTGAGTGTTATGGAAAGTGACACATCTGCTGGAGTGGTCTCTGTACTTTCTTCAGTTGGACGTATCTGCATCTTTGTGCTTATAGCCAAATTGCCGATTGGTAAGTCTTTGTCGAGTTCTTTCACCAGAAATATATACTTTGGAGAACTGAGCATGTCTACAGCACCGAATTTTAGTTCGGTCATTGTAGTGCCAGTTCCCATCTCGGGAGGATCGATTGTTTTATCCAGACCAGTTTTTATGCTTATATCCTCATCTTCTAAAGCCCTCATCGTGTATTCGTACAGACTAGTCTTGTTGTTGTCAGTCCAGCCGTTTGAATCTGTCTTTGCAGCCTCGAAATCGTACACTTTGTTTACGATATCAATGAAGAAATCTGCTTCATCGATCAAGAATTTGAAGCCTTTGAATGAAAGCACAGTTGGTTTGAAGAGAGAACTCATCATCAAATTCCCCGAATCGTCGTCGAGTTCGGTCACCAAGGTGTTTAAATCGGTCCAGAATGTCTCACTTGCAGGTGGATTTTCCACATCGGCATATTTCTCCGAGAATTCCGATATTTTTGTATATGCATCCTCTGTCAAGAAATATCTTAGTGGGTCATCTACCTTACTTATTTCATCTATCTTGGCCAAGTTGTATTCCACTGGTTCTTTACTATCGTAAATTGCCAGCAAAAGATTAACGACACCTCTTAAATACATGATGTCTCTGTAATCTGCTACCAAAGTTTCTGGTACTTCCGATTCTTCGTCAGTTTGCATAATGTGATTGAAATTGGTCATCTTTGGTGCAAGGCTTTCTATATCGTTCAACAGAGTTCCCAGTTTCGATGTGCCTGGTATGAACCTCTCCAATGTTTTACTGATACCACTTATAGAATTTCCAAACGTAGCTACTCCAGACAAGAAACTCTCAACTGCCGGGTTTTCTTCTTCAGGATTCAAAGCCTCAAGTATGTCTTCCTTCGCCTGTCCAGTAATCTGTACCTCTAAATCGATCACCGATGTCAGGCTGTTAGACGAACTCAACATATTTTTGAGTTTTTGAACTGCTTGAGGATTCTCTTCGTAAGCACCGTAGATGTCATTTATGGTCGAGGTGTCTAATGTTGTGAGTGCGGTTGATATATCCTCTATCAATTTTTCCACATCCTCATCAACAAATGCTGTCAAAATGTACATTCGATCCGTACTTTTTAGTGTGTCCAAATCAGAAACTTCGGTTGGAATTGGGTTGAATAGTGATGTACAACCCGCTACTATCATTACAAAAATCACTAACATTGGTACGTAAAGCCACCGCTTCCTCATAAGCTCGCCCCTTTCTGGTTATCTTGTTGTAAAAAAAGCTTGACATAAACTGATCAATACTGTTATCCCATACCATCTATCTTTGTACGTATTCACCTCCTTGAGATATTTTAAAGCGTATCAAAGGTCACATCAGTCTCTACAAAAAATTTTGGAACCTTCTCACACTACATTGTAATTTGACTCCGTGATTATCAAATAAGTTCAATTTTTTCAAAACATCTTTGAATAGATTGTGGAAATACATTCGAGTACAAATGACAAACAGTAGAATTAGTCTCTTACTCTGCTTCTGCAGGCGAATTTTCGAGTATGCATGAGTATACGTACTGATGGCAATCTATGCTCGGCTTAAGTTTTTGCTTGCGCGATAATAGAATAGATACGTACCGCAAATGGTGTATGTCAGGTGTAGTGTATCTCAGAGGGGAGGATGGACATGGCAACTAAAGGAAAGTGGGGACGTCAAGATGTTTGTAAGTCGAATTTCTCAAGACTCAAGGTGACTATCGAGACGGCATTCTACGCTAACAACGTAGAACTACTCACATCTAGGAGAGAGGCATACAAAAAGGCTATTTCATCACCGGGAACTATAGTCACAGATTTGCCTGTTTACAAGCCGGAATTATTGAATCTTGACGAAGGCACCAAGATACTACTTTTCAACGATGGTGCAACGGTTGGAAGATTTGCTGGTGCAAGGAAGATAATAGGTGTTCCAGGCGTGAATGAAGATTACTTTGCCGAGATAATCCGCGAGGCAGTGTACAACACAAGATTTAGAAAGATGTACCATGCAATGAGTTATACTGGATTGCATGAAGATTTCATGGTAAAAAATCACATTCTGATACCTGAAGGATTTGAAAACACTGTATATAATTGGTTGCTGAACTTCCAAGACTTAACACCTGAGTATGCTGCGATGTACGAAAGATCGAAGAAAATGAATGAAAACGATATATACATATTCACAGATCCTGACTGGTGTCATCCAGATTTTCCAGGTGGATTAGCACTTTTTGATCCAAGAAATAATTGCGCAGCGCTTCTTGGCCTACGTTATTTTGGTGAGTTCAAAAAGGGTACTTTGACACTTGGCTGGTCGGTTGGAAATAGGCAAGGGTATGCTGCTTGTCATGGTGGACTGAAGAAGTACGAATTTAATGGTTCACACTATGTTGCTGCATTTTTTGGCTTATCTGGTTCAGGAAAATCTACATTGACACATGCCAAACATGGTGGAAAATACGATATAACGATCGTGCATGACGATGCGCTGGTCATAAATCTCGAAAACCTTTCTTCAATTGCACTTGAACCGTCTTATTTCGACAAAACTTCCGATTATCCTCTGACGAGTGATGATAATAAATTCTTATTAACGATTCAAAACTGTGGTACCACGGTAGATGAAGATGGAAAGTTAGTACCGGTCATGGAAGATGTGCGAAACGGTAACGGCAGGGCGATAAAATCGAAATTGTGGTCTCCAAATAGGGTAGACAAGATAGAAGAGCCACTCAACGCAATTTTCTGGATCATGAAAGACCCAATTCTACCACCTATTGTAAAGATAGAAGACCCCGTACTTGCTTCAACGATGGGAGCAACATTGGCGACAAAAAGGACTACTGCTGAAAAATTGTTACCGGGAGTGGATCCAGAAGCACTGGTCTTTGAACCTTACGCAAATCCATTTAGGACCTATCCCCTATCACAAGATTACGACAAGTTCAAGAGACTCTTTATCAAAGGAGTTGACTGCTATATCATCAATACAGGATTTTTCTTGAATAAGAAAGTGACAAAAGAAACCACATTAGGGATATTGGAAAGAATAGTCGAAGGAAAGGCTGAATTTGTAGAATGGTTTGGTGGACTAAAGATAATGAACATACCTGGTTTTGAGGTAAAGACTTCAGAGTATGAGTATCGGGAGCTATTGAAGACATCGATGGAAAAGCGCATCGAATTTATTCAATCGAAAGATATTGAGAACAATGGCTACGATAAGCTTCCAGTTGAGTGCGTTGAAAGGCTCCAAGGCATACTCACGCTGCTATAATTATCAGATCACCATGGAATGTCCAACGAATCTCCGGTAATACCTCGCAATCATAAAGTTACATATTATTTACACTATAGTAATTGAATGATATTAGACATAGTATAAAATAATAGTAGATTTAGTTATGCCATAAATGATCCAAAGGAGGTGTTGGAGATGAGTTTACCATTGTTAGGTGAGAGAGTACCTGAATTTACAGCAAAGACGACTCATGGTGTGGTTACGTTTCCGAAGGACTATGAAGGTAAGTGGGTGGTTCTTTTTAGCCATCCAGGCGATTTCACACCCGTTTGTACAACAGAATTTGTTGCATTTCAAAAGAGATACGATGAATTTAGAAAACTTAACACAGAATTGATAGGACTGAGCATCGACCAAGTATTTGCTCACATGAAGTGGATAGAGTGGATAAAGGAAAAGCTTGGAGTTGAAATTCAATTTCCAGTCATCGCAGATGACAGAGGAACAATTGCGGAGACTTACGGCATGCTGCATCCTGGAAAAGGCACTAACACCGTCAGGTCAGTTTTCATCATAGACCCAAATGGCATTCTCAGGGCTATGCTTTATTACCCACAGGAACTTGGTAGAAACATGGATGAGATCCTCAGAATGGTCAAAGGACTCCAAATTAACGATGAATACAAAGTTGCGCTTCCAGCTAACTGGCCAAACAACGAGCTTCTTGGCGATGAGGTGATTGTTCCTACAGCGAGTGATTGTCAGACTGCTGCGACAAGACTTAAGGAATATGACTGCTACGATTGGTGGTTCTGTCACAAAAAGATTGATCTGAACAAATAGTAGATATTTGAGATAGAAGCGATTTATAAAAAAGCGAGGGTTTATCCCTCGCTTTCTTATTCAATCACTTTCTTTGTTTTCCATATGTCTCTTACGTATTCTTCGATTGTTCTGTCACTTGAGAATTTTCCGCTACGTGCTATATTCAAAAGTACTTTCTTATTCCACTGTATCTTGTCATTATAAAGACGTTCAACTTTTTCCTGTGTTCTCACGTATGAATCAAAATCGGCAAGGAGAAAATACTGATCAGGCATAGGCGCATATTTCCCGTACAGTAATGTTTCGTATATGTCTTCAAATAACTCAGGGTTCTCTGAGTTAAAATATCCATTCTTTATCATATCAAGTACCTTTCTTATTCTTTCATCTTCGAGATATATTCCAAATGGATTGTATTTTCCCTCTCTTTTTGCTTGTGCAATTTCTTCTGCCTTTAGGCCGAAAATGAAGATGTTATCTTCCCCAACTTCCTGCATCATTTCAACATTTGCACCGTCTAGTGTGCCGAGTGTTAATGCACCGTTTATCATAAATTTCATATTCCCTGTACCTGATGCTTCAGTACCCGCTGTCGATATTTGCTCGCTTATGTTTGCCGATGGTATTATGATTTGTGCTAACGATACATTGTAATTTGGAATGAAGACAACCTTCAGGTATTTGTTCACAATTGGGTCACTGTTTACAACTGATGCCACGCTGTTTATTAGCTTTATTATTAACTTTGCCATTTTATATCCTGGTGCCGATTTTCCAGCGAATATGAACGTTCTCGGAACTGATAATGTCTTACCAGCCTTTATTTCGTTGTACAGATATATTATGTGCATTACATTGAGCAATTGGCGTTTGTATTCGTGTATTCTCTTCACTTGCACATCAAATAGAGAGCCTGGATTTACAGATATGTCTAATTTTTCCTTTATGTACTTTGCCATTCTACTTTTGTTCCATTCTTTTGCCTTCTCAAGAGCATTCAGGAAAGTTTCATCGTCGATAAACGTTTCCAATTTTCTTAATTCGTAAAGATCAGTTATCCATCTATCACTGATGCTGTCTGTTATGAGTTTTGAAAGCGGTGGATTACACTCTAACAGCCATCTTCTCTGAGTAACCCCGTTTGTCTTGTTGTTGAACTTCTCAGGTGACATCTCATAAAAGTCTTTGAGTACGCTCTGTTTGAGTATCTCTGTGTGAAGTTCGGAGACGCCATTTATGGAGAATGCACCTATGGAACACAGATTCGCCATTCTCAACTTCTTAATGTTTCCTTCTTCAAATACTGACATGCTTATTATCTTATGTAAGTTACCATCAAATTTCTTCCCAACCTCTTTCAGAAATCTTGCGTTGATCTCGTCAATTATCTGATAGTGCCTCGGTAGCATGTGCTGAAAGAGTGGTACTTCCCACTTTTCAAGTGCTTCAGGCATTACGGTGTGGTTTGTATAAGCAATGGTGTTTCTAACAATATTCCAAGCGTCTTCCCAACCATATCCTTCTTCATCAAGCAGTATCCTCATCAATTCAGGGATTGCAAGAGTTGGGTGTGTATCGTTGAGTTGGATTACTTCGGCAGCAGCAAGGTCTCGCAAATCGTTTCCAAATCTCATCTTATGTCTTCTAACGATATCTTGAACTGCCGCACTTACGAAGAAGTACTCTTGCCTTAGTCGTAACTCTCTGCCCTGATAAAATGCATCATTTGGATAGAGAACCTTGCAAAGTGTTTCAGCAATGTTCTTTTCGTGTACGGCCTTTTCATAATTTCCTTTTTCAAATTCGTTAAAATCGAACTCGCTGATTGCCTTAGGTTGCCATAGACGAAGAACGGAAACTATATCACTATTGTAACCAGTTATATAGATATCGTAAGGAACCGCTATAATATCTTGCGTGTCTGTCCAACCAAACTTCAAATTTCCATCCGCGTCTGTAACCGTTTCGGATTTACCAAAAAACCTCACTCTCACACTCTCTTCTGGTTTTGGAAATTCCCAAGGATACCCGTTCTTCATCCAATCATCTGGTACTTCCTTTTGAAATCCATCTTCTATAACTTGCTTGAAGAGACCATATTGGTATCTAATCGAATAACCGTAAGAAAGATAACCAAGTGTTGCGAGCGAGTCAAGAAAACAAGCTGCTAATCTACCAAGTCCGCCATTTCCAAGTGCTGCATCTTCTTCCAGCATTGCTATCTCATCAAGCGTTAAATTGTATTTAGCAAGTAGTTCCCTGACTTCCAGTTCTGTCTGTAAGTTCAGTACATTATTGTAAAGCAACCTTCCTATCAAAAACTCCATCGATAGATAATTCACTACCTTTAAATCTTTGCGTCTCAACAATATGTCGTTTGTGTTCAGCCATTTCTCAGAGATCATGTCTTTGATGGCATACGACAATGCAAAAAATTTTTGAAGTGTAGTGGAACGTTCTTCACGTTGAGAAATAGTGTGATTGAGGTGATATACAAACTGTGGCTCTATTTTTTGGCTTTTTTTTGAATTTCTCTCCACTTTCCTGCACCTCTTCTTTGCTTTTTACTTGATCATTACTGAACCGTTTCCAAAGAAATACCATGTTAAAGTTTACACCAAAATTAGCAAAAAGTCAAACTAACAAGATTGGTGTAGATATCTGCACATAATTACCGCAAAGTGGTTATAATTCATCGACAGCAGGAATAACTACCATTCTTAAGTTCTGGAAAATTTAAGAGTTTTCTCAGATGAAGTAATCCGTAAGCTCTGGATGAAGTTCTATGTCGTACTCTTCTTCAACAAATTCCACTTCGAAGTATGACTTGAAGAATCTTTTCAAGGTTGCATTGACCAACTGAGGAAGGGTCATATCTTCTGTCATTGATCTGTTGGCAACGGCATAAATCACATTTTGATCGACTGAGAGCGTAACAATTGGATTACTTTCGTCGATTTCCAATGCTTCTGTATCTACGATGTGCAGCACTTCTTTCAGATTCAATTCTGACTGATTATCTTGCGACATCAACCAGTCAATTGGTTCGTCAACAGATATAAAACCGATGAATTTCAAAGAAGGGACTTTATCGATAGGCTCATAGAATTCTATCCTATAATTGCCGTAGTATGGACTATTTGTAAAGCTGATTTCCAGTTTTGTGTCTATCTTCGATACTTCGTTCAATATCTTGGTTAACTTACTCTTCTCATCTTTCTTTACGTACGTTACGGTTACTCCATCAACAAATTTCATACGTCTTCCTCCTCCATTTTCTTCTTCTTTATTCTTCCGTTTTGATTTTGTACTATTTATCTATTTCAATTTAAAGATTTTGAGAGGTTGTTTGTAATAATCTGCTACCATATGGACCATTACTCCACAAAAGCCACTGATACCTATGAAGAGCGGTATATCGCTCATCTGGTATGAGAAGAGGTAGAGCATCAAACCATATATAGCTGCAAATGTAACCGAGTGTGCAAAGCCTCGATGCGAAAACAAAGATAGTGACAGAAAGAGATTCACAACGGCAGCACCTATCAACATTGCAACTGATATGGAAATTGGAGTCAGTAGTATCTTTGGAATCACTGTAATTGTTGAAAGTTTCTCGTAGATGAACGAGTAGAATATGTATATAGCAAAGCCAAGAGAGAGTGCTTTGATGAACGTCCTCAAAGGTGCATTGTTACTATCGAGATCTGGTAAATCGCTTCCGAAAACATAGAATACATAACCAATTGATAAATCAATAATGGTGGCAGCAAATGATTTTCCAACAGCATTTACAATTAAGCTGTAAACTAATACAAAGACCGGATATGTGAATACACCAAGTTTTAAGTGTGTGGAGAGATTTGGCATCGTGCTACCTCACTTTCTATTATCACTGTTTATCACTGTTCTCGTCAATTTTTAGCTCTTCTAGTGCCTTTATGCGTTCATCTATGGATGGATACGTGCCTATGATTCTGCTCACTCTTTTGGATGGTTCCTTGCAATTTGGTTGTGAGAAGAAAAGATGTTGCATAAAGAAATAGTCATTTTCCAGTTTCTGGCAGTTGTTCTTAACTTTCCTAAGCACTTCTATCAGCGTTTCCTTACTTGTATTGAGTGCTGCATATTTATCTGCATCGAATTCCTTACGTACACCAACGAAAAGATTTGATAGAAAACTTATGGGGAAGAATAGAAAAGAAATAATTGTTATCAAAATAGCTATCAAGAAATCCGCTCTAACGTATTCCATGATCGAGTGTTTCTCATCCCTTCTAATCTTTTCGTTGAGTTTCTTGATTCGCCTGCTAGCTAACGTGAATGTCAACATTGGGCTGCCAAATGTTCCACTCACGCTCGTCATGTAATTTGTATCCCCCTTTATGATATGGTACATCTCATGGTAGATGACAGATTTTATTTCCTCTCTTGTGAGTTTTTCCAGTGCGCCTGTTGTGATACATATTACATGGTCATGTGACCTTATACCAGCTGAAAGAGCATTTATGCTTGGTGATGAAATTACCATTAGCTCTAAGTCTTCCGTATAGCCTACCTTCTCCTTCACGGATGAGACGACGGTATTCAATTCATCAGTTTTCTCAGATGACAGGATACTCTTTACACTCTTTGAATTGTTCGACTTTAGTGAGTGGGCGTTAACGACTTTTGTTATCGTCCTTGTCACTACAGATAGGCCAAAGATTACTTGAAAAGTAGATATAAGAAAGAAAAGCAGACAAAATAAAATAGGAATTCCGAGAATTGCGTCTATCAAAATTCCCAAGAACGTTGAAAGAGTCACAAAGAGAATAGAAATCAGATAGATCAATATTTTATTTGCTATTTTGCTTATTTCTTCTGATTCTAGGTTTTTTATATTGCTTATTTTCAAAATATTACACTCCAATCTTTGAATGAAAATCTCTGTATGCCTGCAATACTATGTTGTTAACAAGCTCTTCAAACGACATACCATAAACCTTAGCTGACATGGGCAAGTCACTGAGATCTGTCATACCGGGTAATGTATTTACTTCAAGAAAGTAGAATTTATCATCACTGACAATTCCATCTATCCTTGCAAAGTGTCTACATTCAAGCTTTTTGTAAATGTCTAATGCGATTTTCTCAATTCTTCTTGTCATCTCTTCGCTGATTTGTGCAGGGATGATGAATTCTGTAAGGCCGTCAGTGTACTTTGCCTCGTAGTCATAGAATTCTTTTTTAGGCCTTAATTCCAAGATAGGTAAGACAGTGGGGTTCGAATCGATATCTATCACAGAAATGGTAACTTCTATACCTTTGACGTATTTTTGTACTATAAGTTCATCGTATATCTCAAACTCAGTTTTCAAAGCACTTTCGAGTTCATCGATGCTATGGCATATATGAATTCCGATACTTGAGCCTTCTCTACGCGGTTTTATAACGCACGGAATTTGGATATCTAATATACCCTTTCGATAGTCATCTTTAGATACAAGTGTATAAGCTGGTATATCTACTAAGTCATCAACAAGAAGGTTGCACAGATACTTATCGAATGCAATTACGCTTGTTTCAACACCGGAACCCGTATAGGGAACAGAGATGGCATCTAAAATTGCTTGCATTCTGCCATCTTCACCAAAAGTACCATGCAAAATATTAAAAAGGACGTCATAGTTTTTGAGTTTTCCAATTTCATATATCGTATCGTAATTTACATCTATTTCATCCACATTATGACCAAATCTTCTCAAAGCTTGCGCAATTCTTTTGCCACTTCTCAGTGAGATCTCTCTCTCTTTCGATATTCCACCCATTAACACTGCGATTTTCATGCCTAACCTCCCAAAAAGATAGATATTTTTCTATGTCTCTCTTATCACCAATTCAGGTTTCAATATGACCTTTCTAACTTTATCTCTTGATTTTCCACGAATTTTTTTGATCAGAATTTCTGCAGCTACCTTCCCCATATCTGAGATGGGTTGTCTAATCGTTGTTATTTCAAGTATTTGAGCAATCGGCAAATCGTCAAATCCACACACTCTCACATCTTTTCCTACCTTAAGTTCCATCGTTCTTGCCACTTCTATTATAGGTACTGCCAAATAATCTGTTGTTGTAAATATAGCACATCTTTTGTACCTTGAGAATATTCTACGAGCAACCTCAAATGTACTCTCCCAGTCGAGTGGCACATAATAAATCTTGTCTATTGACCTTCCTTTACGTTCCACAGACTCTTGGAATCCTTCCAGCCTTTCATCAAAGACGGTACTTTCAAGCTCGTGAGCCTTTCTATGTGTGACAACGAAGATCTCCATATCCAAATCGGCAAAATAATCTCCAGCTATTATACCACCATAGTAATTATCTACCATAATCGAGTCGTACCTCTCAGACTCTTGTTCCAAACACACAACTGGCATGTTTGGTTCAACGATATCTCCAAGCACTTTGTCCACACTAACGCCGTCAACGATTAGTCCATCTGTTGAAAGCAATATCTCCGATGATTTTCTCAAAGCCTCGTATTTTCTTTCATTGTAAAGTGGGTACAGTAACGAAGAATAACCGTTTTTTATGAGTACTTCATCTATCGAAGCCATCAATGTTTGATAGAAATCACCTTTCATCTCAGGTGTAATAACAGTTACTAGATCGCTTGTTCCTGTCGATAATCTTCTTGCATGTGGATTTGGAACGTAACCTAATTCTTTCATAGCACTTAAAACCCTTTGCCTTGTAGAAGGGTCAACATGGGAATTATTGTTCAGTACACGTGACACGGTGCCAACACCTACATCAGCGTACTTTGCAACATCCTTTATCGTTACTTTTTGGAAATTTCTCGCAATCCGAGCCATTCCAGTACCCCTCTTCTCAATGTGTCAAATGAAAACAACATGCTTCTTCTTCTGATGCTGTTTCTATCACCTCTCAACAGATGTGTTGAAGAGATTATTTTAGTTGGTGTTGCAAGTGCAATGCAGACCGTTCCAACTGGCTTTTCCTCACTTCCTCCAGATGGGCCTGCTATTCCTGAAACCGCAACGGCAAAACTTGAATTGAAAAGCCTTTTACATCCATCTGCCATCTCTCTGACGCACTCTTCACTCACCGCACCATGTTTTTCCAACGTTTCTTGTGCCACTCCCAAAATCTTCATTTTCGATTCATTTGAATAAGTAATCACTCCACCTTTGTACACATCCGATACGCCTGGTATGTCAACAAAGGTAGATGAGATCAAACCGCCCGTACAAGATTCCGCAAAAGAAACCGTTAAGCCATTGTCTTTGAGCAGTTTATAAACAACATCTTGCATATCTGAATCATCCAATGCGTAAACTGAATCACCCAGCATTGGAATCAATCTGTCACATATCCTGTCAATAGAATCTTTCAACAAAATAGGACCTGTGAATCTTACTTCGACACCTCGTTCATACGATGCCATCGTTGCAACTGTCACGTTAGGATCAGAGTATATGATATCTTTGTATTCTTCCATCAATATTGCTTCTGGAATACCTATAGTCTTAATCCTTCTTGTGTATAAAGAATCATCTGCTTTTATCTTATCGTATACATTTTCAAATATCGGAATGAGTTCAGAAGGTGGGCCAGGTAATATCAGGATTATTTTTCCATTTACCTCAACAAGTTGTCCAGGTGCGGTTCCAACGGGATTATCTAACACCGTGGCACCTTCTATTATCATCGCTTGTTTGGAAACGCTTTCCGCAGATTTTCCATAGTATTTTATTGCCCTTTGAACAAGTTCATCTGACAATTTCTTATCTACGATAAGTTTTCTACCAATTACCGCTGAAACAGCTTCCCGTGTGATATCATCCTCTGTCGGACCTAATCCTCCAGACGTGATGATCAAATCAGCATCTTGCAAGGCAACTGATATCCTATCTTTCATAATCTGCAGATTATCTGGTAGAGTCTCAGTGCGTACAACGTAATAGCCTGCGAGTTTAAGCCTTTGACTCATATACTTTGAATTAGTATCCAATATCAAACCTTCGACTAATTCATTACCTATAGCTAAGATTATGGCGCTCTTCAACATTTCCACCTCGATCTATCTCTCACAGTAATTGTAAATTACAAATCAATAAATCAACAAACCGTCATGAAAGATTATACCACAGCAGTTGTTTTATTGAAAGATTATCTTTTATCTTTCGATATTGGTAAATCAAATAAAAAAGCGTTCCATTTAATCGACTGGAACGCTTCTTTATCGCATTTTATTATGGCGTGCCCGGCGGGATTTGAACCCGCAACCTTCAGATCCGCAGTCTAACGCTCTATCCAATTGAGCTACGGGCACAATTGCACTTGGAAGAACAATAAGTAATCTGAAATGCTACATAAAAGAGTGAATCATAAATCCAGCAACTCAGTGTTTTCAAATCACTGACCCACTGAATTACAGATTCACTCAAACAACTGGCGGAGAGAGAGGGATTCGAACCCTCGGTGGAGTTACCTCCACACTTGCTTAGCAGGCAAGCGCCTTCGACCACTCGGCCATCTCTCCTAATCTAATGCTCATCAAAAAACATATTCCCTACATCCCGCTTAAACATTCTATCACATACTGTCAAAATTTCAAGATGATATATTTTAGCAACGTGGTTTGGCGATAATATGATATAATAAAAATAATCAGCAATTCAAATTTCTCAAACGGAGGATGATTATTCATGAGAAGTCTGCAAAAGCACATAAGGGACATCTTAATTGCCATGTTTCTTACAGTTGTTGTTTTTTCATTTTCTTTCACCACCAGTTATGCGGATTGGTATGGCCTTACGTTATTGCAACCAAGTGCCATGATGACTGCATTTTCTGACAAAGCAGGAGAAGAGATCGATATTGTCAAATCACTCTCATTGGCATATACGTTTGAATCTAATGTAAATCCAAGACAATCGTCGGCCGTTACGAATGGCTTCACGTTTTTTGGTACGTTTGCAAACTATTTACCTTTTACTACTTTCAAGTATAGCTCAATTGGTGCAACGTACGATTTGGGAGCAAAGATCATTAGTTTCAAGCTTGGTGGTCAAACCCAAGACAACATCGTTGGATTTGGTGGAAGTTTAGGCGCAAATTTGGAAGGTGTTGAACTTCTTGTTGGGGCATCCAAATCTGCAGACGATTTCACAAAAGTTGATTTTAGGCATTTCAATAGTGCTTACAACTTGAATCTGTTGGGATTAATAAAAATGTTCTTACAAATACCATTGAATAATCAAGATTTCCCATACATCATGTACACTTTCAACTATGGTATTGGTTTAACGATTTATGGACCATTCCTTCCAAATTTGGAAAGTATAGAAGATTTTTCAAACAGCGAGAAAACATACAGTATTATGACACATTCGTTGACAGTTAGGGTACGATTTTAGGGGGGTTGTCGATGAAGTACGTCAAATTTGATCTTAAGAGAATCTTTTCCAGACCATCGACGTATTTTATTTTGTTCTTGGCTCCAATTATCTTTGTTGTCGTGGGAAGTGTGTTTTTCAATTCTTTGGGTGCGACTGATTTGAAGATAGGTGTTTATACTATGGATAGATCCCCACTTTCAAAATTCACTGTGGGCGTAGTTATGTCACTTTTCCAAGGGAGCACTCTAAAATACGTTGGTTCCGATTACATGGAAGAGTTGAAGAACGGTGAGTTGCAAGCGGTTGTAGTAATTCCGGATGGTTTCACGACGGGGTTGTTTAGTGGAAAGCAGACTCAGATCAAATACGTTCCAAGCCCTGTAGACACACATGTAGCTGCAGCATCGTATATGGTTTTTAGAAGACTCTTTGAAGACCTCAGCGGCGGACCATTTTTCAATCCAAAGGTCCTTCAGCAAATGTACGCCTCTACGAGCGTTCCTGCACCAAAATTGGTAACGGAGAGAACGTTGGATTTTACACAAGCCTTTGCACCAAGCCTCATATTCATCATTACGATGTTTGTATCGATCATGATCGGTAGTGGTTTGGTCGTGTACGATAGAGAGAAGAACTTGTTTAAACTTTTCTCGCTCAGTAACATGAATACATTCCAGTATGCTTTCTCAAAAATATTTTCTGTGTTCGTTGTTTCTGTGATATCGGGAGTAGTTGCATACTTGATGTTTCTTATCACGGGATTTCAAATCAATGCACTTGAAGTTATCCTATTGATAATTGTCACAGCATTGTTTCATTCAGCACTCGGAATTCTTATCTCCGCGCTCTCGACGAATAGCTTTGTTTCTAATCTGCTTGGCGCATCAGTGAGTCTGATACTACTTTTGACAAGTGGCGCTCTAACACCGATTAGTTCTTTACCAAAGATACTTAAAGAAATTGTCTCGTTCTTTCCAATTTACAGTGCAGTTTACTCGACACGATTGTTGCAGTTTTTCCCGAGTTCGAATGATAATGTAAGTCAAATAGCTATGACATCTTCGATATCGTTGGTAGGCTTCGTCGTGTTATTCATTCTTTCAGCTCTAATTGTAAATCGAACTTTCATGCCGAAAGAGGAGAGAGTTTGGTAATGTTTGTTAAATGTTTCCAATGATCGCAATGATTGCGAGGTGCAGAAATGAGTACTGTTTGGAAATTTCTTCTCTTGGCTGCTTTGATAGTTGTAGTTGTCGTTATATCTGTTAACTCAGTGAGAGACATGGATTATTCTCTTGCTACAAATACAACAATTGTAGAAAATGTAGAGAAATCGATGGAAAATTCTGTATCGCTCTATGACGATTCGACTAATGAATACGTTGATGCAGAGAAAACCGCAACATCTGCAGTACTAGATCAATCAGATGACAATGCGGTGAACACGTTAGCTCCTGAGATGAACGATGAATCCAGTGGTATTTTATCTACTTTTACCACTGCCGCAACGGAAACTTCAATGATTGATGTTGAGAGCACATCGCAAGAATCTACGGAAGAAACACAGGTAATTATCATTGATGATGGAAATGAAACAACTCTTGCTACAAGCGAGAGTAGTGTCATGAACTTTGCCGCTCCTTCCGATGAAATATACGGAGAAATGACGTCACTTGAGCAGAGTATAAGGAAATATTTGAGTGGAGGGCACAAGATATCTGTGTTGAATTCAGAAACGTTGTACAAAGGCGGGTACATAAATGGAGATTTGGCAGACAAATACACTGTTTCCTTTAGGATAAATGGCGATGGTTACGACATAGTTATAACGCCCAAATATGTTATTGACAGTTCAATCGTAGAGTCACTTGCTCAGAAAGATAAGGTCAAAAGGACGGATAGCAGTGTCGAGTATGTCTTTTGGATCAAGGCGTACAAGGGATGATTGGTTAAAGCTTTTCCCAAGAAAGCAGAGGTGAGTGAATGAGCTTAGGAAGCAGTAACAACGTTTTACGGATTTTCGTATTGATGATAACAATCTTTGGAAGTGTGATCAGTTTTGGGAAGATCATTGTATCGCATGAATCAGGATTTTACGATAAGGACATTACCGTAGCAATTTCATCAGATTCAGGAGGGAAGATATATTATACGATTGATGGTTCAGTGCCAACCGTTGGAGCTGCTAACACGTTTTTGTATTCCAATACTTTGTTGATACAAAAGAGTTTGGACAACACGCTCATGTACATTCCATCGTCTCCCTTTGACTGGAAAAAGCCAGAAGCTGGTATACCCAAAGCTACCGTACTGAGGATCATCGAAGTTACCAATGGGAAAACATCTGATTCTACATCGAGAACGTATTTCATTGGCATAAATCACAATCTTCCAGTTGTGTCTTTGATAACTGATAGCTCAAACTTGTTCGATGAGGAAAAGGGCATCTACGTCCCAGGAAAACTCTTTGATCCGTCAAACCCAGATTGGACGGGTAACTATCATCAACGAGGAGACGATTGGGAAAGAAGTGGAATGATGGAGTACTTCGAAAATGGCGTTCTAAAGTACAGGTCTACTATAGGTATGAGGATACATGGGGAGTTCTCAAGAACCTTTCCGATAAAATCTATTAGATTGTACGCAAGGAATACTGAAAAGGAATTTACCTACCCATTCTTCGGAAAGAAAGGCTACAAGAAGATACTCCTGAGAAATGCGGGCAATGACTGGAATACCGCTTACATGAGAGATGCTGTAGCTCAGAGTACTTTCAAAACGCTCAATTTTGATACACAAGACAGTTATCCAGTTATTCACTACATAAACGGTGAATATTGGGGTATCGTCTATATGATGGAGTACTACGATGTCAGGTATCTGCAAGTTAATTACGGTGTAAATGAGAAGAATACGGTTATAGTGAATGCTGATCTCACGCTGCAGGATGGTAAGGATGGAGATGAAAAGTATTTCTTAGATCTGATCAATTTTGTAAAGGCAAGTGACCTTTCGATAAAGGCAAATTATGATAAAGTGTCTGAGATGATGGATATTGATAACTTCATAGATTTCAAGATTTCTGAGATTCTTGCTGCAAATACAGATTGGCCTGGAAATAACGAACGAACTTGGAGGGTCATTACGCCTGAATCGGGTAACAAATACGCTGATGGTAGATGGAGATGGATGATGTACGATATGGATCTAACGATGTGGAACATAGATCACAATACGCTTAAGACCGGTATCTACGGTGATCCTAATGTGTTTTGGACAATGGACGAAAACGCTACCATACTGCTGAAAAAGTTGCTGCAAAATGATGAATTCAAAAGTAAGTTTGTAGCTAGGTTTTTATACATCGTAAACAACATTTTCACAACTTCCAACATCGATAGCATCATCGAGTACTACAAATCGCTTTTGGAAAACGAGATGCCACTTCATCTAAAAAGATGGCCATACACAAGCGTAGAGGCTTGGCAAGGTGAAGTTGAATGGCTCAAGTTGTTTGCTTCTGAGCGTCAAAAGCATATCTTGAGTTATTTTCAAGAAATGTTCCCTGAAGCCAAGTAATTTGCCGCACAATTTAAGAACACTAAGAACATTCAACCATTTGAAGTACTGAGTATTATAGCAAAAACAATCAGATACCCGGCGGGTTGACACGTATCGTCCAATCTCCCGGGTATTTTTGTTTTAAGATGTTAATCACTTTCATGAGTTCTTCTGTCTTTGACGTCTTAATGATAAGCTGATATCTGTACTTGTTGGCAACTTTGAATATGGGATGTTCGCTTGGACCTAACATTTCCAAATACAATCTTTCGTATGCTTCAAGTTCTTTTGCAAATACATCTACCGTCTCTTCCGCTATAACGATATTTGTATTCGAATACATGATTTGAACAATATCTGAAAATGGTGGATAGTTCAATTCCTTGCGTAAATTCAACTCATAGTCGTAGTAGCCATCAACTTCTTGCATTTTTGCATACTTTATTATCGCATTTTCAGGGTCGTAAGTCTGGATGACAGCTTTTCCTTTATCCTTTCTACCTGATCTCCCTATCACCTGAACGAGTGTTTGAAATGTTCTAAGTGGTGCGTTTATGTCTGGATACGATATGAGGGCATCGATGTCTACAATTCCAACAAGACCTATTCTGTATATATCGAGTCCTTTAGTTATCATTTTTGTACCGGTGACTATATCCAATTCTCCGGCCCTTAACTTTTCCAACACATCCTTCATCTTCTTCGGTTCATCGATTATTTCAGCATCAATTCTACCTATCTTACGCCCTGGGAAAAGATACAGCAGTTCTTTCTCTATCTTTTCCGTTCCAGTTCCTTTGTCCACAAACATTGTTGAACCACAGTTGGGGCAAGTACTTGTAAAGCTTTTCTTCTCTCCACATAAGTGACACTTCAATTCATTCGTTTCCATATGATATGTCAAACTCACATCGCAGTGGTCGCATTTCATTATGTATCCACAAACGGCACACTGCACACGAGAAAAGCCCTTCCTTCTTGTGAACACGAGTGCTGAACGGTCTTCTTCGATCGTTTTTAATATCTCATTGTACAAAGGTTCTGAGATTGAAGGAGATATCTTCTTTTCCTTGCGCATATCAACGATTTCAACATCTGGCAATTCAACACCAAATCTTTGATTGAGCATATGAAGATGATATTTGCCTTCTTTGCACTGAACGTAAGTGCTCAAAGAAGGTGTTGCAGAACCGTATATCACATCAATTGGGAAATGTTCCAATGTATAATGTGCATCGTAAAAGGGTTCATGATTGTTGTAATAGCTATCGTCATGTTCTTCATCCACGATCACAAGTCTCAAATTCTTGATTGGCACAAAGAGTGCACTGCGAGGTCCTACGAGTATATCTATCTCACCTTTGATTGCTTTCGACCATATTTCGACTCGTTTGGCATCTGTTAAGTAACTGTGGTAAACTGCTATAGATAATTCTGGAAAGTGTCTCCTAAGGCGAGCAAGCGTTTGTTCGGTAAGCGATATCTCGGGAACTAAGTAAAGAACAGTACCTGTGGATAGGTATTTTTCCATTGCTGCAAGATAAACTTCAGTTTTTCCACTTCCGGTTGGCCCGTAAAGTAAGCGAACTTGCCCAAAATTCGAATGTTTATCTAAAACGCTCTTTGAATTCAATATATCCATAACTAAACGCGATTGTTCTTCTGTCAAAGTTGCCCTCTGAAGAGGATTTACCTCATCTACGTTCTCTGAACTGCACAGCTTTATGATTTCTCTGTTTTGTAACTGGATCACAACATCTCTTTTTACTCCGGTATCTTCGAGTAGTTGATCTAGTTGAATGCTACCGTTGAGTAATAAATAATTTATTACCACAGATTGTTGTGCAGTGAGTTTTAGTTTGCCTATCTCATCTGCCGAAATTTGTAAAGAAACGTACTTCTCATCACGAGGCTTTGGTTTCTTTGATTCAAAGTCTCTGTAAATTCTTACCTGCCCATAGTTTATGTATTCTTTTGAGCTTGGGATTTTTTTGAATTCTTCGTATCTCATCTTACCAAAGTTTAATAATGGACTCACACTCTCCACAAAGAGTGTAAAATAATCATCAAACTTTGGTGGAAAACATAAGTCGTAATATCTTCCTATTCCACTACCAAAATGCATCGCAGTATTGTAGAGTGCTTCCACCCTCCAAGGTTCCAAGAAAGATGCATAGTCGAGCCTTTCTTCTATCTCCTTAATCTTCTCAGGTTCTTCATGTATTAATCCACGTTCCAAGAATGAACTCACAGACTCAGATTTATAGATAACATAACCCCTTACCTTCTTATTTCTGAACGGTACAACTACTCTTTCTCCTATTTTGATCTCCTCATTTGAAGAATAAGCGAAGAGTTCATTGAGATTCATGTTAGAAATTGCAATCAAATAGTACAATGCACTCACCACCGTGATATAAATGCTCGACCAATTTTTGTTTGATTGATCAGTTTTGGTAACTATCCAATACAACATCACTGATCGCTTTTATCGTTTCAAGGTCTTTTGTAGTAGAAGTAAGATAGAATCCATCGACGTAACGTGCCAGTTTTTCTACCATAAGTATCGCTCTTTTCAAAGAAAATTGTTTCAGAGCTTCATCTGATTCGTATCTAAAATACTCCTTTGGCACAAACACACCCGGAACTTTCGAAAAATACTCAAGCTGAGAGCGTGTTTCAAAGAGCATTATCGCAACGTATATATTTGACTCATTTCGTATATCTGCTGCCTTTTCGAGAAAATCCAAAATTTCCTGTTGAGAAAAGACCGGTTGAGAGATGAAAAACTTGCAACCATTTGCAAGCTTACCATTCATTCTTTCCAGTGTTTGTCTGTAATCGCCTTCGTGTGGGCTGAAGACACCGCCGGGGCAAAAATTGAATTTACCGTACACTTTTACACCTGCCAAATCCTCGTTCTTCTCGTTCAATAATTTTGTCAATTTGAAGACATCGTATATCGTAAAGTCTTCCACGCTCGATGAAAACGGATAAGTGCCGTTCCTTGGATCATCGCCCGATAGTATCAGTATATTCTTTATCCCAAGCATGTGTGATGCAATCAAATCTCCTTCGATGCGTATGGCATTTCTCGTAGTTCTGGAAAAGTGCATCAACACATCGATGCCTCGTTCTACCAACATATGTGCGGGGGCTATGGGAGAAGTTCTTGAACTACCCATTGGAAGGTCAGTAATGGCAATCACTTGTACTCCACACTTCACAGAACTCTCGCAAAAATCTAAATACTTGTCTGATGTTGTAGATCTCGGTGGCAACGTTTCTAATATGAACCTCTTATTCAATATACTACATTCGGGAGATTGTTGGCCTGAAGGTCCTTCGTGGTCATAAAACTCATTGTCTGGCATGATTTTTGAATGTTCATCTTTTGGCATAAACTCACCCCTACTCACATTATTCAGTATTTCGGGATTGGACTCTCACGGTTATTGAATTATCCGTTCGAAGTACTATTCTTGAACATTATAGATAATATCTCTTGTTTTGAGAACTTTTTTATCTCGTCGAATTCTCTCTTTTTCAACTTTTCAAATACGTACCTTTTCATCGCTTTCAGGTCCCTATTCTTGATGTAAGAATCCAGCAGATAAGATTCATCCATTGTCACGTAGAACATAATTTCATAATACAATGGATGAGTGCTTTTTATGTTAGAAATATTCTCTCTTAAGAGTAATTCAAAGTCTTCCTTTATCTTTGCCTTAGGTATTCCAGTTCGAAGATAATAGTATACCGATATACAAAGGTCGATGGTATCCTTATGCCGCAATCTTCCAATTCTTTTCTCAAAATAGTCTTCTATATCTTCCAAAGCTTGGCTTGCATACAACGATACATCCATGTGTGAATCGTCTAATAATCTATAAAGGTACTTCATGTTCTGTTCTATGTCTATGCCGTGGGTTACATACCTAAAGATATTCTGTGCTGCCATTTTCTTTTCTTGGGTGTCTCCAATTATCAACAACGTCTTTATGGGCAGTGAGGAAAGTGCAGAGTTGTCAATTTTAAGATCTGTGTCTGATGGCAATTCAACGTTGAAAAAATCTTCTATTTCCTCACGTTCGGTGTTAAGTAATATCAACCATCCCAATGGATACACCAGGAGAAAAACTATGGTTTCCGGTATGTTCCTTTTGGATGCATAAAACAAGATACCGCATACAATTATACCCAACAAGCTGAGCAGTGTTGGCCCTAAAATAATGGTCAGTATCGTGTTCAAAATAACAATATTGAAATTAACTATGTCTAAGACTGTTCTATAATTTCTCTCTTTGCTTTTTTCACTTACCTGTTCAGTATTCGGTGATCTCATATTTTCCTCGCAGTCTTTCAATCAATTTCATTTTTCCACTTTCATCACATACTGGTAATAAGACTTTTAGCATCACAGAGTTTCCCAATTCGTGTTTAACAATAACATCGGACTTACGAAACTCAGAAACGACATCATTGTGTATTGCTTTATTGTATCTTATCGTAAGCTCTTGATATGGTATACCAAACTTCAACTTGCGCTTCTCAAATACATTCTTCTTTTGGATATAATATTCTTCTTCCCAAGTTCCATCCTCTTTCAAGTATTTTTGTCTCATTAAACTCTCTTGTTCCATGACAATCTTTATATTAGCATTCAGAAAACTTGCTATCGATTCAATGTATCTAATTAGTACTTCTGAGTATTTTTCAGGATCAATGCTTTCGACTTCTAGAACACCAAACGTATCCTCTCTTTTACCGATCGATACAGCAAACCATGGTTCAAATTTTTCCAGTTCTTCTTTCAAAGCTATCTCTGTCAATGTGGCACGACCATCGGTTATTGCCTTTTTTATGACCTTTGAATCATCTAATCTGAAAGTATTTGGTAAATTCTTATGGCCTATACCTGTGATAAAACGAAGAAATCTTCCTTCAAGCCTATAGAATTGGAGATTTTCCAAATCGAAGAAGCTGGCTATTATATCTACTGCCCTCGTGATCATCTCATCCACATCAAGTGTTTCAAGCTCTCGCAGCTTCTCCAACAGTACAATCAATCCTTCACCTTCTGAATATACGCGGACACTGTTAACCAATTTAGTGAAAACCGTGCGATAATATTGTTGAATTCTAAAAAGGGGTACCACCCCCCT
>Ga0067045_1027509_pt1 | contig 106412 bp, 108 predicted proteins | sample TerdegcTABiofilm_FD_59184 | JGI IMG/M metagenome (GOLD analysis project Ga0067045, IMG submission 59184) | Combined Assembly of (Gp0054472, Gp0054536) Wastewater bioreactor microbial communities from Singapore -Terephthalate degrading...
CGTTATCGGCGCGGTTGTCGCCCTTCTGGTGGGCGGCGGCGCGGCGGGTTTCCTGTACTTCAAAAAAGCCTCGGGGAAGAAAGAAGCCGCTTCCAAGGAGCAGGTGACAACCGCCATATGGACCATGGAACCTTTCATCGTCAATCTCATCGACAACAACGGCGAGCGATACCTGAAGATATCCATCGAGCTGGAGGTATCGGACAAGAACATCATCCCGGAAATGAATAAACTCAAACCCAAATTGAGAGACAATGTCCTGGACCTGCTTACAGCCAAATCTTACAAGGATCTGGTCGACATGGTGGGCAAACAGCGCCTCAGGGATGAGATCATGATGAGGCTGAACAGTTTTCTGGTCGGCGGAAAGATCGTAAAGGTTTATTTCACCGAGTTCGTTATCCAGTAAGGTGATCCAAGGGCAGGAGCGATATGAGCAATATTCTGACCCAGGAAGAGGTGGATGCCCTTTTAAGAGGTATATCGGGCGGCGAGATCGAAACAGAGGTCGTCAAGGAACCGCTTGACCCGACCCAGGCATATCCTTACGACCTGACCAGCCAGGACAGGATTATTCGCGGCAGGATGCCGACTCTCGAGATGCTCAATGAGAGATTTGTCAGGATGTTCCGGACGAGCCTTTCATCCCTGCTCAGAAAAGTGGTGAGCTTCAGCACGCTCTCAATCGAGATGATCAAATTCGGTGATTTCCTGAAAACGCTGCCCGTTCCGACGAGCCTGCATTTATTCAAGATGGAGCCCCTGAAGGGAAACGCGGTATTTGTGGTCGAATCAAAGGTCATTTTCACTCTCGTAGATATTTTTTTCGGAGGCACCGGCCGCGATCCTTACAGGGTCGAAGGAAGGGATTTCAGCGCTATCGAAACGAATCTTATCAAAAAAGTCATCCTGACCGCCCTTTCCGATATGGAGAAGGCATGGACCGCCCTGATAGATCTTAAGATGACCTACCAGAGGTCTGAAACCAGTCCCCAGTTCGCTCAGATCGTCCCGCCGACCGATCTTGTCGTGCTCTTGAATTTTGAGATTGAGATGGAATTCGCCTCCGGCGGGATGTCTCTGTGCATTCCTTACTCGACTTTGGAGCCGGTGAGGGAAAAACTTCAGGCCGGTTTCCAGAGCGATACATTTGAAGTGGATCGAGTGTGGGCGGCGAGGTTCAAGGAGGGCCTGATGGCGTCCAAGGTGGATGTGCTGGTCGAACTGGGGCGCGCTGAAATATCAGCTAAAGAAGTCATGGATCTCCAGAAGGGCGATGTCATTGTGCTGGATCAGTTCGCCGCGGACGCCCTGAAAGTTTACATCGAGGGCATTCTGAAGTTCAGCGGCTATCCCGGAACCTACAAGGGTAATCAGGCCGTCAAGATTTTGGAAGTGATTAAAGGGAAGGAGGATATTCACCAGTATGGAACAGAGTGAAGTCGATGCGCTGTTGAATGAGAATACCGCAAGTGAACCCGCCCCGAAAGAGGAGAATCTGAGCTGGGACGACGTTCAGAAAGAGCTGGAAGAATCCAAAAGGGCTGTTCCCAAGGTGGAAGCCAGTGTCGCCGAGTTCGAGGAATTAAAAAAGACCGAGCGCAAGGGAGGCGCTTCGCTGGACCTCGATTTTATTCTTGACATTCCGCTGACCATGACCGCCGAACTCGGGAGGTGCAGACTATTAATAAGTGAGCTCCTCCAATTGGGACAGGGGTCGGTTATTGAATTGACGAAAATTGCGGGAGAGCCCATGGATGTTTACGTAAACCAGAGGTTGATTGCAAGGGGTGAGGTAGTGGTCGTCAATGAGAAGTTCGGCGTCCGGCTGACCGATATTATTTCTCCGGCCGAGCGGATCAGCAAATTGAGGTGATGGGAAATATGGGCTCGGTCAATATCTTCATGTCCCTGGTCAAGATGTTCTCCGCTCTGGCCGTCGTCCTCGGCCTGATGATCGGCGCCATGTATTTGTTCAAGAGTTTCATGAAAAAGGCGGGCGCGGGGATCGACCACGGGCAATTCATCAAAATAGTGTCAACCCGCTACCTGGGACCGAAGAGCAGTATTGTGCTCATGGACGTCCTCGGGAAGATCGTCGTCGTCGGGATTGCCAACAACCAGATGACCGTGCTCACGACGATCACCGACCGGGAATCGCTGGAAAGGCTGAGGCAAATCGAAAGCTCAGGTCTGTCCCGTCCGTCTCTCATAGACCAGCTGTCATCTTACCGAACAAAACTGTCCATGCGGCAGATTGCCGGAAGGGGCAAACAGGAATAATGTATAGGCGATTCAAGAGCGTCAAAGCGAAATACGTGATCAGTCTGCTGGTGGTGCTTGGTTTCCTGTTCGTCGCGTGTCCTCCTCTGTCGTCGGAGCCTTTCCCGATCCCGACAGTCAATCTCACGGTTTCTAACGCCGCCAATCAGCCGGATCAGGTCACAGTGATCCTGCAGTTGCTGCTGATCCTCACGGTCCTGTCCCTCGCGCCGGCGATCCTGGTAATGCTCACTTCTTTCACCCGGATCGTCGTTGTTTTTTCCCTGCTCAGGCATGCTCTCGGCACGCAATCGTTGCCGCCCAATCAGATCATTCTGGGACTGTCCCTGTTTCTGACGTTCTTTATCATGGCGCCCGTATGGGAGAAGGTGAATACGCAGGCGATACAGCCTTACCTGAATAAACAGATATCGGCGGACAAGGCCTTTGAAACCGCAGCCGGACCGATCAAGAATTTCATGCTCAAGCAAACCCGGGAAAAGGATCTGGCGCTGTTTGTGAAGATCGCGCGGGCCAAAAAGCCGGAAACGCCTGCCGACATAACCATGACGGTTTTGACGCCGGCGTTCGTGATCAGTGAATTAAGGACGGCGTTTCAAATAGGGTTTCTGATCTACATGCCGTTCCTTGTTCTGGATATGGTCATCGCGAGCGTTCTGCTGTCCATGGGAATGCTGATGCTGCCGCCGGTCATGGTGAGCCTGCCTTTCAAGCTGCTCCTTTTTGTCCTGGTGGACGGCTGGTATCTGATCGTCGGATCGCTGGTCCAGAGTTTCGGAACTGTCTGAAAGAAGGGGGGGCGGGCTTCCATATGACTACGGATTTGATCATGGGAATTGCGAGTGAGACCATCAAAGTGACGCTTCTGGTCTCTGCGCCTATGCTGATCATAGGACTGGTGGTCGGCCTGATCATCAGTATTTTCCAGGCGGTCACCCAGATTCAGGAAATGACCCTGGTTTTTGTACCCAAGATCGTGGCCGTATTGGTAGCGCTTATATTTGCCCTGCCCTGGATGCTGGACATTCTGATCAGCTATACGCACAATCTTTTTTCTAATATACCAATGTATATTAAATAGGCTAAGGACGTCAAGAAGTCTTCTGGTTGAATATATGAATTTACCAATTATTACGACAGAACAGGTGGAGACTTTCCTGCTGATTTTTATCCGGGTGAGCACGATGATAATAGTGATCCCCATTCTGGGGGAACGCTTCGTTCCCGTGCGGGTGCAGGCCGGCCTGTCTCTTCTCGTATCGGTCCTGATTTTTCCGATCATCCAGGCGCAGACCCCGAAACTCAGCTCCGATGTGCTTGCGCTCTTTTTAAGAATGGGCGGCGAGGTCCTGATCGGCGTCGTCATCGGCATGACAGCGAGAATCATTTTCGCAGGGATCCAGCTTGCGGGTCAATTGATCGGCTTTCAGATGGGTTTTTCCATCGTGAATGTCATCGACCCCGCTTACAGCGACCAGGTGTCTATCATCGCCGAATTTCAGTACCTGATAGCCCTGCTGCTCTTTCTGGTCCTTAACGGGCATCACATCTTCCTGTACGCTGTTGCGGAGAGTTTCAGGATACTGCCCCCTTTGACTTTCCATTTTTCCGGTCCGTTGATGGAAGCGATCCTCGGTTATGTGAACGCCATGTTCGAGATCGCAGTCAAGACCGGCGCGCCTATTATTGCTGTGCTGTTTTTCCTGAGCGTGGGTCTGGGACTCATCGCCAGGACAGTCCCCCAGATCAATATATTCATCGTCGGATTTCCCCTGCAGATAGCCGTCGGCCTGATCGGGATCGGCGTAACCATGCCCCTTTTCGTGAATGTTGTGGAAAAATACTTTCTGCATATGGAGGAGGAAATCTATTCGCTGCTGAAGCTCATGTGAGGCGAAGAGACACAAGGTAGACCATGGCGGAGAACGATCAGGATCAAGAAAGAACAGAACAGGCCTCCCCGCGAAGAAAGGAGGAGGCCAGAAAAAAAGGGCAGGTCGCGAAGAGCCAGGAGATAGCTTCCGTCGCCATCCTGGTCGCCTGTCTGACTTATTTCTACTTCGGCGCAGCCGGAATGATGCATAAAATGATGGCTTTGGTGAGCAGATATCTCCGGGAGGCCGGCACCACGGTGGTCGATAAAAATTCCGTGCAGGGGCTGATCTTTGGAATGGCTTACGAGGCCTTCGTCCTGGTCATGCCTCTTCTGCTGATAGTGGTCGCGGCCGGGCTGCTGGCCAACTACCTCCAGGTCGGCTTCGTATTTTCATCGGAGACGCTCCTTCCGAAGTACTCCAAAATCGATCCATTCAAAGGATTTCAGAGATTGATGTCCCTCAAGTCGATGGCTGAACTGGCAAAGAATATCATGAAACTGGTCATCGTCGGGACGGTCGCCTACTGGACGATCGCCGGGGAAATCGACGGCCTGATCCCTCTTGTGGATGAAAGCATCTGGGGGATTCTGATTTATATCGGCAACATATCCTTCAAGATCATCTTCAGGACATGCTGGGTTCTGATTGTCCTGGCCGTCCTGGATTATATCTATCAGAGGTGGGAATACGAGAGGGGCCTGAAGATGACGAAGCAGGAAGTTAAGGATGAATTCAAACAGACCGAGGGAGAACCTCTGGTCAAGGCCCGGATAAGGCGTCTGCAGAGGGAAGTTGCCAGGAAGAGGATGATGGCCAAGGTTCCCAAGGCCGATGTGGTTATCACGAACCCGGATCATATTTCCGTGGCGCTGATGTATGACAAGCTGAGGATGAGCGCTCCCGTTGTTGTCGCCAAGGGGGCGGGCTTCATAGCGGAAAAAATAAAAGAGCTTGCCAGAAAGAACGACGTTCCTATCGTGGAGAACAAGCCCCTTGCGCGCCTCCTGTACAGAACCGTGGAACTGAACGCGGTGATACCTGAAAATCTCTACCGGGCCGTTGCGGAGGTCCTGGCTTATGTCTACGGGCTTAGAAGAAAACAAATGACAGAGACGGCGGTGTAGGTGAAAAAATGGCAGAATCTTACGCAAATACGGAAGCACTTCCGGACTGGACCCAGAACGCCACATTGATTCTGGCGCTGGGAGTCATCGGTGTCCTCGTGATTATGATGATTCCCCTGCCGACTATTATTCTCGACCTGCTCCTTTCTTTCAATATTACATTTTCCATCATTATCCTGCTGATGTCCATGTACGTTCTGAAGCCGCTCGATTTCTCCGTGTTCCCGTCCATTTTGCTGACGGTGACCCTGCTTCGCCTGTCGTTGAACGTCGCCTCGACCAGGCTGATCCTCCTCCACGGCAACGAGGGGACGGGGGCTGCTGGACAGGTGATTAAGGCATTCGGCACTTTCGTCGTGGGCGGGAACTATGTCGTCGGTCTGATTGTTTTCTTCGTTCTCGTCATCATTAATTTCGTTGTGATCACAAAAGGCGCCACGAGAATCGCCGAAGTCGCCGCGCGGTTTACACTTGATGCGATGCCGGGAAAGCAGATGAGCATCGATGCCGATCTGAATGCGGGATTGATTACCGAGGGCGAAGCCCGCCGGAGGAGGCGCGAGATCGAGAGGGAAGCGGATTTTTATGGGGCGATGGACGGTGCCAGCAAGTTCGTGAGGGGTGACGCGATCGCAGCTGTCATCATCATTTTCATAAATATTCTCGGGGGCCTCATCATAGGAGTGCTTCAACAGGGAATGCGGGTCGTGGATGCCGCGCGCAATTATACATTGCTCACGGTAGGCGACGGGCTGGTTACGCAGGTCCCGGCTTTGATCGTGTCTACGGCAGCCGGCATGCTGGTGACCCGCTCGACAGCCGGCGCGAACCTCGGGACGGAAATGACCGGTCAGCTCTTTGTCCAGCCGAAGGCGGTTGCGACTGCTTCCATCATGCTTATGGTGTTTGCTCTCATTCCCGGAATGCCGAAGGTGTCCTTTATCGCGATTTCCATGGTTACCGGGTTTCTTGCCCTGACGCTGATCCGTTCGGCGAAAAAGGCCGTTGTCGAAAAAGAGGAGGCGTCCCCGGCGGCGCCGCCGCGGGAGACGGTAGAGACGGTCGCTCCGCTGGATCTGCTTGAACTTGAGGTCGGCTACGGCCTGATTCCAATGGTGGACGCACAGCAGGGAGGCGAATTGCTCGGGAGGATCAGAGCGGTAAGGAGGCAGCTCGCATTGGAAATGGGATTCATCGTTCCCGCAATTCACATCCGGGACAATCTTCAATTGAAGCCGAATGAATATTCGGTCATCATGAAAGGGGCCGAAATAGCCAGGGGTGAACTGATGCCGGGCCATTATCTCGCCATTACTTCCGAAGACCGGGGGATCAAGATCAAGGGAATCGAGACGAAAGAACCGACCTTCGGCCTGCCCGCCGTCTGGGTGACGGAAAAAGAGAAAGAGAGCGTCCAGGCCAAGGGGTTCGTTGTCGTCGACCCCGCAACCGTAGTGACGACCCATCTGACGGAAATCATCAAGGCTCATTCCGATGAGCTTCTGGGGAGGGAAGAGGTCCGGGCCTTGCTTGACAATCTTGCGAAAAGCTATCCGAAATTGGTCGATGAACTCGTTCCCGGTATCGTTACGATCGGGACCCTGCAGAAGGTTTTGCAGAAACTGCTGAAAGAAAGGGTATCCATCCGGGACCTGCTCACCATACTCGAAACTCTTGGAGACTACGCTCCCCTCACAAAAAATACTGATATTCTGAATGGCTATGTGAGGCAGGCCCTGGCGAGGACCATCAGCAAGCAATACCGGGACCAGGAAGGTAATATAACAGTACTGACTGTCTCGCCGGCTATCGAGGACCACGTAGGCCGCTCCATCCAGCACACGGAATTCGAATCCTTTGTGAACGTCGATCCGAATTATGTGCAGAAGATGGTCGGCAACCTGCAGAAGTATGTCCTTCAGTTTACATCCAAGGGTCTGCAGCCGATCCTCCTGTGTTCTCCCCAGACGAGGCCCTATTTAAGAAAACTGCTGGAGCGGTTTTTCCCGGGCATAGCGGTGCTGTCTCATAACGAAGTAACGCGCGAAATCAACATCAGATCAATCGGTATGTTGGAGATGTAAAATGCAGATCAAAAGATACGAGGCATCGAGTGTGCAGGAGGCGTTGACCAAGATCAGAAAAGATCTCGGACAGGACGCAGTCATCCTCTCGACGAAAAGGCTCAGGAGGGGAAAGATTCCTTTCATAGAGGTAACCGCCGCCAGAGATACGAATGAAGCAGTCTATCGTAAAGCGGACGGCGCGACGGGGGAGGGGTCTTCCGTTCAGGGTTCTCTCAGGAGCGAAATCGAGGAGATCAGGCAGCTCATCGCAAGCTTGAAAACGGGAAACGCCTTCCGGATGGAACTTACCGAATTAAAAGAAACTCTGAACAGCCTTTTCGACCTCCTTGGTTTCTTAAGAAATGAGCAGGGGAATTTTTCGATGATCTATCATCACCTGATCGCCGGCGGGATGTCGAGGGAACGGGCCTTCCGTCTTACGGAGCGCCTGAAGAGCGAATTGTCCCCCGCAGAGAGGGATCATTACCGCGATGCCCTCAAGAGGGTCGAAGACCTGATCAAGAAGGACGTGCCCCTTGCGGAGAGGAAAAACCAGGATAAACGAGTGATTGCCTTTCTGGGTCCCACGGGAGTCGGAAAGACAACGACTCTCGCAAAACTGGCCGCGCATTACGCGCTCGATCTCAAGAAGAAGGTCGGCCTGATTACGGCGGATACTTACAGGATCGCCGCCACTGAGCAATTGAAAGTCTATGCCAGGATCATGGGGCTCCCGATCGAAATCGCCGCGGAGAAAGAATCGTTCGGCAAGGCCCTGAGCAGGTTTTCCGACAGGGATCTGGTGCTGGTGGATACCCCCGGGCGGAGCCAGTCGGATGAGAATTATATCAGGAAATTGAAGGAACTTTTTGCCATGGATGTTCCCTGCCGGAATTATCTGCTTCTGAGTTTGACTGCCGGCCGGGAAAGCATGATGGATGCGGCCCTGAAATTTTCTCCCGTTCAGTATGACAGTATCATTTTCACAAAAGTGGACGAAAGCGTTTCCTTCGGTTCCATATACGACATTATCGATCAGGTCGGGAAACCGGTTTCCTATTTGACGAATGGACAGAATGTACCCAAGGATATAGAAAGAGCAACCCCCGGCAGGATTGCCAGACTGATTGTGGGGAACAGAATGAATTAAGGAGGCGAATGTGGATCAGGCGGCGGTGCTCAGACAGATGAAAAACAAGGGAAAGGAGACAAAGCCGGCGGCTGCGATGGTTCCACAGGGCAGTCGGACCGCCCGGGAGTCGGACAAGGAGCGAATCCGGGTTATATCGATCACCAGCGGCAAAGGAGGAGTCGGCAAGACTCACATCGCGGCCAATCTGGCCTGCATCTTTTCCGGGATGCGCAAGAAGACGTTGATCCTCGACGCGGACATGGGATTGGCCAATATAGATGTCGTCCTCGGGCTTGCGCCTCATTTTAACCTGCATCACGTACTCACGGGCGAAAAAAAATTACGGGATGTCCTCGTCAGGGGGCCGGGCGACGTGGTGATCCTGCCTGCGGCGTCGGGAGTTCAGGAGATGGCGAACCTGTCGGCCGGTCAGAAGCTCACGCTTCTGGATGAGTTGAACGGGATTGATGAAGGATTTGATTTCATGCTGATTGACACGGCGGCAGGTATCGCCGGAAACGTAATGTATTTCAATATGGCCGCAAAGGAAATCATCGTCGTTGTTTCTCCTGAGCCGACTTCGCTCACCGACGCTTACGCGCTGATCAAAATCCTTTACCAGGGGCATGATGAAAAAAGGATCATGGTTATCGTCAACATGGCCCGGAGCGCCTCTGAGGCGAGAGAGGTTTATAAAAAATTGAGTAAGGCCACGGAGCACTTTCTCGACCTGTCGATTGAATACCTGGGCTATATCCTTCATGACGAGAAAGTCACCGAAGCCGTCAAACAGCAGAAGGCACTCGTCAGGCTTTATCCGAATTGCCAGGCGAGCAAATGCCTGTCGGCCATAGCCGAAAAGATGTGCAGCGAGAAACCATCCAATTATAACTATGGAAGCATCAAATTTTTCTCGAAGGCGATCATGGACAGGAATTGTGGATAAGACCAGGCGTGATGAACTGATTATCAAGTATGCTCCGCTTGTGAAGAACATAGTGGAGAGGATCGCGGCAAAGGTGCCGTCGCATATAGCAGATCGTGAGGATCTGATGAATGTCGGCATCATCGGTCTGATTTCCGCGCTGGGGAAATTCGATGAGAAGCGAAATGTTCAATTTGAAACATATGCCCGTTACCGGATCAGGGGGGCGGTTCTTGATGAGTTAAGGGCACGTGATTGGATACCGAGGTCCACCAGAAACAAAAGCGCCAGACTCGAAGAGGCATTCTCGAAATTGCAAAAGAAGCTCGGAAAGCCCCCGGAAGACGAGGAAGTCGCCCGCTATCTGGGTATTCCTCTCGAAGAGTATTTCGAACTGCTGGATGAGGCGAAAGGAGTGACCCTGCTAAGCAGCGAGGATCTACCTCCCGATTATTGTGAGAAGTTCGGCAGTTACGAAATTATGGAGGGAATTGAGCAGGGAAACCCGCTGTCCCTTCTGGCCAAAAGCGAACTGAAGGATATTTTAAGAAAGTCGATCAATTCGCTGCCTGAAAAAGAAAAGATCGTCCTGTCCCTGTATTATTATGAAGAACTCACTATGAAAGAGATAGGCATGGTGATGAAATTGACGGAATCCAGGGTCTGCCAGCTCCATTCGAAAGCCATCATGAGATTGAGGGGCGAGTTGAACGAGCTGAGATACTAGTCTTTTGAAGAGTTAGGCGTGAAGGGTAGGGATTAAGTGTTATTGGAGAGTTTTTTCAAAAACTCAGGACTGTTTCTTGGTGCGGCGGGCGCCTATAAGGGATTCATGATCGATGGTACGGAAAGTAAATCTGGATATTCTGGAAGTTGATCTCCAGCAGACCGGGGCGGAGGCGCCCCGGGAAGAGCCCGTTCCGGAAGTGAGGGAAACCGCTCCTCCCCAGAAATGGGGAAGGTTGGGAAAGGCCCTCGTTATATCCTCCTCTCTTTTTCTTTTGCTCTCCATCGGGCTCACAGTATGGTTCCAGGTTCACAAGAAGCCGGGAGTCCAGGAAAGCGAGATGCAAAAGAGCGCGATCCTAAGCGACGGGCTCGAATACATGGAGCGTTTTGCGATTGACCTGAAGGACGACCGCGGGAATTTCAAAGTTCTCCTGTGCGACATAGCGCTCGAGTTGAACCAGGGCGCCTCGATCACGAAGGAAAAAACGGATATAAGGAGGACGATTTACAGGACTCTGAAGTCGAAGAACATCGACAAGCTGATTTTACCGAAGGCCAAGAAGGGCCTGAAAAAGGAGATAGAATCTGAACTGGAAAAAGTGCTCGGCGGGAAAATCGTAAAGCAGGTATACTTTACGAGATTTACGGTGTTGTAAGAGGATAAGCAAGGCAGGCGGGAATCCTGAATCCCGGACAAATCCCAACACCGAACGTTCAGCCGTCCTGAGTTTCGGGATTTGGCGCTTTATAGAAGTCATCCCATATCAAACAGAAGCTGGAGAACTGCCATGGGGAAAATAGTGGTTGCGGTCATTGTTATTGTGCTGGGTTCCTTTTTGGGTTATAGCTATGCTCTGACTCCCGATGAGGTTATCCGGTTGAAGAAGGCGGGAGTGAGCGATCAGACCATCCAGATCATGTTGAAGCAGGAACAGGAAGCCAGAGACAGGGGGCCTTGCGAGCAGATGGGTACAAGAGAGGTGAAGGATAAAGAAGGCAATACCTATATCATATACTCAACAGGTGCTTCCACAATCGACGAAACCGAGAAGGAAAAGGTTGAAAATGCCTGGAAGATGTTGCAGAACATGATCATTGAAAAAAAGGATGCTAAGGTCAAAAAGTGAAAACGGTTCGGGGATTGAGGCAATGAGAAGGAACACGGAGGATATCTGCAAAGACCTGATGAAGGAGTTTGAGGCGACTTTAGTGGAGGAACTCATCCCGGGCATTCTTCACAATTTTGCAAATCCGCTGAACGGCATAATGGGTCGCTCCAAGCTTCTGCAGAGAAGGCTTCAGAATGAAGGAAGCGCCGAAGATCAGGGGCATAGGCCTGCCTTTTCGCCGGAATTGTTTAATAAGCTGACGAATGACATAAATCTGATCTCGCGTGATACGGATAAGCTTACGGACCTCCTGCAAACGGTTGCGGAAAAATTCTATACCGTGAATAAGACGGGCATGGAGCGGATTAATCTGTCGGAGCTCATAAGGAAAGAGATGAGTTTTTTTGAGTTTTACCTGGAGTTCAGGCACAACATCAAAAAGAATATTGATCTGGACAGGGATATTCCTGAAATTACGGGCATACCGGCGGAAATTTCACTGAGCCTGTGGTCGATTATCAGATTCTCCATGCAGCAGATGAAAGATTGCGAGATCAAGGAATTATCCATCGCTACGAGAAAAGAAAACAGTCGTGTTTGTATCGACATCCGCAATACTGCTTCCGGCATCGGGGAGAACTCCGGGATCCTGACGGAGAAATTGAACGCCGGGGAACTTTTATTGGATGGAAACCATCCATACTGCAGTTTGCTGCGCGCCTTTTTTCTGTTGAAAAAATACGATGCGGGATTCACGATAGGACGTGAGAGCGGGTCGAGCCTGATATCGATCACCATTCCCTATCGGAAGATTTCCAATTAACCTTATTGAAAACGCCTTTTTGCAGGTTGCTCAAAAATATAAGGCCAAAGGGCTGAAGGCAAAGGACGAAAAAGTATCTCGCGAGCGGTCTGCTAAAGATTTTAAGTGATCATGTCGATCTACCTTTTAGAGAAGCTGTAATTTCATTCTGTCATCCCGCGTGAGGGGATTGGCTTATGGTAAGGGCGATCGATATTCAGCAGGTTCTGATCCAGTCCAATTCGATGGAACGGGTCCAGCAGGCGCAGCAGCAGCATCCCGATTTACAGCAGCGCTATCTGGATGTCCAGTTAAAGGAGGAGAAGAAACTCTCGAGGGAATCCGTTAAAGACATGAAAGAAACGGAACACGCCAGGGTTCAGGAGAAAAAGGAAGAGAATGAGCGGAAAAGAAGCGCTGCGGAGCATCAAGAAAAGGGAAAAGACAGCGCCTCCAGGGCTGAAAGCGAAGACTCTGATGATGAGCACGGTGGCATCATAGATATTCGAGTTTGAGATGAACATTCAATTACTGCTGATTTTTCAATTGATCGCCGATATCGTTCTATTCATCTCCATCCTTTTCCTTTTATTGCTGATCACGAAAGAGATAAGAAGAAGACCCCCTGTTGTCGATCCGGATCACATTTCGGATTTCAAAAAACTGCTGGCCTCATCCCAGGAGGCCGCCGGCCACCTCTTGAAAGTGATGGACGAGAGCAGAAAGTCATTGAAAGAAGTCGCTTTCGCTCTCGATGAAAGAGAAGCGAGGCTGAAAGCGCTTGTGGAAAAAGCCGACAAGCGCCTGGAAAAAGGAAAGGAAACGGCTTGCGGTCCGGAGGATGCGCTTGCGGCGACACAGTATGATGAAGTTCTGAAAATGGCCCGCAGCGGTCTGACCCCGAAGGAAATATCGGAACGCTCCGGGTTGGCGGAAGGAGAGATCGACCTGATCATAGATCTTGATAGGAAGAAAAACGAGATCCGTTGATGTCCCCGATTACGCTTCCCAGGATTTCCCTTCAGTATATCCAGGACTTATCACGGCATGAAAAGAATGCAGCGTCCCTCCTGCAGCTTGCCGTTGGTGATGTGCTGGAAGCGGGGATTTCCGAAGTGCTGGAAGACCGAAGGGTGCTGATTACTCTGAAAAACGTCTCCATCCCGGCGGAGTCCGAGATTCCCCTTAGGGCGGGCGAAAAGATTCAGGTGCGGGTTGAAAGACTGGAGCCCCGGATTGTACTGGGTATTGTGAGGGAGGCGGCGCAGGATGCCGCGCTCATCAGCGATTATGTGCGCCTGTTCAGGTCGAATCCGAAGGCCCTGCCGGATATGATCGCCGGGATCTTGGCGGAATTCGAAAGACCCGGCCGGGGACTTCCCGCTTTCCTTGCCGGGGAAGACAGAAAGAATCTGCTCGGCATTCTGAAATCGATCCTGTTTTCAAAAGAGTCCCTGGACGACAGCCTGTTTCTGAAGAGATATATCGAGAATATCGGCCTGCTGTGGGAAAGCGGTCTCGCGAAAGCCGTGCAGGAAGGTGTATTAAATGCGAAAAAGAACAGTCTCAAGGGGCTCTTGATGAAAATCGCATCGGAGCTTCAGCCCGGGCCGGAAAAAGAAGAATCTCCGGGGAGCGGTCCGGCGAAGAGCATGGCGGAACTCGCCCGCTTTTCCGATGCATTCGTGAAGACCATTGAGAGCCATCAGATTATCAATGTTCTGTCTCAGGAATACGACGGCCGCTTCGTTTTTCAGATACCTCTTCTTCTCCACTCAGGCCTTGGAACGGCGGAAATCTATGTCGACGTCGATCAACCAGGAGAAAAGGGAGAGAAACCGGACGGATTCCATGTATTGATGCTGCTGGATATGGATGCTCTGGGAGACATTTCCGTCGAAGCCGGGATCATCGGGAAAAAGTTAAACTGCGCCATCCAGTGCAGCGACCGAAGAGTATGCGATTTTATATCATCTTCGCTGGGTATTCTAACGGACCGGCTGTTCGCTCTGGGCTACCGGGTCGACTCGATGAAGTGCTCCGTGGAGAAGAATATACTCAAGGCCGGTGAGGGGCTGATAATGGGTCCGGTGTTGCGGGACACGGATGCTGTGAATATTTTTGTGTAGAGAAGTTATGAGATGGAAGCCGGGAATTTAGGAAGATGAGAAAGGGTTGCTGAATATGGCGAAGAAGCAGAAAGGCAGGCTGACGGCGGCAGCCCTCGAGTACCGGCCTCCCAGGGATGCGGCACCCCGGCTGACGGCGAAGGGAAAGGGGCTCGTTGCTGAGAAGATCATCGAACTTGCGCAAAAACATCGCATCCCCATCAGGAAAGATCCCGGTCTGGTCGAAATCCTCACCAGGCTGGATATCGACGAACAGATTCCCCCCGAACTCTACAAAGCCGTCGCTGAGATCCTCGTCTATGTCTATTCTCTTAACGAGCAATGGCGAAGCAGGAAAAATTTTCCCTGAGCCCCCGATTTTACCCGGCAAAGTTCAAATCCTGAATTCCAAATCCTAAATCCTGAACAAAACTCCAAATTCAAAACTCTGACCCCATGCATATCAGAGCGCCACGAATGTGTGAATAAGTATGTGTAATCAATAGAGAAACCCCAAAGATTGAAATGCGGGTCCTCTTTGAGTTCAGCTTCACAATTTAGTCTTGTTCAGGATTTAGAGTTTAGGATTTTGGATTTTCCCCTGGCATATGTATTGCTTTTATGGATCGTAAAATCTCAGGAGTTGATCTATGATCGATGCGCTTACCGCCGTTGTAAACGCGTGCAATACGAAAATCCCCCAGCTCGATGCGGTTGCCAACAATATCGCGAATATCCATACTCCGGGTTTCAAGTCGGAACGCCTGTATTTCCGCGTCGAGTCCACCGGGGAAAATGCCGGCGCGGCACAAAAGGACGTCTCCTATACCCCTTCCGTAATTATTGATTTTTCAGCAGGAACATTGCAGCGCACGGGCAATCCCCTTGATGTGGCCATTCAGGGGGACGGCTTTTTCGTTGTCCGGACGAAGGACGGCGAGGCATACACGAGAAAGGGGAATTTCACTGTGAACGGAAAACGCGAGCTGGTAACGCCGGAAGGCGATCTCGTCATGGGGGAATCGGGCAGTATCGTTCTGCCGGGGCAGGATATCAGGATAGGTGAAAAAGGGGACATCATCTCGGGCGGTGCGCAGATCGGCAGGCTCAAGATCGTTAAAGCGGATAGACAGGATCAGCTGATTAAGTCGGGGGCCGGGCTTTTTATCGATCCGGAAAAGAAGGCCGGGATCAAGCAATATACCGAGGCGGAAGTCTGGTCCGGCCATCTGGAGAATTCGAATGTACAGGCATTGAAGGAAATGGTGGATATGATCAACATTCAGCGTTCAGTCGAATCGTATCAGAAAGTCATTCTGACCCTCGGCGATCAGGACAAGGCCTCAACCGGCCGTATAGGGAAACTGTGAAAAATCAGATCCATTCAGGAGGAGGGAAATGATAAGGGCATTATGGACAGCGGCAACCGGTATGGAGGCAAAGCAGGTTTGTCTCGACATAGTGGCGAACAATCTGGCCAATCTCAGCACGCCGGGCTTCAAGAAAGCAAGGGCCGAATTCCAGGATTTAATGTATCAGGCACTGAAGAAACCGGGCACAGACACAACTTCCGGGAACCAGCTCGCGGTTGGAATCGAAGTCGGTATGGGCTCGAAACTGGCCGCCATACAGAAATTTTTCACTCAGGGCGATTACGTCCAGACCGGAAACAAGTTCGACTGGTCCATTGAAGGAGACGGATTCTTCCAGGTCGATAACAACGGAGTCACGATGTATACGCGGGCGGGCAATTTCAAGATGAATAAGGATGGGATTCTCGTCAATAACGAGGGGCTCAAGCTGTTGCCTCAGATCTCCGTCCCGCAGGACGCGGTCGACTTCACTATCGACAGCGGAGGAACCTGGACGGCAATGGATTCGAAGGGCAACAAGCTGGCGACGGGGCGGATTGAAATAGCCAAATTCGTCAATCCGGCCGGCCTGAGCAGCGTGGGCCGTAATCTGTATGAAGCTACAGACGGTTCGGGCGCCGCCGTGTTGGGTAATCCCGGGGATACGGGCTACGGCACCATATCCCAGCATTATCTAGAGCAATCCAACGTGAACGCGGTCGACGAAATGGTGAACATGATCGAGCTGCAGAGGGCATACGAACTGAACAGCAAGGCAATCCAGGCCGCTGATTCGATGCTTTCGACGGTCAGCAACCTCAAGAGGTGAGTCTGAAATGAAATCCAGGATATATGTGAAAAGGTTAATCCCGGCCGTATTACCCCTCATGGCAATCTGCCTTTGCAGTATCTGTTTCGGCGCTACGGCAAGGGTGATTACCGACAGCGACATCAAGGCGATCGTTCAGGGTTATATCGAGAAGAACATGCCCTGGCCGAAAGAGTCGGTGAGGGTGGAGTTCCTGTCCAGCCCCGGCGATCTGGAGGTGAGCGGCAGCCGCGTCTCGTGGAGTGTCGAGGGGCGTCATAACGAGAATTTTGCGGGAAATTCGGTTTTCCGGGTGAAGTTCTATGACAGGGGGACATTCGTGAAAGAGGCAGCCGTGAAAACCAGAATAGAGGTGTTGACGGACGTACTCGTCAGCACGAGGGCCCTGAGCCGCGACACTGAAATCAGCGGCGATGATATAAAAGTTGTAAAAAAATGGCTCGCCCAGATCCCCGACCGGACCATATCGGACCCCGAATATGTCGTGGGGAAGACCCTTTCCACAGACATAAGACCCAATACGGAAATTACGAAGGGCATGTTGAAAAACCTGGTACTTGTCAGAAAGGGAAAGCCGGTCAGGATCCTTCTTGAAAGCGGTCCCATGGTGATTACCACAATAGGACTGACTGAAGACGACGGTGGACGGGGGGACATCATCAGGGTCAGGAACATTTCGTCAAACAAGACTATTTACGCCAGAGTCCTGGATCAGACTTCGGTCAGAGTTGATTTCTGAGAGAGACGTATATGAGCGTTTATTTCGGGAGGGATTACATGAGAAGAAACTCTCTTGTCATCGCGGCAATATTCATCCTGATTTCAGCCGCGCTGCTCTTATCTGGATGCGCCACGGACATGCACATTCCCAAGAACGATTATGCCTTCACCATGCCGCAGGATCTGAAACCGGCGCCTCCACCCTGCGGCACGATATGGTCGGGCATCAATTCGAATAACGCGCTTTTTACAGATAAAAAAGCAAGGTATGTCGGCGATGTCGTGACTATCATTATCCAGGAATCAAGCGAGGGCGCGAATAACGCAAAAACGGATTTGACGCGCAATTCAACAGTAGCCGCGGGCCTTTCCGGAATCCTGCAGACCAGTCCCGGTCAGACTATTTTGTCTCCGCTCACGCTGGGAGGGACTCATACCAATAACCTGGCGGGCGAAGGGAAAACGAGACGGGACAGCAGCTTGACGGCGAATATGACAGCAAGAGTGAAATCCGTACTGGATAATGGAAATCTCGTCATAGAAGGCAGGCGGCAGCTTTCGGTCAACGCCGAGGACCAGTTTATCGTGATCACAGGGGTTATACGGCCGGAGGATATCACCACCGACAACACGATCTCTTCCCAGTATATCGCCGACGCAAGGATCGTTTACGGCGGCATAGGCGTTGTCAATGACAAGATGAGGCACGGCTGGCTGGCGCGGATTCTCGACTGGGTATGGCCGTTTTAAAAAAGGCAAAAGGCTCAGGGTTATGAATTTTAAAGCCATAAGGTTGAGAAAAGATATGAGCAAGAAAATATTATCAATAACTTTGCTTGTATTAGTCGGATTATTTATTTCTTCCGCAGATGCCTGTGCGGCGAGGATCAAGGATATTGCGAGTATCGGGGGCGTAAGGGACAACCAGTTGATCGGTTATGGTCTGGTTGTGGGTCTGGCGGGGACGGGGGATACAATCAAGAACGGCTTCACCAAGGAAACCCTGGCCAATATTCTGACCAGGCAGGGCCTTTCCATGAAGGACAAGGATCTCAAATCGAACAACGTGGCTTCCGTCATTGTGACCGCCAAATTGCCCCCTTTCGCCAAAATAGGGTCCAAGATCGATGTTGAAGTCTCGTCCATAGGCGATGCCAAGAGCCTGCAGGGCGGCACCCTCCTGATGACTGCCTTGAAGGGCGCGGACAACGAGGTTTATGCCGTTGCCCAGGGGCCGATCACCCTCGGCGGTTTCGCGGCGTCGGGCGCGGCCGGCGGAGGGATATCCAAGAACCATACCACTGTCGGCCGGATCACGAATGGTGCATTTGTGGAGAAGGAATTAAAATACGATTTTGAAAATAACAGAACCCTTATGGTCAATCTTTACCAGTCGGATTTCACGACATCCACCAGGCTGGCGGCCGCGATCAACGGATCGCTGAAGGATGCAAACGCCAAATTGGTCGATTCTAGCTCCGTTATCGTTTCGCTGAAGGAATCCTACCAGGGCAGTCTTGTCAGGCTTGTTTCCGTAATCGAAAATCTGGAGGTCCCGGTGGATTCGGCGGCCGTTATCGTGATGAATGAAAAGACGGGCACGGTCGTTATGGGGGAAAAGGTGCGTATATCCACTGTAGCCGTCGCCCACGGGAATCTGAGCATCGAGATCAAGGAGGAGAAGAAGGTATCCCAGCCGCTGCCGTTCGCGCCGAGGACTCCCGCAGGAAGTACACCGGAGAACGTCGGTGGGACGATCGTCGCTCCGGGAGGTCAGACTGTGGTCACTCCTGAATCGAAAGTCAGCGCGGCGGAGGAAAAGAAGCAATTACTTCTGGTTCCCATGGGTGTGACGATCCAGGATGTGGTCAGGGCCTTGAACGCTATCGGGGTCACGCCCAGGGATCTCATAACGATTCTACAGACGATCAAAGCTGCCGGAGCCCTTCAGGCGGATCTGAGGATAATCTGAAAAAAGACGAAGTGCTAAGGGCGAAGGAGAAAGAATAATGGCTGAACCTCTGACGATAAGCAGCAAGCCGGTTTCATCTCTTCAGACCGGCGGTAAAACGGGCGATAATACGGTCAAGACGCTGAATTTAAGCGAGGACGACGCGGCGAAGCTCAAGAAAGCCTGTTCCGATTTTGAATCTATCTTTATATATAACTTGATCAAATCGATGCGCAAGACAGTGCCTCAGAGCGGCTTTCTCGGGAACGGTCCGGGAAGGGACATTTATGAAATGATGTTCGATCAGAAAGTATCGGAAAATATTGCAAAACGGGGGGCAATAGGAATTCAGACGCAGTTATTCAACCAGTTGAGTCGCGCCAGGGGGAGACCCTGAAAAAAAAATTAAAGTTTAATATCATCTTGCCGATAATGTAGTATACGAAACCAAGGAGATCAGAGCATGAAAATATCCAAGACCGACGACACCAACATTCAGATCATTCAGCAATACCAGAAAAGCGAAAAAGTAAAGAATGAATCTGATGAGAAGGCTCTCGGTCAGGCTCCTGCCTCATCTGCTGCTCCTCCGGAAGAGAAGGTGGATCTCTCCACGACGGCAAGAGATATTCAGAAGCTGAAAAACGAAATCAGCCGACTCCCCGATGTGCGCAATGAAAAGGTCCAGGATCTGAAGAAACAGCTGGATCAGGGCACCTATAAGGTGGACGGGGGGAAAATTGCCGAGAAGATGGTGGGAGAATCGCTGTTGGACATCTTTGCTTGATCCATCCTCATTACCTCACCTGATTCCGACAACCTCAAACAAAACATGAGGGCTGGCCCTGACAAGCTCAGGGTCGGACCCATATCGCTTTTCAGGAGTATACTATGCAGAACCTGGAAATGGACGCGCAATTCCTGCTCGAATTGAAGAATGAGATCAAGTCTCATTATGACGCCCTGGCATCGATACTGATGGAAGAGGTCGATGTCTATCAGGAGCTTCTGGAATCCATAAAACAGGAAAGGAGCATTCTTTTGAAACCCTCCCTGGAAAAAATTCATGAAAGCAATTCCAGAAAGGAAACCCTTCTGCTGAAGGCAAGAATGCTGGAAGAAGTCAGGATGAAAACGGCGGCAAAGCTGGCGCGGCTGCTGGAACTTGATTCCGACAGGCCGGGCCTGTCCGACCTGATTTCGCACGCTGAAGGCCCGCAGAAAAAAAGGCTCCAAGAATGCCGGTTCCTGCTTCATTCTGTCCTGAAAAACATAAGCGAGATGAATAAGGCGAACAAACTCCTTCTGGACTCATCGCTCATTGCCCTGGAGGGCTGTATAGATTTTATAGCTGATCTGATGTGTACCGGTTCGACTTACCTGAAGAGCGGTGAAGTCAACCATAATACCGGAAACGGCAGGCTCCTGCGCACGCGGGGTTAAAAACGGGAGTGCTCCTGAATCGGGGACTGCTCAAGGAGAAGAAAATGTCCGATATTAATCAGATACTGCAAACAGCCAGGATGGCTATACTCAGCGAATTGAGTGCCATCAATACCTCGGGCTCGAATATAGCCAACGTGAATACACCCGGTTATTCCAGAGTGCTGCCTATTTTCGCCACTCAGGGCTCCGTTTCGGCCCAGAGCAACCGGGATCAGGCGGGGGTACAGATAGCGGGGCTGGAACGGATTTATGACAAATACCTTGAAAACCAGATAGTGGAGCAGCAGTCCAATATCGGATATGAAGATGTCCGCAAGGAAGCGCTTGACCGCATAGAGACATTTCTCAATGAAAGTTCGACCGATGGTCTCAGTGCGATGCTGGATAAATTCTGGGGTGCCTGGAACGACCTTGCCGCAAATCCGTCCGGATCGGCCGAAAGAAATGCCCTGGTTACGGTTTCGCAAAGCCTTGCCGCTATGTTCCAGCAGGATGCCGGACAATTATTGCAGGTCCAGAAGGACGCAGATACTTCCATAGCCAGCGCCCTGGATCAGATAAACGGCTATGCCGCGACAATAGCCGAGTACAACCAGCAGATCACGGCCCTTGAAGTCAACGGAGGCACGGCTAACACCGTCAGGGACAACAGGGATGAACTGCTAAAGAAGATATCCGAGCTCGTGAACGTGCAGACTGTCGAGGAATCGAACGGCCAGTTGAATGTATATCTGTCCAACGGAAAGCCTCTGGTCATGGGCAGCTCGAGCTACAATCTGACGACCCAGGCTAATCCCGACAATTCGAATTACGCAGATATCGTTTTCGATTACGACAGGAGCGATGTCCTCAACGATTTCATTACAGGCGGAAAAGTCGGTGGGTATCTGGATATCCGGGATGTGACGAGTGTCGAGTATTTCTCATACCTGGACGCCGTTGCCGCGAACCTTGTCAACAAGGTGAATTCACAGCATAGACTGGGTTTCGATTCCTATAAGAACCTGGGAGGCGATTTCTTCGTGCCGGCGACGAAGGCGAAGGATATGGAAATCAGCAGTGCTATCGTGAACGATCCGTCCAAGATCGCGGCCTCGGCGACAGTCAATGGAGACGGCGACAATGCCCGGACCCTGAGCGCGGTGAAAAACGATTACATGTACGCAAAAGTGGACTCGATTACTCCTTCCGGCGCGGGTTCAGCGACAGCGTCGATTAATACGCAGGCGAGCGCCTACAAATCCACGCTTAATCCCATAGTCCTGACACGCGGGGCTACCGCCGCCGACTGGGCGGTTACGGACGATGGAGGTTATACGGGGCTCAGCGTGGTTTCGGCGGACGCGGGCAGAGTAATTCTGAGCCTGGACGGTTCGGGGGGATCGGACCTGACTCTTTACCTTTCGGGAGCCTGGAATAATGCCGACACTCTATCTCTGGTGCTCACTCCGGACGACAGGACGGCGACTCTCAATGGATATTTCGATTCTCTGGTCGTGAAAGTGGGGCAGGACGTCTCCGATTCCGGACGAAACCAGACCAGGAATAAGGCAATAAACGATCAGTTGGCCACTCAAAGGGAAGCCATTTCGGGTGTTTCGATAGACGAGGAAATGCTTAACCTGATGAGGTATCAGATGGCCTATAATGCGGCCGGAAAGCTCTGCACGGTTTTGCAGGAAATGGTGACCACATTGCTCAATCTCGGCAACGCCGGCGCGACGTTCTAAAACAGCTATCCGCTGGAGGGATTCAAGATTTCAACCCGGATGACGATTATTAAGTAAAGAAAAAGAGGTGCCGCCGTGATTTCGCGAGTCTCCGACAACATAAAATACTTGACGATCGTAAATAACCTTTTCAGCGTGCAAAGCCAGTACAATACCATTTCTGAAAAGCTGGCTTCGCAGAAAGAGATTAACCGCCCGTCGGACGATCCGCTGGCGACCAGCCGGATCATGGATTATTCATCCACCCGGGCGGGAATTTCGAAATACAAATCTAATATGGACCAGAGCTCGGGGTGGCTCGACATCACGGAATCGGCGCTTAACGGAGTGGCGGATATTTTGGGCAACATACACGAAATGGCTATAGCCCAATCCAGCGCCACGGCTTCTGCGGATACGCGGCAGATTGCGGCGACTTCTCTGCAGCCGCTCATCGATCAAATCAGGTCACTTGCGAATTCCCAGTACAAGGGGGATTACATATTTGCGGGGACCAAAATCCAGGCGGAACCGTTCTCATCCTCGGTCGGAGCGGCTACAGTAGGAACTGCAACCGCCGCCGAAGGGAATCGATTCAACGGAACAGTCACTTCGAGCGGGGCTTATACCGGCACTACTAATAAAGCGTATGTGGTTAAAATCGTAACCGGGGGGACCCTGGCTGCCTCTACTTATAGAATTTCATCCGACGGGGGCAAGACGTGGGGCGCCACGGCTGCCGACTTGTCCGCCCCGATAGCTCTGGGAGACGGAATACAATTGACGTTCGCGGCCGGGACGGAGGATCTGGCGGCCAACGACGTGTTTTATGTACAGGGTCAGGCCGCCGGATATTACCGCGGCAACGGTGAGAACCTCTCCGTGGACATTTATAAAAATACACCGTTCGCTTACAACCTTACGGGGCAGGAAGTATTCACGAGTGCCGACGGGGGAGTTGATATATTCGATATGCTCAACAGCCTGAAGACCGCGCTGGAAACCAATAACGTAAGCGGGATTCAAGCGCAACTCGATAATCTGGGCCGGGCGCAGGACCAGATTGCCAATTTTACCGCCGAGTGCGGGACGAGGCAGAACCGGCTGGATATCGCCAAAACAAATCTGACTCAACTCGACGGAAGACTCGAGGATCTGACATCAAGTATACAGGATGCCGATGTGGCCGCCCTGGTTACGCAGCTCACGAACAAGCAGATAGCCCTTCAGGCCTCATATGAATTGGCCGCGAATATCTCGCGGATGACCATTCTCGATTTTTTGAAGTGACGTGGAGAGTAAAATATAGTAATTGATGATCTCGCAAAAAGTCCATGGTTCAACCACTCGACAAGCCCGGGACAGGCTGCTTGCCATGACAAAAAGTGTCATCCTGAGCCTGTCGAAGGGTGAAGGATATTGATTTTACGGCATGCTTTGACAAGCTCATTATGACAACCTGGGACGAAAACTCGACTTTTTACGGGGCCGACACTGATTGACTTAATGCGGTAAAAAATCGGGAAGGGAAGAAAATGCTCATCCTGACAAGGAAGTTGGGAGAATCCATAAAGATCGGTGACGATATAAAGATCACCTTTCTGGAAATAAAAGGAAAACAAATCAGGATCGGGATAGAAGCTCCTTCTCACATCACGGTTCACAGGGAAGAAATATATCGGATCATCATGGAGCAGAATGTTCAGGCGGCGAGACTTACCGCAATGACGGGAAAGGAACTGCCGGTCGTCCTGGATGAATTGAAAATCCTGCTCTCGGGAAGCGGAGAGAAGAAGGGATAATCCGGAGGAGGTTGTTCGTGAAAATCCATACAACGCGGTTCGGGGAATTGGATATCGAAGAATCCCGCATCATCACGATGCGCGGGGGGATACTTGGATTCGAGCATCTGAAAAGATTCTTTCTTTATGCCGCGGGTGAAAAGAACCCCTTCTGGTGGTTTCAGTCCGCGGAGGACAGTTCGGTTGCTTTTGTTGTGATCGATCCCTTTCTGGTCAAGGCCGATTACACCCCTGAAATCTGCGATGAGGATGAGCGTCTTCTGGAACTGGAAAAAGCAGAGGACGTTGTAGTGATGGGCATTGTAACAATCCGTCATGACCCATTCGGAATTTCCGTCAACCTGAGGGCCCCCCTCGTGATAAATGCCGCAAAGAAACTCGCCAAACAGATCATCCTCGATAACGAGGAATACCCGGTCCAGTATGCCGTTTCAGCAGGCCGAACCCGTACCGAGCAGGCCGCAACGGTCAAGTAAAACGGAGAAATTCTCAATTGCAGACATGAATACCGCCATGATGCGGCGGCAGGAAGCAGAGTTTCCGGCGAGATGATTCATTCAAACCGCAGGACTTGTCAGCCGGCCCCGGGCTCGAACCATGGACTTTTTACGAGGCATCGGACTCGTGATTAGACTGACTTGCTGAATAAAATACTGTTCAGCTCGTCCAGCTTAGCGGCCAGTTGTTGAAGCTCCTTCGGGGGGATCTCGCGTATAATCTTTCCGGATTTGCTTTCCTTGACTATTATACAGATATTCTTTTCCGCTCCGTAGGTGGAAAAAGTGAGGTCGACCCTCATATTATTGAGTTGATTCTGGATATCCTCGATCATCTCTTTTATGGCCTCCTCGCTCATGGCGGCGGTGTTATGCTTCCCCGGGGCCTCGGTTTCCCCTTTTTTGTTTCCCTGGAGGGATGCGGTTACTGGAAGCACTTCAGAGACTTTTGGTATTTCCAATCCTTTGCCGGTTGCAGTTATCGGTTCCATTTTACTCACTCACCTCGCAGTATATTAGATCGGCATGAATCAAAACACCTTGACTCCTTTCATATCTTGCAGTCAAGAAAACGCGGCGATTCCTGCTTTTTCTGCAGGTTCCCGATCCATTTCTGCTCTTTGTCGACCACCGATAATTCATTACCCATGGACTCGAGTTTTTTCTTCATGGCGGCAGCGCATTCGCTGTCCAGACGCTTCGTATCCGAAACTAAAGCCGTAAGACGATCCGCCAGACCATGCGGTTTCGTTTCGGGGATCTCCCTGTCCAGATTGTCTATTTGGCGTATGCAATCCGAACGGCGTCCGATCATCAGTTCCATCTCTTGAATATCGCCGTTCTCAATGGCCGTTTTTAACAGCGCCGTCGCTGATCGGAAAGCATAAAACAACGCGATTTTCTTCTCTATCAGGTCTCTCAAGGTCTCCGGGTTATTGGTCGCGTCAGATTTTTGTTTCTGCATTTTCAGGCCCTTACTTCCCTCAGAATGCTCTCGGCGTTTCTCTTACCTGCAGTCCGGACGGGAATGTCACCCCCCGTTTTCTTCAGTTGATCGTAGAAAATATCCTTCCATGCCGAAAGGAGCTCGCTCAACATGCCGATTACTTCATCAAAGGCCGAAATGTCTTTCCTGAGGTCCCCCTGGACAAGACGGCGCGTCATATAATCGTACAGGGAATCGAGGTTTATGGCCACTTCGCCGCCCTTTTCGAAATCGAGAGCTTCTCTCAGACTGTGAATAATCTCCAGGGCCTTCTGCAGCTTTTTGCCTTTCTCCTCATATGCTTTCTGGGTATAGTATTCCTTCACCATCCGGAGATTGCTGATCGCAGCCTCGTAGCACATAATGACGATTTTTCCGGGATCATCTGTGAGGATTTCGGTTTTCCGATAGGCATCAATTCCGCTTGCATACATAACGCTTGCTCCTCCATTCGAAAAATGTACTTATATCCAGTTCAGACCGGATCACTTTTCCATTGCTTTTATCTGTGATGACAGCCAGTTGCTCTGGTTCTGAAGAGTACTCAGGGCCTTTTCCATCGCCACAAACTGGTTTGTCAGAGTCTGCTGTTTTACCTGCAGCCTCGCTTCCATCTGGTCGATCTGGGTTTGAAGACGCTTTATGTTGTCCTGTAAAGAGGTCTCCTTAAAAGGTATATACCCTTCGTAGGCATCGGTGATGTCGAACAGGGCACGGTTGAACAACTCCGCCGTTCCGATGGTCAGCTTTACTGTTCCTGCGTCCACGCCTTCGGCCGTGCCGGAATAGGTTACCGAGATTCCGGCGGTGCTGGTGTTACCGCTGTTCCCGGTCAGCATTCTTCCCGAACCGGTAGCTGCTTCCCCTCCGATCGTACCCGCCACGTCCTTTCCGTTGTTAACCGTCTGGTCTCCTCCCGTCCAGAGCAGGTCCCCTGTTTCGGAAATGGTGAAGGTATAACCCGCGCCATAATTGTTATGCGTCAGAACGAGATGGTTGCCGGCGTCTTTGGAAGCGGTGGCGGCCAGGGCATAACGGCCGGTCTGCCCGCCCGTATTTGTCTTGAGGACGGTTCCGAAATCGAGGCCTTTTCCCACCGGTTCGGTTATGTCCAGGGTAAGCTGACTGTTTCCCGTGGTTTTATCCGTCACGATGATCCGGCCGGATGTGTCGACCGAAGCGGTTACGGAATTGGAAAAGGCTTCTTCAATTGCACTGAGCAATCCCTGGACTGTGTCAGTAGATTTGTCGACGATCGTGTAATTGCCCGTAATACTCGATCCGTTTCGGGATGTTCCTGAAAAGCTGATGACGTCCCCATTGCCGAGGGTGGTGCCGAATATCTGGTCCCATGGGGTTTCCGATGAAATCGGCGTGACGTTATCGAGTTCTCTTAGTTGGGCGCTCCCGGCCAGGATCTGATTATAACTTGCTCCCAGCTCCGCATTGATCGTATTGACGATGTCGGAAATAGTCATGCTGCTCGTCAGGGAGACGGACGCCGTTTTGCCGCCTTCGGTAATGGTCAGGGTCTCATCGCCGCCCAGGGTCCCTCCGACGGCGGTATCCGAAGTAGATGCGCTCCGCGTCGCGGCGGTATCGATATGGACCGTGTATTCGCCCGCCTTGCTGTCGCGGGTGTAGCCGATGAAAGAGACATTACTTGAGGATGACGTTCCTCTGCCGACGAAGAGCGTGGCGACATCATTAAAATTCGTTCTCAGGTATCCTGTGAGCGTCGCGTCGTTAACGCTTAATTGGCCCGTTTTATCCACGTTGATCCCGACGAGCGCGGGAATGGAAAACTGGCTGTTGACTCCCCAGATGGCCTGGGGCAGGATCGACGTGAGCTGATTTTTCACGGAATAAAGAGTCCCGTCTCCGAACAGAATTCCCCCCGGTTTATTGTTGACCGAATCGTAGGAAAGCTGCGTGTTCATATAAGATGCAACGTCATTGTACTTGGCTACAAAATCCTTGATCTTGTTTTTTATGGAATCGATGTCGCGATTCACGACAATGGTATTAGTGATCGTGTTGTCGGCCTTGGTGAGATTCAGAGTGACCCCGGTGATAATGTCCGATATAGTGTTTGACGATTTGGTAATCTGAACGCCGTCGACGGTCAAAGAGGCGTCCGCGCCCGCCACTACCTCTCTTTTGCGCACATCGGCCGCGGCGAAATCGGCCCCTGCCGAGGTAAACGCAAGATGGGAATTCGCATCGTGGATATGATCGGCGAGATTCACCGCCAGATAGCCGCTGCCGGACAAATCGTCCACCCGGATCTTGCCGTCTGAGGTTACGTAAGCCAGGACATTTCCGAACCGGGTTTCAATTTCATCGAGAAGATCCTGGACGGTGGTGGAAGACGAAATATTGAAATTCGCGTTCACCGCGAGGTTCGAAGTGTCGGTCCCGGTAATCGTGATATAATCTCCATCGGGGTTTCCTCCCGGCGTGAACACGTTGTAGCCATCGATGTCTTTAAGAAACGTGGACGAAGTGATATAGGATCCGCCCGTGGTCATGGAATTTCCGGATATTTTCCCCTCCACATCTGAACTTGTATGATCCAGAATACCGAGTGAGTTCAGGATATTTTTTGCGTCCGTAAAGGTCTGAGTCCCGCTTATCCGAAGCCGGTAGTAAGTTCTTCCATTGTCTTCCTGGGTTATCACGTCGGCGGTGACGTTTGGTATGGCGGCATCGTTAATAGCCTGCTTTATATCGCTCAAAGACATGGTGGAAAGATTGAGTGCTACAGCCTGGCCGCCGATGCTGACACTGTCCGATTCTCCGACGGCGAGTCCGAGCAGGGACTTTAAAGAAGAGGAAGCGGAAGTAAACCGGTCACTCAGGGCGCCTCCTGTTATCGTATTTTTAATAAAAGCGGTCTGGTTGTCTTTCCAGCCGAACTGCTGCACAATATCGGCCGAGGAGCCGTTGGTCAAGCTTATTCCCTTGGCCCCTGTAGTATCGCTGGTCAGGATAAGGCGGTAATCGTTGGTGCCGAAGTTCATAACGGATGCCGTTACTCCCGAGGGGGTCGATCCGGTATTCAGTTTGTTGATATTATCGGCCACGTCGGAAAGGGAATCAGTCTCGGATACCTTCAAAACCTTCCCGTTGATGATCACGTCTCCGGCATAACTACTCCCCAGTGCAGTTGTACTGCTTATGAACGGATTGGATGAGAGCTTCTGCGCCTGCGCAAGGCTGTTGATTTTAACACTGTAACTTCCGGGGGAGGCGGAAGCATCCGTCGATACCGACAGCATGTCGCTCGCCTTTACCGTGGTGCTGTCATTTGATAAAATCGTAGTAAAAAGTTGAAAGTCACTTGGATGGTTAAGCGCGTCCACCGCAGATTTCAAAGAGAGCAGCTTGGTATTGAATGATTGCCACTCTTGGAGTTGTGACGAGTAATCATTCTTTTTATTGGTAACAAGATCAACGCGCTTATGGTCGGCTGCGATTAGCTGGGTAATCATCGTCCCCCAGTCGAATCCGCTTGCCAGACCGCTTAAAAAATTGGTGCTGGTTGTGGAGCCGGTCGCCATAGAAGGAGCCTCGTAAGTTTGTAAATATTCGATCTGACTTTGGTTATTATATCGGCAAATCTTGCCGGCTACTTTAGCCTGAATCTGAAATAAGCAAAAATCCGGCCAGAGAAATAAGTACTGAGGATGAGAGGCGATTACAGCGAAGGATCGGATACGGAATGTGGCCGGTCTGCAGCCCTACAAAACAGGAAACCCCGCGCGCGGGGTTTCCTGTTATAGGTTGGTGAGTTTCGATTAACGTCCGAACAGAGCCAGCACGTTCTGCGGCGCCTGATTGGCCTGCGAGAGCATTGCTGTGCCCGCCTGCACCAGGATCTGGTTCTTGGTGAACGAGGTCATTTCCGCTGCCATATCGACGTCGCGGATGACTGACTGGGCCGAGGAGAGGTTTTCCACGGCGGTCTGCAGGTTGGCGTAGGTATATTCCAGACGGTTCTGGAGAGCGCCGATCTTCGCGCGCGAGGTGTTGATAGCATCGATTGCGTTGTCGATGTAAGCGATCGAAGACTGGGCGTTCGCTATCGAGTCGAGTGCTATACTCGCCACGCTGATCGCCGCTTTCTGCATATCGTCGATCTGGAAGCTGATCTGGTAGTTGGCGGTATTCCTGTCGCCGATCTGGAACGTTGCGCTGTTCGTGCTGATTTGCATGCCGCTGAGCGCCGAGGCGACCGAGAGGGCCGTTACGCTGGTGGCGGCTTTCGTCAGGCTGAATTTGATTCCGAAGGTGGAGAAATCCAGTGTCTTGCCGCCTGAACTGTAAGTGATCGCCTGCGTAACATTGGTAGTCGTATCCTTGAACTGAATGGCGCCGGTTGCAGTCAGGTACTGAACTGAGAAAGTATGCGCTGCGGCTCCCGATACGTTGAAGTTGTAAGCGGCTGCCACCGCGCTGAGGGATTGCGTGGAGCATTTCACTCCGTATCCCGTCAACAGGGATGTGCCCATGTATGTCGTGCTGTTCGCAATACGGTCGATTTCCGCGAGAAGCGCCGTCGATTCCTGCGTGATATCAGTCAGGTTGTTCGCGTTGTTAGTTGAGGCGGCCTGAGTCGCGAGCTCTTTCAACCGCATCAGGATGTTCTGGATCTGGTCGGCGCCGCCTTCCGCGACCTGAAGCAGGCTGTTGGCCTGAGATACATTCAGTGAAGCAATGTTGTTCGATCTGACCTGTACCTGGAGTTTCTGCGCGATAGAGAGACCGGCCGCATCGTCCTTGGCGCGATTGATCCGGTAGCCTGACGACAGCTTCTCCATCGATTTAGCCATCGCGGAATCACTGATATTCAACTGGCGCAGGGTGTTTAAAGCAGAAGTATTGGTATTGATTCTCATAGTGGGTATCCTCCTTGATTTTGGTGATTCGGCATCCTTGCCTGTGGTTTTAACGATTCAAAGATATCAAAGACTCAACTGCGTTCCGATATCCCCCCTTTCCATTTGGTTTTTTACTTTGTCCTTATTATCGGAAGGTCAGCCGGTTTCTTTAGGCTTATTTTCGGGAAAATTCAGATAATGCTTTCCGTCCTCGAGAATTTTCCTCAAAGAAATGCATATCTGCCCTATGGTCAGGAAAATCTCCTCAGCCGCTTTGATACGGTAAGCCCTGGACCAGTTTGGGTCCTGGAAACGTCTGTCTATAATAAGCCATTCGGCGAAAAGCGGCATGAACTCGGTCATGAAAAATTCGTTCAGCCGTTTTACAATATCCGAGTAATATATCCTGTCGATATTATCCATAATGTGGGGCATAACTGCTTTTATTTCTCCCGCCAGGGCTTCAGGGATTTCATCGGACTCGAGCTTTGAAATCGAATTAAGGACAGGTTGCACGATATTCAAACCTTCACGGGCCTGATCGATGCATGAGCCGATATCCTTTATAAGTGAATCCACCCCGTTCATAATCGTCATGGGGGAGATTTTTGATTTTTCTGTTTTCATCCTGTTTTTAATTACTGACCTCGGGTTGAAAGCTTCCGGGCAGAAGGTATCAAGGGCGGCTCTGAGAGGCATGATTCTGGTGCCCCCGATCCTGGCTCCTCCTTCCGTGGCATTGACCACGGTGCCGCGGTAATCGGCGATAAGCTTTTCGTACTCCTTAATGAATTGATACCACTGCTGGTTGGTCCTGACCTTTTCACTGACATTGCCGGGTACTTCCAGTTCGCTTTGCCCGGCACCGAAAAATTTCTGATCCTCACCGAAGATGCATCCTTCGGCATGGCTGAGGCCGGAAGGGCCGAATGCCAGATCTTGGCCGATCAGGATAATCGGGTCGCATTTCATATAGGCGGCGATTCCAAAACAGGCGCTGGCGGTATGGCTGCCCAAGACGAGACAATCCGCATTCACTCCCAGAATGTCGAAAAACTGATAAGGACGGTGCATGAAAACCTTTAATCCTCTGTATGCGTTCAAAGTTGATGGATGGGCGAAGGAGATCGTGGCCAGGACCGTCTGGTCGTGATCGGGGAGGTTGTGGAAAAATTTATCGATTCCCGGTGTCCTTTCGGAAACAGCCGCCAGGTGAGGCCTGATTCCATGTTTATGAAGGATGCTGAGGGAAGCATCCGCGGACAGGATCACGGCCCGTTCCTGCACCGACTTGAGCAGGTGCACGTTCTTGTTGAGTGAAGGACCCGTGGCGACGACTATCGCGGGCTTCCGGGAAAATAAACCTTTCAGTGAATTTATTCCCGGATGAGACAGATATTCCCGGCAGTTCTTGAAGAAATGCTCGTAAGCGACGAGAGTATCGAAGGGATCATTGCCGCGCCCGACCATCCAGCGGTCTGCGGCATCGGCCAGGGATTTCTTTGCCTGCTTGTAATATTGAGGCGCGATTTTCAGGGATGCCGGCCAGGCCACGAATTCCGCGGCTTTGATCTTGGGAACCGTGATAACTTCCATGATTTTTTCCATGTGAACGAAGAGGCTGTCCTCTTCCGCTCCCACGATCAGCAATATTCGTTCATCCCTGAGCACTTCTGAAAAATCAAACACCTCGAGGGCCCTGCGCAGGCATTCCGTATCTTTTTCGATTACCAGGATATTTTCCAGGAATCCCTTTCCTCCGAGGACCTTGTGCAGCACCCACAGGTGATAACCGAGTCCCAGCCCGAAGAGGGCGGCGAACCTTGCCTTATCGAGCCGGTATCCTTGCAGGACCGATTGCACGTGGGTAAAAATGTTTTCCGGGTCATAAAAAAGGACCGGCGGGTTATCCCCATTGTAAACGAGATTGAATTGCCCCCGCGTGGTGGGTATCGCCTGATAAAGGTTGGAATTGCTGCGTGCTACTTTGTCCGCCAATTCCGGATATCTGGCTGAGAGCGCCTTGAGGTTCTTTTCCAGTAATCCGTTCATCATGATCTCTCCAGTAATTTTTCCGCAAAGGATGAGGCCTGCAGGACAAGGCACCTTTCAATTAATTTCTCCCGTTCGCCAAGAACCCCGCAAACTGTTTCAATGGTTTTCAGGTATGTCAGGAGATCGGGAGGGCTTCCGTCGGTTTTCTCATCGCAATCCAATATCTCCAAAATATCCTTGAGAGTTGAATATCCTCCCGCCGGATCGCCGAGTGCGGAAAGGAAATAAAATCGTGCTGCCTGGGCCGGCAGACAACCGGGGTCGGCGGAAAGAATCGCATCGAGTTTTTCAATGGCAGGTCCGGGATTCTCTTTTAAAAAATCCGAAAGTGCCGAATATACCATGAACTCCGTTTTTTCAGATGCGGACAGGGAGTCTGCATCCCAAAGCTGCGGGAAATTCATCAATGCCAGGTCGGAGAGCCTGTTAAACCGTACCAGATAAGAAGCATATGCTGTAATCAGGCCCTTTTCCTGTGGATTGCGGGCCAGCATTTCCTGAAGCAGTTTTCTGGAGCGTTCGGGGTTGCGGGATTCGTAAAGTCTGGAAAGCTGCACTGCGTATTTCCATACCCATTTGTTCTCGCTGTGCTTTTCGAGGAGGATTTCCAGCCATTTTATGGTTTCAGCCTCAAGTCCGAATTGAGAAAAATCACGGACGGCATCCAGAACGACTTCCAACCTCCAGGACTCCTCTATCTTGTAAGCGTTTCTTTTTCTGCTGATCCGGTCCGACCGGTTGCGGTCGTCGTGCAACAGGAAAAGGTCGTAAGGGGAAAGCTCGACCACATCGATTTTTTTTGCTGATATGGATTCGTCGATGCTCTCTCGTATCGCCCCTTTATACTCGATACCGGGAAGGCGGGGGAAAATACGTATCTGCTTTCTGTCCGAGACGAAATTGTCCACACAGGAAGCTATATGGAACCAATCTGTTTCTATCATCATCCGGCCTATGGGTATGGTGTAGGCCTGCGGCCGATCGAGCGGAAGAAGTGTTTTCAGGACGCGAAAATTGATAAGATTGAAGACGCAGATGGATTCGTCCGCGTCGAGCATGAAAATGTAATCGCCCGTTGCCTTGCTGATCGCGAAATTACGGGCCTCTGAGAAATCGTCATGCCAGGGGAAGTCGAATACCCTGGCGCCTAAAGATTTTGCTATTTCCCTGCTCTTGTCCTTTGATCCTGTATCGACGAAAACGATTTCATCGGCGCAGTCCACCACATATTTAAACGCCTCCGGGAGGAAATCCTCCTCGTCCCGGGCGATCATGCAGAGGCTGAGCCTGGGACTGCGGCCCATGGCGGACAGTATCTCCTCGAACCTTTTGAGATAAGGTCTGACATGACCTTTATCCTTGCCTTCGAGCATCTTCCGGGCTTTTTCAAAACATTGCCTGGCCGCTTCTCCATCGCCCAGGAGGACATAAACCTTACCCAGGTTCTCCAGATTCTGGAACTCTTCGGGAAAGTGTACTTCCGCCTTGCGACACAGATCCCGCGCTCCCGAGAGGTCGCCGTTGCAGAATCTGATCATGGCCTTGAGTTGGAGAATAATAGAAAACATCGTTTCCCATTCCCGGGGAATATGGGCCAGCACTTCCTGAGCAATATCGAAGTGCCCGTATTGGAAGAGATAGTTGAGGGCATAACACACTATCCTGGGCGAGGACAGTCCTTCCTTCAGGGCTTCGATAATTCCGGGTATATGTTCCAGTCTGGCGGTCGCGTATGACGTAAAAGGCCAGCGGAACGTATCAATGTAGAGAGAATCCTGGAAATGTTTGGAAGGACCGTCGTGAAACAGTTCCCGGTCGGGAGGCCTTGACCAGCGGGATTTTTCAATGTTGTATTCCCGGTGAATGATCAACGGGACAGAGTCCTCATGAGCCGCGTACGGGGCTTGATTTATCAACCGGTAAATCCGGGCCCCGTCATCATGGAAGAGCTTAATTTTTATTTCTCTGAAAACCGGGGCGGGCATCAGCCGCAACTCGGAAGTGAAGTAGGCGCAAATCGCCCGAGCGGGCTCCCGGAAGACGTCCTGGGTTACAAACCATTCAAACGTTCTCAAGAGATCGGGGCGGTGGAACATCTCTACGGCCGTCCGCCGGGGATGGAATTCCAGAGTATTCAGAAGATCCTTCAATTGTCGAAGTGACTTCTCATCGAGGTACTCGTCTTTTTTCATCCACATGACCCAGGCAGTGTGGATCGGGTCGATTTCCTTTACGGAAAAAACCCCCGCTTCTTCCTCAACGGCGAGTATGCGCCCGAGTTGTGAAACCGGTGCCGACCTTTTTTCCGGGGAACACAGGAAAACAGGGAAACCGTATGCTGCGAATTTTTCCAGGCGATCCGCATTGAACTCCCCCGGATCAAGGTCTGAAATTACCACGCTCAATGAGTTTCGCAATTCAAGTTCAAGCTTTTTACTCACCCGCAATCTCCTTCCGCTGATCGAAAAACGAATCCGGTCAAATTTCTGCAAAAATCCTGAGCCGGCGGTATTTCTTCCGGGTGTTCCGGACTATATCGAAGCTGTTATAATACGTCCCGTCTTCATAAAGCCCATAAAAGGAATAAAACGGTTCCGTCGTGACAGCGAAAATGGTCTGGCCGGGGCTCTCACGAAATGCAGATTTGAAAGTGTCCAGGAGAACCCTGGTCTGCCTCTCGTCCCGGAGCACGCCGGGATAGGGGAATAATTCGGTTTTGATCAGAAACCCGCCGGTCTCGACATGAAACATGGGAAGGTCCACGGGGTGGATATTCCATATGTTGTCTTCATCGAGCATGGCGATCTTAATGGCTTTCCCCTCTTCCGTGCACGCCCTCACGTTATCGGCGGATGACTGGGATTGCGAGTCCCAGACCAGTTCGTAATTCCGATGACATACAAATCTGTGGAACTCGTATCTTTCGAGAGGCATACCGGTCAGACCTTCCGGCAGCAGGTTGAAAGAAAAAAACACTCTGTCCGGGGAATTACCGTAAATAAAACTGCTTCCGTAAGGGGAGACGAATGCTCCGAGTAAATGGTGGCAGTGCGCGTTGCGGCTCATGCCCCAGAATAAATTTCCTTTTATTATGATGTGGGGCAGTTGAAAACATTCCAGGTGTTTGGGCCTGTTGGATTCTATTGAGACGTCGGGGATCATCACTGTTTTCAGGGATGCGCCGTCCAGCAGTTTTGCTACGAGCTCTTCGCTATTCATGAGTATCGCCCAGATTCAATTTAGGGAACTCCTCTTTGAGAACCGCGAACCAGATCTCATCCATGTAGGTTCCCTTCACAAGGGAGTGTTTTCTCCACCTCCCTTCTTGAGTAAGCCCCAGCTTGACGGCCGCTTCGAGGCATTCCCTGTTCCCTTCCAGGACGCCGGCATAGAGGCGCCTGAGGCCGAGTGAATTGAAGGCGTGTTTTATGACCATGGACCAGGCATAATAGGCGCATCCTCTGTTGAGGTATTCCCTGTCCCCGATCATCATTCCGAGGTCGGCCGTGCCGCTGATCCAGTTTATGGCGTTTATGGTTGTATTCCCTATGTGCTTATCCTTTTCCAGATGCACGATGGCGAAAGCCATGGCGTTTCTGTTCCCTTCGAATCCGAGAATATATGATTTCAGGTCATCGAGGCCGGCGGGGAATTTTCCGACCGTCAGGAAACAGTTTATCTCCGGATCGGATATCCAGCCGAGGTAAGTTGAATTCGCGTCTTCCATAACCAGCCTCCTCAGGCCGTATCCTCCGCACTTCATCAGGATCGGTGCATTTTCCATGGTCCGCTCTGCAGCTCCTTTCCGAAATCCTCTTTCAATTACCGTCCAAACCCGGCACTTCTCCCGGCTCGAATCCGAGCGTTACCAGCCCCTGCTCATGAAATTTCTTTGCGTATTGAAGGACGAGATCGAAATCCAGGGAAAGATCCCGGCTTATTTCCAGGATCGACCTTTTCCCCTCGAAAGAGAGAAGTATTTTCTCGACTGTATCCGATTCATTGAGGTTTTCATAAAGACCGAAACGGGACAGGAACAGATTGCCCACGTATTTCCGGGCGGGATAATAATTGTTTTCCAGGAGGAAAATGAATCTCCTGATCAGGTCGATGGATTCCCGGATTTTTTCCATACTCATGATGCCGGGATTGTCGTCGCTCGTGTGGTATTCCGGATAGGGCCAGCGGGTTATGGAAATGCATGGTATGTCGATACCGGGCCCGTTGATGTTTATCTCGTCGTTGGCGATGACCTGACGGAACTCACCCATGCCGAAAGGTTTACCCATATCGTCCAGTGCCGTTTCCATAAGACTGTCAATTACAGTATCTCCCTGCCTTGATTTCTGCATTTTGATGTGGTTTTTGTTCCCCAGCATCTCCAGGAAAACGGCTCCGACCGCCCTGCGGGCTATGCCCGGATTACGGAAAAAATAGCAGAGCGATCCGATGTTCTCCGGATGGACGATCAGACGATAGGTGTACCGCCTTTCGGCAACGGCTGCCAGCCCGCGCATGATGCACAATCCTACCGCCGCCCCGATCAGGCCGTCGTTTACCTGAGCCGGATGGCAGAGGTGAGAGGAAAAGATTATTGATTGTTCCGATTTCCCCGGAAGGATCCATTCGCCTACTTTAAGAGTGCCGTCCGTGAACTCGGTGTCGACTTCCACATCGTAGTCACCTTCCGGAAGGGTTCGCACAACCGAGAAAGGAAGGCAGAAACTCCATCCCGCTTTATAGTAATGATATCGGTATGGGATGGCGTGTGGACGATCGGGTTCAGTATAGACATGCTCCAAAAGCTCTTTCCTGGTCAGTCTTCCTGCAAACGGAACCGAATAAGACGCCAGATACAGAGGATGCTTTCGGGCGTCGCAGATGCATTCGCTTCCGAGCCGGATTGTGGCCTTGTTCATCTTCCATTTGCGGGGGATCGTCCAAGTCCAGACGGAGGTCCCGCTCGCCACTTCATGAATTACGGGCTGCCATATCCGCCCGAGATAAGAAAGAGCCTCGTCGTAACCGTCGGAAACGAGTGTCCGGTTCAGCATATAAATGTCTTCGCATATTTTCATGACAAAACGGACCTCCTCGTCCCCGCTCAGGTCCTTGCCGGGGGCGCAGAGGTCGTATGAGCGCATGAAATCGAACCGAAGCTTATTCTTCATTCAAGTAATTCCTCCGGGGCGTCCTCGCGGCACAGGCCGAACAGTAATTCGTCCTGGAATCTGCCTCCTGTCTCCCATTGTTTTTTCAGTACGCCCTCCTGCATGAAACCGGCTCTGAGAAAAGCCTTTGCAGAGCCCTTGTTGTCCGAGTAGCAGCCGGCCCGCAATTTATGAATGTTGAGGACGTTGAAAGCGAATCGGCTCATCAGGCTGATCGCTTCTGTTCCTATCCCCTTTCCTCGGGCCGATTTTTCTCCGATTACCAGGCTCACATCGGCAAACCTGTGGACCCGGTTTATGGGGCCCAGCTTGATATTTCCCACATGCGATCCATCTTTCTTCAGGCAGATCGCCAGCAGGATCTCGTTCGGATTACCGTCCATGGACTCGACGAATTTTCGGATGTTTTCGAGCGATCTGGGCATGTATCTGATTTCCAGAAACCTGGTTACCTCGGGGTCGTTCATCCAGCGAAGATAGTTTTCATTCACGTCTTGAGGGCGTACTCCCCGCAGGTAGACTTTTTTCCCGGTAATTAGAGGCGCATCCATATAGATCTTAAATCGACCTGTTTTGCTCATTGCGCATCTCCTGATCCTTGGCATAAATCATCGCAAGGTGTTCGTAAAGGAATCGGATTCCGCACTTTTTCATTCTTTAATTCCTTCTGAATCGTATATGGCGGAATATGCCATTGCCTGGTCAAGTTCCTTCCGCGGGGTGTGGAATCTGTTTCCGATCCTTACGCGCTGATACAGATTGTCGCCTTTTTCGTTGGTTATATTTTTTATGATCAGAGATCCTTCCCCCGCCGCCACGAACAGGGCGCCGTCCGTTTTTTTATAAATCAAGCCCGACTGAAACGGATGAAACGGACCATCGTCCGGATCGAAAAAACAATCCTTGAGAAAAACTCGTTCTCCACCGATATAGGTCGATGCCCCCGCGTAAGGCTCATCGAAAGCGCAGATGAAAAGCTCTATATCCGGCCCCGTCCAGCTCCAGTCGATCCAGCCGTGTTTCAGGCTATACAGCCGGGGGAAATAAAGACTGAAACTCTCCTGTATCCTGAAGAGCGGAAAATCCCTGCCCGAGCCGATTTCTTCGATAAACTCTTCCAGGAATTTTGTTTCCTCTTTTACCGCATGCTCGAAATAGTCCCGGGGGATGCGGGCTGAAGCGGGGAAAAAATATTCTTTACTCTTTACGATCTCCCCGGAATCGAACTCGCCCTGTATCATGTCCTCATTTATGATCTGCAGATTGCAACATCCAATCCGGTTCCTCCTGAGTATCTGCCACGTGTAGTGTGCGCCTCCCCTGTACCGGGGCAGCCGGATGCCCATGAAATCGAGCAGCTTTCCTCCGAACTTCTCTATAAGATCTTTCTCAAAGGACCAGACCTCGCCGATGCCGATCCCCAGAGTGGTCTCCGTAATCAGCGGGCGTATATGCGGATCCCGGTTGATATCCTGTGATGAATAGAACGGGATTCCCGCCCGCATCAAAATTTCCCGGAGCGTTGCGTTTTCCCCGGCAATCGTTTCCTCCAGGTGCCTTGTGCTGCTGAAGACGGTGACAGGTGTCCCCCTGCTTTTGAGATGTTGCGCGAAGGCGCTGAGGAGGGGCGCCCCGCCGAAAAGGATGACATTATCAACTCTGCCGAACCGCATAAACGCTCCTTGATATCGGAACTAAAACTGTACCGAATTGCACTCGAGGCTCCGTTTTCTTTTAAACACTTTTAAATTTTCTGCTTGAAACCAGCTCCTCTGCAATTCGCTGCACATGCATCCCTTAAGATCGATAACAAATTGGGTATGGACTACCGGCATGGTCATATCCGCGCCTCCGCCCAGGATATCCGTACGGTAAAGACGTCCGAGGAGCTCATCGGCAGTGTCGTCGTCCATTCCGGTCCAGTTTTCCGCCAGGAGGCCGGGCATTGTTTTACAGGGTTCAGTTTGAAAGTAGATCCTGTTTTCATCGTGAATAAGATATGGGATGTGCACGTGACCTATGCGCCACGTGCCCTGTCCATCCATGAAAGCGCATTTTAAATCCTGGTTCTGCCGGATAGCGGTGGCGACCGCGTTTAGATCTGCGGTATTCGAATCGAATATCTCTTCATAATCATCGATCAGGACCCATCTATGGGAGCGATAACGGGATAGAGGAAGGACAACAGGATAATACCTGTTTTCATCTATTCTCGATTTAATAAGGAAGAAGAACCTCTTCCCGCAGAGGTTTGAATAAAGGAAAGTGATTTGAAGAGGCGCACCGAGAAGAAGACTGTAATCCTCGCTGGAGATACTTAGATGCTGATGGAGGGTATAGCCCCAGAACAGATTGTTTTTCACTTCGACGTATCTCAAATCCAGGCTTTCCAGATGCGCCTTGCCGTTGGAACTGATCGCCGGATCAGGCTCCATGAGCGTCTTCAGGCTCCAGCCGTTCACCAGTTTGGCGGTGATCTCGTCGTTCATTTCAGCAATTCCGGGCATCGGTTCGCCTCACGTATGCAACCTTATGGGAATCCCCGCGTTTTTTATCTGCGATCTTGTCTGCATCGGGTTTTCGTCCTTGAAGCAGAAATAGGTTCCGGCCGAAACGGCATCGGCTTTTCCCTTGGTGAAGCCGTCTGTGAAATGACAAGCCATGCCGCAGCCGCCCGAGGTTATTACCGGTATCGAGACCGCATCCGCCACTCTGCGCGTAAGTTCCAGATCAAGCCCGCGGCGGGACCCGTCGCGGTCGATGGAGGTGAGGAGGATTTCCCCCGCGCCGCGCTTTTCAGCTTCGGCGGCCCATGCTACTGGATCGAGATTCGTTTCGATTTTTCCGCTCTTCGTCCAGACCCGGTATTCTCCGTTTTCTGCTTTACGGTAATCGATGCTCACGACGACGCACTGCGTCCCGAACACCTCGGAAGCCTCGTTGATAAGCGCGGGATTTTCTACTGCCGCCGTATTGATGCTCACCTTGTCCGCGCCGTTCGAGAGCAGTCTCCTGAAGTCCTCGATCGTCTTTACTCCGCCGCCAACCGTAAATGGCATGAAGATCTCTTCGGCGGACCTCCTCACCACATCCACGAGCGTTTCGCGGTTTTCCGACGAGGCGTCGAGGTCGAGGAAGATCAATTCATCGGCGGCCTGCGCCTCGTATATCTTGGCCTGAGAGACGGGGTCGCCGATCTCGATCACTTCCCCGAAGCCGATAGTCGTAACCAGGACCATCCGGGATCTCGATCCGAACCGGGTCGGTTTCATCTGGAGTTTCGGGATCAGACGTCTTTTCAGCACGTGCCTCAGGGTCTCCATTTCAGAAAGTTTCTCAGGATGCGCAGTCCGAAATCCTGGCTTTTCTCGGGGTGAAACTGCGTGGCGAATATGTTTTCCTGCCGGAGGGCGGCCGTGACGGTTATGCCGTAGTAGCAAGTGGCCTCAACAATACCGGGGTCGCGGCAGTCGACAAAATAGGAGTGGACGAAATAGAAATCGCACGATTCGGGAAGTCCCGCGAACAGGGGGCTGTTTTTCCTGTACCGGATATTATTCCACCCCACGTGCGGTACGCGCAGCTTCGGGTCTTCCGGCCGGATGCGGATTACTTCGCCGTCTATCCATCCGAGCCCCTCGTGTTCCCCGTTTTCGTAACTCTTTTTCGCCATTAACTGCATTCCCAGGCAAATACCCAGAATAGGTGTCCCGTTACGCATCACCCTGTCATTCAAATGCCCTATAAAGCCCCTTTCGGTCAAATTCCTGACACAATCTCCGAACGCGCCTACACCGGGCAGGACTATTTTATCCATTGCGCTCAACTCATCGGGATTTCGACAGACACTCACGTCGGCTCCGAGGCATTCCAGGGCATGATACACCGACATGAGATTCCCCATACCGTAATCCACTATGCCAACGGCTTGCGCCATGTTTACCTCTGCGCCGACTGTGCGGGTTTATTCCGTCGTTTCCATCTTTCGAGCTGAATCAGGGTTTCTTCGCGGGGCATTCCTCCGTATTTCGGCCAGGTATCGAAATCGTGTAATTTTTCGCCTTCCTTAATTTTGCAAGGATTATGCCTGTAAGGAGAAACGCCGTGACTCATGGCGATCTCCAGGAATTCTTCTTCGGTCAGGCCGACAAACTCCAGAAACAGATCCAGACTGGGCGGGCGCTTTCCTTCGTACTCTTTTATGATGGACAGACCCTCTTCGCGACTGAGGCGGCCGTTGCGGATATCGATGGAGGCCAGGTGCGCCGGCCGTGTATATCCCCGCTTGATGTATTTCATGTAGTCCCGGACCCCCTGAAGGTAGCACTCGATCTTTTCGTAATCATAGCCTGGAGGGACGTTCTCAACCGCATCGCCTTTCCAGCCGAGTTCGTTCCGGATGATTTCCGATTGCTTCTTGACGTCCCAGGGCACGAAGGAACCGAGACACACGGAGCGGTAATTTATCTTCCGCAATTCCCGCAGCGGCGGATATCTGAACGGCTGGAGGTCGCGGCTGTCCACGTGCCCTTCAAACCTGACAAGCATATCGTCGGCATTTATTCCCAGGTTGATATAACGGTTGAATCTTTTTTCGTCGACTTCTTCAGGCTGGTCATAGCTGTAATAGGCTGTATATTCCGCCGACGGCTCGCCCCAGATGACGAGAGGGACATTGTACCGGATCGCAACCCACATCGGGTAAGCGAATATGCCCGTGTGACAATGCCAGCAGAAATCCCCCTTTTCCAGGAAACTCTGGAGCATGAGTTTCTGGACGATCTTCCAGTTCGGCGTGAAATTATGGAAATCGGCGCCGAGAAGCCTCATTGTCCGGTGCGTATTTTCCAGGAGGTTGGGCCGGAGAAATCCGTGGTCGAATCTTACGACGAGCGGCTTTACACCGTACTCCTTTACGAGGTAATAAAGCGTCCAGGTGCTGTCTTTTCCGCCGCTGAACGGGACGATGCAGTCGTAATCTCCTTTGTCACGGTATGAGGCAATGAGTTCGTCGAACTCTTTTTTCTTGGCTTTCCAGTCGACCGCTGCCTGCTTGAATTCCTGCTGGCGGCATATATTGCAAACGCCCCTGTCATCGAACACGATCGTTTCGTGCGTTTCCGGGATCACGCATTTCGTGCAGCGCTTGAGCTCCGTCATACTTGTCTCCTCTGAATTTTTTTTCCGCAACTCCTCAGTCCGCATCGTCTTGCTTGATGTGTTTCCATTCCAGCGGAGTTCCTCTCGGGATGAATGTAGCCGCCTTTTTCCCGAGGATATCCTTGTAATGTTTTGGCGGCAATCCGAACCCGGGCCTTATGGACCTGATATTGTCCCTGTCGAAGGACTCTCCTTCCTCCATATTGCGGATGACGAAAAGAGAGCGCCTGAACACTTTACTCTTTTGCTCCTGTTCTTTCGCCCCGTAACGGACTGAACCGAGGGCCTTTTCCACCGTCCTCACCTCGTCCACCATCTTGCGGAATTCATGCGGTTCGAGTGAAAACGCGCTGTCCGGTCCGGGGATTTCCCTGGAAAGAGTGAAATGCTTTTCAATGATGCAGGCGCCCAGCGCCACGGCTGCCGAGGGTACGGATATGCCCGAAGTGTGATCGGAAAGTCCCACCGGCGCCTGGAAAGTTTCCGCCATATCCGGGATCGTGCGCAGATGCATCTCTTCCGGGGGAGCCGGGTAGGCACTGGTGCATTTCAGAAGTGCTATCTGGCGCGCACCCGATGCACGCGCCGTCCGGACGGCGTCGCCGATCTCCTCCTGTGTGGCCATTCCCGTTGAAATGATCAGCGGTTTTCCGGTTGAGGCCACTTCCTCGATAAGGGGAATATCCACTATCTCGAAAGATGATATTTTATGGACGGGCACCTCCATTTCCTCCAGGAAGCGCAGGGCCGTCAAGTCGAACGCCGTGGAGAAAATATCCATTTCGAGTTCCCGGGCGATCTCCTTGAGCTTGGGGTACCATTCCCACGGAGTCGAAGCTTCGGCATACAGCTCGTAAAGAAGCTTTCCATTCCAGAGGGTGTCCTTTATCCTGAAGAGATCGTTATCGCAGTTGATGGTCAGTGTATCCGGCGTGTACGTCTGGAGCTTGACGGCGTCGGCCCCCGCAGCTTTGGCGGCTTTCATGATTTGTACCGCCCTGGAGAAATCCTGGTTATGGTTGGCGGACATTTCGGCGATGATGTAGACGGGGCTGCCGGGTCCGATCAACTTTCCGTTTATCTGCAGGCTTTCAATCATGTTTCCTTTTTCATTCTTCGTAAAAAAGCTCAAGACGCATATATATCCGACGGTTTCCCTGCCGGAACCATGCTCCTTTGTAAGGGGGAAAACTCCTGGCGCGCAGGATATTGATAAGCTCCCCCGCCGTATAAGAGCGGTTCAGATCGATCTCGTCCAGCCCGTCCACGTCGCTGACCCTGTGGATTGTACCCTCGGTACGACTTTGTGGAATCCTTTCTGCCCGTCCGGACTTGACGGCAGGCCACGATCGTCGGAAAAGGTTCAATGATTCTCTTTCGAGTTTCAAATACAGGCTTTCTCCCGTATCAATGGGCTCGGCTTCCACCTCCTTGCGGGCGATTATATCGCCGGTATCCACGCCTGCGTCTACGTAGTGAAGGGTGACTCCGGCAGGCGTTCCGTCGACGATGCTCCAGACGTTCGGATACGCACCGCGGTTGAAGGGCAAAAATGCGGGATGGAGGTTGATGCATCCTTCCGGCAGCAGCGAGAGGAATCCCTGCCTGAGCATGTACCCGAAGAAAACAGAAATTCCGATATCCGGACGAAGTGCTCTGATTTTTTCCAGTACTACCTGCTCATTGAGCCGGGAGCCGTCGAATATAGCTTCCGGCGGCAATCCCGATGCCTCGATAATCTCCTTTCCGAACTTCTGCTTTTGGACGGGGTGGACAACAAGCCCCGCGATTTTCTCCCGCCTGCCCCGGAGGTATTTCAGGACTTCCAGGCCGGTCCGGTTATTTGCAAGATAAATGATCCGCATTACCGTCCTCTGAATTCTTATCAAAAACCCCTTCCAACTCTCCTGTCCTTTCTAATCCGCCGTCCATTAGAACCGAGGCGACCCTTTTCGCCCCCAGCCCGTCTATAAGGTTTCTTCCGCGGCTGCTCATGCCGGACCTGATTTCCCGCGAATGAATAAGTCCACTGAGCGAGGAGGCTATTTTGCTGGCGGAAACCTGACTGTGCCTCCCCAGGTTCAGGGATATCCCACTTTGGTCGAGAGCCGCCGCAATCGGTTCCTGATTGTCCGCCAAAACAAGGATTATGCTGGGCAGTCCCATGTAAGCCAGCTCCCAGCAGGTGCTGCCCGCCGCGGATATGGCCAGATCGGCCCATGCCATCTGCCGGGAGATATCCGGCGTGGGGCCTGATACTTCCGGTATGTGCCGGGCATCATCCCTGATTCTTTTCAGGATCATTTCATGGTGAGGATTTGCCGGGCCGATGATGATTCGGGATTTCACCCCCGGCGCCTCCAGGAGACAGAGCGCATCGAGCGCCTTCGAGGTCACGTTATCGGGGTCGCTGCCGCCCATCGTGATCAGGATTTTTTCCGCCCGGTCGGGTATTTCACGTTTCCAGTCACGCCATCTTTCGAACTCCTTCCGGATGAGGATGTAAGACGGCCCGAGCAGGAATCGGGTATAAGGCTCGGTATGGCTGTAAATATATTTGCAGGCATGCAGATTCTGGTTCAGGATGATATCGGCATAGAAGCGGTCGCAGAAGCGGTGATCATCCACCATCAGCAGATTCATGCCGGAGTCTTTAATGATCTTCTGGTATTCAGAGTGGAAGTGATAGCCGTCCGCCACGACCCAGTCCGCTCCCGCCTTCCCGGCCGCCTCCGCCGTTTCCAGCGCGTCCTCGATGGATCCGGGTATCGAAGCCAGGCCCAATGATTCTATTCCCTTCTCGCGGAGGATATTTTTCGTCCCGACGTCGGGTGCGGTCAGGAAAATAACATCTCCCCCTGCATCCTGCCATGCCTTGCCCAATGCCATACAGCGCATAAGATGCCCGATCCCGATCTGCCGTCCCGCATCCGCGCGGATCAAGAGATTCCCGGCTCTACCGGCACTACCTGCGGAGTTTTTTTCATTTAGGTGTATCACATTCCTCCTGTCCTGTCTCAATGGCGTTCGGCCCCTGATAGCCCAGCAATCAGGCCCTCCGGAATACCGGTTTGACCGGCTCGCCGGAAAGTCTCCCGCAGATGTCTCCCGACCGGATGGCGTCCCGCAGAATTTCCAATGCGCTGCGATAAACGCGCAAGGTATAATCGATATCGGCATCACTATGGGTGTAGCAGATATTGTGTCCTCCCGAGAAGAGAATACCCCGCTTCAGGCATTCCTGCTGGAAGAGACTTTTAAGCGGAAGCGACTCCATTCCCGTCTCGTCCTTGAAAGTTATAACCGTACGGGGCGGAAGTCCGGAGCAATTGGTGAACTTCGACAATCCGAATTCTCTCGCCAGAATGCGGTATCCATCCTGCAGCTTGCGCCCCTGCTCCCAGAGATGGGCGGTAACGTTCTTTTCCTTCAACTCCGTGAGGGTGGCCAGGGAGGCCGCGAGAGAGAGCGTTTCGCCGCCGAAGGTAAAGGAGAAAAAGACCTCTTCGAACAGTTTCATTATATCCCGCCTGCCCGTGATGGCGGAAAGGGGATAACCGTTGGCCATGGCCTTGCCGAAGCAGGCGAGATCCGGCGTGACGCCGAAGTACTCCTGGGCTCCTCCTGGGGCCAGGCGGAAGCCTGTAACCACCTCGTCGAAGATAAGCAGGGCGCCTTCCCGCGCGGCGAGGTCTTTCACGCCTTGCAGGAATCCGTCTTCCGGCATTACTACACCGACAGGCTCCATGATGACGGCGGCGACATTCCCAGGGTGTCTGGCAAAGATTGATTCGAGACCGTCCAGCTGATTGTATTCGAAGGGCAGCGTGAGTCCGCGGACGGCCTCGGGGACGCCTTTATTCCTCGAGGTCGTTCCGATGTACCAGTCCTGCCAGCCGTGATATCCGCAACAGGCGATGATATCCCTGTTCGTATAGGCCCGTGCCAGCCTCACGGCCCCGGCGGTTACATCGGAGCCGTTCTTTCCGTAACGCACCATCTCCGCGCAGGGGATTCTGTCCACGATTATTTCCGCCAGCTCCAGCTCCAGGGGGTGAGGCAGGGAGAAAACCGTTCCTTTGCGCATCTGCCGGGTGACGGCCTTGGTCACCGCGGGATAATTGTGTCCAAGGATGACCGGTCCCAGTGCCATCGGAAAATCTATGTAATCATTGCCGTCTACGTCCTTGACATGGCTTCCGTTCCCGCTGGACAGGAAAACGGGGGCAACACCCTGGACAAACTGGGTGGGACCTTTGCTGAGAGTCTGCGTGCAAGAAGGTATCAGACGCTCGGCTCTAGACCTGAATTCGAGGGAACGGCTCAGCATTATATCGCGGGGAGCGACGGGAGGCTCGGCGGCGAGGGATTTATAATACCCTTCGTTGCGCACGGCGTGCCCGGAGATATTCATCAACCCGGGCTCGCGATCCAGGAGCTCCAGTATCTCCCGCATCCCGAAACGATTTTCAAGGGCTTCGAGGCGCGCATAGACGGCCCTGACGAATTCCAGGTCGGATGCGTCATCCACTGTCCAGCGCAGGTCCCGGGAAGACAGGTCTGTTTCGCAGGCTACGTTCTGTATGCGGAATTTCGAGGACCGGCGGAAGTAAGGAGTCACGTGCTCTCTTTCCGCCGGCATCCGTGCTTTCCGCCATGCGTCTTCCAGGGCGTCGAATGAAAAAACTTCCACGTCCAGGCCGTCCGGGTAAGTATATTGAAGGCGATTGGTGACATAATCGCAGTTCCCTTCCAGATAAGTTCGGATTACTCGGTCCATGACTCCGGGGTCGATCAGGGGACAGTCCGCCGTAATGCGCACAACCGCGTCCGCCCCGTAATTACCTGCCGCCCGATAAAACCGGTCCAGTACATCGGATTCGCTTCCCCGGAAATACGCGATGCCGTTATCCTTGCAGTAACTGACGATCCGGTCGTCGGCGGGGTTGTCCGATGTGGCGACGACAACCAGATCCACGTACCGCGCCATCGCCGCCCGGTCGACGACATGCCGGAGCATGGGACGGCCTGCGATATCCATCAATACCTTTCCGGGAAGTCTCGTTGAATTCATGCGGGCTTGTATTACAGCAACCGTCTTTTTCTTTCGTCCCAAGGCGAATCTCCTGTTTTCATGAATTTCCCCGTCTCGGAGGATTTTTTTGCGGCCACAGCGATCTCAAGGACCCTGGCTCCCTCGAAGGCATCCAGCGCCGGATTTTCCTCTCCGTCCAGGCACTTGAGGAAGTGCCTCATTTCGTCCAGATACATCTGGTTGGGATTCCACCCCGGCGGATTCTGAAAGAGATTCCACCGCCTGGAATCGGCGCAATACCAGCGCACCTCCCCGGATGAATAATCCCAGCGGATCGTACCTCTGTCGCCGATGATGTGGCAGGAGCGGCTGTACGCGCGCTGCACGTAATCGAGGTGGACTTCTCCGATGGCGCCGCAATCAAATTGCAGAAGGACAGCCGCCGTGTCTTCCGTCTGCGTTTCCAGACTGCTGAGTCTTCCGGCGAGGCAGGCAACGCGGCTGACATGGCCCAGCATCCACCGGATGTAATCGATTTCATGGATGGCATCGAGAATGATTCCGCCGCCGAGATCCAGGCGCGCGCTGTAGCTGCCGCGGTAATCCTCGTGCGGGCGCCAGTCGGGAAGGTACTGCCCGAACTCGACGCGGGCTGCGACCGGCTTTCCAATTTGTTCTTTTTCGAGCAGGCCTTTGATCATTTTCAAGCCAGGATGAAAGCGCAAGTTGCAGCCGACGAGGGTTGCGATTTTTTTCTCCGACACGCGCCCCAGGAAGATATCCATCCCCTCCAGGCTGTTCGACAGGGGCTTCTCGATGAACAGGTGGCAGCCGTGTTCAGCCGCTTTCATTGCCAGCGGAATGTGCAGACTTGTGGGTACAGCGACAATCACCGCGTCCGGACCGCGCAGCAGCGCGTCATCGAGACGATCCAGAACAGAGATGCCGAATTTATCCGCTGTTTCAACACGGCGCTCGGGCCGGATATCGAAGGCGGTCACTTCTCCCGCATTCAGCGAAAGAAGATTGCCGATGTGCCTTTTTCCGATTGATCCGCATCCGATGACCAGGAACCGCCGATATTGGTTATGCAATGTCATGATCACGCCCTTCCGCATAATTTATGGTTGCAGTTGCGGGACCTGCCCGGTGATTTTGTGGACTGCTGCAATTACCCTGTCGACATCCCCGTCACTCATCGCGGGGAACATGGGAAGACTGACAATCTGTTTGTAGGCGGCCTCTGCTGACGGGAAATCTCCCTGCCGGTAGCCGAATTTTATTCTGTAGTACGGGTGGCAGGGTACCGGAATGTAGTGCACATTGACTCCTATCCCTTCCCGGCGCATCCGCGAGAAAAATTCATCTCTGTCCATGCCCGGCGCATCCGCGGTATAGCGGACGACGTAGAGATGGTAGGCATGAAGTACAGCGTCGGACACGGCGAGGGGCTTCAGCACGGGCATATCCGCGAATGCCTCGTCATAGCGACGGGCGATCTTCCGGCGCCGCTCCAGCCATTGCGGAAGTTTGCCGAGCTGGCTCAACCCGAGGGCGCATTGAATATCAGTGATGCGATAATTGAAACCGAGGTCGACCATTTCGTAGAACCAGGTATTCTGAGAAGCCCGCTGGCGGTGGTCCGAGGCAATGCCGTGATTGCGGAACAGACGCATCCTTCGGGCCATCTCGGCATCGTCCGTCGCGATCATTCCTCCTTCGCCTGTTGTGATGTGCTTCACGGGGTGAAAACTGAATACCGTCAGATCGGCCAGTGTGCCTGTTTTTTTCCCTGCGTGTTCCGCCCCGAGGGCGTGACAGGAGTCCGCGATGAGAAGAAGGTTGTGCTTCCGGGCGATTTTCCTGAAAGACGGATAATCGCAGGGTTGTCCCGCGAAATCTACGGTCACGATCGCCTTTGTCCGTGATGTGATCCTTGACTCCGCGTCCCCGGGATTGATAAGAAGCGAATTCGGATCCACGTCGGCGAAAACGGGCGTCCCCCCCTGGTAAAGGACGCTGTTGGCCGTCGCGACGAAAGTCATGGCCGGCACAATGACCTCGTCTCCGGCTCCGATGCCCGCCGCGTACATGGCTGCGTGCAGGGCGGCTGTGCCGCTGGAAACGGCTACCGCTTCCCGGGCACCCGTCCACCTGGAAAAAGCCTGCTCAAATTCGTCCACCAGAGGCCCGGTGGTGAGCCAGTCGGAGCGCAAAGCCTTCACAACGTACCGGATGTCTTCGTCATCCATGGATTGCCGTCCATAGGGGATCCATGCGCCGCGATGTTCTTCAGCCTTTGCCGGTTTTCTCTTCATGATCTTTCAGCCCGCAGGGATCCGGCATCGATATGGGATATGCCTTCTTCCGAGTTCAGCAATTTCAGGACGATCTTTTCGTTCAGCCGGTGAATGGTGGACAGAATGGCGGTTGACGCCTCCTGCTCTGAAGAGGAGTCGCGGATGAGCTTCTTGAGGTCTTCTACACTGAGCCAATCGTCGTTCATATTGCTGCTGTAAACAAAACCCTCGGGAAGAGGCGTGCTCCCCTTGTAATTCTGTCTTTCCTCCCACCAGGAATAATTGGGCAGGATGACATACATTCCGTTGTATTCGATTGCGTTGCGTCCCTCTTCTTCCGTAATCAGGATTTCGTGGAGCTTTTCCCCCGGCCTTATCCCCATGATCTCGATCTCGCAATTCGGGGCGACGGCCTCTGCGAGGTCGACTATTTTCATGCTGGGTATCTTGGGTATGTATATCTCGCCTCCCTGGGCGTGGCGCAGAGCGCTGATGACCAGCTCAACGGCCTGGTCGAGAGTGATCCAGAACCTGGTCATTCTCTTGTCAGTGATGGTTATTTTACCGGTTTTCTTCTGCTCCCTGAATACGGGTATAACGCTACCGCGGCTTCCTATAACGTTTCCATATCTCACGCAGCAGAATCTTGTCCCGCGTGCGCCTGAATAGGCGTTTCCCTGAATGAATATCTTTTCCGCGCAGAGTTTCGTAGCCCCGTACAGGTTGACCGGGTTTACGGCCTTGTCGGTGCTCAGGGCGACCACTTTCTTGACGCCGGTGTCGATCGCCGCGTCAATGATGTTTTCCGCTCCGTGGATGTTTGTCTTTACGGCTTCGAAAGGATTGTATTCACAGGAAGGCACCTGCTTGAGAGCCGCGGCGTGAACAACGATATCCGTTCCTTCCATGGCCCTCTTCAGGCGGTCCGCATCGCGGACATCGCCGATGAAAAATCTAATTTTATCTTCGCCGAATACCTGGCGCATCTCGTGCTGTTTCAATTCGTCGCGACTGTATACGCGGATGACTCTGGGATGGTATTTTTCCAGCATTACTTTGCAGAAATGCTTTCCGAATGAGCCTGTGCCGCCGGTCAGCAGGATGGACTGCTTTTCCCATCTGATCTCCTCGAAATCGGCATTCCCGCCTTTGATCAACCGTCTAGTTTGCGCTATGCTTCGTTTTCTCACGTGGAGCAGCTCTCTGATCTGCATCAATTGTTCGAGATCTTCTTCGGTGTATCTCCTCTGCCCCCCGAGGGTCCGTTTAGGCTTCAGGACATCCGCGAATTCCGTTTCCCAGTAACGAATAGTTGATACGGGGACTTCCAGTTTCTCACTGACTTCCTGGATCCTGTATTCGACCTTTGCATCCATTCCGGCCTCCGACTTCGTGATGTGGTATGTCTTTTCCGAATATTTCGGGTAAAGAGGCGAAAAACTTGAATTGAACTTTTACGTGAGCTTTATGTGCAATTAACATGCCTGTGCGCGGATTTGCCGCGGGCAAAGGACCCTAGAGCGGCGTCGGACATCGTAAATCCGGGCCACTGCATGAATTTCACGCCGCGTTTCTTTTACAAAACTCTGGACTCAGGACTGTTTTTTCTTCCGCAGAACAGGAAAAAATTGCCGGAGCCGCCCGGCGCCGCGCCAAACGGCCGGAGAGGGCATCATTAATCTGATGTTGATGATAGTGTCAGTGCTGATTGATTTTCGATGTATTTGAGTAGGTCTTTTCCTTCCTTGAACTCGGGATTGATCTTCAGCGCCGCCTGGATCGATTCTCTCGCCAGTTTCCATTCCTTTTTTTCTACGCGAAGCCTGGCGATATTGTAATAAAGACCTTCGTCCTGCGGCAGGGCAAGCAATGCCTTCTGATAATCTTCCATGGCCTTGTCGAAATTGCCGTCTTTTCTGTGCTGGATGGCGGACTTGTTATACATGACGGCGATATATTCGCTGAGCCGGTCGTCCGCCGAGAGCTTCTCTCTCGCCTTGTCGTAATCTCCTCCATCGATCAGGGAGGTTACGGCATCAATCTTCTTTTTGAAATCGGCGTCGGCTTTCAGCTCGGATCCAAGTGTTCCGAACATCTCCTGTTCCTGAACCTTGAGCAGTTGGAGAACGAATTTAAGGGCGGTCTGAGGATCGGAATCTTTGAAAGTGACCGGCCCGAAGACATCCTTCAGCATTTTGCTCTCCTGCAGGGATGCCTGGAATTCGTTTATCTCCCGGGTGAGTTCACGCAGATCGGCGGGGAGGATGCTGGAGGACAGCAGCTTTTCAAGGGCCTCTTTATACGAGAGGAGGCAATGATATACATCTCCGTGCTTAAGGTGTTTTTTACATTCATTGAACTTCTTGAGAATGGAGGCTATGTCGCCTGCCTTTTTTACGTCTTCAGTCAATGAAAATACTCCTTCACACAATCCTGAATCTTAATCGCTTGCAAGAAAACTGCCAGTGCCTTTTTTGTGAGAATCGCGAGCGTTATTCGGTCCCCGGGGACTAAAGTTTCACGTATCATCTGCCGATCTACTAAGTTGCATTGGATGAATTCGTTGTAGTTGATTCATTCGCGAATCACGGCTCAAGCGGGGACGGGTTGGTCTTGAACTTGCAAGATAACTCGGTGCATGCATGCGGAAGAGACTGGTCTGCCGGGCCGGGGCTTGCCTGCGTTGAGGATATTTAGGGAGGGCTGCGTAGGATGTGCGGACGCGCAGAGTGGATCCTCATAGGATTTTCTACCCTGAAAGGCGCCGAAAATTTGTTAGAAGGGACAATTTTTTGACTTGTCTCCCAGGCTCAAGGGGCTTCCTTTTATTTTGAAGATTAATGATCGGAGGTACGGATATGCAAGCAGGTTTGGATTCAATCGAGAGCAAGCCGTCACAGGTGAAGGCGGATGCGGTGAAAGAAGGAAAGTATCTGACATTCGGACTCGGAGGCGAGGAATACGGGCTGGAGATTCTGAAAGTGAAAGAGATCATAGGGATCATGAACATCACTTCTGTTCCCCAGACGCCCAAGTACGTGAAAGGGGTCATTAATCTCCGCGGCAAGGTGATTCCCGTTATCGATCTGCGTCTGAAGTTCGGCATGGAACATCTCGAATACAATGAACGCACCTGCATCATCGTCATCGACATTCAGAGCAAATCGGGGAATAAGGTCATTATGGGGATTGTCGTGGATTCGGTATCCGAGGTTCTGAATATCAAGGGGGAGGAAATAGAGGCAACCCCCACATTCGGGGTGAAACTGAATACCGACTACATCCTGGGCATGGCGAAAGTAAAGGGCACCGTAAAAATACTCCTGGATATCGATAAAGTCCTTACATCCGATGTCGGCGTGGCGGAGACAATCGCTCATTAGAGCGGCTTGAGAGAATTGCAGTCGACTATGGCGGCCAACGACGGATTCCATCTTCCGAAGAGCTTCTGCTTGCATGATGAGGCAGCGGCTCTGAGCATTGAGTCGGCGGATCAGATGGGGAGCATGCTTGAAAGCACCGGAACTGAGAGATGTTGATTTCGACAAGATACGAACTCTTGTCCATAATCTCTGCGGCATTGATCTTCATGAAGGCAAAAGGGAACTGGTTAAGGCCCGGCTTGGGAAGAGACTGAGGCAGGGAAATTTCAGATCTTTTGCAGAATATTATCGATATGTGACGACCGAGGAGGGCGCGGATGAACTGATCTCGATGATTGACTCGATCTCCACGAACCTGACGAGCTTTTTCAGGGAGGACAGCCATTTTCAGAAACTCAGGATGATTCTGCCGGCGCTACTGAAAATGGAGGATCAGAACAGCCGCATGCCCAGACTTCGTATCTGGTGCGCGGGCTGCTCGACGGGAGAGGAAGCTTATTCGATCGCGATGACCTTGAAGGAGACTCTGGGAGAGAAGCCGGCGGATGTGAAGATATGGGCCACCGATATTTCCACTAAAGTACTGAAGACGGCGGCAGCCGGCATCTTCCCGGCGGAAAAGGTCAAGAAAATTCCCGTTGATATGATCAGGAAATATTTCGCCGTCGGACAAGGTTCTTGGACAGGCTATTACCGCGTAAAAAACTTTCTCAGAAATTCAATCGAGTTCGCCCGTTTCAATCTCATGGATCCCCCTCCTCCAGGCGATTCCTTCGATATTATATTCTGCCGCAATGTAATGATTTATTTCAATAAGATGACCCAGGGAATACTGGTTGGCCGTTTTTACAGCCGGCTCAAGCCGGGGGGGTATCTCTTTATCGGTCATTCAGAAAGTCTGACCGGATTGGTTCACAAATTTAAATACATTGAGCCCAGTGTCTACAGAAGATGAAATCATGGCGGAGATAGTCATCGGCGTATCTGATCTTAAAGTGAGCAGCAATACAGACGATGTGCTGGTAACCTATGCCCTGGGGTCATGCATCGGCGTTGCCGTTTATGATCCGGTCGTCAGGGTGGGGGGGCTCCTCCATTTCATGCTGCCGGATTCGGCCATCGATTCGAAAAAGGCCAGGGAGAATCCCGCCATGTTTGCAGACACAGGGATCCCGCTTCTCTTCAAGACCTGTTACGGATTAGGCGCCGAGAAAAAGCGGATGATCGTAAAGGTTGCGGGCGGGGCCAGCATTCTGGACGATACGAATTATTTCCGCATCGGTCAAAAGAATATCATGGCTCTCAGGAAAATATTCTGGAAGAACAACGTCCTCATTAATGGAGAAGATACCGGAAGGAGCTGTAACCGGACTGTCCGCCTGCACATTTCCACCGGCCGTGTTCTGCTTAAGGCCCCGGGAGAAGAAGCGAGGGAATTATGAAGACTATGGACAAGATCCTCAGATCGATAAAACAGATGCCGGCCTTTCCGGTCACAGCGCAAAAAGTGGCAGCCGTGATGGGAAACCCGGATTATTCAATTGCACAGGTCGTGAATATTATCAAGTATGATCCCTCGATAACGGCCAACCTTCTGCGGATCTGTAATTCGGCGTACTTCGGTGTCCGGCATATCGGCTCCCTGCATGATGCTGTCGTCTTCCTCGGCCAGGAAAACGTCCTTCGGGCGATCCAGGTCTCGGGTATATCGCGTTTTTTTAAAAAAGCTCGCGGCTACGGCCTGGATGGGGCGGAACTCTGGAAGCACGCCGTCGGGGTCGCCCTGATGACGCAGATTATCTCCAGAAAGATTTCCGGACGCGACGATTCAAAGCTCTTTACGTCGGGTCTCCTGCACGACATAGGGAAAATCATTCTCGGCGAGTTTGTCGATGATTCGCTGAGGAAAATCTGGAATCTTGTTTCCAATCATGGCTACTCTTTCATCCGCGCGGAAGAAGAGGTAATCGGGATGAATCACGCCGATGTCGGCGGACGAATAGCCGCGCAATGGAATTTCCCTCAGGAAATCAAGGATACCATAACATTTCATCACCGCCCGGATTTGATGGGGGCGGGCGATAACAAATTCTGCTGGATGGTCTATTTGGCGGATCAGGTCTGCCTTATGATGGGAATCGGCGGAGGCGATGACGGGCTGGCCTACTGGGGGCTAAAGGAAGTTATCGATTTGTTGAAAATACGTCAGAAGGATCTGGAGGCAAGTATTATCGAGTTGATGAAGGATATGGAGAATGCAAAAGAACTGATTGCTTTAGTCTGAGGACTCCGGGTGAACGAATATGGCTTTTAATGTCTTGATTGTGGATGATTCATCTTCGATGCGTGCGGTTATCAAAAAGATCGTCACACTATCTGGTTTCAAGGTGGATCAGTTTTTCGAGGCGCAAAACGGCAGATTGGCTTTGGAGCTGCTGTCCAGAACCTGGATCGACATAGTTCTATCCGACCTGAACATGCCGGAGATGGGGGGACTGGAAATGCTTGCAGCAATGAAACGGGATAACCTCCTCAAGGATATCCCGGTAATAATTATTACCACGGAAGGAAGCGACGAGCGCAAGCAAATGGTTTGCACCATGGGGGCCAGAGGTTTCATTAAGAAGCCGTTCCTGCCGGAAAAAGTCAGAGAAATGCTTTACGATGTCCTTGGGGTGAAGGATGATGGAAATTACGGAAAAGATCAAGAAGGCGACTCTGGAAGCGACTTTTGATGTGTTCGAGAAGATGTTCTTCATTTTTCTTGAACCCTCGGAAGATGCATCCGACGACTACGATATGGAGACATGCATCCGGTTCCGCGGCGGTTGTCTGAGCGGAAGTATAAGAATGCTTTTCACAAAGTCCCTGGCGGAAGGCATGACCAGGAATCTGCTGAACCTGGATGCGGCTCCCTCTGAGCAGCAGACGGCAGATTGTGTGAAAGAGGCCGTCAATATGGTATGCGGGAATTTTCTGAGCATACTGGAAGGGAAAAAAGTTTTTGACCTGTCGATTCCTGAATTTTCCGGAAAGCCGTTGAAATACATTGAAAACCCCGGTTTTCATAAGGTAGATTTAATCTCGGATGAAGGGAGTCTCTGCTTGGTCATCGGCATTTCAGACCCGTGATCCTTTGAATCCTGAAGCGCCCGTGAGGTATCATGCAGGACAAGGAAATACAATTATTCGAGTACTTCTTGAAGCCGGGGCATATCTTCATGAGTCGTGAACCGGCCTTGATTTCCCTGGTGCTCGGCTCATGCGTTGCCGTTTCCATCTGGGATTGCCGGGAGCAATACGGCGGGATGGCACATTATTTGTATCCCTATATAGGTCAGCAGGAACTCGCGACCGCCAAATACGGCAATGTGGCCGTGGGCTATCTGGCGAGGCTGTTCCTGGAGGAAGGTGCGGAAAGGGAGAATATCAGGGCGCAGATATTCGGAGGGGCATCCATTGAGGAAGAGGGCCAGAGTATTTCGGAAGAGAATATCGCTGTTGCCAGGAGGATATTAAAGCAGATGCAGATCAGGATCGTTTCCGAGGATGTGGGAGGCGATCTGGGCAGAAAGCTCGTATACAATACGCGCACGAACGAGGCCATAGTTTACAAAGCGCAGCAGTTGCGAAAGGGAGACTGGTATCCATACAGAAATGAAGCCCGGCGATAAAATAAGAGTACTGGTTGTCGACGATTCAGCCATCGTGAGGAAGATATTTTCCGAGGAGCTTTCGAAATACCCGGATATCGAGGTTGTGGGGACCGCTCCTGATCCGTTCGTGGCGAGAGACAAGATATTGCACCTTCAGCCGGACGTCATCACGCTCGACATAGAAATGCCGAGAATGGACGGACTGACGTTCCTTCGAAAGCTCATGCGGTATTATCCACTGCCGGTTATTATCGTGAGTTCGCTGACTCCGAAGGGGAGCAAAATGGCCCTGGAAGCCCTGGAAAGCGGTGCGATCGAGGTGGTCGCCAAGCCGGGCGGATCTTATTCTGTCGGTGATATGAGCGAGCAACTGGCCGACAAGATCAGGGCCGTATCCCGGGTCAACATGAAGAAAGGGCCGGTTGAGACCTCTCCATCGGAAGTTGATAAGCCGATCCAGCCCCTGTCCGGGAAGAGCCTTTCCCGGACTACACATCAGATCATCGCCATCGGCGCGTCCACAGGCGGTACAGAGGCATTGAAAAAAATCATTTCAAAAATGCCTCCCAATGTGCCTGGCATCCTGATTGTGCAGCATATGCCGGCCAATTTCACGACCGCCTTTGCCGAACGGTTGAACAGCGTAGCTCAGATCAGAGTGAAAGAGGCCCAGAACAACGATTCGGTCATTCCGGGAACGGCACTACTCGCTCCCGGCAATTTTCACATGATATTGAGGAGGAGCGGAGCGAGATATTATGTGGAAGTCAAGGACGGGCCCATGGTTCACCATCAGCGACCAGCGGTGGATGTGCTGTTCAATTCAGCGGCTAAATACGCCGGTTCAAATGCCGTCGGAGTCATACTGACCGGCATGGGGGCCGACGGCGCGGCAGGTCTCCTGGAGATGAAGAAAGCGGGGGCCAGGACGATCGCCCAGGATGAGAAATCCTGTATCGTTTTCGGCATGCCGAAAGAAGCCGTTAAGTTGGGCGCCGTGGATAAAGTCGTCCCGCTGAGCCATATCGCCGAAGAAATACTCAGGATGGTGTAGGAAATGGAGCTCGATCCTTTGATAAATTCCATAAACGAAATGGTGACCAGCGTGCTTGTCCTTGACAGCAGGGTTCTCGATGTGATGACTGCGGGAAAATTTCTCAATAAACTGGATAGAATCATAGAAGAAGCCGCGGTCGTGCCTTCCTTGCAGAAAGCGGCCCGGGATCTGAGCAAATTTCTGGAGAGAATCATCATAGATTACGACTCCATCAAGGATCATGAGGCCGTTTTCGCCGGCTTCGAAAAAGGAGTCGGCTCCCTTCAGATCATGGCAAATCAGGTCAAAAAGGAAGGAGATTCCGTTTTGCCCGGCCCGCCCGCCGATGTGGACGGTCGAAACGAGATTCCGGCTGATTCGGGTCAGGCTCAAGAAGCTCTCGCAGGACAGCTCCGGCAGGAGGAGATGGACCGGATGAATCAGGACGGGGAGGCGAACCAGTCCTTTTTGCAGGATGACTCCCTTCTAAAGGATTTCATCGTGGAAGCGCTCGAGTATATCAATGAGATCGAAGTCAATATCCTGAATCTCGAGCAGAATCCGGATAACAAAGAGCATGTAAACGCCGTTTTCCGGCCGTTCCACTCGATCAAGGGAGTCGCCGGGTTTCTCAATCTGGAAAAGATAAGAGACCTGGCCCACAGCCTGGAAAATGCGCTTGATAAGGTGAGGAACGACGAGTGGCCCGTGTCCTCGATGCTGATAGATATAATTCTGGACGGTGCCGATGCCCTCAAGGAGATGATTGGAAATCTCAGGAACAGAATGGATGGGAGGGAGGAAGAACCGCTGAGGGTCGATATCTCGGCGCTGGAGATGCGTCTGAAGAAACTCGAAGAGGATCCTTCCGGACAGGGGACTGTCGGCGAGTCGAATGTCAAAAAGATCGGCGAAATACTCGTTGAAGATGGCGTCATCAGGGAAGAGACTCTGGAAATGGCGCTTAAAGAGGCCTCCCGGTCCGTCCCGCCCAGGAAAATAGGGGAGACTCTGATAGAAGACGGGAAAGTGACCCCCAAGCAGGTTTCGCAGGCGCTGCGAAAACAGGCCAGCCAGATTACAGATGCCACTTCCATTCGGGTCGATACAAGAAAACTGGATGACCTTGTGAATATGGTCGGCGAGTTGGTGATCACTCAAACCATGATCCGGCAGAGCCCTATTGTCCAGGGTAATAAGGAAAGAAAACTGTTCAGGGATATTTCCCAGCTCGTGACGATTACGTCCGAGCTCCAGCGACTCTCGACGAGTCTGCGGATGATTCCCATCAAGCAAACGTTTCAAAGGATGTCACGGCTGGTCAGGGATCTCTCGAGGGCTGCGGGAAAAACAATCAACATCGAACTCGAGGGTGAGGACACAGAAATCGATCGCAATATGGTTGAAGAAATCTATAATCCTCTGGTTCACCTGATCAGGAATGCCGTGGACCACGGTATCGAGAGCCCCCGGGAGCGGATCGATTGCGGGAAACCGGAGGCGGGTCTGATCACGTTGAAAGCGTATCACAGAGGCGGGTATGTAGTTATCGAAATAGCGGATAACGGACGGGGACTGAATAAAGGAAAAATTCTGGACAAGGCGATTCGCAACAGGCTTGTCGATCCTCAAGAGAGTTTATCCGATGCCGATATCTTCCGGCTCATATTCCTGCCGGGTCTTTCAACCGCGGATAAAATTACAGATGTGTCCGGCAGGGGAGTTGGGATGGACGTTGTGAAAAAAGCGATCGAAAAACTGCGCGGCAAGATCGAAATTGAAACGATCGAGGGCCGGGGCACAACTTTCATAACGAGCTTTCCGCTTACCATGGCCATTATCGACGGAATGATCGTGAGAGTGGGGCGGGAGCGCTACATCATTCCCACCACTGCCATCCGTCAACTGCTCAGGCCCACCCGGGAGTCCTATAACAGTGTGATTAATAAGGGGGAAATGATAAACGTCAGGGGCAATTTGCTGCCCCTCGTCAGGCTTTATGATTTGTTCGACATCGAGCCGGAACACAAGGAGCCCTGGGAATCCATCGTTGTCGTGGTGGATGGCGAGAGCAGATCCAAATGTCTCCTTGTCGACGAGATCATCGGCAAGGAAGAAGTGGTAATCAAGGGACTGGGCGAGGGGCTGAAAATGGTCAAAGGGGTTTCGGGGGGAGCCATTATGGGCGACGGAAGCGTGGGACTTATTCTGGATCCCGAAGGTCTGTTTGAATTGAGCGAGGAGAAAGCCGCGTAGGGTATTTTTTGGAGGATTTATTATGGTCGATAAGAAGATAAAAATTCTGGTTGTCGATGACTTTGCCACAATGAGAAAAGTGATCAGGAATCTTCTCAAGCAGATTGGATATGACAATGTCATTGAAGCTGAGAACGGTCAGGTGGCCTTCAGGACATTGAAGTCCCAGAAGGTGGACTTTGTCATTTCCGATTGGAATATGCCTACGATGAGCGGGCTGGAGCTCCTGAGAGCGATTCGTGCGGACCAGGAATTAAGTAAAACACCTTTCCTGATGGTAACAGCGGAAGCCCTCAAAGAAAATGTGGTCGAAGCAGTCAAGGCGGGCGTGAACAATTATATTGTAAAGCCCTTTACCGCTGAAGTACTGGAAGAAAAAATCGCAAAAATCACCGATTCCCTGTAACCACCACCGCAATAGAAAGGCATATCATGGATGTTCGATTCATTAATCCCTTTTTGGAGGGGACGGTTAGCGTTCTGAAGACAATGGCATTCATTGAGCCCCGTCCGGGAAAACCTTATCTGAAGAAGGACAGTTTGGCGAAAGGGGACATTTCCGGGATCATAGGATTAACGGGTAATGTCCGCGGTTCCCTTGCCCTGAGCTTCAGTCAGGGATGCATCTTGAAAATAGTGTCCAATATGCTGGGCGAGGAAATGAACGAGATCAACGGCGATATAAAGGACGCCGTCGGAGAGATAACCAACATGGTATCAGGAGTGGCGCGGAAGAAACTGGAAAGTATGGGCCTGGTTCTTTCCGCGGCGATACCTACGGTGGTGTCAGGGAAGGATCATTCCGTCATCCACGTGCTGGGCGGACCCAGCATCATCATCCCGTTTGAAATTGATGCCGGTCCTTTCGTGGTGGATGTGTGCCTGAAGTAAGGATTCCCTATTTCCCCTTGTAAATAAACCGCTCGAACAGCCGGTGAAACGGCGTCCAGTCGGATTCCTCGCCGTCGGATGCCTCGATATGCCTTTGAAAGGCATTGACTTTGGCATCGAGGTCATCGATATAATGGATTATGAGCGCTTCCAGGGTTTTGGGCCGCTTGGGGGAACCGAATTCCATGGACCCGTGATGGCTCAGGAGAATATGTCTCAGTTCCATGGCTAGTTGTTTGGGGAAGTGTTCTATCCGGGAGATCTTTGAATCCAGCATCTCCACCCCGATCACGATGTGGCCGACCAGTCTTCCCTCGTCGGTATAATCAATCATCCGGTCATAGGCCAATTCATCGATTTTTCCGATATCATGGAGTATTCCGCCGGCGATCAGAAGATCGCGATCGACGTCTTCATAATGGCCGGCAACCTGAACGAGCAAGCGGACGACTGAGAGCGTGTGTTCGAGAAGCCCTCCGATGCAGACATGGTGGAAAGCTTTTGCGGCCGGAGCGCTCTTGAAGCGCCGGACGATTTCTTCGTCCCGGAAAAATTCCTCCAGAAGGCCGCGCAAACAGGGATTTTCCACCTGCCGTATGAATGCCATCAGCTCTTCGAACATCTCTTCTATATTTGATTTCGATGCCGGACAAAAATCGACGGGATCGATATCGCTGTCGTCGATTTTTTTTACGTCCGTGATGGAAAGCTGGAGGGAGCTCTTGAAATTAGCTGCCCTCGACTGGATACGAATGACATCCCCTTTTTTAAAGAGAACATTGTATTCGTTCGCCTTGTCCCAGATCCTGCCTTCGATCTCGCCGGTCCTGTCCCTGAGGCGCAGGCTCAGATACGGCGAGCCCTTTTGAGAAAAGGTCATGTTTTTTTCCGTGACCAGAAAAGAATCGTGAACCTGGTCCCCCGCCTTGATTTGTCTGATGAAAATATTTTTATGGCTCATAATTTTACTCTCGTGATCTTTGCATGAGACGTTTTGTATTTAAATTCTAACTCCCGATTCTAAGCACTAAACAAATTCCAAAATTCCAAAACCTACGGGACCTGCAAATCTGGAGCATTGAAATTTTGCAAAGATTTATCTTCAACCAGGCGTTCCTTCCCATTCATCGATTATGCGTTCCCGATGCGTGTAAATTCTGAATTTTCCCCCTCGCACATATCCTATCAGGGTGATACCCTCGGAAGCGGCCAATTCGACCGCCATGGAGGTCGGTGCGGAATGGGATATTACGACCGATATCCCCATACGGGAAATCTTCGTTATTATTTCAGACGAAATCCTTCCGGTAGTGAGGATTATTTTATCCGAACAATCCATCTTGTTAAGCAAAGAGAATCCTCCCAGCATATCGATCGTATTATGCCTTCCGATATCCTCTCTCGCTGCGATTATTTTTCGGGAATCCGCCAGGGCAGAGCAGTGGGTTCCGCGCGTCACGTCGTGCAGCTTCGACGAAAGCAGAAGCCCTTTCATCAGGCGGTAGACAGTGTCGGGAGAAAAGACCGGCCCCGGTGTCATTTTCCTCAGCAGCGGTTTTTTTTTCGCTTTTCGGAACCTGGCCCCGCTGGAGCCGATCACCTTCCGGGTGGGGAGTCCGTAAAGGGCATCGCGCCCAGTGCTGATCCGGACGCTTCCCTTCGACTTGGAGACGGTTATGGCCCTGATATCCTCGGATGTCGTTATCAGACCTTCCGATCTCACGTATCCGATTGCGAGTTCCTTCAGGTGATTGCCCGTGCAGGCGAGGCTGATCAGGCGCTCGCCATTGAACACGATATCGAGAGAAGTTTCCCGGATAAGCGTTGTCCGCACGTCCGAGGGGATGACACCTTCATAAGAGCGGATATTGAGCCGGACGACGCCGTCCGGCAAATCGCCGTTTTTCATTTCCCTTCCCGGTCTCTCAAGAGCCGGTGATCTCCGACCCTCATAGTAAACTTGATCAGATCGAAATATTCCAGAAGGGGAATAATATATTTGCGGCTCAGTCCGGTCAACTCTTTAAAATCGGCGGGGGTTGATTTTCCTTTTCTCAACAGAAGCCCTCGATAATCCTGCTGGAGACGCTCCAGTTCATCCCTGTGGAAATACAGCTCCTCATTGATTTTGACCAGAACGCCTTCTTTCTGCATGACCCCCATGACGCTGCCCACGGGGGCGTTTTTACCAAAGCGCTCGACAACTTCCCGGATTGTGGGCGGAGTCAACTTCGAAGACAAATAGATTTCCGATATCTTTTTTCGGAGTTCCCCCAGGTCGCCTTTCAAATCCATCCGGTGGTCCGGAGTTCTCAGGATATCTTTCTCCACAAGAATTCTGCCGTCTTTTTCCAGTTCCCGGATGACAAGATTGAAGAGCCTGGAATCGAGATAGCCCTGTGCCGATTTCAGCTCTTCTTTGGCAATGCCGGGCTTCAGCGGGGCTCTGTCCTGATAGGATTTTATTTCCGAAAAAATCCGCTCGCGGATTTTTTTGTAGATGGAAGGAGAAACCACTCTCATTTCATCGGTATCGAGCAGAATTGCTTCTCTTTTCAAGATCAGCTCTTTTATGAGAATATCAAGTGTGTCCGGAGATATCCCTGTTCTGACCGAAAGCCCGCGCATGGGTATTCCCGATGTCCCCGACCTTTCCAGGATAACCGCAGCCTTTTCTGCATCGGTACCTTTGCGCAGAGGCTCGAATTCCGCGTCTGTCACACCTGAGTGTCTCTTATGCTTTTTGGGCAAAGGATCCAGGATCTGACCGCCGCCGATGGTCCTGATCGGCGAATAGCTCCGGACAACGAACCTGTCGCCCGCCATGTTGACGCCGGGAGTCTCAAATACAATCTGGGCATAGGCGCTTTCACCAGGTTCGATCTCATCCCTGTCAAGCAGTATCAGCCGGGAGATCGTCTCCACGGTTCCGGTATGAAAGCGTACAAGCGTCCTGTTCTTCAGCTTTCCGGAAGCACAGGGAAGATATCTCAACAGGGTATCGATCCGGCTTGTCGGTTCGAAGATGCCGGGATGGGCAATTAGAGCACCCCTCGCAATGGATTGCCTGTCGACCCCCTGCAGATTGACCGCGGTTCTCTGGCCCTTTTCTGCAAACTCCACTGCCTGATTATGGACCTGAATCCCCCTTACCCGCGCCGTAATCTTCCCGGGCAGTATCTCGATCATTTCTCCTGTGCGCAGTTTTCCGGAAATCAGAGTACCTGTCACGACCGTTCCGAAACCCCGCATGGTAAATACCCTGTCTACCGGAAGCCGGAATATGCCGCTCGTAGAGGTCTCCTCCATCCCCGAGGCGAGCTCTTCCAGAGCCGAGAGAAACTCCGGAATGCCCTCCCCTGTCTCCGATGACAGAGGTATGATCGGCGAGGATTCCAGGAAACTTCCCTTGAGAAACTCTTTTATATCCTCCGTGACCAGCGACAGCCATTGCGCCTCGACGAGGTCGGTTTTTGTCAGGGCGACAAGGCCGTGTCTTATTCCCAGGAGCGTACATATATCGAGATGCTCTTTCGTCTGCGGCATGATCCCCTCATCCGCTGCGATGACGAGCGCGACAATGTCAATCCCGCCTGCGCCGGCGACCATGTTCTTTACGAATTTTTCGTGTCCGGGGACATCCACAATCCCAATCCGCCGGCCGTTCTTGAGGTCGAGGTGGGCAAACCCGAGTTCAATAGTGATTCCGCGTTCCTTTTCCTCTTTAAGCCTGTCTGTATCGATACCGGTTATGGCCTTGACCAGGGATGTTTTCCCGTGGTCAACGTGTCCCGCGGTGCCGAGGATGATATGCCTCATTATCTCTATTTCCTTAATGAAACAAATAAACTAATGGTAAAACATATCAAAATCCTTAAGCTTACACAATTAAAAAGCCTTCAGGACGCGGACGGTCAAAAAAAGATTGCCAAAAAAAGAGAAATCGTGATAGTTTTATGCATCTATGAGAATACTTGGCCTCGATTACGGGAGCAAGAAAATCGGTTTAGCTGTTTCAGATGAGCTGGGTGTAACCGCACAGGCCGTTTGCGTGATTGCAAGAAAAAACATGGAACGCGATCTGGAACAGATCGCCGATTATGTCAGCAGATATCGGGTCGAAAAGATTGTTGTCGGATATCCGCTCCGGCTGGATGGTTCAGAAGGGGTTCAATGCGGGAAAGTCAACCGGTTCATCGAGCGCCTGTCAGCCAGGTTTTTGATCCCGGTCGTCCGGTGGGATGAAACCCTTTCCACCCGCGAAGCGGAGGATATCCTGACAGAAGCGAATATCAGTCGGAAGAAGAGGAAGAGTGTAGTGGATAAAATTGCTGCCGGAATTATTCTTCAATCGTATCTTGATCATCTGAGGGCAAAAAATAATTTCAGAGCCCCTTCATTTTTCTAATCAAGATTAACCAATAAAATCATAAGCTTGTGAATCTCTTGACCCTATCCTATCCAGGACAGGGTATTTATGCTTTTAGAGGATGTGGATCGCAATCCGGGGAGGTTGAAGGTGGAGATTCTGAAAATCGTAAGTGAAAAGAAATTTCCGATTGCCTTGCATTTAGTCGCTTTCTTGCTGATTTGTTGCGCTGTTTATCTGAATTATTTGAAAACGCCGCTGGATAACAGAAATACGGTTTTGACCATAGAGGTGCCAAGAGGCTCCAATTTCTCCAGGATCATGGACATTCTCGGCGAAGCGGGATTGGTCAAGAACAGGCTCGCTTTTTACATTTTTGCGAAACTGAAGGATGCTCCTACGCATATACGGGCGGGGGAATATGAATTAAGCAGCTCCATGTCTCCGTCGCTGATCATTGATAAACTGATCAGGGGGGAAATCAAAGGGTATCACGTGCCGATACCGGAGGGCTTTACTGTGAGTCAGATCGCATCTACGCTGGCCGAAAGGGGGCTTGTCAACAAGAAGGAGTTTCTCAGGTTGAGCGTCGATCCGGTCTTCCTTTCATCCCTGAATATACAGGGGAGAAGTCTGGAAGGGTTTCTTTTTCCTGACACCTATATTTTTACAAAATCTATGAATGAGCGGGAGATTATCACGCTTATGGTCAATCAGTTCTGGAAAAAGATAAAACCCGAGATCATCCAGAAAGTGGAGGAACGGGGGTGGACCCTGAATCAGCTTCTGACTATGGCGTCCATGATAGAGAAGGAAGCGAAAATAAAGGAAGAAAAAGCCCTGATCTCCGCTGTCTTTCATAACAGACTGAAAAATTCCATGAGATTGCAATGCGACCCGACAGCCGTATACGGGCTGGAAGGTTTCAACGGCATTATTACGAGAGAGCATCTGAAAAATAACTCCTCTTACAATACGTATAAAATCAACGGCTTGCCTCCGGGACCGATTGCCAACCCCGGTCTGGATTCCATCCTGGCCGCGCTCTATCCGGCCCAGGTGGATTATCTTTACTTTGTGGCCAGAAATGACGGCTCCCACCAGTTTTCCACCAGCCTGGCGCTTCACAATGAAGCCGTGGCGAAATTTCAGTTGAAAAGAAATTAAATTAAAAAGAGAAGAAAATTAAGTTTTTTGCTTGACAAACGGAATCTCCCTCTATATACCAAAGGTGGAGTAAAGTGGATGATTGTGGAGGGAGTAAATGTCCGTTTTCCGGGGCAGATATTATCACACCATAGATGGTAAGGGCAGAATCATCTTTCCAGCCAAGCTCCGGGAAGTCTTTGCCGAAAAATACGACAACCAGATGGTCATCACAAACTGGGACGGCTATCTGATGGTGTTTCCTTACGATGAATGGCGGATACTGGAGGAAAAGATCAGCCATCAATCTCTGCTTCGCAAGGAAGTAAGGGCATTCCAGCGTTTCTTCATGTCGGGGGCCGTGGATTGCTCTTTTGACAGCCAGGGTCGGGTGCTTATTCCGCCCTCTCTGCGGGAATACGCAAAGCTGGAGAAAGAAATCGTCCTTGCCGGGATGGTAAGGGTGATCGAGATCTGGGGTAAAGAGCGCTGGGAGGAGGAAATCAATAAATCCGGGTCCAATGTCGATTCCTTCAGTGAATACATGGCGGACCTGGGAATATGACAGGTATCTACTATGGAGCCATTCCACCGGCCGGTTATGGTGAAAGAGGTGCTCGAGAGTCTTCATTGCAGGCCCGGAGGAATTTATGTGGACGGGACCGTGGGCGGGGCAGGACATGCTGGAGAGATCCTGAGGGCGACCGCCCCTGACGGGATACTGATCGGGATCGACGCGGATGAGGAGGCGATTGCGGAATCCGAGCGGCGCCTGGCAGGCTTCGGCAAAAGAAAAATTCTCATACAGGGCAATTATTCCTCTCTTGCAAAGATTCTATTCGAACTGAATATCAGAGAGGTGGACGGCATATTGCTGGATCTCGGGGTATCGTCACACCAGCTCGAGACAGCTGCCCGGGGATTCAGTTTTTCTATCGACGGCCCTTTGGATATGCGCTTTGACCGAAATCAGAAATGGAGTGCATACGATCTGGTCAACAGATATTCTGAAGGGGAACTGGCGCGGATCATTGGGGAATACGGCGAGGAGACGATGGCAAGGAGAATCGCCAGGGCCATTACGGGTGCAAGAGAAAAATCCCCGGTCAAATCGACCGGAGAACTCGCCGGTATTATCTCGAGAGCCGTGCCCGCGCGCGCGGGAAGAAAAAAAATTCACCCTGCCACCAGAACCTTCCAGGCCATCAGAATAGCCGTGAACAATGAACTGGCCGATCTACTGAAGGTGATCGATGAGGGGATCGACTTTCTCCGGCCCTCCGGCAGGTTTTCCATAATCACTTTCCATTCACTGGAAGACAGGATCGTTAAGAATGCATTCCGCTCCTGGGAGCGGGGCTGCATCTGTCCGGCGGATGTCCCTGTCTGCACCTGCTGCAGGCAGGCTAAGTTGAAGGTGCTTACCAGAAGACCGCTGACTCCGGGTTCCGATGAGATCCGGTCCAACCCAAGGGCGCGCAGCGCCAAATTGAGGACAGCCGAGAGGATCTGATATGCCGGTTTCGAAAACACTCAGGACGCGAGTCTATTTTGAAGAGCAGGAACGTACAGGGATCAAGCTCTCAACCCTTATCCTCGTCTCCCTGATCCTGATGGCGGCCATTCTTGTCTATGTCTGGTCTCACATTCATTCCACCGAACTCAAGTACCGGATAGCTAAAGAGGTCAGCATTAAAGAGAATCTCCTTGAGGAAAACAAGAAACTGAAAGTGGAAATCGCGACCTTGAAATCTCCGAAGAGGATCGAAGCCATTGCCAGGCATCAAATGAATATGCAGCATCCCGAACGAGAACAGGTTATTTTTCTGAAATGACCAGGAAAGCAAAGAAAAAGTGGAAGCTGAGACTCTGGACACTTTTAGCCTTTTTTATCGTTATATTTTCGATTCTCATCGGACGGGCATTTCAACTCCAGATCCTTTCGGGCAAGACACTCAAGCCCCTCGCCCACAAACAGCACATAAAAGCGCTTCAGCTTCAACCTGAAAGAGGGGTCATCCTGGACCGCAACGGCGAGGAACTTGCCGTAAGCATCCTGATGGATTCCGTCTGCGCCGATCCGTCAAGGATTGTTTCCCAGGAACAGGTGTCTTCCGCTCTTGCCTCCATCATCAATGAGAGCAAGGAATCCATACTGGAGAAAATTTCCGGGTCGAAAAATTTCTGCTGGATCGCGCGTATGATTTCGCCAGCGCAGGCGGCGGCGGTGCAGGATCTGAAGATAGACGGAATTTACATAGTCAAGGAGCCGAAGAGATTCTATCCGAATCAAGGGCTGGCCGGTCCTGTTCTGGGTTTTGTGGGTCTGGATTCCGTGGGTCTGGAGGGCATAGAGCTGAAATACGATCATTATCTGAAAAGAGAGCCAGAAAAGATTATATGGGGAAGGGACGCAAGGGGAAACAAGCTTTTTCTGAAAGACAACCTTACACGAGAAAAAAATGAGAGAAACTACAATATATTGTTGACAATTGACAGCAGGATTCAATATCTTGTGGAAACACAATTGAAGAACGCAGTCGAAGAAAAAATGGCCAGGGGCGGAATTGCCATAGTAATGGATCCCCGGACAGGAGAAATCCTGGCCATGGCCCAGGAACCGGGTTTCAATCCCAATATTTTTTCGAAGAGCAATACAGAACTCCTCAAAAACAGGGCAATTGCCGACTCTTTTGACCCCGGCTCAACCTTCAAGCCTTTCGGTGTCGCTGCCGCCCTCGAAGAAGGCGTGGCAAGAGAGGGGGATCGTTTCTACTGTGAAAACGGGGTGTATGTGGTGGCGAACAGGACTATCCACGAAGCCCAGAAGAAAAAGTACGGTAATTTATCGGTTAGGGAAATTATCAAATATTCCAGTAACATAGGTTGTGCAAAGATAAGTCAGAGACTTGGAAAGGATAAATTTTACGACTATATAAGAGACTTCGGTTTCGGGTCCAAGACAGGAATTGATCTCCCCGGCGAAGCTTCGGGAATCCTCAGGCCTTCGAGCAAATGGACGAAAGTCGATTCCGCCACTATTGCATTCGGCCAGGGGGTCTCTGTGACGGCTATACAGTTGATTACGGCCCTCTGCGCGATTGCGAACAAGGGCGTTTTAATGAAGCCGTACGTAGTTAAGGCGCTGGTCGATCAAAAAGGACAGATTATCCAGGAATTCAAGCCGGCGCCTGTCAGACAGGTTATCTCGGCCCGGACGGCTGAAAGAATGACCTCCATGCTGACCGACGTGGTGTCTGCCGAAGACGGGACGGGAAAAAAGGCCCGCATTCTGAACGTTGCGGTTGCGGGCAAGACGGGAACCTCGCAGAAGTTTGATTTTGCCGCCCATAAATACTCGAGCGAGCGTGTCAGGACCTCTTTCATGGGATTCTTCCCTGCCGATAATCCTCGGATATCCATTTTTGTCATGCTCGACGAGCCCAAGCGGGACAAATGGGGAGGGGTTGCCGCAGCTCCCGTTTTCAGGAATATCGGGGAACAGATACTGAGGTGTTATGACAGAATGCCCGGAGAAATTGTGGAAGAAAAAGAAGAAGTACCGAAGGATACCGGAATCAGGTTTGTAGCGGCCCAGGAGATTGCGCCTCCGGATGAACCGGCGGAGGATTCCTCGCTGATGCCGGATTTCAGGGGGATGTCTTTGAAAAATGTGCTGAAGCTGGCCAGGGAGAGGGGGATCGCCCTCAAAGTAGTCGGGAGCGGGTGGGCTTCGAAACAGGACCCTTCTCCGGGTGTACCGTTGAACGATAATTCTTCCTGCACAGTTGTCTTCAGTACGGCAGAAAGAGAGTAAGGCCGCCTTTTGCCGGCGTGTGGAGCGGAGTCTGCAGTGCAATTGAGAGATGTTCTGAAAAACGTTGAAGCCATCGAGGTCGCGGGGGATCTTTCGGGCGAGGTCTCTTCCATACATTACGATTCCAGGAAGTGCAGAGAAGGCTCGCTCTTCGTTGCTGTGCGGGGCCTGAAGAGGGACGGCCATGACTATATACGGGAGGCGCTTGCAAGAGGCGCGAAGTATGTCGTGGGCGAGAAAGCTGTTCCCTCGGCGCCGGGCGTCACGGTCATAAGAGTCGGCAACAGCCGGAGAACCTTGGGATTACTCGGCAGAAATTTTTATCGCGATCCTTCCGCCTGTCTTTCGATAATCGGGGTGACCGGCACAAACGGAAAGACGACGGTGACTTTTCTTCTGGAGTCGATTTTGAAGGCGGCGGGATCATGTGTGGGAGTCATCGGGACAATCAATTACCGCTACGGCGGGAAAACGATTCCCGCCCCGAATACGACTCCCGAGTCGCTGGATCTTCAGCGGGTACTGAGGGAAATGGCCGATGACGGCGTGAATCACGTGATCATGGAAGTGTCCTCGCACGCCCTTGATCTGGGGCGCGTGGACGATTGCAGGTTCGCGGTGGGCATTTTCACCAACCTGTCCCAGGATCACCTTGATTATCACGGCACGATGGAGAATTATTTTTCAGCCAAGAAACGCTTCTTCCGGATGCTTGAGAAGGACGGGAACGGGCGCCTGCGGCCGGGTGTTATTCTCAATGTGGACGATCCCTGGGGGAGAAGGCTCTACGGCGAAATCGCGGTGGACGCGCTGACGTACGGCTTGGAGCAGGGGGCCGATGTCTCGGCGGATCAGATTCGTCTTTCCGCCGACGGTATTACAGCCAGGCTGCTCCTGCCCGGCGGGCAATTCGCAATCCGCTCTTCACTGATCGGAAAATTCAATCTTTACAATGTAATGGCGGCGGCGGCGGCGTGCTCCTTCCTTCATGTGCCGGACCGGTTCATCCAGGTGGGAATTGAGAACATGAAAACCATTCCCGGCCGCATGGAGAAAGTCAATCTTGAGGGACAACCGGTGGTCTTTGTCGATTACGCCCATACGGAAGATGCCCTGAAAAGGGTCCTTCAGAATATTTCCGAATTCAAGAAGGGCCGGATCATCACGGTCTTCGGGTGCGGAGGCGACCGGGACAGGGGGAAAAGGCCGCTGATGGGGAAGACGTCCGCGCAATACAGTGATTTGACCATCGTGACATCCGATAATCCCAGGACCGAAGACCCTCTCGCCATCATTGCTGAAATTGAGAGGGGGATCAATTCGGGGGCGTATAAGAAGTATGCAGCGGAGGAACTGGGCGGTTTCGGGCAGAAGGGATATGCAGTCATCGTCGACCGTAAATCCGCTATTGAGAAGGCCATCTCGATCGCCGCGCCTTCCGATATCGTCCTGATCGCCGGGAAAGGACATGAGAGTTACCAGATTGTCGGCGGCAGGACGCTGCCGTTCGATGACCGGGCCGTCAGCCGGGAAGTTCTGGAGGGACTGAGAGACAGGAGGTTGTCTTGACTGGAAAATATTCCCCTGTCCTCAGGGGTGATGAAGTTTTAAAGGCCGTGTCCGGACGGCTTGTCAGAGGGAATATCGGCACGGTCTTTAGAGGTATATCGACGGATTCCCGGACAGCGGCAAAAGATCATTTATTCATAGCCCTGATCGGAGACAGGTTCAACGGGCATGATTTCATAAGGGACGCCGTTTCGAGCGGAGTAACCGGTGTCCTGGTTCGTCAAGGGGAGGAAAGGAGGCTGGAATCGCTCCACGAAGATGTCTGCGTCATCAGTGTCGGCGACACCTTGCAGGCGCTCGGGGATATCGCCCATTTCTGGCGTTGCAGGCATTCGATCCCCGTGGCCGCGGTGACCGGAAGTTCGGGCAAGACTACGACGAAAGAGATGACGGCCGGGATACTCGCTCAGGTCATGACGGTCCTCAAGAGCGAGGGGAACTTCAACAACCTGATCGGACTTCCTCTGACTCTACTGGGCATGAGCGACGACCATGATGCGGTCATCCTCGAGATGGGTACGAACAGACGAGGGGAAATCGCGAGGCTCACGGATATATCGTCGCCGGATATCGGCTTGATCACGAATATCGGCCGGGCCCATCTAGAGGGTCTTCATTCGGTGGAGACGATCCGGGAGGAGAAAGGGGATCTCTTTCAACATATGGGCAGGAGCGGGATAGCGGTCATCAATATAGATGACGAGAACCTGAGGATGCTTGCGGCGCTCGGGAAAAGGAGGCCGGTTACGTTCGGAATCGAGCGCGAAGCACTGGTCCGGGCGGAAAATATAAAAGAGCAGGGGGAAAAAGGCGTCCGCTTCACGCTGAAGGCCGCGAAGGAAGCCCGGGAGATATCGATACCGGTTCCCGGGAGGCACAATGTGTACAATGCACTCGCCGCAGCAAGCATAGCTTGGTGCATGGGAATGGAAATAGATTTGATCTCCAGTGGACTGCGGGATTTCAAGCCGGTGCCTGGACGGATGGAGGTCGTCCGGTTGAGAAACGGGGCGTTCATGATCCGGGATACGTACAATGCCAACCCGGATTCCGTGAGGGCCGCACTGGCCGCGCTTGCGGGCCTGAAGGGGAGCGGCTTCTCCGCGGTGGTTCTGGGGGACATGCTTGAGCTGGGTGGGCATTCCGAGAGAATGCACGAAGAGGTCGGTTACTATGCCGCGGAAACGGGGGTGGATGCCCTTTTCCTGCGCGGGAATTTTTCAGAGGCGGTTGCTTCCGGGGCGCGTGCGGGCGGGCTCAACGGAGGGAAGATATTCCGCATAGAGGAGCCCCATGAGATTGCATCTGTGCTTGAGTCCATAATGAAAGCGGGGGACTGGGTCCTGATCAAAGGTTCAAGGCGCATGAAAATGGAAGAGGTTTCAGCGGCGCTCGAAAATGTGATCGGAATCACCGAAAGTGAGTCCGCAAAGTGAAAAAAAGCTTCGGTGTCGAGATTAGAGTTTTATATCGTGAGGTTTCAATTTGATTTACCATTTATTATATCCGTTACATACAGCGTATTCGTTTTTTAACGTGTTCCGGTATATAACGTTCCGGACCATCTATGCCATGATTACGGCCATGATTATCGCTTTTGTCCTCGGTCCATGGCTGATCCGCAAACTGCAGTCCCTGCAGATAGGTCAGCCGATCCGGGAAGACGGTCCCGATTCCCATATGTCCAAGAAAGGGACCCCGACGATGGGCGGCATACTGATTATTTTTTCCGTTGTCATCTCTACGCTCCTGTGGGCGAATCTGACAATCGATTACGTATGGTTTGTCCTGCTGGTGACCATCGGGTTCGGCCTGATCGGTTTTCTGGACGATTACCGCAAACTGTCGAACGGCAGCAAGGGCATGCCGGGGAAGGTCAGGATGGGAGGAGAAATTCTGATCGCGCTTTTCATCAGTATCATCCTGTACCTCAAACCCAGTTTCAGCTCGAATATCACCATTCCCTTTTTCAAGACGATTTTGCCAGATCTCGGAGTGGGATATATTGTCCTTTCGACGTTCATTATCGTGGGGGCGGCGAACGCCGTCAACCTTACGGACGGCCTCGATGGCCTCGCGATCGGACCGGCTCTGATATGTTTCCTGACGTATCTGCTGTTCGCCTATTTTGCCGGGAATTTCCGGATCTCATCCTATCTACAGATTCCTTATGTTCCGGGTACGGGGGAACTGGCTGTCTTCTGCGGGGCGATGGCGGGTGCCGGGATCGGCTTCCTCTGGTACAATGCCTATCCGGCCCAGATATTCATGGGGGACGTGGGCTCCCTCTCTCTCGGCGGGGCGCTCGGTACCCTGGCCGTCGTAACGAAGCAGGAAATCCTGCTTGCCATCGTAGGCGGTGTTTTTGTTATGGAGACTATATCAGTGATCTTCCAGGTAGGATGGTTCAAGGTTTCCAACGGGAAAAGGATATTCAGGATGGCGCCCATTCACCACCATTTTGAACTGAAGGGATGGGCCGAGCCCAAGGTTATAGTGAGATTCTGGATAATAACGGTAATTTTGGCGCTGGTCGCCATAAGCACCCTGAAACTGAGATGAGGATGATGGATCTGTCCGGCAGAAAAGTACTGGTGATCGGTCTGGGAAAAACGGGGATCGAGACGGTGCGCTTCCTTTCCGCCCGCGGCTCGAAAATCGAGATGACGGATGAGAAGCCCGCGGCGGAACTCGCTCCCGCGCTTCGCGCCCTTGGAGAGCTCAGGGAACCGCCGCAGATGAGGCCGTACGGAGAGAAGGGGCTGGACGGCATCGATCTCGTCATTCCTTCGCCGGGTGTTCCGCCCTCCAATCCGCTCCTTCGGGAGGCTGTGGCGAAAAGGGTGCCGGTTCTGAGCGAGCTGGAGGTCGCCTTCCGTTTTCTGCGCGTGCCTGTCATTGCCATTACCGGAACGAACGGAAAGACAACGACAACAACGCTAATCGGAAAAATCCTTTCGGCGTCCGGTTTGAGAGTCTTCGTCGGCGGCAATATCGGGAATCCGCTGATCGGTTATGCCGCGGGTGCGCAGGAAGACGATTACGCTGTTGTGGAAGTGAGCAGCTTTCAATTGCAGTGGATCGAAACATTCAAACCCCGCATCGCCGTTCTTTTGAATATAACGCGCGATCATGTCGATTATCACGGGACATTCGAGGAATACCGGAAAGCCAAAGAGAGAATCTTCGAGAATCAGGGTGCCGGCGATCTTGCCATACTGAACGCGGATGACCCTGCGTCCGTCCTCATTGCGACGAAGATCCGGGCCCGGGTAAAATATTTCAGTTCGACACTGCGGTCTTTCGATGGCATTTATATGAATCACGAGTGCCTGATTTCGCGCGAACGGAACGGCGCAGAGGAGCGGTTTCCCCTCAGGATGATCAGGATACCCGGGCGGCACAACATTGAGAATGTCATGGCGTCCGTTCTGACGGCGAGGCAATGCGGCTGTGCTGCGGCGGATATTGTTTCGGCTGTTTCGGATTTTGCCGGCGTTTCCCACCGGATCGAATTCGCGGGGGAAAAGCGGGGGATCGCGTTTTACGATGACTCCAAGGGAACTAACGTGGGGGCGGTGGTCCGGGCCGTGGAGAGCTTTTCGAAGCCGGTCATTCTGCTTCTGGGTGGAAGGGATAAAGGAGGGGATTTTGAAATACTTTCTCCTCTGATCCACAGACACGTCAAGGAACTCGTCCTTTTCGGCGAGGCCAGAGACCGGATCCGCGCCGTGATCGGCGGGCTCGTCAGAACTCGGACTTCGTCTACACTGAAAGAGGCGGTGGAAACCGCGTACCGCGATGCATCCCCTGGAGACATTATCCTCCTTTCGCCTGGATGTGCCAGTTTTGATGAATTCGCGAATTACGCGGAACGCGGAAATTTCTTTAAAGAAACAGTGGAGCGGCTCTCCGATGTTTAGGGAACGCCCAATAGGAAGAGGAAAAAGGCCGGATTACGTACTGTTGATCACGACGCTCATCCTGGTGAGCTTCGGGACGGTAATGATTTACAGTTCGAGTTCAATCATCGCCACTATGGGTAAATCCGGCGACGGGTATTTCTATCTAAAAAAACAGCTCTTCTTCTTCGTCGTCGGATTGGCGGCCATGCTCGCGCTCTGCCGGATTCCATACGAATACTTTAAGAGATTCGCGTATCCCGGCGTCGCTGTCTCCCTCGTCCTCCTTCTTGTTCTTTTTATCCCCCGTCTGGGGGTCAAAGTGGGGGGGGCTACCCGGTGGCTGAATCTGGGCTTCTTCACCTTCCAAGTCACGGAGCTGGTCAAAATAGCTTTGATCCTTTTTTTGGCGCATTTTCTGACGAAAAATAACGCCCAGATCAGAGAATTGAGGACAGGACTGCTGATGCCGCTCACCGTTACGGCGGTTTTCCTGGGGCTGATCATGTTGCAACCCGACTTCGGGACTGCCGGGATTGTCGCCGTCGTCCTTGTATGCATGTTGTTCCTTGCGGGAAGCCGGATTATGCATTTGTCGGCTATGGTGGGAGTACTTGTTCCAGTCGCGGTATGGCTTGTTATGCACAAGCGCTATCGCATGGAGAGGATTTTCGGGTTCTTCGATCCCTGGAAAGACGCGCAGAAATCCGGATTCCAGATAATCCAGTCCTTTATCTCTTTCGGCTCCGGCGGCACCTTCGGTGTCGGTCTGGGCGACGGTATGCAGAAATTGTTTTACCTGCCCGAGCCTCATACGGATTTCATCCTTTCGGTCATCGCCGAGGAAAGCGGATTCATCGGCGTGGCGGCGGTAATCATCCTCTTCCTCGTTTTCGTGTTCAGGGGATTCATTATCGCCTTCAAAGCGCCGGATCTCTTTGGTACGCTCCTGGCTGCCGGCTTGACGACACTGATCGCGACGGAAGCCCTGATTAATATAGCCGTGGTTATGGCCCTGGTTCCGACAAAGGGTCTGGTACTTCCTTTCCTGAGCTATGGCGGTTCGTCCCTCATTATGAGTATGGCGGCAGTGGGAATGCTCCTGAGTATTTCCACCGCCCGTAAATAGGGGGATTAGATGAAGATCATCATAGCCGGCGGAGGAACCGGCGGGCACTTGTTTCCCGGCATCGCAATTGCCGAGGAATTTCTTAGGAGGGACAGTGGAACCGCCGTTCTGTTCATCGGGACGGGGAAGGGATTGGAAAAGAGAATTCTTCCGGGTCTGGGTTTTCCGTTGAAGACCATGGATATTGAAGGCATAAAGGGGAAAGGCATCCGGAAATCGTTTGCGGCTCTTTTGAAAATCCCCTGGAGCCTGGTACAGGCGAGCCGAATGATCCGGGATTTCAAACCTGATATCGTGATAGGCGTCGGCGGCTATGCTTCAGGCCCTGCTGTCCTGGCGGCGCATTGGATGGGGATCAGGACGGTGATTGCGGAGCAGAATGCTATACCCGGGGTAACCAACAGAATCCTCGGCGTGTTTGCCGACCGGGTGTTTTTGAGTTTTCCCGAAACCCGGGCGTGGTTTCGTGCGGACAAGGCCGTGGTTTCGGGCAACCCCGTGAGACCCGGGTTTCATGAATGTGGCAGGCGTGAAGGCAAGGACAGGATGTTCACGGTTCTTATCTTCGGCGGGAGCCAGGGGGCAAGGAGCATCAACAGGGCCGTCGCGCAAGCACTCCCTCATTTGAGGGAAATCAGCGGCACCCTGCAGATCATTCATCAGACCGGGGACAGAGACCTGCAGTTTATGGAAAATGCATATAGAGCAGCCGGTATTCATTCCGAAGTGCTTCCTTTCATAACGGATATGATGTCGGCGTACAGCCGGGCGGATCTGCTGGTCTGCCGGGCGGGGGCGACTTCGATAGCGGAGATTACAGCGTGCGGCAAAGCGGCTGTTCTGATCCCGTTTCCTCATGCGGTTAATGACCACCAGACGAAAAACGCGGAAGTCCTTTACCATGCCGGGGCGGCTGAAATGATACATGAGAAGGATCTGGACGGGAAACGGCTGGCCGATACGATACGGCGCCTCCATGATGATCCCGGCCGGATCAGGGCGATGGAAGAGAAGTCGGCCGCGCTCGGCAATATCCGGGCGGCGGAAACCGTTGTGGATGAATGCATGGCGCTCATGCGCAGGGTGAAAAGGTGAAGGGAGTAAATATGGATAATCATCAAAGACGGGACTGGATGCAGCGGAAAATAAAATTCATCCATTTTGTCGGGATCGGCGGCATTGGGATGAGCGGCATCGCGGAGGTGCTTCTCAACCTCGGCTATGCGATCAGCGGCTCTGACCAGAACGAGTCGGATATCACATCCCGTCTGGCTTCAATGGGCGCCAGGATTCACTACGGGCACCGTGCATCCAACCTGGGCGATGCGGATGTCGTCGTAACGTCGACTGCCATAAAATCCGGCAATCCGGAAGTGGATGCCGCGCATGAGAGGAATATCCCCGTGATTCCCCGGGCGGAGATGCTGGCGGAGCTGCTGAAAATGAAATTCGCGATCGCCGTTTCCGGAATGCACGGGAAAACCACCACGACCTCCATGATCTCCACGCTCCTGGCGAACGGCGGCCTGGACCCGACCATGGTCATCGGCGGAAAACTCGCGAGCATCGGAAGCAACGCGCGGCTGGGCAACGGAGAGGTCATCGTCGCGGAGGCCGATGAGAGCGACGGCTCTTTTCTGAAATTGAGCCCTTCCATTGCGGTCATTACCAATATCGACCGCGAGCACCTTGACTACTACAGGGATATTTGCGAAATCAAGGAGGCCTTCGTGCAGTTCGCAAACATTGTCCCCTTCTACGGGTCGACCATTCTGTGTTTTGATGACGAACACGTCAGGGATATCCTCCCGCGGATCAAAAGAAGGACGATCAGCTACGGGCTGTCCGACTCCGCGGACTACCGCGCCGCGGATATCTCATTCTCGGGGTCCGGATCCAGGTACAACCTTTATTATAAAGGCGAGGGGCTGGGGGAAATATCGCTCAGCGTTCCGGGGCTCTTCAATATTTACAACTCCATGGCGGCTGTCGCCGTCGCCAGGGAGCTGGAAGTGCCGCTGCCTGTAATCCGGGACGGGATAAGAGCCTTCACCGGCGTGCACCGCAGGCTTGAAGTGAAGGGGAGAGTCGACGGGATCACGGTTGTCGACGACTACGGCCACCATCCAACAGAAATAAGGGCTACTCTCGCCGCCGCAAGACAGGTCTGGAAAGGACGACTCATCGTCGTCTTTCAGCCTCACCGTTTCACCCGTACCAAAGCACTTTTTAAGGAATTTCTGACCGCCTTTCCGGATGCCGATGTACTGGTCCTCACTGATATTTATCCGGCGAGTGAGCCGGAGATAAAAGGAGTGCACGCGTCTAAGTTATGTGAGGGTATTCAAGCGGCCGGCCACGGCCATGCGGTTTATCTGCCCGGATTCGAAGAAATCGTCAGTTATCTGCGCGGGATCGCAAAAGCGGGCGATGTGATCATCACGCAGGGCGCGGGAAGTGTATGGAAGATCGGAGAGGCGTTTTTGAAAGGATAAATTGATTCAAACCAGGAGAAAGGTTGTTCAACAGTCCGCCGGGTGTTAACTTGTTCATAGTTCAGAATTCGGAATTCAATATCTTCGGCGGGGCATGTAAAATGGCTTTGGATGAGTCGATACAACGGGAACTGAAGATGATCGTGTCCGGCCGCGTTCTCTTTGACGAGCCTATGGACAGGCATACGTCCATTGGTGTCGGGGGAAAGGCGGACGCCGTTATCTATCCTTCCGACGCGGATGAACTGGGCCGGATTATCGCCTTCTTGAAATCAAGCGCTATCCCCTTCATGCCCATCGGCAACTGTACAAATCTGATTGTCAGGGACGCCGGATACCGGGGCGTTCTCGTGTCCCTGCGTTCTCTCAAAGGAATGAGCATTGCCGGAAGCAGAGGCCATGAGATCGTCGTTTCCGCGGATGCGGGGGTCGCCCTTTTCGATCTCGTGCGGCTGACGGCGGAGAACTCCCTTACCGGGATGGAGTTTCTGGCGGGCATCCCCGGAAGTGTCGGGGGTGCGGTGAAAATGAATGCGGGCGCTTACGGGCATGAGATGAAGGATACCGTGTGCACGGTTTTTCTGATGAACGGCAGCGGCCGGATAAAGAACGCCGGCCGGCATGAGCTCGAATTCGAATACCGCAATCTCGATCTCCCTCAGGATACGGTTATTCTGGGAGCGGAATTCCTTCTGAAGAAGGGCTCGGCGGGCGAGATCAGGCAGAGAATCCAGGAGATCCTTGAGGCGAGAAGGAAGAGGCATCCTCTGCGGGACCGCAGCGCCGGTTCCGTTTTCAAGAACCCGAAAGGCGTTCCGGCCGGCATGATTATAGATGAAGTCGGACTCAAGGGAATGCGGATCGGAGACGCGAAAATCTCGGAGATGCATGGGAATTTTATCGTCAATGCGGGGCATGCGAAGGCGGGCGATATTCTTTCGATCATCTCCTTTGTACAGCGGAGAGTGCTGGAGGAGAAGGGGATACTGCTGGAACCCGAGGTGCGGATTATCGGTGAGGTGGAATGAAAAGGTCGCTGAGGGCATCTCTGGAGATAAAACGCAACTGGCTCAGGAGACACTCGAGGAAAATTTTCCGCGATGTACTAGCCGGCGTGATCATGACAGGGGCGGTGGGTGTCGTCTTTTGTCTTTTGGTGCTCGCCTATAGTCTTGTCCTGAGCGCTTCTTTCTTCCAGGTTGAAAAGACGGTGGTGACGGGCTGTGAAAAAGTCACCGAAAAAGAAATTCTGGAACTTTCGGGACTGAAACCATCGCAGAATATACTGGCTTTGAATACGGGCTTGATGGAACGCCGCATCAAATCCAATCCCTGGATCCAGGAAGTTTCCATTACGAGGAATCTTCCCCGTAACTTACTGATCGAGATCAAAGAAAGAAAAGCAGTGGCCCTGATCCGCAGGGAAAGCACGCTCTTTTTCATGGACGAAAACGGGACCGTGTTCAAGAAGCTCGACGCCGGTGAGCGGGCCGATCTTCCGATACTGACGGGGTTCTACGACAGAGGCAAGGAGGATTTGGAACTTATTCGGAAATCGATTGAGCTTCTGGCTTTTCTGTCATCCAGCAATGATTTTCCGAAGATCGAGAATATATCGGAGATTCAGGGAGATGTGATTTTCGGGTTTTCGCTGTTTGTGGATAACGGGCTCCATATCCAGCTCGGGTTCGACGATTATGAAAACAAGCTGAGGCGCCTCAAGCCGGTGATGGCGGATCTTGCGAGGAAAAATATGGACGGGTTCCTGAGCATCGATCTGAAGGATCCGACAAAAGTCACTGTGCAGAGAAAGAGCGCGCCCGCGTTCCCGAAATTTACGAAGGGATACAGGACGTGATGACCCGGGGCGGGACAGGGGCCGTAAGGTGTATTGATAAGAAAAGGTGGGTAATTTCATGGCTAAAAGAGGAAATTTGATTGTTGCGCTGGATATAGGGACAACCAAGATATGTGTGATCATAGGCGAAGTCAGCGATTCCGGCATTGATATAGTCGGAATCGGCTCGCATCCCTCGGAAGGATTGAGGAAGGGTGTGGTCGTCAATATCGACAGCACAATCGAATCCATCAAGAAGGCGGTGGATGAAGCGGAGCTCATGTCCGGCTGCCGCATCAAATCCGCTTATACCGGAATTGCAGGAGGACATATCAAGAGCTTCAACAGTTACGGCATCGTCGCGGTGAAGGGGAGTGAAGTCGATGAGCTCGATGTAAAAAGGGCGATCGAGGCAGCTAGGGCGATTGCAATTCCTCTCGATCGGGAGGTGCTTCACATCCTGCCACAGTACTATATAGTGGATGACCAGGACGGAGTTAAAGACCCGGTGGGCATGTCGGGGGTGCGCCTTGAAGTCAAAGTGCACATTGTAACCGGGGCGGTTACTTCCATCCAGAATATCATTAAATCCGTCAACGGCGTGGGACTGGATGTCAATGACGTGATTCTGGAACAACTCGCCGCCAGCGAGGCGGTCCTGAGTCCGGATGAGAAGGAGTTGGGAGTCGCCCTTGTCGACATCGGGGGCGGCACGACGGATATAGCCGTCTACTCCGAAGGAAGTATCAAGCATACAGCCGTCCTTCCGCTGGGCGGAAGTTATCTGACCAACGATATCGCCGTTGGGTTGAGGACACCCATGAACGAGGCGGAGAAAGTGAAAATCAAGTACGGATGCGCATATACTCCCCTGATCCCGCAGGATGAAATGATCGAGGTCCCCAGCGTGGGCGGCCGCGATCCGAGGCGGGTATCGCGCCAGGTGCTCGGCGGCATTATTGAGCCGCGCATGGATGAAGTCCTTAACCTGGTTTGCAGAGAGATTGTGAAGTCCGGCTATGAGGAAAGGCTTGCCGCGGGCGTCGTCCTGACGGGCGGGACCGCCCTTCTCGAGGGCATTACGGAATTATCCGAGCAGATATTCAACATGCCTGTAAGGCGGGGCTGCCCCATCGGCATCGGAGGCTTGACCGAGGTAGTGAACAGCCCTCTTTATGCCACGGGTGTCGGCCTGCTTATTTATGGCAGCAAGTATCAGGCCGGGAATGCATACAGGAAAGGTGAGGGGAATATTCTGGGAGGAATGGTGAAGAAGCTTCATAGATGGTCTAAAGAACTTTTTTGAAAAAGGGAGGACTCCTATGTTCGAATTATTTGAAGAAGGGACGGATACGTCCGCGAGGATCAAGGTAATCGGCGTCGGCGGCGGCGGCGGCAACGCCGTCAACACGATGATTTCGTACAAATTGTGCGGGGTCGATTTTATAACGGCGAATACCGATGCCCAGGCTTTGAGGACCTCGCTTTCACCGATGAAAGTCCAGCTCGGAGGAGAGATCACGAAAGGGCTCGGCGCGGGATCAGATCCAGAAGTGGGCAGGCGCTCGGCTCAGGAATCGCGCGACATGATAGCGTCCGCTCTCGAAAAGTCCGACATGGTTTTTATAACGGCTGGACTGGGGGGCGGGACCGGGACAGGAGGCGCTCCCGTTGTCGCGCAGATCGCGAAGGAGATCGGGGCGCTGACAGTCGCCGTCGTGACAAAGCCTTTTCAATTCGAGGGGAAGAAGAGGGAAAGGCAGGCCGAAAACGGAATAGAGGAATTAAGAGAGATCGTCGATACGCTGATTGTTATTCCCAACCAGAGGCTCCTGAGTCTGGGCGGCAGAAACATGTCTCTGGTGGAGGCGTTCAAGAAAGCGGATGATATCCTGTATCACGCCGTCAAGGGGATATCAGATCTGATCATCATTCCAGGTCTCATCAATCTTGATTTCGCGGACGTCAGGCATATCATGTCGGAAATGGGGCTGGCCCTTATGGGGACAGGCAGTGCCCGCGGAGAAAACCGGGCTGTCGAGGCGGCGCAGAGAGCCATTTCCTCTCCGCTCCTTGAGGACAATTCCATCCAGGGCGCCCGGGGGGTTCTGCTGAATATTACGGGCGGACCCGATATGACGCTTTACGAGATCAACGAGGCTTCCAGCCTGATCCAGGCGGAAGCCCATGAAGATGCGAATATCATTTTCGGCACTGTTATTGATGAGAATATGGAAGACGAGATCCGGATCACCGTCATTGCAACCGGATTCGAGGAAAACGGGAAGAAGCAGAATCTTTCCAATGTATCGCATTTGAGCAGTTACAAGAAAGAAGACCTGCAAACCCCGGCCTTTATGAGAAAAGGAAAGCCGGCTGAGGGTCAAAATGTCATCAAGATGGGCTTGATCGATGACAGTGAAGATGTCGATTTCGAAGTCCCGACCTTTCTGAGGAGACAGGCGGACTAGGGGGGACCGTCTACTTTCGGAAAAACTGCTTTATCATTCCTTTCCATCCCCGGGCCATTGCAAGGTCCGGGGATTTTTTATCAAATTTACGTTTTCCTTCTCCGGCGGAGGGCAAATTTCTGGAGACTCGATATCGGGAATTCAGGGCCCCTTTGGCTTGGCATGATCATTGCTTGGAACCTGTTATAAAGATTAAATTTTTACCCGTTTTTGCCGATTAACTATATAAAGTGGACGAACCGTCGGCAGGCCACGGGGACCTAAATCAGGCAGCACAGGACTAAAGGAGATGAACATCATTTTTTATTCAAAATGCATGCATGGAACGGGAGAGCGGTTGTATAACATGATCGAATCCCTGTTTTTGAAAAAAAAGATGGACGTATGCCGTACCCCGGCAGAACTGTCGTTGAGGCTTTGCCAGCCTCTGGACAATTCTCTTGTCGTGATTCTGGTGATTGCGGATCGTGAAGACCTTTCCAATATACTATCCATGCGTATTCTGCTGCAGGATACCCGAACGGTCCTGGTCCTACCCGACAGGCAGAGCGAGGCACTCGCCGGGAATCTGAACCCGAGACACCTGGCCTTCGCGGACAGCGAGTATCTGATAGTAGAGATCGCCTCCGTGCTGAAAGCCATGCTGGAAATCATTTATCTCTACAAAAAGGAAGTCGTCATATCCGGATGGCATAACCGTATCAGACGCTGGATGGCCGACAAGAAGATACAGTTGCATTGATCTTTCCCGCCCCTCGCCTCACCACCTTCTGTTTTCTCGCCCTGACCGCCAGAATGCCGGCGGAGCCGGAGCCGAGCAGGAGAAGAGTAGCCGGCTCAGGTACCGGCTGGTTGTCGCCGGGGCCGGGGTCCCCTCCCGTGCCTGGAAGGATGCCCGCATCAAGGGGTGTGCCTGTTGCGGAATTTGCGCCTGGATCGGGGCTTGTGCCTGTGTTCGGGATGATGTTCGTATCGGGAGAAGACCCCGTGGAGGTCGGAGGAGGACCTGTGCCGGGGCTCTCGCCTGCGGGATCCGGTGCAGGCAGTGAAGACAGGTAATCGGCCGTTGACAAAGCTGGGGCGGATAACCGCATGGACGCCGGTCCTCCGATGCCTGATCCATATCCCGTGACCGAAACATCTGGGGTATTCCCGGCATGTAAGGAGGGGGGGTCAAGGATGTTGTGATTCAAATCGCTTCCCGGTGAATTGAAGCCGATATTTGCCCTTTGCCTCTGAGGATGCAATCGGTTCATTAGCAGGTCCACGAGGGCCGCGTCGTAAAAAAGGCCCCTATAGGTCGAAGGCATTTCCGGATCGAATCGCTCTGGGTATCCTGCCGGGGATTCAAGCGGGGCTGGAGCAATATGGACGCTTTTCACACGGCCAACCGGATTCACCTGCCCGCTCGAAGCGACCGGCGGCGGATCCGAAGTGACGGGATAAAGAAGCAGCAAAGCTCCCAGCACGGGTAAGGTAAAATATTTTTTCATCGGGGCTGTCCGTTCTTCAGTCGATACCGGCAGGCCATCCTGCCGGAATGCAGGCGAGACCATAATACTATCCCGGAACTCCGCCACGCTATCGGTAGATTTCATGGTTTTGTTCTTATTTTGAAGAGGCCCGATCTACGGAAAAAGTATCAAAGGATTGAAGCCCGCATCATCCTCTTCGGCGAGTTCAGAATGCAAATGTGAATCCTACGCCGCCGTACAAGAATGAACTGCCATTATCCGCGGGGTCGGCTTTCTTGCCGCGGCCCTTTATTTCATTGCCGGCGTCGCTTGTAAGCGGGAATGAACAGGCGATCATCGGGGTTACGGTCATGTGCTTCGCTGCCGCGATGGGCAGCGACACGGTTATGAGCCCGTCATGAAGGCCGTCGAACTTGTCGTTTGTCGCCTGGCCGCTGTCATTGAATTTTGGATAGCCTCCATAGCCTCCGCCCGCATTGAAGAGTGCCGCGTCTGCATAATTGCTTTTCAGGTAGCCGGCGTACGCCCCCAGTTTCAGCGAAACGGCTTTGCTCAGTTCGAAGACATGAGAGATGCCCAGAAGGGCGTAGTAGTAATGGTAGTGGTCGATTTCATCGTAAACAGTCAGAGTCGGGTTCAGAAGAGTATTCAGACTCACTGTAACGAATATCTCCTGGGCGTCCGGAGGTTTTGTGCCGCCGGGATTGACCGCGCCGAGGCCGTAATATATGTATCCCATACCCGCGTTCAATAAGCCGAAGGTCTTGGTATAGGAGAGAGTCAAATCGGTTTCAGTCCAGGTAGTAGAATAATTGATATTCGAAGTCGAATAAGGCTTCGTATCCAGGTTGCCCCAGAGATTGACGCCGAAGCCCTTGTATCCAGCGGTCATTGAGGGCTGGATAACGATACTGTTGCGCGTGTTCTCATATCCCCGCCAGACGTATTTGCTGAGGGCGCAGGCCGTAAAATCAAAGGTGGGTCTGTCTTCCGCCGCCTGTACTGTTACGGGAGCTCCGGAAGGCTCTGCGGACGTCTTCACTTCTCCGGCCATGGCCGGGATTGTTGTCGATGCCAGGAGGATAATAGCTGCAAAAAGACATTTGAATCCTTTCATGATTGGTTTCTCCTTTTCTTCCTTTTCCCCTTGCAAAATTCTTTCACGTCGATCTGGTATTTTTGTATCCTGTGATTCAGGATGCGCTTTGTTGTGCCCAGGATTTCCGCGTGTTTCCACTGTTCTTTTTATTCCTTTTGATTCGGGTTCCATCGAGGGATTTCCTCCTGATCGAATTCCGCAGGCGCAAAATACAGGCCGGATATCAGCCGATTGCCTTCTCCCCGCGTTCGCTCGTCCGGATCCGTATCACGTCTTTGAGATCCATTACGAAAATCTTCCCGTCGCCTATCTCCGCCGTGCGCGCTCCCTTGATCAGCGCGTTAATCGTGGGCTCCACGAAATCCTCGTTTACGGCTATCTCGATTTTCACTTTCTTCAGGAGGCTGCCGACTTCCTTGGCGCCCCTGTATATCTCTGTTACGCCCTTTTGCCTGCCGCGTCCCAGGACGTTGGATACTGTCATCAGGCCCACATCTGCATCCTCGAGGGCTTTTTTGACGTCTTCCAGTTTGTGCGGTTGTATGATGGCTATTATGTATTTCATGCGATTCCTCCTATTCCAGAACAGTATATGCAGCTTCGTTGTGCTGGGTCAGATCCAGCCCGATTGTCTCGTCTTTCAGCGTCACCCTCATCCCGATCAGCGCGTCGACGAACTTGTACAGTATCCAGGTGATCGCCGCGGCATAGGCGAAGCAGGAAATGAAATACAAACCCTGGGTCAGCAGGAGATGGGGATTGCCGAAGAGCAAGCCGTCGGCGCCTGCCTCGTTGACGGCCTTTTCGGCGAAGATGCCGGTGGCCAGAGTGCCCCATGTTCCGCCGACGCAGTGGACGCCGAAGACATCGAGGGCGTCGTCATAGCCCAATTTGGGTTTCAATACGGTTACCGCGTAGAAGCAGAGTATGCCGGCTATGACGCCGACAGGGATGGCTGCGAGCGGGCTGACGAATCCGCAGGCGGGCGTGATGGCGACGAGCCCCGCGACAGCACCGGAGACCACGCCGAGTACAGTGGGCGCTCCGTTCTTCAACCATTCCATGAAGCCCCATGTCAAACCCGCGGCCGCTGTCGCCGTATTCGTGGTCACAAATGCGTTTGCCGCGATACCGTCCGCCGCGAGCGCGCTTCCGGCATTGAATCCGAACCAGCCGAACCAGAGCAATGCCCCTCCCAGGACCGTGAAGGGGAGGTTATGAGGGGCAAATGATGCATTGTTGTACCCGATCCTTCTTCCGATAAGCAGGCACATGACCATTGCAGAGATGCCGGAGCTCACGTGAACAACTATTCCACCTGCGAAATCGAGGGCCCCGAGATTTTTCAGCCAGCCGCCGTCGCCCCAGACCCAATGGGCGATGGGGTCATAGACAAAAGTTGTCCATAAAAGGGTGAAGATCACGAAAGCGGAAAATTTGATTCTCTCGGCAAAGGCCCCGATAATCAGTGCGGGCGTTATAATCGCGAACATGCACTGGAAGATCATGAAAGCAAGGTGGGGTATGGTCTTCGAGTACACGTCGAGCGGCTTCGCTCCGACGCCTACAAGACCTGCCCAATCCAGACCTCCAATCATGCCCCTGATGTCGGGTCCGAAGGATAGGGAGTACCCATAAAGAACCCATTGCAGTCCTATGAGGCACATGATGAAAAAACATTGCATCAAAAGAGAAAGGACGTTTTTTCTTCTCGCCATGCCGCCATAGAAAAAAGCCAGACCCGGTGTCATAATCAAGACCAGGGCCGAAGCGGCCAATACCCACGCTGTGTCGCCTGAATTCATGTCAAATCACCTCCCGAAAAATTACGAAAACCAATATCTGGCGGATATACAGAGCAATCTCGGTGCCGTGGGAGTAATTCGTTATAAGCCGTTGTTTTTAAAGGAATTATGAGAAAAGAAGGCGAGATGAAAAAATAACATAAATGTAGATTGAATATTTATAAATACATAAATGTGATTATTTTATTCTTGATCTGTGCTGGTATTCTTTTAGATGGAAAGAAGTCCTGATATTGAATATATTTCAACATGTTGGGTGCAAAAGTAGGGTTCTATCTCTCCTGATGGGGAATTTCTCCCATTGTATTCATTGCCGCTTTCGGTTAAAAAAGACGTATCCAGGGTAAAGGGAAAAAGGCGCTTGTGGCAAATCCCGCGGGAACGCCACGAAAACATGCGAAGGAGGCATATATGAAAGCAGCCATAATGGGCGCCGGCTCGCTCGGGACGATCGCCGGGGCTCTGATCACGAAAAACGGCGGGGATGTCGTTTTAATCGACGCCAACAAGGAGCATGTGGAGGCGTTGAATAAGAACGGCGCGACAGTAACGGGCAAAATGCAGTTGAACGTGCCTGTACGGGCCATAACACCTGACCGTATGGAAGGCACTTACGACATTGTCCTCTATATGGTGAAGCAGACCCATAATGAGCAGGCACTGAGATCGCTGCTCCCTCATCTGCATGACCGCAGTGTCGTATGTGTCATGCAGAACGGAGTTCCTGAAGAGGCCGTTGCGGCATGTGTCGGTAAAGAAAGGGTTGTCGGCTGCGCGGTCGGCTGGGGAGCCACCTGGTTGAAGCCGGGTGTTTCCGAACTTACTTCCGAGGTGGCCAAGATGACCCTGGATGTGGGGGAATTGGAGGGTCACTCGAGCTGGCGCGTGCAGATGGCGGCCGATATCCTGAGAAAGATCTGTCCTACGGAAATTACGGAGAACCTCCAGGGTATCCGCTGGTCAAAGCTGTTGATTAATGCTACATTTAGTGGGATGTCTGCGGTCCTCGGCTGTACTTACGGGGACATACTCGAAAATGAAAAAGCGCTTACCTGCGCGGCTGTTATCGCCAATGAAATCATAGCTGTGGCGAGAGGTCTCGGCGTAATCCTGGAGCCGATCCAGGGAGTCGATCTGCAGATCCTTGCCTTCAGGAACAAGACGGAAATGATGGGGAAGTTTCCCATTTACCAGGCTGTCTTCGGTCCTCATCGCCTTCTTAAGGCCAGCATGCTTCAGGACCTTGAGAAAGGGCTGAAGACGGAAATCGGGGCGATCAACGGGGTAGTATGCGAAAAGGGCAGGAAGGTTGCAGTGGCGACCCCGGTGAATGATACGGTTGTGGAAATTGTCACGGGAATCGAGGCGGGTAAGTACAGACCGGTCTTCAGAAATATCGATTTATTCAAACTTCCGCAGATACCGGAAAAATGAAACAGGAAGGAAAACAGGAGGTTGTAAAATGAAAGAGAAAGCAGTTGTTACGGCGGCAATTACGGGAAGCATCCATACGCCGACAATGTCGGAGTATCTGCCCATCACGCCGAAGCAGATCGCGGACGAGGCCGTTCGGGCCCGCGAGGCGGGTGCGGCGGTCTGCCACATCCACGCGCGCAACCCTGAGACGGGGATGCCAGTGCCCGACGTAAACCTCATGAAGGAGATCGTCTCAGATATCAAGAGACGTTGCGATATCGTGGTATGCATCACTACTGGAGGCGGCCTGGGTATGACCGTCGAGCAGCGCGTCGCTCCGGTTACACTCTATAAACCGGAGCTTGCCTCTTTCAATGCGGGCTCGATCAATTTCGCGCTCTTTCCGGTGATCCCCCGCTTCAAGGAATTCAAGCATCCCTGGGAGAAGCAGTACCTGGCGATGAGCGAAGATTTCATCTTCCCCAACACCTTTAAATCGATGCGGGAGTACTGTGTTATCTTCAATGAGAACGGGACGAAGCCGGAATTCGAGATCTACGATTCGGGGATGGTGAACAATGTCGCCTTCATGATCGAGGCGGGGTACGTGAAGAAGCCCGTTTACATCCAGTTCGTCATGGGGGTCCTGGGCGGGATCACCCCGAGTTCGGAAAACCTTCTTTTCATGGTGGACTACGCGAAGAAGCTGATCGGCGATTTTGAGTTTTCGGTCTGCGTGGCGGGCCGGGCGCAGTTTCCGATCTGCACGCAGTCGCTCCTTATAGGCGGCAATGTCCGGGTGGGTCTCGAGGACAATCTCTACCTGGAGAAGGGGCAGATGGCGAAGAGCAATGCCGAGCAGGTGGCGAAAATCGTGCGTATCGCCCGCGAACTCGGGATCGAGCCGGCCACCCCGGATGAGGCCAGGAAGATTCTCGGCTTGAAGGGTATGGACAAAGTGAATTTCTGACGAATACGTCCAAAAGCCTGGCCGGATCTTCTTGACAAGAATGCCGAGTTGAAGGAAAGTAGCGGCATGCGTTCTTTGGTAAGTAAAACATACTTACAAATTTAGGGTATCGCTGCTGAACGAGGCTGAGGCTCAACGAAATAATTTTTTTCTCACAAAGGAGTCGTGTCATGATCGGAATAACATCTTACGGAGCGTACATACCCCGCTACAGGCTGAATCGCAAAGTGATTTTTGAGATGATGGGCTGGTTTAACCCGGCGACAGCCGCCGTGGCCAGAGGGGAGAAGGCCGTGGCGAATTGTGACGAGGACAGCATCACCATGGCCGTCTCTGCGGCCATAGACTGTATGAACGGCGGGAAAAGAGAAAGCGTGGACGGCGTTTACCTGGCCTCCACATCACTGCCTTTCGCGCAAAGGCAGAATGCGGTCATAGTTTCAGAGGCGCTTGATTTCAAGGCGGGCATACGCAGCGCAGACGTGGCGGGCTCGCTTAAGGCAGGTACGACGGCGCTTCTTGCCGCTCTGGATGCGGCTGGCAGCGGCCAGGCCCGGCAGTTCCTCGTCGCGGCCAGCGAAGCGAGAGTCGGAAAGCCGGGAAGCAATCAGGAGCACACATTCGGAGATGGCGCCGCAGCCCTCTTGGTGGGCCGTGAAGGAGTGATAGCCGAATACAAGGGTTCGTATTCCGTCTCTCACGACTTCATTGATTACAGGCGCTTGAATGTGGAGAAGTTCGAACACGGTTGGGAAGAGCGGTGGATACGGGAAGAAGGCTACGGGAAGATCATACCCGAAGCGGCGGCGGGACTTGCGAAAAAGTATAATCTGAAAGTCGCCGACTTCGCGAAAATCGTTGTCGGCTGTCCAGTGGCGGCGCTTGTCGCAAGCCTTGGGAAGGCCATGGGAGCGAAACCGGAGCAGATGGAGGACAACATGGCGTCGACAGTCGGGGATACCGGCGCCGCACTGCCGCTGATGATGTTCACGGCGGCGCTGGAGAAGTCCAAGCCTGGCGACCGGATTCTTGTCCTGAGCTATGGGAGCGGGGCCGATGCCCTCTGGTTTGAAGTCACACCGGAAATAGAGAAAGCGCGCGACAGGAAAGGAATAGGCGGACATCTTTCATTGAAGAGAGAGCTTGCGAACTACGGAAAATACCTCGTTTTCCGCGATTTGATACCCCTGGAAGTGGGTATCCGTGGCGAGGAGATAGCGCCGATGGCGATGTCGGTTCTGTACAGGGAGGGAAAGACTATTTCCGCCCTGGTCGGTTCGAAATGCCGCGCCTGTGGGACGCCTCAGTATCCGCCGCAGAAGATCTGCGTGAATCCGCAGTGCGGCGCCGTGGGGGATATGGAACCTTATCGTTTTTCCGATAAAGTCGGAACTCTTGCATCCTATACGGGAGACAATCTGGCGTTCAGTCTGGATCCGCCGGCGATATACGGGCTTGTGGATTTTAAAGAAGGGGGGAGGCTTTTTCTGGACCTGACGGACTGCTCATTGAAGGACCTGTGGGTAGGGATGCCGGTTGTCATGACCTTCCGGAGAAAATACGCGGACGTCAGGCGTGCGATATTTGGCTATTACTGGAAAGCTATTCCGGTATAGTATTGTGGGACTGGCGTCCCAAAAGCGGGCGGCCGGGAAAACGCCGCTTGCGAGGAAAAATATGAACGGCCGGGGGCGGATCGAAAGCGGGAGTAAAAACCGCGGGCCGATGAGCCCGGCGCCAATGAACTGGAGGATATAAAATGGCTGCAGGAATCAAGAACGAAGTAGCTATCATCGGTATGGGTTGTACAAAGTTCGGGGAGCTTTGGGACAAGAGCGGGACGGATCTCATTGTGGAGGCGTTCCAGGAGGCTATCGAGGACGCGGGTATTGAGAAGAAGGATATCGGGGCTGTCTGGTTTACCAACTGTTTCGAGGAGATCAATTTCGGGAAGAGCGCCATTCCCCTGCCGAAGACGTTGAAACTTCCGTTTGTCCCGGTGACAAGGGTCGAAAACTTCTGCGCGAGCGGCTCCGACGGGTTCCGCAATGCCTGCTATGCCGTGGCGTCAGGGGCATGCGACATCGCCATGGCACTCGGCGCCGAAAAGCTGAAGGACACGGGCTACGGCGGGCTGCCCGATTTCGGGACTGTTATGGGAACGGAAAACAGGATGCTCTTCCCTAATGTTACCGCGCCGGGCGGATTCGCCATGACCGCGACCGCTTATTTTTCGAAATACGGACTCTCGGCGCAAGAGGGCAAGAGGGCGCTTGCCCACATCTCCGTCAAGAGCCATCACAACGGCGCGCTGAACCCGAAAGCCCACCTCCGGCGGGAGGTTACAATAGAGCAGGTCATGCAGGCTCCCATTGTGGCGTGGCCGCTCGGCCTCTTCGACTGCTGCGGCGTGAGTGATGGGGCGGCATGCGCCATCATCTGCCGGGCCGATAAGGCCAGGCAGTTCAGAAAAGATCCCGTTTACGTGAAAGCCCTCCAGATCGCGGCCACATCGGGAGAAGAGCTCGCTTACCGGGATTGGGACATCGCCCACATCGAGACGACTTACAGGGCGGGAATACAGGCCTACAAGGAAGCAGGGATCACCAAGCCGAGAGAGGAAATAAGCATGATGGAGGTCCATGACTGCTTTTCGATCACCGAGTTCGTTACTTACGAAGACCTGCAGATATCGCCCCGCGGGAAGGCAAGGGATGATGTGGAATCCGGATTTTACGACCTGGACGGGAAAATACCCTGCCAGCCGGACGGCGGTCTCAAGTGCTTCGGTCACCCCATCGGGGCCTCGGGGCTGAGGATGATCTATGAGATGTATAAACAGCTCCAGGGAAAGGCGGACAAAAGGCAAATCAAAAATCCCCGTATCGGTCTCACCCACAACCTGGGCGGGTTTCCCTCGATGAGTGTTGTGAGCGTGGTCATTGTGGGGAATGAGCTTTAAAATGGGACATGGAGTTTTATGGGGAAGGTCAGTATCGTCCGCACGGCCGGGGAAGTCGGGGAGGCGCTGATCCGCGCTCTCGACCTGATTGGCGGTCCTGAACAATTCATGGACCATAATGACGTGATCATGCTGAAGCCGAATCTGAACGGGACGGAAGGGTTCACGGACATCCGCCTTGCGGAATCGATGATCCGCCTGATTCTCGATTTCCGGGTGAAGAGATTGCTCATTGCGGAATCCTGCTTCGGAAATCCCGGCATGACGGACATGTTTTTCAACAAGACCGGATACTCCGGCCTCGCGAAAAGATACGGGATTGATCTGATAAATCTGAATAAGTCGGAAGCGGTGGAAACCAGGGTGAAAAAGCCTTTGATCCTTGACAGGCTGAAGATAGCCCGCGAGGTCTTTGAGGTGGACCGGATCATCAACATGCCGGTCATGAAAGTCCACTACGCAACCGGCGTTACGCTGTCCTTGAAGAATCTGAAAGGGCTGCTGGTGGGGGATGAGAAAAGGCGCTTTCATGAGGTCGGTCTCGATAGGGCCATCGTCGACTTGAACAACACTATAAAACCCGACCTGAACATCATCGATTGCATATCCTGCATGGAGAGAATGGGTCCGAGAGGGGGCGATGTGGTAAACTTGAACCTGCTTATCGCCGGAAGAGACTGCGCCGAGGTCGATTACGTCGGAATGGAGATCATGGGTTACCGCCCGGATGAGGTCAGGCATTTTCTTTATTATATAAACGAAAACAACGTGGACGTGAACGGCATTGAGGTGGCCGGAGAGAAAATCAGCGATGTGAAATACAAATTCAAGAAGGCGAAGCTGGAGAATATCCTGCCCGGATCGTTCAGGATCAGGAACAGGAATGCTTGTAGTTCGTGCATGAATGCACTGCTCCTGTCCTGTCAGATTCTCGAAAAACCCGCCTCTCGCGATGTCCTTTTTTACCTGGGTTCGGACCTCGATGAAGAAAAAGCCGATGCAATTACCATTGCGTTCGGAAATTGCTGTACAACGAGGGCGGACCGCAGGATCAGGGGATGCCCCCCGTATCCTTTCGAATTGAAGAGGATCCTGGAGGGAAGTTAGCTGTTCGGAAGGATTCTCACTGAGGTTATCTCAGAAATCCTCTTCTGCCCGCGCGTATGAGATGATCGAGACTGAAGTTTCCCGGTCCCAGGATGAGCAGAAGGAGCAATCCTCCGAACATGCTCACGTTTTTCATGAATTGGATTTTCTGCATCGGGTCGGCGATGTTTCCGTGAAAGATGATTGTTGTGGGAATCATGAAGACAAGCAGGATGAAGGCTCCGTATCTGGCGAAATAGCCGAGGATCACGGTGATACTTCCCGCAATCTCGCAGAATATGGCGCCGACTAACAGATAGGGCGTCAAGGGAATGCCGTGCTGGGCCATTATTTGTTCAGTCCCTCCGAAATTTGCTATCTTGCCGATACCTGAGACCAGAAAAATAAAAACCAAGAGAATTCTCCCGATCAGCACTGCCGACGATTTCCAGAATTCCATTTTCCGGCTCCTTAATTTATTTAGATTCAGAATCAAAGCATATATTCATCCTTCTGCAAGTCCCGGGCGACATTTTCGACTCTCTACAGGATCAAGATACATCCTTTCATGTTGCCGTAAAAGTCTTTTTTTCAAGACGCCGGATCGCTCATCCCGCAGTTGACATTACGATGTATGTAGGCAATTATTGTCGAGGATGGACACCTCTTTACGGAGAGGCGCGGGTCACGAACAAGAAGGAATCAAGGAGAATTCGTGAGAAAGGGAAAAAAGATAGCGGCGATCGTCGCGGGGGCGATTGCGGCAGTCATCGTCGTAGTCGCTGTCGTCCTGTTTTTCGCCGCCGACATGCTGATCAACTCCGATTGGGTAAAAAACCGTGTGACAGCCGGGATCTCCCGTGCCGTCGAAGGCAGCACCTCGTACGAAAAAGTGGACGTGGCTTTTTTCCCGCGGCTGTTCATAACGGTCCACCGGCTGACTGTTTCACGTCCGGAGGAAAGCGGTACTGTCAAGACAATTTTTATATATCCAGAATTTATTTCCTTTCTGAGAGGCGACCTCCGTATAAAAGAAATCAGGGCTGAAGAACCCTCTTTCAATATCGTCCTGCCGAAAAGAAGGGAGCCTTTTTCGCTGACCGCTCTGGAAAAGAAAATAACCCCGGTTTTCGAAAGCATCGTGGAGCATGCTCCCGCGCTCAATCTCCATATTGCAAGGGGCACTCTCACGATTGCGGAATCGGGAGGCGAGCCGATTGTTTTCCGCAATATCGAGCTGCAGGCTTCGCTTGCTGACGGCCTTAACCTGACCGCGGGGAGCGATTCCTCGGCCTGGGGTAGAGTCGAGCTGAGGGGCCGGATTCTGCATGATCCCGGGGCGATTACTGTTGATGGCATTAGCGGCGTCTTCGGGAAATCGAAGATCTCCGGACTTTCCGGACGGCTCGACTGGAGCGGAGCGGCTTATCTGAATGCGCAGGCGTCAAGTGCCTTCATCGTCCTTGAAGAATTGCATACCTGGGGGGCCGCATGGATGAAGAATGTTTTCCGGCAGTTGAAGTCCATTCGCGGCACTGTCACTCTTACCTCCATCCGTTTCGAAGGGCCTCTTGAGAAGCCGGATAAATGGCTCTGCAGCTTTTCCGGTGCACTGGAAAACGTCGCCGTCGACGCATCACCCGCGCCCGCGCCGGTCCGAATCTCCGGTGCAAAATTCGCCGTCGCCCGGGACATGTTTTCCTTTCAGAACGCGCATACGGCCTTTCTCGACACGTCGCTTGTACTGTCGGGCAGCGTGCAGATGAAGGGGATGGAAACGAGCGGCCCCGCGGATGTCACTTTTTCGGGGGCCATCGGGAATGATACCGTCCGGTGGGCCTCCGGGCTCTTTACCGTGCCCGCGATTTTCCGGATTCCCCCATCCCTCTGCGTCACGCGGGCGCGGGTGATGTGGAATGCATGGAACCGCTTTTTACTGGAGGGGGATTTCATCCTTCCGGAGGGGCCGCGCATCGTGCTTGATCTCAGCCGCACTCCTTCAGAGGCCGTAATCCGCCGGATGCACATCAAAGATAAAAAATCCGATGCGATCATTTCACTTGTGCTTGCCCGGGGGTCGGTCGGATTTTCCTTTTCCGGGAATCTTCAAAAAGAGACCGTGGACGCACTGCTTTACAATGATCAGCCGCGGGACGCGTGGGTGGCGGGCAACCTGACCGGCTCCGTAATCATTGATAATCCGGTGCTATCGACGGCGCGCGGCGCCGTCAGGGCGGGCAATGTTTCCATCCCGATCAGGAATGAGCTTCCCCTGATCGTCCATTCTCTCGCGCTCAGGGCTGATGCCGATAAGTACATCGTGGATTCCTCCGGACTCTCCTGGATGGATCAGACATTTTCCGCAAAAGGCTCGATCAGAAAGATCGACGGGGACTTTGTCCTGGACATGGATATTTCCGCTGACCGGATCGGATTGGACCGGATCATCGCCCGTTACAAGCCTGCCGGTGCGGAGGGGCAGGAAGGCGGCAAAGAGGGAACCGGGCCGGAGCGGAAGGGCTGGATATGGGATCTTCCCGTCCGGGGGGCAGTCAGGATCGCAGCCAACAGGCTTTCTTACAGCAGGTACAATGCCGAGCCATTTACCGCTGAGATCGTCCTCAAGCCTGAACAGATCACTGTTATTGTCGATAAGGCGCTCGTGTGCGGCTTGCCGGTGCCGGGTGTCATGAATGTAACGCCCGGGGAACTTACAATGGATTTCCGGTCCGTTTCGGTGAACAAGGAACTCCCACCGGTGCTTTCCTGCCTTTTCGGGGGCGCCGAAAGTATCACTGGCAGATTCGATTTCCGGGCGCGGATGAAGGCGAACGGGAATGTGCTCGATTCTCTCAAGGCGGACGGGGAGCTGTCCATCCGGGACGGGAGAATATACAAACTCGAGTTGCTGAGCAAGATACTGGAGTTCATCAATATCACGCAGGTCCTGACCGGGAGACTGCCGGGCATCGGCAAGGAAGGGATGCCGTTCGACCGCGTAAAATTAATAGGGCAGATGCAGGACAGAAAATTGGAGCTGAACCGGATTCTGATGGATGGTCCGACGCTGGGAATCGTCGGGGAGGGAACAATTGATTTCGCCAAGAACGAAATGAATCTCACGCTGCTCGTTTCTCCTCTCAGGACGGTGGATACCCTCCTGAGGAAGATACCTGTCCTGAGGAAACTCCGCAAGGTCGCCACGATTCCAGTGGGAGTCTACGGCAGGCCTGACGACCCCCTTATTGTGCCTTTGTCCCCGGCGGCGGTCGGCTCGCAGATCCTGGAGATCATGAAAAGCATTCTCAAGGCCCCACTTGATATCTTCACCCCCATATTGCCGGATAGAAAGAAGAAAAAATAATTTTCTGTTAATTGAGTTAGTCTCTCCCTCGGGGATGGTGACCCCCGTATTCTTGAGCTGTTTTTCTCCGCCGCGGTAAGGATCAAAGAAGCCGCAATCAGGACCAAAAGGCGATAGATCCCGCGGACCCGCAATAGAGGAAACCCAGTTTCAGTCCGCCTGCTGTCCATCATAGTTCTCTTTTGGATTTTTTATTCTGAAGCCCGACTTTTCTGAAAGCATAGCATTTCCGTTCCATAATTCACAAACAGGATTTCCCATACTTGACAGGTTTCCGGAAATCCTTTAATCTCGCAGCCCATGTGCCCGCAAAAAACGATTTCCAGCGCAGGATTCAAAAAGGGACCTCTGCTGGCCCTTGTCTTTCTCACTCTTATCTGGGGTTACAACTGGGTGGTCATGAAGGAGGGTCTCCGTTTCTGCGGACCCTTTGTCTTCGCCGCCCTCCGAACCGTCCCGTCTTCGCTCTTCCTCTTCGTCCTTCTCCTCTGGAAAAGGAAAGATCCACGGCCCTGGAATGCAAAGCTCATGATCCTCCTCGGCATCCTTTCCACGACGGCGGGTCTGGGGCTACCCATGTGGGCCCTCGTGAGCGGCAGTGCCGGTAAGACCGCCATCCTCCTGTACACGATGCCTTTCTGGGCGTTGATCCTTGCCTGGCCGATCCTGGGCGAGAGAATCCATGGGCTTGAATGGCCGGCGATCTTTACTGCGTTTGCCGGGCTTGTATTGATCCTGAAGATAGGGGCGGTCAGCGACGACCTGTTCAGCAGTTTGCTCGCCGTGCTTGCCGGAATTGCCTGGGCGGGAAGCGCCGTCGTAACCCGCATTTTACGGAGGCGCCCCGGGTTTGATCTCTTATCGCTGACGGCTTGGCAGATGATATTCGGCACCCCCATCCTCGTGGCTGTCGCGTTCCTCGTCCCCGCCCCGCAGACCCAATGGACGCCTTTCTTCGTCGGGGCGCTTCTCTATAATATCTTTTTCACGAGTGTTATCGCCTTTCTCCTGTGGTTCTACATCCTCGATAATCTTTCCGCGGGCGTGGCGACCATGTCGACCCTTGCCACCCCCGTGGTCAGTATTATCTCGGCGGCGGTGCAGTTGGGCGAGATACCCTCGCCGAAAGAGGCACTCGGCATGCTCCTTATTCTGGCCGGCATCGGGCTTCTGTGTTACATGACGCTGAGGAGGAATAGCAACAACCAAGACTAGGGCCTCTCCTTTTTCTTATTTCCTTTCCGCTTTTCCGAACCCGCGAAATCAGGAATATCCGGATACCCTTTTCGGCCCGCGCCCTGAATAATATCATAAGGACTTGCTCCTGAAAAAAAAGGAAGGAGGAATGAATCATGGGGAAAGCATTACGTTGCCGAGACCTGGGCGTTGCCTGCGATTTTTCGGCAGAGGGCGAGACCGATGAAGAGGTCTTAAACGAAATGAAAAAGCATGCAAAGAACGACCACAATCTCGACTGGTCCACGATCGTGGAAGCGGAGTGGAAGAAAAACATTCATGTGGTCCCTTGATCCGCATTACGGCTGATCATCCGCCCCCGGGTGGGGCGGATGATCAGCCGGAACTCATTTTCTCAAGCAACTTTTATTTTGTTTGCTTTCAGAAAACGTTGGACAAAAAGAGGGGATACTTCCGCTTTTGCCAGCTTGCTCAGGATCTTCGACCATTCAGTGGATGGTATATTCCTCATTTCCAATTTGTAATGGCATGATTTGTAGACCGCAGCTATTTTCCTTTTTTCGAGAAACAGGCATGTAACATTCCGCAGTTCCTTATATCCCCGGCAGTCGACATTACCGGAGCCGAAATCGGAATATACGGGGAAAAGCCGGCACGATTCCGGCTTGATTTCCTGTATGAGACATTTGTTGCTTTTCGTATCCAGGAAACAGCAATCCTTCGGAGCGCCGGAATTATATGCATCGAAATGGTCGGCCAGCAGCGTTTCGATCTCCTCCAGGGATTTGTTCAGAATTCTGGATATCTCCGGGAGCTGGTCTTTGAAAATATGCGGGAAATATTTCCTGCAGCAATTGCCGCATTGATAGCAGATGAAGGGTATGATGACGTCGTACTTTGACAGTACGACAATTTCGCATAAATCCCGGCTTTCCATAAAACCTCCTTATCAGGGAGGTCATCCGTGATCTGCACCCGAAATAGATGTGACATTAATTCTCATTCTCTCAACCCCTCAGTTCCTCAATATCTCTCTTGATCCGGCATCTGATTTTTTCCGGGCGGGTGCCTGTGGATATCGATTCACACATTCCTGCAAAGGCCGGCGGCGGATCGATTTGCCCATTCGAGCGGCCGTGAAGAGATAGAGGGCGAAAACATAAACCCCCGCCGCCCCCGCCAAGACAAACCAGTCCAGGTGATTGATAACTGCCAGGACAAATACCAGGTATGCAAAATCCCGGTTCACGAAAAGAGCGATCGGCCGGGCCACCCTGGAAGTTCCCGGCTTGTCGGGACGATGGCCGGTCACTTTATGGACTGCAAACAGGCAAAGTGCAAAACCACCGAGAAGCCACACCAGGAAATGAATATAGATTGAATCGTATGTGGCGCGGTAGAGGCCCACGGCCATGCCGATAAAGACAGCCGCATGCACTACATTATCACCTATAATATCCAGGTAATGCCCGAAGCTGGTTTCTCTGAGATTCAGCCGCGCCACCTCGCCGTCGACTCCGTCGGCAACGACTGAGCACAGAAAGAGGAAGGCACCCGCCAGCTGCCATTTATACTCCCCGATCCCGAGGAAAAGGGCACCAATAACGCCGGTGATAATATTGAAAAGAGTGATTCCATTCGGTGAAACCTGAAGTCCGGCAAGCTTCGCGCTTATACAACGGGAAAGCGGCCGCCCGACGAGGCGGGCCAGGTAGCCGTATTCATGCTCGTTCGTGGCGAGTCGCAAGGCATTCAAAAGCCTTTTTTCGGCGGCGTCGACTCCAACGCCGTTCTTCCCGATTCGGAAAGGAAGCCCCGGAGTAACCCTTACCCTTTCGCCCGTAACCGGTTCTCCGGAATAGATGCCGGAATGAATCCAGTATTTATCCAGTATCTGGACCAGTTTGCCCGCCTTTGCGGTGTAGACGCCCATCGAGCACTCCGCGTTTTCCTCGTCATCACTCGCGCAGAAGACGATATCCGCGCTGCTTTCCGCACAAAGCATGACGGCAAGCGACGGGCGATCGATTACATGGGCGGAATCCATCACCAGTACCCTGTCTTCTTTCCTGACGTCCAGCCCTTCGATAATCGGAATCAACTCAGAAATATCGGTGACCACGTGCAGCATGCCGGCGGGAACAAGATCGGAAACCGTTGCGGAAATAAACCCGGCTCGACTTACTATGTGCATGGCTGTATCAGGACAGGCCTGCCTACCTAAAATCACGAGCCGGCGGAGCGCGGGCACGCCAAAAACGGGAGTGGTACAGCGGTCGTCGACAGCCAATATCAGTATAGCTTTCACCATGGCCTTTTCAACCCAGCTTGAACTTGCGATGATAATAAAAAGGCTTCGGATAATTTCATCTTAGGATAAAAGAGAAAAAAAACAATCAGGGGAATGCTTATAACTGTCAGAATCCGCGGACTGCTCAAAAAACCTGTTCCGCACGCTTGATCCGGTCAACAGCTGCTAAGGGAAATAGAATGCGAAAATCAGTGATGCCCTGATGATCATATCGACCTGCGCCATGGGACAGCCTGCATGCTCGTCGGGGATGAGGACCTGATTGCTTCAATGAGTTCCATAGATCACCTCTTCTATGACGCCGCCGCCCAGAACGATATCTCCGTCATAAAGCACCACCGACTGACCGGGGGTAATGGCTTCCTGCGCCTCTTCAAACATTACCTCGAGTTTACCCCCTTTGATTGCAGCTATGCAGCGTGCCTCCTTTTTCCTGTACCTGATCTTGCCGTAAACTTGAGAAGGCCAATTCCCGACAAGGACATTGAGGTCTCCTGCCACGAGTCCCTTCGCCATGACATCCTTTTTCCCGCCAACAACGATTCGGTTTCCCGCCACGTCTATAGAAACCACGTAGAACGGCGACTTCGCGCTGATGCCGAGACCTTCCCGCTGGCCGATGGTGTAAAAAACGATTCCTTTGTGCTCTCCGAGCTTCTTTCCTGTCAGGTCGACAATCGGGCCGGGCCTGATTCCCCCAATGCGCTGCGAGAGGAAGGTTCCGTAATTCTTCTGTGTCACGAAACAGATATCCTGACTTTCCTCTTTTGCCGCCACGGGCAGTTTCTCCCGTAGGGCAATCTTTCTCACCTCTTCTTTTGTGAAAGGGGCGAGCGGAAAAAGGATCGATCCGAGGGCATCATGTGGAATGGGATACAGGAAATACGTCTGATCTTTCCTCCTGTCCCGCGGTCTCTTGAGGACATAGCCCCCCTCGCTTTTTTCAATCCACGCATAGTGCCCTGTCGCCAGGAAATCGAATCCCAGGAACTTTGCTTTCTCGAGAAGGCTTCCGAACTTGAGGTGCCGGTTGCAGTCCACACACGGGTTGGGAGTTCTCCCTTTCCGATATTCATCGATGAAACGGCCGATGACCTTTTCTTCAATATCTGCGGCATAGTCCAGGACGTAATGAGAAATGCCGAGCTTTTCACAGACCCTGCGCGCATCCCCAAGGGCATCGGCTCCGCAACAGCGGGCCTTTTCATCCCCAGCCTCTTTCACGCCGAGACACATGGTCACGCCGGCGATGCCGTAACCCTGCTCTTTCAGCAGAAACGCAGCGACAGATGAATCGACTCCGCCGCTCATGGCGACTAAAACTTTTGCTTTTTTCTTTTCCTCCGTCATAGATTACTTCCTGTAAACCGCTAAAGACCCTTAGACAAGCTCAGGGTTTCATGTCTTTCACCTTTCTCATATCTGGTGCGTCATCGCCTGTTCCGTCTTCTGCCGGTTCATCCGGACCAGTTGTTCCAGGGTGACCGAACTGAGGGCTTCTGAAATCTTGCCCCCCACCATCGCCCAGACATCCCGACTTGCACAGGTCGGTACCCTGGAACAGATAGAGGGATCCTTGACACAATCCACAAGACAATTCCCTTCAAGGACTTCCACAATCTCTTTCAGGGTGATCTGATCGGGCAGCCTGGCCAGGTTATAGCCTCCATGGGCTCCTCTTGTGGAATTAACGAGCCCGACGGCTCGGAGGGGAATAATGATAAGGCTCAGATATTTCTCGGATATTTCTTCCTCCCGGGCAATGTCCCGCAAATAAACGGGCCCTTTTCCGTAATTCCGTGCCAATGCCAGCATCATCCTGACCCCGTACCGGGCTCTTGTCGAAAGCTTCATAATCACACCCTATTTTAATCGCTACATATGCTATCGTTTTAGTAGTATAAAAGACATGCGATGAATGTTGTCAAGAGCAAATTTCGTAACTGATTGTAAACCGTTTCAAAAATATTGGTTGACATAAAGGTTGTTTTCCCTTAATCAATGCCTGTCCGAAAAGACGAGTTTGAAGGCTCAGGATAGGGACACCGTTCAGGTGTCTGCAAAAGGAGTGGAGGTTGACCATGGATTCCTTTATCGAGACGATGAAAGAAAGAGCCTTACAGAGGCAGGCGATCGGTGCCGAGGATGCTTTCCGGCTCTTTGACAACGGGGAAAAACATCCTTTTTATATTATGGCTGCAGCCTCAGAAATCAGGGAGCATTTCAAAGGAAAGACCATCAAACTCTGCAGCATTGTGAACGCAAAATCGGGGCGCTGTTCGGAAAATTGTACGTTCTGCGCCCAGTCAGCCCACTACAAGACAGATGCTCCTGTCTATCCGCTCCTATCAGCCGAAAAAATCATTCAAGAGGCTGACAGCGCGGCAGAAAGCGGCGCCCACTTCTTCGGGATCGTGACGAGCGGCAAACGGGTATCGGGCCGGAAAGAATGGCAGGTAATCCACGAAGCAGTCCGGGGAATTAGCGGCTTGGGTCTGAAGCCCTGCGCCTCCCTCGGCATTATCGACCGAAAAAAGGCCCTGGAATTGAAGGAGGCCGGACTCTACCGCTACCATCACAACCTGGAGACAGCGCGGAGCTTCTTCCGGAATATCTGCACGACCCACGATTATGAAGAGGACGTCGAAACGGTGCGCGCGGCGAAGGATGCCGGGCTTTCCACCTGCTGCGGGGGTCTGATCGGCCTCGGCGAAGATATCGGCCACCGGATCGAGCTTGCTCTGACATTGAAGGAACTTGATGTGGATTCCGTCCCGGTCAATATCCTCAATCCCATCCCCGGGACACCCCTTGCCGGTGCAGCGTCTTTGTCACCCCTGGAAATTCTCCTGACGATCGCGATTTTCAGGTTTATTTTGCCTGAAAGAGATATTAAGCTCTGCGGCGGCAAAGAGAAAAATTTGAGGCAGCTCCTGCCGCTCGGAATCGTCGCCGGGTGCAACTCGCTCATGACGGGAAATTACCTGACGACCCTGGGGAGGAACACAGCACTCGACATTGAGATGATAAAGGATCTGGGGTTGGAGTGGCGAATAAGTGAGCGATAAAAGGATTCAAGCAAAAGTATTCACAACCCACTGTCACTGCGGGGAGCCGCCCGAAAGGCGGCCGATGTGGTATCAAGTATCACGTTATTTCATCTCTCGCTGCTAAAAATTATAGAAGACATAGGAGTATCAGTAAAAGTTCATAACATCGAAAAGGATGGTGACGAACTCTTTTCCCGGTTTCCGTCCGCAGGGGAACTTTTAAAGGAATTCGGACCGGGAATCACCCCGATTCTGACCCTGAACGACGAAGTGGTAGCGATGGGGGTGGCGACCCCGGAAGACGTGCGGTCCGTAATCAATGAAAAATTAGGCCAATGGAAAGGAGATGCATAGATGCCCACCTACGAGTACATTTGTATGGATTGCAAAGAGAAGATGGAAATTTTTGCATCCATTGATCAGAAAGAAAAAGGACTGGACTTAAAATGCTCCAAATGCGGCGGCCTGATTTTGCAGAATTGTATTAATAAAAGTGCTATAAAAGTCCGCCGGTAAGAGTTCCGGACGAGTTTGGCGCTTATCTCACCATAGTATGCAAAAGGTAAATAGGCCGAATGTCCGTCCGCGTCCGGGTGTTGCCCCGGGTTCAGAGTCCGGGGTTCCGAGTTGCAGAAAAGAACGGTAGATGCCGGTAAGACGTCAGGCTCACTCTACACGCATTTCATCCTGACGCTTGTTTTTCAAAACTCTGGACTCAGGACTCTGAACCCGAGGGCTGTTTTTTCATTTCGTCTTTAACTTATTTTCCTGCTTTTTCAATCGTTCGAACAGCCTTTTAAAGCGGATGTTTTTCGGCATCATTTGCCCGTCAGGCTTCGCGCGGCGATCCGGCCGAAAACAAGAGCCTTGCCGAAGGCCGTTCCAGTCATGTACGCGGCGCCGTGGAATCCTCCGATCACCTCTCCGGCGGCATACAATCTGGGTATGGCGTTGCCGAAAATGTCCACGACCCTGGTCTTGTCGTCGATCAGTATCCCACCGTAGGTCCCGAGGATCACGGCGGTCGACGGGAAGCCGTAAAACGGCGGCTTGTATATCTTTACGGGCTTGCCGAAGCTTGCCACAAGGGTCGTCCTGCCGAACTGCGGGTCGATCCCCTTCTCCACGTTGGCATTGTAATCGCGGACGGTTTCCTCGAGGTTCTGCGCGGGGATGTTCAGCTTCCGGGCCAGCTCGCCCAGGGTCGGGGCGCTGTAAATCCGGTTCTGCTTCTCCAGGTCGATTATCCGGTTGAGAGGATCCTTGAGGGCGGCCTCCCGGATGGCTGAATCGTATATCTGAAAGCCGATCGCATCGGGCTGCACCAGGGCTGCGTCTCCAACCAGCTTGTAAGATTTGGATTCATTGACGAACCGTTTGCCTTCTTTGTTCACGATTATCGCGCCGGCATAGAAAACCAGGGCGAAATCGGTCGAGATCGATTTGGGATTGGGAGCGAATCCAAAGGTGGCCTTGATGTAAGGCATGTCCTCGATATCCGACCCGTAGGCCCAGGCCATTTTCAATCCGTCCCCGTTGCTCCCAGGTCCAACCAGGGCCTGGGCGAACGCCATGGGAGGGACGAACTTGGCGAGCAGTTTCTTGTTCAGCGAGAAACCGCCGCTCGTAAGGATTACACCACGCCGCGCGCCGTAGTTCATCTTTTTGCC